>OBLT010000267.1_pt1 | contig 37598 bp, 28 predicted proteins | sample 1518721 | NCBI WGS metagenome assembly OBLT01 (sample SAMEA3539307, study PRJEB22396) | soil metagenome | biome: tundra; feature: field; material: soil | place: USA | collected 2010-05 | depth 0.15 m | reverse complement strand
ACATCAGTTCTCTTGGCGGCATCTTCGGCATTCCTTTTTCAGGCATTTACAGCGCCAGCAAGTTCGCGGTCGAAGGGCTGAGCGAGAGCTTGCGCCTCGAAACGCGCCGTTTTGGAATACGCGTGGTGTTGATCGAACCCGGCGACACGCGCAGCCAACTCCCGCTGCGCCGCCGCACGGCTCAACCGGTCCGGCACGCGAGCGCCTACCAGGAAATCTTCGACCGTTTCCAGGCCAAGCAAGCGCAGGACGAGGCCAAAGCGCCTCCGCCGGATGCTGTCGCGGTGCTGGTCGAGCGCATCCTGCGCGATCCGCGCCCGGCCATGCGTTACAGCGCCGGCATGTGGGATCAGCGGATGGTGCTGCCCTTGAAACGCTGCCTGCCGTACCGCTGGTTCGAGCGGATTCTAGGCGCGGCTCTGGGCGTGTGATGAGAGCCGCTCTCGCATTGCTCCTTCTGGCCGTTGCCCTAGCCGTGGCGGCGGCCGGCGCCGGCCGCGAAGTGGCCCTAACCATCGACGATCTGCCGCGCGGCGGCGATGGGGGAGGGCGCACGTTCCCCGAAATCCGCGGCATGACCGAGCGGTTGCTGGCGCCCTTTCGCGAACAAAAGATTCCGGTGACCGGGTTTGTGCATCCCGGCCGCACCGAGCTCGCCGCGCCCGATCTGCGCCGCATCCTCGATCTGTGGCTGGACGCCGGCGCCGATTTGGGAAATCACACCTGGTCGCACGCCGACTTGAACCGGGTATCCGTGGCGGAGTACGAACAAGATATCCTCAAGGCGGAAGCTGCGCTGCTGCCGGTGGTCGAGGCGCGCGGGAAGAAGCTGGAATTCTTCCGGTACCCGATGCTGCACGCCGGTCCCACGGCGGAGACCAAACGCGCCATTGCACAGTTTCTGGCCGCCCACCACTACCGCAATGCGCCGGTGACTTTCGATAATTCCGACTACATGTTCGCGGCGGCGTATGTTCGGCCGGAACTTCGCGCTCGCGTGACGCGCGAATACGTGCCTTACCTGGAAGCCGTGGTGGCGTTCTTCGAGCGGCGATCCGTGGAGGTGGTGGGACGGGAGTTTCCGCAGATCATGCTGCTGCATGCCAACGAGCTGAACTCCCGGATGATGCCGGAGATCCTGGGAATGTTCCGTCGGCGCGGCTACCGGTTTATCGCACTCGACGAGGCGCTGAAGGATGGCGCCTACCGGTTGCCCGAAAATTACGTAGGCCCCGGCGGATTCTCATGGATCCATCGCTGGTCCATGACCAAGGGTATGCCGAATAAGGGCGAGCCGGATGAGCCGGAATGGGTACGGAAGGCGTTTACCGAGAGGGTTGCTCCAGCCAGCCGTCTCGGGCCGCGAAGCATTTCTCCAACGGAAATCGATTGTTGCTGGCAATAGGCTATGCCAGCGTGGGCGGAGGAAGCGGCGGAACTCAAAGTGCGCCATATCGGTCGCGCCTATCAAGCCCGCATCCGCGGTGCTCGTTACGTCGATGTTGCGGCGCCGCAGACCAGCCGCGATATGGGCGGAGATGTGCGCGTCAAGATGATGCTTCTTCCAAACGTTCCTGGCGCAGCTTCGCTTCGAGCAAGGATGGATGAATGCCGCGGAGATCTTCGGCAAACGCACGCTCGGCTCGCATCTCCTGCCGGACCTCCTCAACGTGATCGAAATAGTAGGCGAGGGCGGCATGGACGTCGGCGAGAGTGATCGTAGGAACGTGCGACACGATCTCGTCGGGGGTCATGCCCTGGTGCTCATGCCACACCACGATATCGAGCACACGGACACGGTGGCCGGCGATGCAGGCCTTTCCGCCGCAGACGCCGGGCGTCCTGGCGATCCGGTCTTGGGACGTGGACATTACTCTAGTATAAACCGGCCGGGCGGCCTGAGAGGCCGCCGCAGGCCGAGGGCCTGCCCCACGGGCGAAAGGGTAACATCCTCCAGCCCCGTCTCGTCATCTCATAAACACCAGGCTTTTTCCGCGATAATGGGCTTGAGCCCCAAAGTCTCCTTGTCCCTATGTGGATTGTAAGACTGGCGCTACGGCGCCCCTATACCTTCGTCGTCATGGCCGTGCTCATCGCCATCCTCGGCGTGACGGCCATTGTCACCATGCCCGTCGATATCTTCCCGTATATCGATATCCCGGTGGTCAGCATCGTGTGGTCCTACCAGGGCCTGTCGCCGGAAGAGATGGAAAAACGCATGGTCACCATCTTCGAACGGTCCATGACCACCACGGTCAACGATATCGAGCACATCGAGTCGCAGTCCTACACCGGCGTCTCGGTGATCCGCGTTTACTTCCAGCCGAACGTCAAGATCGACATGGCGCTGGCCCAGGTCACGGCCATTTCGCAAACGCTGCTGCGCATCTTCCCGCCGGGGACCTTTCCGCCCAATATCCTCAAATACGACGCCTCCAGCGTGCCGATCCTGCAGTTGGGTCTGGAAAGCAAAACTCTCAGCGAACAAGATATCTTCGATCTCGGCCTCAATTTCATCCGCACTCAGTTGGCGACCGTACAGGGCGCCGCGGTGCCGCTGCCTTACGGCGGCAAGTTCCGCCAGATCATGGTGGATCTGATCCCCGACCAGCTTTACGCAAAAGGCATCTCGGCCACGGATGTCTCCAACGCCGTGAGCGCGCAGAGCATCATCCTGCCCGCCGGCACAGCCAAGATCGGCAAGATCGACTATCAGATCAAGGTCAATAGCAGCCCCAGGGTGCTCGACGAATTGAACGACATGCCCATCAGGGTCGTCAATGGCGCCACGGTGTACATCAAAGATGTGGCGCAGGTCCGCGACGGGTATGCCGTCCAAACCAGCATCGTGCGCACCAACGGCACGCGCGGAACCCTCATGACGGTATTGCGCAATGGCCGGGCGTCCACGCTCTCGATCGTGAACGCGGTCAAAGCCCGGCTTCCCGGGATCCTGGCCGGACTGCCTCCCGAACTGCACGTCCGCCAACTGTTCGATCAGTCGCTGTTCGTGCGCGCGTCCATCAATGGCGTGGTTCGGGAAGCCGCCATCGCTGCATTTCTCACGGCCATGATGATCCTGCTCTTCCTGGGCAGTTGGCGCAGCACCATCATCGTTTGTATTTCCATCCCGCTCTCCATCCTCACCTCGCTGGCCATCTTGAGCCTGCTCGGTGAAACCATCAACGTCATGACGTTGGGCGGCATGGCGCTGGCTGTCGGCATCCTGGTCGACGATGCCACCGTCGAACTCGAGAATACGCACCGCAACATGGCCATGAAGAAGCCCCTGGTGCGCGCGGTCCTGGATGGCGCGCAACAGATCGCCGCGCCGGCCTTCGTTTCCACTCTCTCCATTTGCATTGTCTTTGTGCCGGTCTTGCTGCTCAGCGGCGCCGCAAAATACCTCTTCACGCCGCTGGCCCTGGCGGTGGTCTTCGCCATGCTGGCTTCCTACCTCCTCTCCCGCACCCTGATTCCCAACATGGTGCACTACATGCTCAAGCCGGAGGTGAAACTCTACGCCCTCGGCGCGCACGGCGAATCGGCCGGCGGCAAGGGAGTCGTCTGGCGCGTTCACTACATCTTTAACCGCCGATTTGAGATGATGCGGTCGTCCTACACCGGGCTGCTGCACTGGGCCCTCGACCACCGCGGGCCGGTGCTGGCGGGCTTTGGCATCTTCGCTGCCGCCTCCCTCATGCTGGTCGTATTCATGGGGCGGGATTTCTTCCCGACAGTAGATTCCGGCCAGATGCGCCTGCATGCCATGGCGCCCACCGGCACGCGCATCGAAGAGACCGAAGTCCTCTTCTCCAAAATCGACGATGAAATCCGCCACGTCATTCCAGCACACGAAATCGATACCATCATAGACAACATTGGAATTCCCTTCGGCGGCTTCAATCTGGCCTTCGGCGATATCAGCACGCTGGGCACCGGCGACGGCGATATCCTGATCTCCCTCAAGCCCGAGGACCATGGTCCCACTGCGGACTATACCGTCAAACTGCGCAATCGCCTGCACCAGAAGTTCCCGGATGCGACCTTCTTCTTCGAGCCGGCCAACATTACCAATCAGATCTTGAATTTCGGCCTGCCCGCGCCCATCGACTTGCAGGTGGTCGGCCGGGATCCACGAAATTACCAGATCGCCGAGGCCCTCGCCGAGCGCATCTCGCACATCCCGGGAGCCGCCGATGTGCACGTCCACCAGATCGTGGATTATCCGGAACTCCGCATCAACGTGGACCGCAGCAAGGCCGGCCAACTGGGATTGCAGCAGCGCGACGTGTCCAACAGCCTGCTGATCTCGCTCAGTTCCAGCGGCCAGGTGGCGCCCAACGAATGGCTGAACTGGTCGAACGGCGTCAGCTACGGGATGGCCGTGCAGACGCCGCAATACCGCATGGATTCGCTCGCGGCCCTGATGCGCACGCCGATCTCGGCGCCGATCGGCGGCGTCCTCAGCACCACGGCGACTTCTTCGGCAGGCACGGCCGGCGCCTCGAATTCGGCGGTGGGGTCGAGCCCCAGCCAGAGCTCGCTGGCTTACGGCAATCCGGGCGCGGCCGCCGGCGGCCCGCAGCTTCTGTCGAACCTGGCGAGCGTCTCGCGCGGCGTGGCGCCCGAGATTATCAACCATTACAACGTGCAGCCGGTATTCGACGTTTACGCCAACGTGGACCGGCGGGATCTGGGCGGCGTCGGCTCCGCGGTCGAAAAGATCATGCAGGAGTTCTCGGGCAAGCTTCCGCGGGGCACCAGTTTCGACCTGCGCGGTCAGGTGCGCACCATGGAGACCTCCTTCTACCGGCTCGGTATGGGCATGATCTTTGCGGTCGTCCTGGTCTATTTGCTGATGGCCGTCAATTTCCAATCGTGGCTGGATCCCTTCATCATCCTGATGGCGCTGCCCGGCGCGCTGGCCGGCATCGTTTGGATGCTGTTCATCACCCAGACGAGTTTCAGCGTGCCGTCGCTGATGGGGACCATCATGTGTATCGGCGTGGCCACCGCCAACAGTATCCTGATGGTGGTCTTCGCCAACGATGAGCGCGCCGAAGGCTTGGATGCCCGCTCTGCGGCGCTATCGGCCGGCCATACCCGCATCCGTCCGGTGCTGATGACGGCCCTGGCCATGATCATCGGCATGCTGCCCATGGCCCTGGGATTCGGCGAGGGCGGCGAGCAGAATGCGCCCCTGGGGCGCGCGGTGATCGGCGGGCTGGTGCTGGCCACCGTCACCACGCTGTTCGTGGTCCCGATTGTATACAGTTTGCTGAAGAAGAGGGCGCCGGTCGACTTCGACCGGAAGATCGCCGAGGAGGAGCAGGAGAACATCGAAGGCGAACTCCTGTTGGGCTGACAGTTAAGAGCGGGTCCTGGAGGACCCGCGCAGACCTGGAGGTCTGCCCCACACGGATTAAAATGGAATACGATTCTCGCGAACGACAAGGATCGCAAGTGGCCGACGATACCGAAGCGCGCCTGCGCGCCGAAATCGAAGATTTGAAACGGAAGCTGGCCCAGCACGCCGCGCCCGCCTCCGCGACGCCCGCCGCTCCCTCGCGCCGCGCGCTGTGGCTGCTGGCACTGGTGCTGGCCGTCCTGATCGTCATCGGTTTCCTGAAGGGCTACATTCCACATCGCCGCAACGAGGCCACCCTCGCGGCCGAAGCCGGAACGGCATCCAAGGAATTGCCCACGGTTACCGTCGTCGGCGTCGAACGGTCCGCCACCACCGGCACGCTGGTTCTCCCCGGCAACATCGAACCGGTAACGGAAGCGCCCGTCCTGGCGCGCGCCAGCGGATACATCCAACGGCGCTACGCGGATATCGGCGACCGCGTGAAGTCCGGCCAATTGCTGGCCGAAATCGAAGCGCCGGAACTGGATCAGCAGGTCAATCAAGCGCGGGCCGCCCTGGACCAGACCCGCGCCGGACTCGAACAGGCCAACGCCAACCTGCAGCAGGGAAAGGCGCAAGAGCAACTCGCCAAAGTCACCGCCGACCGGTGGAAGAACCTGCAGTCCAAAGGCGTCGTGTCGCGCCAGGAGAACGACACGTACCAGTCCCAGTCGGTGGCGGCACAGGCGAATGTGTTGGCGCTCGAAAAGGCGGTGGCGTCCGCGCGCAGCAACATCGTCGCGGCGCAGGCCAACCTCTCGCGTCTTACCGAACTGCAAGGTTATAAGAGCGTGCGCGCGCCGTTCGCGGGCGTGATTACGGTGCGCAACGTAGATGTCGGCGCGCTGGTCAACGAAGCCAACACGCTGCTTTTCCGGATCGCCCAAACGGACCGCCTGCGCATCTACGTGAACGTTCCGCAATCCGACGCGGATTCGGTGCGCGTGGGCCAGATCGCGCGGCTGGTGATTTCCGATCTTGCCGGCCACCAGTTCGTAGGCGCCGTCACGCGCACCGCCAACGCGCTGGACCCCGCCACGCGCACCCTGCTCACCGAGGTGCAGGTGCCTAACTCCGGCAGCCTCCTACTCCCCGGCATGTACGCGCAGGTGGACCTGACCACGCCGCGCAAGAATCCTCCCCTGCTGATACCGGGCGATACGCTGGTAGTCCGCAGCAACGGACCCCAGGTGGGCGTGGTCGGCGCCGACCACATCGTGCACTTTCAGCGGCTCCAATTGGGCCGGGACTTTGGCGATAAAATCGAAGTTCTCTCCGGACTCGAACCCGGGCAACAGGTGGTGGTGAATCCCGGCGATACCGTCCAAGAGGGAGCCAAAGTGAATCCCGTACTGCTGCGGGAGAAAAAGCGTCCCGCCTGAAACCAATGCGAAAGTTTAAGTTAACGTCACTCTCTATCCCTGTACTGAGGCTGCTGCCATTCTGTCTCCTGACTCCTGTCTCCTGTCTCCTGTTGCTCGCCCAGTCCCCCGACTTCCACAATTCCCCCCGCGTGCACGACCTGATCCGAGCCGGCAATCTCTATCTCTCCCAAGCCGACGCGCTGGCCCTTGCCATCGAAAACAATCTCGACGTGGAACTCGATCGCTTCAGCTTCCAGATCGCCGATACGGACTTTCTGCGCGCCAAGGGCGGCGGACTCCTGCGTGGCATCCCCTTCCTGATTACAGAGGCTCCCACCGGCGCAGGCGGCCCGCTCAGTCCTGTGACAACCAACCCGGCTTCGGCCACCAGCGTCACCACGGGCACTACGGTAACGACTAATGCCCTGGAACTGGGCGCCCTCGGCGAGCCTATAACCAATTTGTCGATTCAAGGCTCCATCCCTCAATCCACTGGAACCCCGGTTCCGATCTTCGATCCGTCCATCGTCGGGCAATTGAACTGGATGCACCAGGCCACGCCCGAATTGGACATCCTGTCGTACGGCGTACCCTCCCTGGTCGCCAATGGGTTCAACGCCAACGCCGGCCTGGTGCAATCCTTCGTCACCGGCACGCAGGTAAACCTGGCATTCAATAACACTCACCAGTCGCAGAATGGCCTGACCACCAACTACAATCCTTACACCAACTCCAGTCTCGGCCTGACGATCACGCAGCCTCTGGTACGCGGTTTCGGAACCGCGCTCAACACGCGCTTCATCCGTATTGCGGCCAACGACCGTAAGATCAACACGCTGCTCTTTCACCAGCAACTGATCGCTACCGTCTACGGCGTGATTCGCCTCTACACCGATTTCGTGGCGCTCTACGAAGACGTGAAGGTGAAGCAGGAAAGCGTCGCCGCCGCCGAGAAGCTATACTCGGACAGCAAGGCGCAGGTGGACGAAGGCACGCTGGCGCCGGTCGAGCTGACCCGCGCCAACGCCCAGCTTTTCGCCACCCGCCAGGACCTGATCAACGCGCGCGGCGTGCTGGAAGAGCAACAAGCCATTCTGAAGAACCTGCTTACGCGCACCGGCAATGCGGACCCGGAAGTGCAGGCCGCCACCATCATCCCCACCGATCCGCTGGATATCCCCGAGAAGGAAGAGATCCGGCCCATACAAGATCTGTTCACCGAAGCCCTGGCCAATCGCCCCGATCTGGGCCAGGCCAGCCTGCAGATCGAGAACTCCCAGATCGGTCTCAAGGGCGCGCGGAACGCCACGTTGCCCGAGGTGGACCTGGTCGGCATCGTGCAGAGCAACGGCCTGGCCGGCCCTTTGAACCCGTCTGCGCCGGCTACGGACACGCCCTTCTTGGGCGGCTATGGCACTGTGCTCGACCAGTTATTCACTCAAAAGTACCCCACTTACCAAATCGGCGTGCAGGTGACACTGCCCATACACAACCGTATCGCCGAATCCGATCTGGCGCGCGATGAGTTACAACTCCGGCAATCGGAGGTGCGTCTGCGCCAGTTACAGAACCAGGCTCGCCTGGAAGTCGAAGACGCAGTGATTGCCATGCGCCGCGCGCGCGGGTCGTATGAAGCCGCCGTGCAGGCGCGGCGGTTCCAGCAGGAGTCGCTGGAGGCCGAGCAGATGAAGTACGAAGTGGGCGCTTCCACCGCCTTCTTTGTCATCCAGTACGAGAGCCTGTTGGCCCAGGCTAAGTCCACCGAGGTGGCGGCGAAGAGCGCCTATGTGAAGGCCCGCGCCGCACTGGAGCGCGCCACCGGCAATATTCTGGAGGCGCACCAGATTTCGCTGGAGGAGGGGATTAAGGGGCGGATGTAGCCGCTCTCAGTCTTTTCCCCATATGTATCTTTGCGCACCCCGACCTTGTTAAATCCTCGCGTTTAACCGCTTTGTAATCCCTCACAAGTGTAAACTGGTTCCTGTCCCAAAAGTGTAATTGCACCTAATGCCCTTTTGATACAGTGGGTTCCGGCCTCGGGTCGCAGAGTGCTGCGGTTCGTCATTTCCGTCGGCGGGAGAGTCGCCGTTCCTAAAGACGATGTTGCTCTCAATAGATGGAGCAGGAGTACCGTACCTACCGTACCGATGGATACTTCGCCAGGAAGAAAGCCATGATACACTGTGGTGAGCTTCGAGCTTACTCAAGGAGAACCTGATGAAGAATCTCTGCTTTCTACTACCGTTTACGGTCTGCTGCGGTGCGCTGCTGGCCCAATCGAGCGAGGTCACTCCCGTCGTAACCCACCAAGTGCGGTTCCTGGCGGCTGAACCCGGCGATGCCGCGCCAGACGCCACGAAGCCGCTGATTATCAATACATTCACGATCATGGGCGACAATGTGACGGGCACGCCCTGCTATTCCTGTGTCACCGGCGCGACGACGCCGAATCTCGGTGTCCTGCAACCTTCCGGCATCGTCAAGGCGGGGACCCAGTATCAGGTCAACGTCTTCTTAGTGGACCAAAGCTACACCGGCTCCTGCACGTATACATTCGAGGTGACCCGCAAGTCGACGGTAATCTACTCGGCAAACACCACGTTTACCGAAACCGCCCCGACAACTATCCTGCTTGGAACCGCGCTTACGGTTCCAACCGGCACGACGGCTGGCGGCGCTGCACTTTCGACCACCGCGGTCTGCGGCTCGAGCACCACCAAGTCGTCTAGCACAATTTACATCACGGGCTAATCCGCCACACTGGCGCGTAGCGGCATCGACTGCGCTGGGCCGAGGGGCGCCGTTTCGCGGGCCAGCAACCTGAACCCGAGTGGCGGTGCTCTTCGTTCTGCTGAAGAACGGCCGGCCGCTCGCGGCTGGCTGGCCGGACCGGATTCTCAGAATTTCCGGCTGATGACATCATCTGCCTTCTTGAGGGGCGGTCGGCGCTGCTGACGCATCCGTTGCGACCTGAGGTGCAGGAGCTCCTTGACGCGTCGGCAGGCCGTCTGCTCGCCGTGTTCATCATCGATGGTATCGAAATGATGCTGCACCAGTGGCGTGCGCGGGACCACCAGCAGATCCTGGACGTTTACTTCAAAGGACGCCATCCCAACGGCGAGCGAGTTCGCGCTCTCTGCGACGCATTCCAACACGCTGGCATCACCGTTGACCCGCAGGTGTTCCTCGACTACTTGGCCATCAATCAATTATCTGCGCAACACCATCGTCCACAGCAAATGGAACGAGCACGAGAGGCAATGGCTTGTCGAGCGCGGGTTCCCCACCAATACCAGTTGACAAGAAGATGTCCTTTGGCGTCGGTTTGCGCCGAATCAGCAAGGGCTCGTTCCCAGCGCGCGATTGACCGTGTTCGTAGGGGGGAGTCGCCATGGGTTGCCTGCCCAAAGGGAGGGCGGGTCAATAAATCCCGTCGTGCCAAGGAGTCGTGATCGGATCGACAGGTCGGTCCGGCACCGAGGATAGCGGAGGGGTGCGTCTGGGTGTGGTGCCAACCATCCACTTCCGGGAGGGGTTGCTGGCCCGGAGCAAGCGGCTCGGCCTCGCACTCGGATTGAGCCCGACCACCAAGCAAAAACCACCCTTCCTAGAAAAGGAGCGGTCGGCCATGGCTCCGTGATTCGTGGGCGGGGAATGTCGTTTTCCACGGCCGACGCGAACCTGCGAAAACGGCGCCAGGCCGCAACTCCATGGATTCAGAGGCCCTGAATGCCCTTTACACTTTTCGGATAGGAGCCTGTAAACTAGAGGCCCAGGAGGAAGATTACGTCAACATGAACATGCTCAACTCGAACGGGATTCCGGCCGCAGCCCGGAAAGGATTCATGACGCTCTCGCTGGCGGCGGCCATCGGAATGTGCCCATCGGCGGTAGCGGCGACCTGTGCGTGAATCCCGGCGGCACAGCCGGGTGTTTTTCCAGTATCAACGCCGCCATCGCGGCCGCTTCGCCCAATGACACCGTCAAAGTGGCAGTGGGCACGTACAAAGAAGATGTCGTGATTGGGAAGGCGTTGTCGCTGATCGGGGCAGGCAGCGGCACCACCGCCACCGACGCTGCCGGCTTGGCCAACGGTGTCTACATCGACGGTATCGATAATCCTGGCCTTGCCAACGTTGTGGTGGGAGGGTTTCAGGTGCAAAATGCCAAATTCGAAGGAATCCTGGTCGCCGACGCCTCCAGAATCACCATCGTGGGTAACCGGGTATTCAATAATAACAAGAGTCTGATAGTTTCTCCTCTCTCTTGTCCGGGCCTGCCGTCTTTCGAAACCAGTGAAAACGACGACTGCGGCCAAGGAATCCATCTGACCGGAGTCGATCATTCGATCGTGGCCCACAACATCGTCTTTGGCAACGCCGGAGGGATACTCATCAGCGACGATACCGGCCAGACCCACGACAACCTGATCTCGGACAACTTGGTACACGATAACGCGGTCGACTGCGGGATCGTCATGGCTTCGCATCCCCCGGCCTCCATCACAGGTTCATCGGTGCCTCTTGGGATCGTTCACAACACGATTGCGAACAACGAGTCGGTGCACAACGGCTACAATCCCCCAAGTTCCGGTAGCGGCATCGGCATATTCACTCCGGTGCCTGGAGGAACGGTCACCGGCAACGTGATCGTCAACAACAAAATCGAAAACAATGGCCAGCCAGGCGTAGCGATGCACAGCCATGGGCCGGGCCAGTTTCTGAACGACAACGTGATTGTCGGCAATCATATCTCGGGCAACGGTGCGGATGCCGGCGACGCGGCGACTCCCGGCACGGCCGGGATTAACGTCTTCGGCGTTTCGCCAATAACGGGCACGATCATCTCGCAGAACACGATCCAGGACGAAGCTTTCGACATCGTGGTCAACACCCCCACGCAGGTGGATGCGCATCTCAACAACTTCCTCGACAACACCGTGGGAGTAGACAACATCGGCGCCGGCACCAGCAATGCCGTCGTGAACTGGTGGGGATGCACCGGCGGACCCGGGACGTCGGGATGTGCCAGCGTCGGTGGACCCGGAGTGCTCTTCACCCCCTGGCTAAGCCTGGCTAAGCCAGTCCTTTTAGCAGCGCCAATGTCCCGGCCGGCGTTGGGGCCATCACAGCTCCGGCGCCGGCGAAACACAGCCGCAACCCCCGATCTCCGGCCCCCGGCGCGCAAAGCACGCCTCTCCACCGGTCGCCTCACCGCCAGCCAGCCGCTTTAGATTCAATTAATTGGGCTTTGATCGTCCCAGTTGCGGCGGGACAGGCCAAGCCGGCCAGCGTTACCTGTTTAACTGCTCGGTGATAGTCACCGGCGCACTCAGGCGAAAGGCGATCTTGGATTCCGTCGGCAGCGTGACAGCTTTGTCGCGGGTGGCCACCACTCCGCCTGTGCCCGCCGCGCCGCCGGCGCCCGCTCCGATGGCCGCGCCCTTGCCGCCTCCGGCAATCGCCCCGATAATGGCGCCGACGCCCGCCGCGGCGGCCACCACTCCCACTTGGTCTCCGGTGGCCATGGTGGTGCCTTGCTTCCGGAGGGTCTCGGTCTTTATGGCCACATGCTGTCCGTCGGAAGTATTCAGATTGGTCAGTTCAAGCGCCAGCGTGGCCTTGCCTTTCACGTGACCGGATTTCTGAGCTTCGACGACGCGGCCTTCCACGCGCGCGCCGCGTTCCGCGATCACGAATCCGCCCGCGGACAGAGGCGCATCCAGCGTGGCGGTGAATGTGTCGCCGGCCTGATTGTGTTCGCTCGAAAGGCTCTCGCCCAGGCGGACCTGCAACGTCATGCCTCCTTGCAACGTGACCGATGGAGCCGGCTGTGGGGCGGGCGGCTCTTCCGATTCCACAGCGGGAGCCGGCGTGGCTACGGGAGCGGGAACGGGTTCGGCCGTAGCAGGGGGCGCGGAGGGTTCCTGGACCGGCGCCGGAACAGGGGGAGCAGGCGCCTGCGCGGGCGGCAGGTTCTGCGCGACTGTCGTCGCTGCCGGATGCGTCCGCCGGGCCGGTTCTGAGTTGCGCACCGGCGGAGCCGTCGTGACCGGCTTGGGCGACTCGGGAGCCGGTGCCGCCGGAGCGGGTGCCACCGGGACCGGTGCCGGCGCGGGCGCGGCGCGGGCGATCGGAACCGGAGCCGGCTTCGGCCGCTGGGTGAACTTCATGATCAGGGCGCCACCCAGCGCCCCAACCAGTACGAGAAGTCCAATTTGAAACGGTTTCATCTGGTGAGCGTATCCTTACTGAGTCGGACGGGCCGGCTCGCGCTTTCGTTTCCAGTGTACCGCCGGGTAAAATAGGGATACCAGGCGATGTTCCGCTTCCCAACCCAATTCGCAATCGGTCCCGTGCGCGTGGCTCCCGCCACCGTGCTGGCGCCCATGGCTGGCGTCACCGACACGGTGTTCCGCCGCTTCATTCGCAACTTGGGCGGATGCGGTCTGCTGATGACCGAGTTCACCAGCTCGCACGGCGTCAGCGCATCGTTGCGCGCGCGCAAGCCCACGCGCACGCTGCTGAAGTACCTGGCCTTCGATCCCGTGGAGCGCCCCATCACCGCGCAGTTGTTCGGCGCCGATCCGGCAGTTATGGCCGACGCCGCGCGCGTCTGCCAGGACCTGGGATTCGACGTGGTGGATATCAATTTCGGCTGCCCCGTCAACAAGGTCGTAAAATGCAACGGCGGCTCCGGCTTGCTGCGCGACCTGCCGCTGGTCGAGCGGCTGCTGCGCGAGGTGCGGGCGGCCATCACCATCCCGCTGACCATCAAGTTCCGCGCCGGCTGGAACGATCGGGAACTCGTCGCGGTACGGTTGGCGCGCTTGGCCGAAGACTGCGGAGTGGTGGCCGTAGCGCTGCATCCCCGCACACGCGAGCAGGGCTATAGCGGCCAGGCCGATTGGACGCGTATCGCCGAAGTGAAAGCGGCCGTAGGCATCCCGGTCATTGGAAACGGCGACATCAACTCGCCGGAAGACGCCGTCCGCATGGTGGCCGATACCAACTGCGATGCGGTCATGATCGGCCGCGCGGCGTCGTCCAATCCGTGGATCTTCCGCCAGATCGCGCAGTATCTCGCGACCGGCACCTACGACCATCCCAGCCATCGGGATCGCTACCAGATGATGCGCACATACTACTCCATGCTGATCGAGCGGCAGGAGCCGGATAGTGTGGGCAAAATGAAGCAATTCGCCACTTACTTCACGCATGGCGTGCGGCACGGCGCTCAGTTGCGCGCCGCCATCTATCATGCGACGGAAGCGCCGCAAATTCTGGAGCTGGTCGATGAGTTCTTCAGCCGCGAGGTAGTGGCCGCCTGAGTCCCGTGAAGCAAGTCAAGATCATCACCGATGGCTCCTGCCTGGGCAACCCCGGCCGCGGCGGCTGGGCCTGCATCCTGCGCTTCAACGAACACAAGCGCGAGCTATATGGATATGCGCCGCACACCACCAACAATCGCATGGAGCTGACAGCCGCCATCGAGGGACTGAAGGCGCTGAAAGAGCCGTGCGAGGTGGAAGTGATCACGGATTCCGAGTATCTGAAGAACGGCATCACCACCTGGGTGCCCAACTGGAAGTTGCGCAACTGGATGACCACTCAGAAGAAGCCGGTGGTCAACCAGGACCTCTGGGAGGAGTTGGACGACGTGGCAGCCACGCACAAAACCACTTGGTCGTGGACCAAGGGCCACGCCTCCCACGCCGACAACAACCGCTGCGACGAGTTGGCCCAACTGGCCGCGCGCGAGCAGCGGCGCAACGCCGTTTGAGAGGTTAGATTAGACTATGTGCATGCACCCCACATCCACGCGCTTCTCTCTCGTCATTCTGCTGGGCGTCGTCCTGACCGCCTCTGGTCAGCAGGCCTCTCCACACAAACAGATCGAAGCACTCGTCGACCACTACAGCGCCGAGTATGCCCAAGCTTCCAAGGCTATCTGGGAGTATGCGGAGCTGGGCTACCACGAAGAAAAGAGCTCGGCTCTTTTGCAGCGCCATCTGCAGGAGGCCGGCTTCCGCGTCGAGCCAGGCGTGGCGGACGAGCCCACCGCCTTCATTGCCACCTATGGCCAAGGCAGTCCCATTATCGGCATTCTGGGTGAATTCGACGCGTTGCCGGGTCTCTCGCAAGCCGCCGTGCCGGACCGCAACCCGTTGGCAGCCGCGGCGCCCGGCCATGGCTGCGGCCATAACCTTCTGGGATCGGGAGCGGCTCTTGCGGCGGTGGCTCTCAAAGAGTACATGGAAAACAATCGCGTGGCGGGAACTCTGCGTTATTACGGCACTCCCGCCGAAGAGGGCGGCGACGGTAAGGTCTACATGGTCAGAGCGGGACTCTTTCGCGACGTGGATGTCGTCCTGCACTGGCATCCGGCCGACCGTAACGCCGTCATGAATGGCGGCGCGCTGGCCATTACCTCCGCCAAGTTCCTGTTCCACGGCATTGCGGCGCATGCGGCCTTCGCGCCCGAGCGCGGCCGTTCGGCGCTCGATGCCGTGATGCTGATGGGCACCGGCGTCGAATTCATGCGCGAACATGTCCCCAGCAACACGCGCATTCACTACATCGTCAGCAACGGCGGCGCGGCGCCCAATGTGGTTCCGGACACGGCCGAGCTTTTCCTGTATGCGCGCAGCCCGTCCCTCGACACGCTCGACGGCATCTGGGGCCGCATCGTGAAGATCGGCCAGGGGGCCGCGATGATGACCGAGACGACGCTGGACGTCAAAATACTGGGCGGCGATAACAACATCGTTGCCAACGATGCGCTCGCGAAAGTGGCACAGAAGAACATGGAGGAGGTTGGCGGCTTCCGCTACACCGCCGAAGAGAAGCATTTCGCGGAGGAATTGCAGAAGAGCCTACCGCCGGGCGGCGCCGGCGATCCCGGTTCAACCGCTTCCGTCGAGCCTCTTCGCCCGTTCGATCCGAACCAGCCCGCCGCTTCCACTGACGTGGGCGACGTCAGTTGGAACGTCCCGACGATCGGCTTCATCGCGGCAACATTTGTGCCTGGAGTGGTGCCCCACACCTGGCAAGCCGCCGCGTGTGCCGGCATGAGCATCGGCCAGAAGGGTATGCTGGTAGCCGCCAAGGCGCTCGCCGTTACGGGAGCGGATTTATTCTCGAATCCGCAACTGATTCAGGACGCCAAAAAGGACTTCGCACGCCAACTCGCAGGCAAGACCTATAAATCCGAGATCCCGTCCGGCCAGAAGCCGCCCCTGGATTACCGTTTTTGATTTGTGGCGCACGCTCTCAGCGTGCCGTGTCCCCACTCTCCCAGAAACCTTACACCGTCGATTCACGCCGTCTGCGGGATAACCAGTTGAAGCCCAAGCTTTTGTGCTTTTTTGGCGAGTGCGCGAATCTGCTGTTCGCGATACCTGGCCTCATAGTATGCGGTCCCCTTGTCCACGTACTGGTGACCGTGTTTGATGAACCAGTTCCCTACCAGGCTTTTGGCGATGTCCCGCTGCCCTTCCAGGATGGCTCCGACGATGCGCATACCGCTCATGCCGCTGAGGTCGCTCAGCACGTTGCCGAGTTGCACGTTCATCTCGATCAGCGCCTTCTGCATGCGTTGAATCGTGCTGCTCGCTTCGGCTACCAGATTCCGACTCTGCCCCACGCACATCATTCCCATTTTGCTCGCCCATACGGTAGGCCTGTGTCGCGCACCCACCGGTCGATGTCGTATCATGAGGTCGTGCCGCCCACCCAACAGCAGGCGCAAGGCAGCCTGCGGGTCCTGACCATAGGCCACTCGAACCATTCCATGGAGAAATTCCTGCAACTGCTGGCACTCCATTCCGTGCAGGTCGTCGCCGATGTGCGTTCGAGCCCCTATTCCAAGTACGCTACGCAGTTCGATCGCGAGTCTCTCATGGAGGCTTTGCGCGCGGCGGGATTCCAATACGTCTACTTGGGCAGTGAGCTTGGCGGCCGGCCGCGCGGCGACGCTTACTACGATGCCGCCGGCCATGTCCTGTACCACAAGGTAGTCGAATCTCCCGGTTTCCAGGCGGGCGTGGCGCGGCTGGAGGATGGCCTGCGGCAATACGTCGTGGCGGCGCTGTGTGCCGAGGAGGACCCCACCGGGTGTCATCGCCGGCTGCTCGTGGGCCGCGTGCTCGGCGAGCGCGGCCTCGCGGTGGATCACATTCGGGGCGATGGCCGCCTGCAGCCCGAAGCGGAGCTGGCCGCCGCCGAGCCTCACAGCAACCAGCTTAGTTTATTCGACGAAATCGAGGCGCCATGGAAGTCTGTTCCATCGGTTTCACCAAAAAAACGGCAGAGCAGTTCTTCACTCTTCTGAAACGCGCCGGCATCCGGCGATTGCTGGACGTGCGGCTCAACAACGTGTCGCAATTGGCCGGATTCACCAAGCGCGAAGACCTGCAGTTTTTTCTGAAGGAGATCTGCGGCGCGGACTACCGGCACGAACCCCTGCTGGCGCCCACGCAAGAGATGCTGGACGAATACAAGAAGAATAAGGGTTCGTGGCTGGACTATGAAACGAAGTTCCTGGCGCTTATGGCGGATAGAAAGATCGAAGACAAGCTCGATCGCGCCTTGTTCTCGGTTCCCACGGTCCTGCTGTGCAGCGAGCCCACCGCCGGGCACTGCCATCGCCGGCTGGTGCTTGAGTACCTGCGCGATAAGTGGGGCGATCTGACGATCGCTCACTTGTAGGACGCCTCCATGCCATCGGTCGACCTGATCTGCCTGGCGAATTCGTACAAGTGGCACTCGCGGTGCCTGGCTGGCCTGCGCGTGGATGGGGGCGGCTGGGTCCGGCCCGTCTCGGATAGAGAGCACGGCGAGTTGCAGTATAGCCAATACCGGCTCCCAGACCATTCCGAGCCGCATTTGTTCGATGTGATTCGCGTGGGGTTATCGCATCGCCAGCCCACGCCCCATCAACCCGAGAACTGGCTCGTGGACAACTCGGCGTGGGCGCTGCTGGAGCGTCCGGCTTCGGCGGACCATGTGCACGTAGTCTCCGCTGCGGTGCTCCGCGGGTCTCTACTCTTCGGTAATACGGGGCGGTCGGTGCCGCAAGCGCAGTTCCACAGCCGCCCGGCGCGGGAGTCACTCGCGCTCGTGCAGCCCACCGATATTCGATGGCACACCGAATTCAACACTTATGAACTGCGTAACATGCCGCGCGTTTTCTTCCGGCTCGGGGATGTTCCATACGACCTGCCGCTGACCGACCCCGCTTACGCCGGGCCGCTGCAGCGGCGCGACGAGGGCGACTATCGGTCCTCCGATCTCGGAATTCCGGAAGATGCCACGATTCTCTTCACGGTCAGCCTTGGCGATCCCCTGGACGGGATTTGCTACAAGTTGGTGGCAGCCGTGGTCGTTGTCTGACGGGAGTGGGCCGGCCACTTCCGACGTAGTAACATCAATGCAGGAGCATACACCGATCATGGCGGATTTTCAATCAGCCGTAGCAATTACCCTGCAAAACGAGGGCGGGTTCTTTCATAACCAGGCAACCGGGGAAATCGTGAATCACGGGATCACCCTGGCGTTCGTGCGGAGCTCCGGCTACAAGCCCGATGCCGATGAGGATTTCATCCAAAATCTCAGCACCGCCGAAGCCTCCGCGATCTACCAGACTTACTTCTGGAATCGCTATTCTATCGGCTCCATCGACGATCAGAGCCTGGCCAATAAGGTCTTCGATCTGACGGTGAACATGGGGCCGGCCGCGCTGAAAGTGCTGCAATCGGCGGTAAACGCCTGCGGCGGCCAATGCGCCGTGGATGGCGTCCTGGGGCCGGTTTCGATCGCGCAAATCAATGCGCTCGACGCGGCCCAACTGCTGGCGGAATTCAAGCAACTGGCGGCGCAACGCTACCAGCACATCGCGGCGAACAACCAGCAGTTGGCCGGCGATCTGACGGGCTGGCTTTCGCGCTTGAACTCGTAGGCTGAATTCGTGGGGCAGACCCTCGGCCTGCGGCGGCCTCTCAGGCCGCCCGGACGGGCTTTCAATAACTTACGGTGGGTTTTCGACCGTGCGCGAGTCCTCCAGGAACCGCTCTTCGCACAACGAAATCAGTTATGTCCGAGCACGAACAGGCCGACGTGGACGTCGGCCGCAGGACAGGAGTCCTGCCCCACGAACGCACGTGCAACGCCACCTACACCACTTCCAATATCAAACACTTCAGATAGTGCGTCTCGGGCACCGTCAGCAGGATGGGGTGATCCAGCCCCTGCGTGCGGCGTTCCAGCACCCGCAACCGGCGGCCGGCGTCGAGCGAAGCTTGCGCCACTAACTCCAGGAACGCCGCTTCGCTGAGACGTTGCGAGCAGGAGCAGGTAACCAGGATGCCGCCCGGATCCAACATCCGCAGCGCGCGCAAATTGATTTCTTTGTAGCCGCGAATGGCGCCTTCCAGGGTGCTGCGCGACTTGGCGAAAGCCGGCGGGTCCAAAATCACCGTCTGAAACTGGCGCCGCGCGGAAGCGTATGCCGCCAGCAGAACGAAGACATCCGCCTCCCGGAATTCGATATTGGAAATGCCGTTGAGCGCGGCGTTGCGCCCGGCGGTGGCCAGCGCCGCACCGGAGCTATCCAAGGCTTCCACCGATTCGCAGACCGGGGCGAGGTGCAACGCGAAGCCGCCCGAGGAGGTGAAACAATCGAGGGCTTTGCCCCGCGCGTAGCGGGCCGCGGCGACGTAGTTTTCCCGCTGGTCGAGAAAGGCGCCGGTCTTCTGGCCGTGCAGCAGATCGGCGTGCAGGCGCAGTCCATTCATGCGGAATTCCACCGTATCCGGCACGTCGCCGTAAATCACGCCGGATTCGAGCGGCAGGGCTTCCTTGACCCGCACGGCCGCGTCGTTGCGCGCCACGATGCCGCGCGGCGAAAACAGTTCCATCAGGCTGGCCACGATCCACTCGCGCGCGCCGTCCATGCCCTGGTTGAGAGTTTGCAGTACGAGGTAGTCCGCATAGCGATCCACAACCAGCGCCGGCAGCAGGTCGCCTTCGCCATGCACCACGCGATATGCATCCGTGCCGCGTACCACCCGGCGGCGATGGGCCTCCGCCGCGGCCAGCCGTTGCGCGAAGAATTCGCGGTCGATCTCCTCGACACTATGCGACAGCAGCCGCAAGGCGATCTGCGAAGCGGCGCTGAAGTGGGCCGTGCCGAGCGCGCGTCCGGCGAGATTGATTACCGTGACCGCGGCGCCCGGTTCGGCGCCGCCCGTATCGACCACATCGCTCTCGAAAATCCAAGGATGGCCCGAGGCGACCCGGCGGGCCGCTTTGCGGTTGACGCGCACTTCGTTCATAGGTCCGCTACTGGCCTTGCATCAACTCGCTGGGCGTGGGGACGGTCTTGCTATCCCATCCGCCGCCCAGCGCCTGGATCAGCAGGACGCTCGAAGTCAGACGGCGCGTCAGCAGATCCACCGCCGTCTTCTCATCCGCCAAAGCGGTGGCCTGCGCCGTGATGACCGTCAGATAGTTGACCGTGCCCGCCTTGTATTGATAGGTGGCGATGGTCAGCGAGTCCTCGGCGGCCTTCACCGCTCGATCCACCGCGGTAGCTTCCTCGGCGAGTATGCGCAAAGCCGCCAGATTGTCCTCGACCTGTTGAAACGCCGTCAGCACCGCCTGGCGGTAACTCGCCACGGTGGCGTCATACTGCGCTTCGGTCATGCTCACTTGCGCGCGCCGCTTGCCGCCTTCGAAAACCACCTCCGGCAGTTGCGCTCCCAGCGACCAGAATTGGCTGGGCAGCGAGAACCATTTCACGATGTTTGTAGCTTCAAAACCTCCGGTCGCGCTCAAGGTCAGCGTGGGATAGTACGCCGCCACCGCAATGCCGATCTGTTCATTAGCCGCGGCCACTGTGCGCTCCGCAGCGGCGATATCGGGGCGGCGTTCCAGCAGAGTAGATGGCACCTCAACCGGCACGGCGGGCGGAGGCGTCTTTAAGAGCGCGGCCGTAACGGTCACGGCCGAGGGCGGCTTGCCGGTGAGGATGGCGATGGCGTGCTCGAACTGCGCGCGCGCCACGCCCAGGTCGATCAACTGCGCCCGGGTAGTGTCTAACTGGGTCTGCGCCAGCGCCACATCTCCGCCCGACGCTACGCCCGCCTTGTACCGGTTCTGAGTCAGGGTCAGATACTCTTCGTATGACTTGGTCGTGCGATCGAGTAAGTCGATGTCGCCATCGGTTCCATGCAGATCGAAGTAGTCTTCCGCCAGCTCCGACTGGTACGAGAGACGGGCGTTCTCCAACAGCGCGAAGTCGGCTTGGGCCGTGGCCTCGCTGGCCCGCACGCCGCGGCGGACGCTGCCCCAAATATCCGCCGTCCAGGAAGCGCTCGCGAGCAGGCTATACAGCCCGGAAACGCTTGTGGGACCGCCGCTGGTGGAACCGCCGCCGGTGCCGCCCGAAGATCGGGAAACCCCGATCGATGGCCCGATGGAAACGGTCGGGTACAGACCCGCACGCGCGATCCGCACGGCGTAGCGGGCCGCCCGGAAATTCGCCTCGGCGGCCAGCACATTCTGGTTCGAGATACTCACCTGTTCTTCGAGCGCGTTGAGCTGCGGATCGTTGTAGATCTCCCACCACTTGCCGCGAATCGCGCCGTCGTTGGGCTGCGCCTCTTTCCAGCCTTCGGGCAGGGGCTCTTTGTAGGCCGGAGTTTGCGGCGCGGCGGGACGCTTATAGTTTGGGCCGACCATGCACGCGCTGGACACCAGCAGCAAGCCGGCGAGAGTGAAGACCAGAGAGGTTCGCATCAAATTTCGGATCCCAGCGGGTGGGTTTTGGGCGCCTCCTTGTGGCGCACGCGATACCACCAGTGTTGCAGCCGGTCAAAGTAGAGATACACCACCGGCGTCGTGTAGAGCGTCAGTAACTGGCTTACCAGCAGCCCCCCGATGATTGTAATTCCGAGCGGGCGGCGCAACTCCGCTCCGGTGCCGTGCCCCAGCGCCAGCGGCAAGGCTCCCAGCATGGCGGCCATGGTGGTCATCAGGATGGGACGGAAGCGCAAGAGGCAGGCTTCAAAAATCGAGTCCCGGGAGTTCTTCCCTTCGTTCCGCTCGGCGGCCAACGCGAAGTCGATCATCATGATGGCGTTCTTCTTCACGATGCCGATCAACAGAATGATTCCGATGATGGCGATGATGCTCAGATCGGTGTGCGTGAGCATCAGCGCCAGCAGTGCGCCGACGCCCGCCGAGGGCAGCGTGGAAAGAATGGTGATGGGATGCACGTAGCTCTCGTAGAGAATTCCGAGCACGATATAGACCGCCGCCAGCGCGGCGACGATGAGCACCGGTTCGCTGCCGAGCGAATCCTGGTAGGCTTGCGCCGTGCCCGCGAATCCGGTCTGGATGGTGCGCGGCAGGCCCACCTTGGCGGCGGCGCCCAGAATCGCCTGCACGGCGTCTCCTAAAGCCACGCCCGCCTGCAGGTTGAACGAGATGGTCACAGCCGGGCCGAGGCCCTGATGCGTGACCGCCAGGGGTGCGGTGGTTGGGCCGAAACTCGCGAGCGCGTTCAACGGCACCTGTTGTCCGCTTGGCGAGCGCACATAGATTTGGCTCAAGAACTGCGGGTCCTGCCAGAATTCCGGCGCCGCCTCCATGATGATGTGATACTGATTCAACGGGCTGTACATGGTGGACACCTGGCGCTGCCCGAAAGCGTCGTACAGCGTGTTGTCGATCAGTTGCGGCGAGATACCGAACCGCGCCGCCGTCGTCCGGTCATACTGCACCATGGCCTGCAACCCGCGATTCTGCTGATCGCTGCTCAGGTCGGCGATGACCGGAATGGTCCGCAACTCCTGCAGCATCTGGGGGGCATACACGATGAGGTCCTGCAGGTTGTCGCCGCGCATGGTGAACTGATACATCGCGTTGCTCATGCGTCCGCCCACCCGCAGGTCTTGCGCCGCCTGGAGGTATAGCGTGGCCCCCGGTATCCGGCCCAGCTTGGGCCGCAGCCGCGCGATCACTTGATCGACCGTGATCTTTCTTTCTTCGATGGGCTTCAGCGACACGAACATGCGCGCTGTATTCGACGTGCCTCCGCCCGTGAATCCGGCCACCGTGTCGATGGCCGGGTCGGCGTGGACGATGTTGATCATCTGTAACAGGATCTTGTCCATGGATTGGAACGAAGTGTCCTGATCGCCTTGAATGGCGCCCATCATGCGCCCGTTGTCCTGCATCGGAAAGAATCCCTTGGATACATGCACGAACAGATACGCGTTCAAGGCAATCGTCGCCAGCAGGATCGCCAGCGTGAGCGGCGCGGCGCGCAACGCGGCGGAGAGAGTCACCCCATACAAATTGACGGTCGATCGGAACGCCCGTTCGGTAACGCGGTAGAGCCAGCCGTGCTCCCGGTGCTCCTTCAGAAGGTGCGCGCACATCATGGGAGTCGCAGTCAGCGAAACCACCAGCGAAACGGCGATGGCGATCGAGAGCGTGACGGCGAACTCGCGGAAGAGGCGGCCCACGATGCCGCCCATCAGCAGCAAGGGGATGAACACGGCGATCAACGAGGTGCTCATGGACACCACCGTGAATCCGATTTCCTTCGCTCCCTTGAGCGCCGCCTGGAAGGGATGCATGCCCTGTTCCAGGTAACGCGTGATGTTTTCAATCACCACGATGGCGTCGTCCACCACGAAGCCCGTGGAGATGGTCAGCGCCATCAGGGACAGATTGTCGATGCTGTAATGCAGCAGATACATCACGCCGAACGTGCCGATCAGCGACACGGGCACGGCCACGCTGGGAATGAACGTGCTCCGCGGGCTTCTCAGGAACGCGAACACCACCAGCACCACCAACGCCACGGAGATCAGCAGCGACCTTTCCACGTCATGCACCGAAGCGCGAATGGTGACCGTTTGGTCCATGGCCACCCGCACGTCGATGGATTGCGGAATGGACGCCTTCAACACCGGAAGCTCGGCCCGGATGCGGTCCACCGTATCGATAATGTTGGCCCCCGGCTGGCGGAAAATGATCACCATCACGGAAGGGCGGCCGTTGGCATAGCCCGAATTGCGAATGTCTTCCACCGAGTCCACGGCCCGGCCGACGTCCGCGATGCGCACCGCCGATCCGTTCTTGTAGGCCACGATCAACGGCTGATAATCGATGGCTTTGAAGATCTGGTCGTTGGCGCCCACCTCCCAGGCGCGATGGCCATCCGAGAAATGTCCTTTGGGTGTGTTGGCATTCGCCGCGGCCAGCACGCCGCGCACCTGCTCCAGGCCGATGCCGTATTTGTTGAGGACCCGCGGGTCGAGCTCCACCCTCACCGTCGGCAGCGAGCTCCCGCCCACGATCACCTGTCCCACGCCGCTTATCTGCGCCAGTTTCTGCGCCATGATGGACGAGGCCGCGTCATACATCTGGGCCTTCGTCAGAATGGGCGAAGTCAGCGCCAGCAGCACGATGGGAGAATCGGCGGGGTTCACCTTCCGGTAGGTGGGGTTATTCGGAAGATTGGCGGGCAGGTAGCCGCGTGCGGCGTTGATGGCCGCCTGCACGTCGCGCGCAGCCGCGTCGATGTTGCGGTTTAGATCGAATTGCAGGGTAATACTGGTCGATCCGAGGCTGCTGGACGAAGTCATCTCGGTGACCGATGCAATGCGGGTGAACTGGCGCTCGAGCGGCGTGGCCACCGACGAGGCCATGGTCTCGGGACTGGCGCCCGGCAAGCCTGCCTGCACCGAAATCGTAGGAAAATCCACCTGCGGCAGGGGCGACACCGGCAATATCCGGAAGGCCACCGCGCCGGCCAGCCCAATGGCCACCGTCAGCAAGGTGGTGGCCACCGGCCGCCTGATAAAGACCTCTGAGATATTCATGGGTTAGTTTAGTGGCGCACGCTTCAGCGTGCCGCCGTGGGCTTCAGCCCACGGGTCGGCGGAGCGAGCTGAAGCGCGCTCCAGCACGCTAAAGCGTGCGCCACATAGTCCATTCATGCTATTTATCATGACAGGCCCCCTACCCCGGAAGCGGCTCCGCGCCCGGCGAGACCTCGCGCTCGCTCGCTTCCTTGCCCGCGAAGCGCCTGGCTAAGCGGTCGAACCACAAGTAAATGACCGGGGTTGTATACAGAGTGAGCGCCTGGCTGAAAATCAATCCGCCGATCATGGTGATACCCAACGGGCGGCGCAATTCCGAACCGGTGCCGCCGCCAAACGCCAGCGGCACGGCGGCCAGCAACGCCGCCATGGTGGTCATCATGATGGGACGGAAGCGCAGCAGGCACGCCTGGTAAATCGCATCCACCGGCGGCATGCCTTCCTTGCGCTCGGCGTCCAGGGCGAAATCGATCATCATGATTCCGTTCTTCTTCACGATGCCGATGAGCAGGACGATGCCGATCAGCGAGATGACGCTGAAATCCTGGTGGAACAGCGATAGAGAAAGCAGCGCGCCGACACCCGCCGAAGGCAGCGTCGAAAGAATCGTGATCGGATGGATGTAGCTCTCGTACAGGACACCCAGCACAATGTAGACGGTCACCAGCGCCGCCAGGATCAAAACCGGCTCGTTCGCCAGCGATGCCTGAAAGGCTTCCGCCGTGCCCTGAAAGGCGGCCTGTACGCTGGGCGGCATGCCGATCTCGGTTTTCACTTTGTTCACGGCGTCGACGGCATCGCCCAGTGAGGCGTCCGGCGCCAGGTTGAACGAGAGCGTGACCACCGGGAATTGGCCCTGGTGGTTCACCGTGATCGGAGCGCTGGACGTCTCCACGTGCGTGAAGGCGCTGAGCGGTACCTGCCCTCCATTCGGAAACGCCGTGGAAGAAGAAATCCCACTGCCGAATACGGTGCTCGAAGCGATCGTGGGACTGTTGGCCGAAGCCGACGTGGAGGCGCTGGCCACCGCCGCCCCCGCTCCGCTTTGTGGACCGAACGTCTGGGTGGCCGAAGAACCGCCGGAGACTACGCCGGCGCCTCCGGTGGACGACCCCATGCCCGTCCGGATATACAGATCGCGCAGGTCCAGCGGATTTCTGCCAAAGCCGGGCGCCACTTCCAGCACCACGTGGTATTGGTTCAACTGCGTAAATATTGTGGAGACCTGCCGCTGGCCGTACGCGTCGTACAGAGTCTGATCGATCGCGGAGGGCGTGATGCCCAGGCGATAAGCCGTCCCGCGGTCGTAGATCAGCGTCGCGCGCAAGCCGCCCACCTGCTGGTCGCTGGCCACGTCGCGCAACTCCGGCAGATCCTTCAGCTTGTCCAGCATTTTGGGAGCGAACTCGTTCAACTCGTCGGCGCTGGCGTCCTCCAGCGTGTACTGGAATTGCGTACGGCTTACCCGGTCGTCTACCGACAGGTCCTGCACCGGTTGCATGAACAGGGTAATGCCCGCCACCGAGGCCAATTCCGGCTGCAAGCGGCGAATCACGTCGGTCGCGCTGATTTTGCGTTCATCGAGCGACTTCAGGTTGATCTGAATGCGCCCGCTGTTCAGGGTGGTGTTGGTGCCGTCGATGCCGATGAACGAAGAAAGACTATCCACCGCCGGATCCTTAACAATGATCTTCGCCAGCGCTTGCTGCTCGCGGGACATCTCCGGGAAGGACACCGTCTGCGCGGCTTCGGAAACGCCCTGAATCACGCCGGTGTCCTGGATGGGGAAGAAGCCCTTCGGAATCCGCCAGAACAGAATAATGGTCACGGCCAGCGTCGCCGCCGCCACCAGCAGCGTGATGGTCTGGAAACGCAGCACGAACCGCAGTGTCTTGCCGTAGAACGCGATGATCGAGTTGAAGGCATGCTCGGAAACGCGGTAGAGACGCCCATGGCCGGCTTCGGGAGTGTGCTTCAGTAGCTTGGAAGCCATCATGGGCGTCAACGTCAGCGAGACCACGGCGGAGACCAGGATGGTGACGCTCAACGTGACCGCGAACTCCCGGAAGAGGCGGCCCACGATGTCCCCCATGAACAACAGCGGTATCAGCACGGCGATCAGCGAGATGGTCAGCGATATGATGGTGAATCCGATTTGCTCGGAGCCGCGCAACGCCGCCTTCATCGGAGCCTCGCCTTCCTCGATATACCGCGCAATGTTCTCGATCATCACGATGGCGTCGTCCACCACAAAGCCGGTGGCGATCGTCAACGCCATCAAAGTCAGGTTGTTCAAGCTGTAGCCCAGCAGATACATCACGCCCAGAGTGCCGATCAGCGAGACGGGCACCGCGATGCTGGGAATGATGGTGGCCGCCACGTTGCGCAGGAACAGGAACATCACCAGCACCACCAGCACAACGGTCAACCCCAACTCGAACTGCACATCCGACACGGACGCCCGAATGGTGTTGGTCCTGTCGGTCAGAATGCCGACTTGAACCGATTTCGGCAGCGTCGCGGTCAACTGCGGCAAGAGCAGCTTGATGCGATCCACGACCGAAATGATGTTCGCGCCCGGCTGCCGCTGAATGTTGACGATGACCGCCGGCACTTCGTTCATCCAAGCGGCCTGCCGCACGTTTTCCGTATCGTCGGTGACGCTGGCCACATCCGTCAGCTTCACCGGCGCCCCATTCCGGTACGCGACGATCATCGGCTTATAGTCGGCGCTGGAAAGCAGTTGGTCGTTGGCGCCGATCTGATACGCCTGGTGCGGACCATCGAAGTTGCCCTTGGCCTGGTTGACGTTGGCGGCCACCAGCGCAGTGCGGACATCTTCCAGGTTCAGGCCGTAGGATGCCAGCGCCGTAGGATTGGCGCGAATCCGGACGGCCGGCTTTTGGCCTCCGCTGATACTCACCAGACCGACGCCCGGTAATTGCGAGATCTTGGGCGCCAGGCGCGTGTCGGCCAGGTCTTCGACCTGCGAAAGGGGCAGATCGGCGGAGGTCAGCGCCAGCGTTATGATCGGAGTATCCGCCGGATTGCTCTTGCTGTAAATGGGCGGGTTCGGAAGGTCGGCCGGCAGGTACGTTCCGGCGGCATTGATGGACTGCTGCACTTCCTGCTCCGCGACGTCGATGTTCAGGCTGAGACTGAATTGCAGGGTGATCACCGAAGAACCATCGGAGCTGGTGGAGGTCATCTGCTGCAGACCGGGAACCTGGCCGAATTGCCGCTCCAGCGGCGCCGTGACCGAGGAAGCCATCACGTCCGGATTGGCGCCCGGATAAAACGTGATGATCTGGATGGTCGGATAGTCCACTTCCGGCAGAGCGGAGATGGGCAACTGCTTGTAGGCCACAATGCCGGTAAGGGTGATCGCCACCATGAGCAAAGACGTGGCGATGGGGCGGAGAATGAATGTCCGGGAGGGGCTCATCTACCTTCCCTTGTGCGCGGGGGTGGTCGCTTGCCGCAGCGCGGCCGGCGCAGCAGCGCCGGCGGGAAGTGGACCGCTCACCGGCCGGCCCGGCGTGTGCCCCGTGTCACCGGTCAGGTGCGCGGTCACTAGCGTGCCTTCCTGAAGCTTGTCGACGCCGGTCATCACGATTACATCGCCGGGCACAAGACCCGCCGTGACCTCGGAATCGTCGCCTTCAGTCGTGCCGAGCGTGATGGGACGCACCGTCGCCTTGTTGTTCGGCTGCACTAGAAAGACATAGGTGGTTTGAGAATTGCGTTGCACCGTCGCGGTGGGGATCAGCGTGACGTTCTGCTTCAGTTGCACCAGCAATTTCACGTTCACGAATTGGTTGGGGAACAGCTTGTTATTCTTGTTGTCGAAGTTGGCCCTGAGCCTCAGCGAGCCGGTGGTCGGATCGATCTGATTGTCCAGCGTGGCCAGCACTCCCGTGGCCAGTTTCGTGTTCGACGTGCGGTCCCACGCCTCAACGTTCAAGTGCTGCCCGGCCGAAAACCTCTGGACCACCACGGGAAGCTGATCCTCGGGAATGGTGAAGATCACGCTGATCGGGTCGATTTGCGTAATCACCAGCAGGGCGTTGGTGTCGCTGGCATGCACGATGTTTCCGGGATCCACCAGGCGCAGACCGAGGCGGCCCGTGATCGGCGCCAGGATATGGCTGTAGGTAATGTTGAGCTTCGCGCTGTCGATTGCCCCCTGGTCGGTTTTCACGATTCCTTGTTCCTGCGCCACCAGGGACTGCTGCGTAACCACCTGTTGTTCGGGAACCGCGTTCTGCGCCAGCAACGTTTTGTAGCGCGCCAGATCGACGCGCGCGTTTTCGAGCAGCGCCTGGTCGCGGATCAGTTGTCCTTCCGCCTGCGTCAATTGAACCTGGTAAGGCCGCGGGTCGATTTCTACCAGCGCGTCGCCTTTATGAACGAGCTCCCCCTCTTTGAAGTTGATCTGCATCAATTCACCGTCCACGCGGCTTCTCACTTCCACCGTGTAGATCGGGGTCACCGCGCCGAGACCGGTGAAGTAGACCGGGATATTCCCCTTACGGGCTTTCGCCGCGACCACCGGTATGGCGGCAGGGCCTTTCTTCTGCGCTTGCGCGGCTGCCCCGGAAGCGCCGCCGGCGGGATTATTTTTCGACCAGAAATAATACGCGATCGCCGCCGCCAGGACCAGAACCGCCAGCCAGACCCAGACCCTCCTGGAACGCCGTGGCGCACCGTGCGCCTGCTTGGGCGCCTGGTAGGGCGCTGGCTTCGTCAGAGTATCGGGCGGCGCCGCCGGGTCGACGGCGGACGGGGAATCCTGCTTCATATCTTCTCAGTATAAGATGCTGCAAAGCAATGCGAATGTTACAGGTGTGGGGCAGACCTCCAGGTCTGCGCGGGTCCTGCAGGACCCGCTCTCCTTCACAAGGCCACGCCGAATCGCTTGCGCAGCGCCAGCATTGTCAGCAGGCTGACGAGCAGAAACCACACGGTCCAGTCGATGCCGAAGCCCAAGACATCCATAGTGGCGGACGGGCAGGACACGTCCATCGACGGCGACCCGTCCCAGCGGGCTGGCGAAATGCGCAGCCCGTGCCCGCATTCGACAGCTTTCGCGATCGCAGCTCCGCGCACCCGCAGCAGCACGCTGCCCGATGCGCCCGTGACGGCGCGCACACGCCAGCAGACCTGGCGCCGGTCGGGTATGCGCACGGCCGGTGTTTCGACCACCACGCCCCGTCCTTCCAGAGTCGGAGCAAGCGTGCGCAGGTCCGCGCCCCCGCTGAACTGCGCGGTAACGATAGCCGATTCCCCAGGCGCCAGCGCACGGTGTCCATAAACGTTATCCAGTTGCAGAAACAAAACGAGGAGCGGCACGATGGCCACCGAGGTGGGACGCAGCATGCCCGCCAGGTAGCGCCCGGTCCAAAGCAGGAGTTGCCGTTGCGCGCGGAAGATGAGCGCCGGATCGTCGGTATACAAGCGCATCGCATAAAGCTGGGCGCGCGTTTGGCGCTTGGCCAGCGCGATGCGTTCCTGGTTGGAGAACCGCTTCCAGACCCACAGCAGGACGACACCGGTAACAGCGGCGATGGCCGTCAGGCTCCACGTGTGCGCCGCGGAGAGCATCAATCGATGTAGCCGGGCCCTTTCAGGCTACGCACGACTTCCTCGTCGGGCGAGCTGTATCCGCCCGCCGCGGCCGCCTTGGCCACCTTAGCCCAAACGTCTTTGCTCAGCTTGACAGTCATAGCCACCCTGTAACATGCCCAACCCTGCTGAGCCGCGCGCGTAAGCAAGCGGTCTTCCTCAGAATAACGCGCCTCACAAAAGCGGCTTCCCTTCCATCCAAGCGGGCAGCTCGACCCCGAACAGATTCAGCGCGGTAGGCGCGAGGTCTTCGATGCCAGGGTCCGCCGCGCCGATCTTGCGATTGGAAAACAGCACGCCCGGCACCAGCACGGGATCCACGCAATGATCGCCGCTCCAGGCTTTGCGGTTCTCCTCGATCACCTGTGCCGCAACCTTGCCCACCGCGCCTTCCCACGAGCAGCGGTAGCCCTCGTTGTAGCCCACAATGAAATCCGGCGCGGCGTCCAGATACGGCCCGCGATAGAGCGCCGCCGTCGCGTACACGTTGCGGATCGGCGATGCGCCGTCATCGTCGCGCAGCGCGCCCAGCTTGCGAATGATCTCGGCCTTCAGCAGTTCGGCTTCGCGCCCGTCGACGATGCCCAGCGCCTCCCGGCCCTTCATGTTCAGATAAAACCCTCCCAGGCCGAGGGCGTAGGCGCGCGTGCGGCCCCAATCCACGCCCTCGAAAAACGATCCGCTCTCACCGCTGCCGTTCTTCAAGCTTAGGTAGCCGTTGTCGCGCAGCCATGCATTGATATTCACGCCACGGCGGAACGCGCAGAATCCGTGGTCCGAGAGGACAAACAGCGCCGTGCCGGTATCGGCGAAGGCCATGGCTTTCCCAACCAGCGAGTCCATGCGGCGGTACATCTCCTCGATCGTATCCGCGTGCGGGTCCGCCGTGCCCAAGCGGCGGTAGAACATGTGCTGGACGCGGTCGCTGGTGTCGAACACGCAGGCCACCACGCCGCGGCGCGAATTCTCCAGCGCATTCAGGAACATGGCTTCGCGTTCTGCGAAGATGTCCCAAGCCTGGCGCAGAAAGGCGTCCTCATCGATCGCGCCCTCGTTGAGCGCCCAGGTATCTTCGGCCATGCCCACGGTGGCGTACGTGCCCAGCAGGTTCGCCAGATACGCTGCGTAATAAGGCGGATGGCTGATGGGCAGGGCGGGCCGCTCCGGGTCGAGGTTTAGCGGAGTCATGTAGAGGCTGAACTCCGGCTCGGTCTCGGTTACCAGAAAACGAGCCATGCCGCTAGCCGTCGCGCCGATCGCGGTGCGGAACCGGAGCCGCTGCCAGCCGGTGTATTCGCCGGGATCGAGCGCGCAACGGCGTCCCTCGACCTGCAACTCGAACGCGCCGTTCCGCCGCGCTACGCGGAATGGAATGCGCAGGGTTGGGGTGCTTTCGAGGAACGTATCTGTGGGGCCTTCGATCTCGCCCGTGAACCCGTCCGCCACGCGCTTGAGCGGGTAGCGGCTGCCATTTTCGTAAGTCGGCCGCTCCACCCGCGTCGTGAATTGCGAGAAGCTGCCCTGCGTGCCCTTCAGGTCGGGCGTGCACATGGCGGAGAGCAGCCTGCCGTCGAACTTCTCCGGCGGAAAGGTGATCGGCACGCGCAGGATGGTGCAGCCGATGCCCTGCCGCCCGAGGATCTTCCAGAACGGCTGGCTCTTGCGGCGCAACTCCAGCGGCGTCCGCGAGAGCGGGATGCGCAGGCGGCCCAGGCGCAGCACGTGCGCCGGCTTCCCGACGCGCGCCGATGAGAGCTGCGGCACGTAGGTCTTCAGGCTGCGGTCCAGAAAATCGAAAATGTTATGCTTGGCCGGGCTGACGCCGGTAGCGAACGTGGACCAAGCCACCGGCGAGAGCGCCGGAAACGTGGTGCGCAGGCGCGTGTAGCTGCCCTCGGCGGCCAGGCGCGCCAGGTTCGGCAGCTTTTGCTCGGCCATGAGGCGCTCCGTCAGCCGCGGATCGAGACCGTCGAGTCCCAGAAATACGATCTTCCTCACGCGCGCGTGCCGGTAACCTTTGCGGCGGCGGGCGGCGCGCCAGGCCATGCGAAACGGCCACAGCAGCAGCGAGAAGACGCTCAGGAAGAAGCCGGCTATCAGGGTCAGAAACGAACCGAGGAACGCAAATCCCGCGCCGGGGCCGACATAGGCGAGCTGCGTGGAGTGCGGATGGAAGTAGCCGTAGGCCAGCGCCACCAGTGCGAGCGCAAACTGTCCTGCGGCGCACGCACTCGTGCGTGCCGCGTCCCCACTCATCGGGACGCATGCTTCGCGGCCCGCCGCATTTTCACTACAATGCATTATTGAGAGGTACCCAATGATCGCAAACCGTTCCGCGCCACCAGGTCCGATTGTACCCAGACTGATCTACAAAGATGTGGCCAAAGCGATTGACTGGCTCCGCGGAGCCTTTGGCTTCACCGAACGCCTGCGCACGTCTCCCGAGCCCGATGGCACGATCCACCATGCGCAGCTAGCCATTGGCGAGGGTTCGGTGATTCTGACCGGTCAGCCTGTCGCGCGCCCGAATGAGTTCATCCAGGCGTTAATGGTGCATGTGGACAACGTCGACGAGCACTTCGCGCGTGCCAAACAGTTCGGCGCCCGGATTCTGAGTCCGCCGGACAGCAAGCCGTTTGGCGAAAGGCAGTACGCGGCCGAAGACCTGGAAGGCCACCGCTGGGCGTTTTCCGAGTCCGTAGCCGATGTGCAGCCCGAGGCATGGGGCGCCACAGTTTCGGAGATCGAGGACCGGATCACGCGGTTGCCTCGCCCGCGGCTGTGTTACCTGCAGATTCCCGCAGTGGACGCCCACCAGTCCGCCGCTTTCTACGAGCGGGTATTCGGCTGGAACATCCGCCACCGGGACACCAATCGCCCGAGCTTCGACGATGCCACGGGCAACGTGAGCGGCGCCTGGTTTACCGACCGGGTCCCTTCCGGCGAGGCCGGGCTGCTGCCATCGATCTGGGTCGACAACATCGATGCGACGTTGGCTCTGGTGGCGGCCCATGGCGGCGAAATCGTCGAGGCGCCGCACCACGACGCGCCCGATAGCACATCCTGGATCGCGACGTTCCGCGATCCGGCCGGCAACCTGATCGGGCTTTATCAGGAAGGCCCCCGCTAACCAGAGACTCTAAGATCGGCTGTCTGCCACGTTGCAAATTACCTGGCGTAGGACTTTGCACGCTATTTGGCGTACGGGCCGCCATTCTGAGCGGTCATTTCACTCCCTCCGCCAGCATCGTCGACAACTGTTCCTCAAGCCGGTTGTAGCCTGCTGCCATACCGTGCTCCATGCCCGACCTGCGTGCCGTGTCGCGGGCTTCCTTTGACTCATAGAGCATCGTGATCGTGACTTTGGCGATATCGCCTTCCTCGACGAACACCGTCGTATCCAACGCATCGCCCGGATACCAGGACTCGTCGAACCTCTCTGTGGCGACCAGCCGTTCGGGCGGCACGATTTCGCGAAAAATACCGCCCATCCCCATATCCTTGGCGCCGGTCTTGCGCCACACATACCGATACGTGCCACCAACCTTAAGATCGATTTCGCAAACTGGCATCGTCCAGCCCGGCGGGCCAAGCAGCCAGCGCCTCACCAAGTCCGGCTTGGTGAAGGCGTCAAATACCAACTGGCGCGGCGCGTGGAAATCGCGCGTAACCTGAATTTCGTGATCGGTCGGCGTAGATACCTTGAAACTGTCGGCAAAGAACATATGGGCTCCTTTATCGTTTCCTGCTGGCGGGTCGCTTGGTTTTCTTCTCCGTGGCTTTCAACTCGACAAGCAAATCATCCAGTCGCTGGAAGGAAGTCTCCCAGAACTGGCGATAGTGCTCTAGCCATTCGCTGGCTTCTGCCAGCGGCTTGGCCTCAAGTCGGCTCGGCCGCCGCTGCGCGTCGCGGTCACGGGAAATCAGGCCCGAGCGCTCCAGCACCTTAAGATGCTTTGAGATCGCGGGCTGCGTCATTGCGAATGGCTCGGCCAGTTCGGTCACCGACGCCTCACCCGACGCGAGCCGGGCGAGGATGGCGCGCCGAGTGGGGTCCGCGAGTGCCGCGAAGGTGGCGTCAAGACGACCCTGTGTGGTCTGTAAATAACCACTTGGTTGCATAACCATATAGTATTATAATCGAGCGAGAGTGTCAAGCCTTTAGCTAATGCTTTGTGGTGTCTGCCGGGCACTCGGCCTTTACGCCGAATCCGCGGTCCTCCCCGGCGAGGACAAAGACAAATTCCAGCAACTCTTGGAGCGGCTCTCCGCCGCCTGGATGCCCCAGGACGATAGGGAAAAGTCCCTGGTCGAACAAATCGCCGTCAATCAGTGGAAATTGGCCCGCATCGAACGGTCCATTTCCGGCACCATCGCCGATCTGGACCACTACCGCAAGCCCCGCCTTCAACGCCACAAGGAAGTCGGGCTTACAGAAACGGAAAACTACAAAGGGGGCGCTATCTGGGGCACCTCACAACAGAACCGCATTTATATCTTGCTCCCGCAGGTCCGGGGCCCTGACGGCGTCTGGCGCAAAATCCCCCACGCCGTGCTCGGGGACCTTAGCCAATACTCGGACTCCGACGATGAAACCAAGCCGCCCATCGTCCCAGAGCCGGATGGCCGCGCTTGATGTGGCGCACGTTCTCAACGTGTCCGCACTCGTGCGGTCGTGCGGACACCTTCGGGTTTTTTACAATTGAAGATGCTATACTCCTATTTAGTCGAATTTAGTCGAAGCTGTCCGCGTCGAGGGCGCGCCGATTGCGCCGATGTGCCATCCCACACCCATTCCGAATCTGCGGCCTCGACCCGAAAGGAAGGGAGAAGTATGCCCGAAAACATTGCGCCCCCCAGTGAAGAACGGATTCCCTACCTGGAATCGCTAGTCGGTCAGGCCCGAACTGCCGCCGCCGTCTTTACGCAATACACACAAGAGGACGTCGATCGCATCGTCAAGGCGATGGTCCTGGCCGGACTCGATCAGGCTCAATATCTGGCCCGCCTGGCGGTCGAGGAAACCCGGCTCGGCGTCATGGAAGACAAGGCCCTTAAGAACATGGTGGCCACCGAGTTCGTCTACAACTACGTCAAGGACAAACGTACCGTTGGCCCCATTCGCGAGTTTCCGGACAGCGGCCTGGTGGAAGTGGCCGAACCCATCGGCGTCATCTTCTCGCTCACACCGATTACGAACCCCACTTCCACGGTTCTCTTCAAGTGCATCATGGCCATCAAGACGCGCAACGCGATGGTTTTCAGTCCCCACCCGAACGCCTGGCGCTGTTGCGCCGAGGCCGTGCGCATCATGTATGAGACGGCGGTGAAGCACGGCGCGCCGGAAGGCGTCTTCACTTGCGTGGAATCGCCCACGCTGGAGGACAACGCCTACCTGATGCGGCACAAAGACGTCCGCCTGGTGGATGCCACCGGTGGGCGCGGCGCGTCCAAAGCCGCTTATAGCTCGGGCAAGCCAGCCTTGGGTGTCGGGTCGGGCAATACGCCGGTCTATCTGGAGAAAACGGCGGATCTGGACATGGCCGTGGTGGACATCATTACCTCCAAAACGTTCGACAATGGAACGATTTGCGCCTCGGAGCAGACGGTGGTGATCGACGATGAGATCTATGACTTGGCGCTGCGGAAGTTCGCGGAACTGGGCGTGCACATCTGCAATGAGGCGGAGACGGAACTGCTCGGGCGCACGGTGATCGATCCCGCGACCGGACGCATGCAGCCCATGGCGGTGGGCCAGAAAGCCACCGATATCGCCCGCATGATCGGCTTGAAGGTCAAGCCGCACACCAAGCTCCTGATTGCGCCGATAAAAGGCGTGGGCCGCGAATATCCCCTGTCGGTCGAGAAACTGTTCCCGGTGCTCTCGGTCTGCCGGGCGAAATCCGTCGATGAGGCGCTCAAGCTGTGTATAGACGTGAATCATCTCGGCGGCCTTGGACATACGGCGGTGGTTTTCTCGCGCGACGACGAGATCGTCCGGAAGTTCGGCGAGGTGATCAACGCGGGACGGATCATTGTGAATTCGCCGGGCTCCATCGGGGCGCTGGGCGGCGTTTACAACGATCTGGTGCCCACCTTCTCATTCGGCTGCGGGACCGGCGGCGGCAACAGCACGATGGATAACGTGAATGTGTATCATTACCTGAATATCAAACGCGTGGCCCGGAGGACACATGCGCATATGTGGTTCCGCATTCCCAATCAAATCTACTTCGACCTGAACGCCGTGGAGCATCTGCGCGATTTCCCGTCGCGCTCCACCCTCATCGTTACCAATGCGGCTCTGGAGCAAATGGGCCATGTGGACATTGTCCGGCGCTCGATTCCACCGCAAACGCTCGTCCGTGTCCTGGCCATTCCCGATGCGGAGCCCGAAGTCAAGGTCGTCATGCAGGGAGTGGAGACGCTCAATTCCTACGCAGTGGACCAAATCGTGGCGCTGGGCGGCGGGTCCGTGATCGACGCGGCCAAGATCATGAAACTCAAGTACGAATCGCCGCAGGCCGACTTGGAGGAGTTGGCCGCGCCGTTCCTGGATATCCGCAAGCGCGTGGTCCAGTTCCCGACCGAAAAAACGAACCGGGCGCGATTAATTGCCATCTCCACCACCAGCGGAACCGGGAGCGAAGTCACTCCGTTTGCCGTCCTGACAGACAAAGTGCGCGGGCGCAAGGTGACGCTCGCCGACTACTCGCTGAGTCCGGATGTGGCCATCGTCGATCCGCAGTTCGTCATGTCGATGCCGAAAGGCCTTACCGCCGATACCGGAATCGATTGTTTGACGCATGCCCTGGAAGCCGGCGTTTCGATTCACGCCTCGGTCTACACCGATGCCAACGCCATGCAAGCGATTCGACTGGTGTTCAAGTACCTGCCCATCGCCTATGAGAACCCGCGCGACGAAGAGGCGCGCAGCATGGTGCACAATGCCGCCTGCATTGCAGCGCTGGCGTTTTCCAATGCGTCAGTGGGCGTGAATCACGCGCTGGCGCATGCCTTCGGCGCGCGGTTCGGCGTCGCGCATGGCCGCGCCAACGCGCTCATGCTGCCGCATGTCATTGCGTACAACGCGTCGGTGCCCACCAAGTTCAGGCCGTCGCCGAACCAGCGGGCGTATGTCGCGCCCAAGAAATACGCCATGATAGCGGACCTGCTGGGCCTGGGCGGTCACACGATTGAGGAGAAGGTGAAGAACCTGGTGACCGCCATAGAGCAGTTACTCGACCAATTGGCGATTCCGCGTTCGATTGCCGATCTCGGGATTTCGAAGGACGAATTCGAG
>OBLT010000264.1_pt1 | contig 37868 bp, 28 predicted proteins | sample 1518721 | NCBI WGS metagenome assembly OBLT01 (sample SAMEA3539307, study PRJEB22396) | soil metagenome | biome: tundra; feature: field; material: soil | place: USA | collected 2010-05 | depth 0.15 m | reverse complement strand
TCAACGGGGAATACCGCGCCGGTGTTCGCACCGCCCGCATCCGGGTACTCACTGGCCAGCGGGACAGCTTGGGTGAGCGTCTGCCCCTGGATGACCCTGCGCCACTCCATATTGTAGAAGAAAAAGCTCTTGTGTTCCTTCTTCCAGAAATCGATCGGTCCGCCCGCGTTGAAGCCGAAGATGTTGTACCTCAACTCAGCAATCTTCTGGGGAGCCGGGTTGAAGTAGTTGCGGGACTGCAAAGCGTCGTTGCGGAAGAACTCCCAAGCCGAAGCGTGATACTGCTTAGTTCCCGACCTGAGAACCGAAGTCATGGTCGCTGCCGAAGACAAACCGTATTCGGCGTCGTAGTTCGAAGTGAGCGTGCGGAATTCGGCCATCGATTCAATCGATGGCATGACTGCGGTAGTTCCACCTCCGCCGCGGTCGGCGTCTTCGCCACCATCGATAAGGTACAGGTTGTGGACTGGACGATTGCCATTAAAGCTTACGTTGGCGTCGCCGCCCACCGGCGTCGGACTCTGAGAGTCCCCTTGCAGGCTGGAAGATCCGGGAGTGAGATTGATGAAGGTGTAGACGCTGCGCCCGTTGGTTCCGAGGTGCGCCAGTTGGTCGCCGGTTACAACCTCGCTGATTTCGCTCGTGTCCGATTGCACGGCGACGGCCGTGGCTTCGACAGTTATAGTCTCTTGGGTCGCGCCCAACTGCATCTGGAAGTCGAGGCGAGCGCGATCGCCCACCTGCAGCAGAAGGTCCCGCCGCTCCTCGGCTTTGAAGCCCTTCGCTTCCACGCGCACAGTGTAGTGCCCGATATGAATGTCCGACGCGACATATTCGCCTGCATTGCCGGTGGTGAGGTTGTGAACCTGGCCGGTATCGTGGTGCGTAACAGTAACGCCCGCGCCCGCGACGGACGCTCCGCTGGGGTCAGTAACCGTTCCAACAATGGTGGCCTCCTGGCCAAAACTGTAGAGAGCGGCGGTAAGAAGAAACAGAAAAAGAGCCGTGCAATAAAATCTGCTGCGGTGGGCTCGGGCTCTGCTAGCAGTTGTAAGAATTCTCAATGCGTCACACATCATGGTGTTCGCTCCTTCTCCAACACGGTTGACTAATCCAAAAAATCGTTATTCTTAACGTTCGTTAACGTTAACGCGATTCAAAGGAAAGAAACATTTAGCCTTGGCAACCCTGTCTTGTCAAGCGAAATTTGAATGGAGGCAGCGATTTCTTGGTTCGGATTTCCCGAGTGGCGAGGTCCAGAAAACCATAGCCGGGAAGTTCAGAAAACCATAGTTCGGAAGTCAAAAAAACAGCAATAAATCAAGAAACAGAGATAAGTTCATAAAATCATAGTTTGGTTTTCCGGAAAATTCCGAAAACCATAGCCGGAAAATTCCGGCAAAATAGGGTCTGGTTTCCACTGCGCAGACACCACCTTTGGTCCGCGTCCCACGCTATTGGTTCTTACAGAGGCAAAGGTGGAGGACTGAATCTTCAACCGCGGCGGTCATCGTTCCGGCGCTGGTCCGGTGGACTCACGCACCACAAGCGTGGGGTCAATCGCGATCTCGGAGGAGTGCTCGCCATCGTGCTCGATCATCTGGATCAAGGCCTCAGCAGCCATCTGTCCCATTCGGTCCAGGGGTTGCCGCACTGTCGTCAAACTGGGCGTGTGGAATGCAGCCCATGAAATATCGTCGAACCCAACTACGGAAACATCTTGCGGGACCCGAAGAGATGCTTCCTGAATGGCGCGGATGGCGCCGATCGCCGAGACATCGTTGTACGCGAACAACGCGGTGAACGGCTTTTTTCGGGCCAGCAATCGCTTCGCGTAGGGATATCCAGCCTGCGGAGACGGGTCGTCGGACTCGAGGTTGACGATCAAGTCCGCATCCATTTCAAGTTCCAATTCTCTTGTGACTTGGCATACTGCCTTCCACCGGTCTTCCGAGTCTGAGCTGCGGGGCTGGCCTTTCATGAACGCGATCTTGCGATGGCCGAGAGCGAGCAGATGTTCCAATGCCACCCGCACGCCGCGCTCCTGGTTCAACACGATGTTCGTAACGCCCTTCAAGCTTCGGTGTCCGGCCACGGAAACGGTCGGCAAAGGCAGAGGTTCTTGCAAGCTGGTGTCTACCGTGATAAACCCTTCCACCCCACGCTCCAGCAGAAGCTGCGAGTGATCACGCAGCATAGCCTGGTCATGCCGATGAATGACGGTCAGGAAGAAGTAGTTGTGCTGGCGCAGATAGGCCTCAATCCCTCGGATGACCATGGAGCCGTAGTCGTCCCCGATTTCCTCGATGATCAGTCCCACCGTGTAGGTGCGTTTCTTGCGCAACGATCTCGCAAGGAAATTGGGACGGTAGTTCAGATCGCGGGCGGCGGCCTCAATCCGTTGCCGCGTGTGGGCTGGAATGACATGAGCGGAAGGAGCATTGTTCAGCACCGCTGAGACGGTGCCGGGCGCCAGCCCAATACGTTCCGCAACCTCTCGCAGCGTGACTCTCCCGGGCGGGCTCGGGCTGGACTTTTTCTTTTTTCCCATTCCGCACGATTATCGCAGTCGGCTGATGTGTAGCCCATTAGATTCGCGCATCGCAGCCAAGATAGCAAGTGGCGATCCGGGCTCTCACTCCCACTATCGATTCTTGAGTCGTGGCCGCGGCAAGTTCGCGGAACTCTATTTCGTCCGCGACGCCGCAGGCTCCAGAAATTTACGGGCGCGCGTTTTTACTATTCGTGCGCCAGCACCGGGTTCCGGAAAACCGACTCGTCCAGCGTCGCCGGCGAGAATCGAATCTCGCGGAATAGCTTCAGGTTGGAAGACATGACAACCCCGGGACTGAGGCGAACCGTCGGCGGAAAGGAGGCCTTGCTGTTTAAGTGGTCCGCCATGAGGCGAACCGCGGCTTGGCCCTGCCGGTAAGGTTGCTGATAAATCGAGGCGGAAATTGTTCCCTTCTCGAAGTAAGGAGCCATTTCCGCGAATAGGTCCGTGGTGATCAACTTCACCTTCCCGGCCAACTTGCGCGCGCCGAGGGCACGGCACACGGGAAGACAGTTGACCGTGTTCACGTAAATTCCCGCTAGAGTGGGCACGCGGCCGAGCAGGTCGAACGTTTTTTGAAAACTCTCATCTTCGTCCTCATGCCCCTCGAGAATGCCGACCATCTCCCCGCCCGGGCAGTACCGTGGAAACGCATCGCAAAAACCATCGGCTTTCTTGCGATGGTCCGAGGCCATCAGCATACCCGCCACCACCGCAACCTTGGAGTTCGGGGGAACGAACTTGCCCATCAATTCCCCGGCAAGATGTCCATTCAGCCAGGGATCGACGCAAACGATACTGGAGCGCCGGCTTTCCGGTGCATCGGTAGAAACACAAACGACTCGGACTCCTCTTTCCTCGGCCTCGTCGATCAGAGGCGAGAGGCCCTTTGGGTTGCCAGCGGTGAGTACGATTCCGTTGACACCGGTCTTGAGGAGTTCCTTCAATGCTTTGGTGTCGTCTTCGCCCAAAGCACGCACCGGGCGATACTCAAATTGGACCCCAAGCTGTGCCAGACGGCGGGCTTCGTCGAGCACGCCGCTCCAAAGCTGATCATAGAAAAAACGGATTTCACGGGGTATGCACACGCCAATGCGGACACTGGTCCGGGAAGCGGACAACGCTCGCGCTGCCAGATTTGGCGTGTAACCGATTTGCCGTGCGATCTGCAGAATCCGTTGGCGGGTTGATTCTCGGATCCCATTGCGTCCATGCAAAGCGCGGTCCACGGTCCCAATCGAGACCCGTGCCAGTTCCGCGATCTGATGAATCCCGCCCCGCTCTTTTTTCATTTCCAGAGCCTCCCCTCGACGCTGCCACCCGACATCTTACGCCCTTAGCTGCGAATCGAAGTTGTTTTCCGTGTACGTTGACGGGTTTCCGTGTACGTTGACGGTGTTATACTCCAGGCGCTTTTGAATTTCCGCAGGAATCGGCGCTCAGAGGAAAATCTTATGTTTAATCGCCTTCCGGTCTTTTTCATTCGCGTTCTCATCGCTCCGTTTGTCCTGCTGTGCGCCGCGCTTGCGCAGAATGGGCAATCTCCTGCAGCTCCACCCTATCTGGATCCTGCACAACCCCTCAATACGCGCGTTGACGACTTGATTTCGCGGATGACTCTGGAAGAGAAAGCATCGCAACTGGTGAACCAGGCGCGCGCCATTCCGAGATTGCAGGTTCCGGAATACGACTGGTGGAGCGAGGCCTTGCACGGCGTTGCCAACGCGGGAACGGCCACCGTTTTCCCGGAGCCCATTGGACTGGCAGCAACCTTCGATCCTTCGCTGATTCATGACATGGCAATCGTGATCGGTACCGAGGCGCGGGCCAAACACAACCAGGCGGTGCGCGCGGGCCGGCGCGACGTCATGGAAGGCTTAGACTTCTGGTCGCCGAATATCAATATCTTCCGCGATCCACGCTGGGGACGTGGCCAGGAAACTTACGGCGAGGACCCATTTCTTACTGGACGAATGGGCGTGGCGTTTGTGACCGGATTGCAGGGCGACGATCCTCGGTATTTTCGAGTGATCTCAACTCCAAAGCACTTCGCGGTGCATAGCGGGCCGGAATCGTCGAGACACATGATCGACGTGCAAGTGTCGAAGCACGACATGGAAGACACTTACCTGCCCGCTTTTCGCGCCGCAGTTACCGAGGGCAAGGCGGAGTCGGTCATGTGCGCTTATAACAGAATCAACGGCGAACCAGCCTGCGCCAACACATTTCTGCTGAAAGATCAGTTACGAGGTGCTTGGAAGTTTAACGGGTATGTTGTCTCCGACTGCGATGCCATCGTGGACGTATTCAGCGGCCACCACTTCACCAAAAGCATGGCTGCGGCCGCGGCGGTTTCGTTGAAGACTGGGATGGACAATGAATGCGCGGACTTCTTCACCAAGGCCACGAGCAACTCCGACTATGTGCCGTATGTGGACGCCGTGAAGCAAGGTCTTCTAAGTGAAAAGGATATCGATGTTTCGCTGAAACGCCTGTTCACGGCTCGCTTCCGGCTGGGATTGTTCGATCCTCCCGAGCTGGTGAAGTACGCCCACACGCCGGATTCGGAGATCGACAGCGAGGCGCATCGGGAACTCGCGCTCAAGGCGGCACGCGAATCGATCGTACTTTTGAAAAATAACGGCGTGCTTCCGTTGAGCGCCGATGTCCGGAAGATCGCAGTCGTCGGGCCGCTCGCAGAGTCGGTTCGCGTCCTGCACGGCAACTACAGCGGTACGGCTTCGCGGGCGACGACGGCGCTGGAGGGAATCCGCAAACAGTTTGCCGCTGCTCAAATCACCTTCTTGCCGGGGATGAACTTCCTGCGACCACCCGCCCTGATTCCCAGTGCGGTCCTCTCGACCGACGACGGACAAACTGGTCTGAAAGGAGAATACTTCTCAGGCGAGAGTTTTGCGGGAACCCCCGCGACCGTGCGTGTGGACAAGTTCGTAGATCTGCAACTTTTCCATCCCGATCCATCTGCGCTTGCGCCGCCTTCGGGCATGAAGGACTTTTCTGTCCGATGGACAGGCTTTCTGACGCCCGCCGAGTCCGGTACCTACCAGATAGGTCTGGCTGGCTCCATGAACCAGCTTTGGTTAGACGGCCAACTGATTGCCGACGACCTCACGCTGCACGATCCCACACCGACGACCAAGACACTCCAATTGGAGAAGGGGCATCGCTATCGCTTGAGGGTCGAGTACGCGCGCGGCGGTTTTGGCACGAAGCTGGTGTGGCTGAATCTCATTCCCGATCCGATTGCAGAAGCGGTTGCCGCAGCGAAGCAAGTGGATGCGGTGGTCGCGGTAGTCGGCATCACGTCCCAACTCGAGGGTGAGGAGATGAAAGTGGACGTGCCCGGTTTCAAGGGAGGAGACCGAACCAGCCTCGATCTGCCAAAAGAGGAAGAGGATCTTCTTGAGGCGTTGAAAGGCACGGGAAAACCGCTCATCGTTGTTCTCATGAACGGCAGCGCGCTCTCGGTGAATTGGGCAAACCAACACGCGGATGCCATCCTTGACGCCTGGTACTCAGGCGAGGAAGGCGGAACGGCCATTGCCCAAACGCTCGCGGGCCGCAATAATCCAGCCGGTCGGCTGCCGGTAACGTTCTACAAGAGCGTCGAGCAGTTGCCGGTATTTGAAGACTATTCGATGAAGAACCGCACGTATCGCTATTTTGCAGGCGAGCCCCTTTATCCCTTCGGCTATGGGCTCAGTTATTCGAAATTCGAGTACAGCCATTTGAAGCTCTCGACCTCGACGCTGAAAGCAGGCGAACCCCTGAGCGTGGATGCGGAGGTAAAGAACGCGAGCGCGAAAGAAGGCGACGAAGTTGTGGAACTATACTTAAGTTTCCCAAAGTCCACGGCGGCTCCGATTCGCGCGCTGCGCGCGTTCACACGCGTGCATGTGGGTGGCGGCGAGACCAAGCACGTCCACTTCACACTGGAGGCGCGCGACTTGAGCGAAGTGAACGAGCAGGGGGACCGAGTTATCGCCGAGGGTACCTTCGGCATCAGTGTGGGCGGAGGGCAGCCCGGAACATCTGCTCCGGGAGTGGAGGCCCGGTTTTCCGTCCGCGGCGAGCAGAAGTTGCCCGAATAACCAGCCACGGGATTACACTTTGTCGAAGGGCCGACCGGCGTTAGGAAAACTTGCAGCGGCCGAATCGACAGCGTGACAGTCAAGCCATGAGACACGGGGACTGGGCGTTCGCAATTGCCGTGCTGCTGTCGGCGTCTGTGTACGCGCAGACCCCCAGTCCCTCCGGTGCACTGGCGCCCACAGCGCAGGGAGAAACCGTCGCCAGTAAGCTGCCCTCGGGCAGCCCCATCCGGTTCGCGTATCAGCCGATTGCTTTCGAACTCGACAGTTGCGAAACGCCCGAGCGTCATGCACCCGAAACCATGGCCGGGGGCGTAGCCGTCTTCGACTACAACAACGACGGCAAGCTCGACATCTTCTTCACCAACGGAGCCGACATCAAAACGCTCCGCAAGTCCTCGCCAAAATATTCCAATCGTCTTTTCGAAAACGACGGCAAAGGCCACTTCACGGACGTTACCGAAAAGGCGGGCCTCGCCGGAAGTGGCTACGACATGGGCGTCGCGGTTGCCGATTACGACAACGACGGATACGAAGATATCTTTGTCGCGGGCGTCTACAAAAACACGCTCTATCACAACAATGGAGACGGCACATTCACGGACGTAACCGCCAAGGCCGGGCTCAATAAGCCCGATCCCGAATACGGGCCACTCTGGTCCGTCGGCGCCGTCTGGGTGGATGTGGATAATGACGGCCTGCTCGATCTCCTCGTCATCAATTACTTAAAATGGGACATTGAGCACGAGCCCTCCTGCCCCATCGACGGCCACCCCGACTACTGCCATCCCAAGATGTACAAACCAACTCCCAACCAGTTGTTCCTCAACAACGGAGACGGGACATTCCGGGATGCCTCGGTCGAATGGGGTTTCCGCGCGCACCCCGGGAAGGGTATGGGAGCAGCGACCGCCGATTTTGACCTCGACGGCAAGATGGACATCTTCGTTGCGAATGACAAATCATTCAACTGGTTTTTCCGAAACAAAGGCGGCAAGTTTGACGAGGTTGGGTTCGACGTCAACGCCGCGTTGCGCGAAGACGGCGTATTCATCTCGGGCATGGGTGTCGATTTCCGCGATCTTGATAATGATGGCTATCCCGACATTGTGGTAGTCGCCCTCGACAACGAAACATTTCCGATCTATCGCAACACGGGGAAAGGAAGTTTTGTTGAAGTCACCGCGGAAAGCGGCATGACCACGCTCAGCCTGCCGATGGGAGGCTATTCTCCAACCATCGCCGATTTTGACAACGATGGCTGGAAAGATATCTTCGTTTCACGCGGACACGTCCAGTCCCTTCTGTCCGCACCTCGCATGGCGATAGAACAGCCGAACACCGTCTTCCGCAACCTGGGCGGCATGAAGTTTGCCGCTTTGACGTCTGACGCCGGGCTCACATCATTCCCGCCAGCACGACACAGAGGATCGGCCATCGGCGACTTGAATGGCGATGGGCGCATGGATGTAGTCGTAACTGCGCTCAAAGCCCCAGCAGAAATTTGGATGAACGAGAGCCCCGGTACCAACCATTGGCTGGAGCTCAAACTCGAGGGAACCAAGAGTAACCGCGATGGGATCGGAGCACGAATCAAAGTGGTGACCAAGAGCGGCACCCAGTACGACCACAAGTCCACTGCTGCGGGTTACGCTTCGTCCAGCGCCGGCCCTGTACATTTTGGACTGGGGCCGAACACTTCCGCCGATCTAGTCGAAATCCGATGGCCATCGGGTATTGTCCAGCAGCTGCGGGACGTAGCGTCCGACCGTATCTTGACGGTCAAAGAACCGAGCGCACATTAGCGATACACGGCATTTGCCGGAGTCTACCTAGGAGGGGTCATCCCATGATCCGACGACGTGATTTCATCCGCACGAGTGTGGCGTGTGCGGGAGCTCTGGTCTTTGCCAGATACTCGCCATCTGCGTCCGCCGAGAGTTCGAGCGCAGCTGATTCCCAGATCGAGGTTTTGTTAGGGGAGCCTTTGGGGATCATCTCTCCCAACATTTACGGACATTTCGTGGAGAACCTCAGCGGCGTCGTCTACGACGGCGCTTGGGTGGGAAGAAACTCCAAAGTTCCGAACGTGAATGGCATTCGTAAAGAACTCATTGACGAGATGAAGAAGATCAAGCCCCCGGTCGTCCGCTTTCCCGGCGGCTGCTTCGCCGACAGTTATGATTGGCGCGACGGCGTTGGCCCGGTCGACAAGCGTCCCCGGCGCACCAACTTCTGGGACGGAGGAGAGATCACCTCGGCCCCCAATCATCACCGCTATGATCCCAACCAGTTCGGCACGAATGAATTTGTCCAATTCTGCAAACTGATCGGAAGCCAGCCCTATCTTGCCGCCAACGTTCGCAGTCTCCCCGCCGAAGCGTTCTATCGCTGGGTGGAATACTGCAATTCTCCCACGGGCAGCACGACCCTCGCCGACCTTCGGGCAGAGGCTGGTTATCCCGATCCCTTTGGCGTCCGCTATTGGGGTGTTGGAAACGAGGCTTGGGGGTGCGGCGGGAATTTCACGCCGCAGGAGTACGCCACAGAATTTCGCAGATATACCGCTTGGGTTCCCGGATATAAGCAGGAGCTGTCTTTTGTTGCGTCTGGACCCAATTCGTTTGAATGGGACTGGACGCGGGGTTTTTTTGAAGAAATCGTTCGCAAGGGAAAAGGGCAGCTTCGTTCCATCTTTGGCTGGGCGCTTCATTACTATTCCTGGAATCTCAGCCGGGGGCGCACGCAGGATTGGGATCAGGGAAAAGGCGACGCTCTCAAGTTCGACGCCATCGACTTGTACGAACTGCTGCGCGAAGGCGACAAGATGGAGTCGCTGATCAATGGCCATTGGCAGGTCATGGGAGAAATCGATTCCGAGCATCTCGTGAAACTCGTGATCGACGAGTGGGGGCCCTGGTATCGCCCCGGCAGTGGACAGACTGCGGAGAACCAACTCGAGCAAACACCGACGCTGCGCGATGCCGTGTTCAGCGGAATGACGCTGGATATATTCAATCGTCACCCGGATAAAGTTGCGATGGCCGCCTCCGCCCAGTTGATCAATTGTCTGAACAGTCTTTACCTGGCGCACGAAGACAAGTTTTGCGTGACGCCGGTTGGTCATGTATTTCAGATGTATTCCGCGCATCAGGGTGGGCAGGCATTGCGCACAATCTTCTCGGCACCCACAGTCAACTATGACCGCGACGGCAAGCCGGCTTCGTTCTGGGGACTCAAGGGTTCGGCGTCGCTACACGACAAAGAACTGGTGCTCACGGTGGTCAACCCCCACGTCAGCGAAGCGCGCGTGACGGAAATTGGCGTTCGCGGTGCGAGCATCCGATCTGGCACGGCCACTACGCTGACGCATTCTGACATTCACGCGCACAACTCGTTCGCCGGGAGAAACGTCGTCCGCCCACAGACCAAGGACGTTGAGATCAAGGGGAAGGTTCTGACCTGCACAATTCCGCCAGCATCGGTCACCAAGCTTTCACTTACTCTGGCGTAGGGGAGGGATCTCCCCGGGCAATCCGAATCAATTTCGGCAAAACATCGCCGAAGTTGTCTTCGCGACCGGTTCCTCCGAAATTGAAGTAGAGTCGCCGGTACAAACTGTAAAGCTCGTCGTAAGTTCTCTGCGCCTCGAACTGCGGAGCGAAAACAGTATGCGACGGACAGACATGCCGTTGCGCCTCCTCGATGGTCTGGAAAGTACCCGCCGCCAAAAAGGCAAAGATGGCGGAGCCGATTCCTGTAACTTTGCTGCTGGGAACCAGCACTGGTTTGCCCAGCACGTTGGCGTAAACCTGATTCAACACTGGATTGCTCTGCGGAATTCCGCCCCCATTGATCACACGACGGGTCGGCGCGCCGTATTCAGTCATGCGATCCAGAATCACGCGAGTGTGAAACGCGGTCCCTTCAATCGCCGCGAAGAGTTCATCTTGCGCCGTGTGCTGCAAGTTCCATCCGATGGTCATGCCGCCGAGGTTCGGGTTCACGAGCACCGTGCGGTCGCCGTTATCCCATGTCATGCGCAGCAGGCCGGTGTTGCCTGCGCGATATTTTTCCAGACCTTCGCTCAACTCAGCCACGGTCGTGCCGGCGCGCCGCGCAATGGCACTGAAGATATCGCCAGTCGCTGAAAGCCCCGCCTCGACGCCGGTATATTGCGGGTGCACACTTCCCTCTACCACCCCGCAAACTCCCGGCACCAGCCGTGCTTGTTTCACATACGCAATGATGCACGTCGAGGTTCCGACGACATTCACAACATCGCCTTCAGCGGCGCCGGCGCCAATCGCATCCCAGTGCGCGTCGAATGCGCCGACCGGAATCGGAATGCCGGCGCGCAGACCGAGTTCTGCCGCCCAGTATGCCGACAGCGTCCCGGCGATCTGGTCGGAAGTGGCGTAGTGACCATCAAGCTTGGCGCGGACTCCGGCCAGCAGCGGATCCAGCTTGGCAAGAAAACTTTCGGGCGGAAGCCCGCCCAGTTGCGGATTCCAAAGCCACTTGTGCCCCATTGCGCACACACTGCGCTTCACGCGCTTAGGTTCGGTGATACCGCAGAGAGTGGCGGCCACCATGTCGCAGTGTTCGAATGCGCTGGCAAATCTCTCGCGTTTGTCAGGATTGTGGCGCAGCCAGTGCAGCAGTTTTGCGAAACCCCACTCCGAGGAGTACACGCCGCCACACCACTCGATGGCCTGGAGCCCCTCGCGATGCGCAAGGTCGGTAATCTGCGCGGCTTCTTCTTTGGCCCGGTGATCGCACCACAGGTAGTACTCGCCCAGGGGATTCAATCGATCGCCAACCGGAATCACAGTGGAACCCGTCGTATCGAGCGCGATGGATTCGATTTCATCGCCAACAATTCCAGCTTCCTTGACGGCATGGCGAGTCGCAGCTACGAGCGCACGCATGTGGTCATCGTGCGATTGGGTCGCGTACTCGGGATCTTCACGCTTGCGATGCAACGGATATTCGGAGACGGCGGACGCCAGCAGCCCGCGCTCGCTGTCCACCACCGAAACGCGGACGCTCAGGGTACCGAAATCGACTCCAGCAACAATGGCCATGCTCTCCCTCGCGTCTTAACCTCTCTCGTCTTAACCGCGATGCCAATACATCTGCCAGCCAAGGTAGCGAACCGCCGCCTCGTGGACAGCTCCAGACACGGTTGAGAAGTTCGCTGCGACATGATGCTCGAAGCCGTTCTCGCAGATGTAGTGCAGCAAATGCTGCAGGCTCGGAATCTCCACCACCCCAGCACCGCCGAAAGTCGTGAGCGAATCGCTCGTAAAAGCGCCCTCCCCCACATATCCCCGCATTACGCCTTTCGTGTCATCTGTTGAGAAGCGCGCATAGCTCATCGGCCCGGCCTTCACGCGGCCCACCATGGTCCCGAACGTGTTTTCCTTCCCGACCGTGCCGGCAATAATCTCCTGGAAATCCATGCGAACGTCCTGAAAGAAATGCTTGGGCAGATTGCTGCAATGGAAGCAGACGGCTTTGTTCGGGTCGTCGCCATAATTGTTGTTCCAGTCCAGCAGCGCACTAGGAGTCTCCGACGCCAAGGCCAAAGCATGCATGGCAAGCGTGCCGCAGACATCCACTTCGCAGGCGCTGGGGATGAGATTGTCGCTCATCATGCTCATGATGGTGCAAGGCACGACGCCGAAGTACTCTTCCATCGCTGTCCAACACTGCACGGCGCTTACTTTAACGTCGGTCGATTTCATCCAGTCGTCGACCACGAAGCCCAGCTTGGCCATCTTGATCAATGCGACTTCTGGAATTCCGCTCGTCGTCACATACTTACGGATTTCCTGCAGCTTCCCTTCTACTCCACTGTCCGTGTCCTTGAGCCGTGCAATTCGGCCCATGATCTCCGAAAGATCGACGGTTTCCACCGAGATGCCCTGCGATTCCAGAATCTTCTCGCTGTAACGCACGGTGTTGAAGGCCGCGGGCCGCGCGCCTATACTCCCAATTCGCAAGTCACGCAAACCGTTCACCACCCGGCACACGGCAGCAAACCACGCCAGATCGCTTTGAAATTCTTTGGCGTCAGGACTGACGGTATGAAGACTGGTAAGCGAATAAGGAATTCCGTACTGCCTAAGATTATTGCAAGCCGACATCTTGCCGCAGAAGCTGTCGCGACGAAAAGCAATGGTCATTTTCCCGGTAGAGTCTGGCGTAGCCTGCACCAGCACCGGAACCGGGAGCCGCGCTAGCCGCAGAGTGTCTGCAATCGCCCGTTCGTCGCCGAAATTTGGAAGTGCAACGATGATGCCATCGATTCGCTCCCGGTTCTTTTGAAAAAGCGCGGCGCAGCGCCTGGCTTCATCGTGGGTCTCCACCGCTCCATACTTGCTTTGCGCCGGATCAAGCGTGACGCACTCCATCCCCGCCTGCGCCAGCGCCCGCATCATTTCTTCCCGCCCCGACTTCGCCAGGTGATCCGGAAAGAACCCGCGGTTGCCGACAATCAGGCCGAACGTCATTTTCTTTTTTGCCATAGCTTCCTCGCTTCCTTACTAAGGAGCCTTCGTCACTTGGGAATCTGTCCGTAATAAGCGGTGCGCCCGTGTTTGCGCTGGTAATGCTTGTCATGCAGTTCACGGGAAATCGGCTCCGCCTGAGCCGCAATCCCGATTGTGTAGTACGCCATTTTTGCCACCGACTCCAGGATCACCGCATTGTGGGCAGCATCGGCGGCGCTCTCTCCCCAACAGAAGGGAGCGTGCCCCGCTACTAGTACAGCCGGAACGTCGTCAGTTCCCAGCCGATCAAAGACTCTACCGATCGCCAGCCCTGTGTTTTTTTCGTAATCGCCCGCGATCTCCTCCGCCGTGAGCCGCGGCGTTACTGGAACAGGACCGTGAAAGTAGTCCGCGTGCGTCGTCCCAAAACAAGGGATGGCGCGGCAGGCTTGCGCCCAAGCGGTAGCAAATTCCGAATGAGTATGTGCGACGCCGCCAATATTCGGAAAGCGCTTGTAGAGTTCCACATGCGTGGGCAAGTCCGAAGACGCCTGCAGTTTGCCTTCGACTACTTTCCCATCCAGGTCGGTGATCACCAGATCCTGCGGAGTGATTTTGTCGTAAGCAACACCACTTGGCTTGATGGCGATGAGTCCATCGCTGCGGGAAATCCCGCTGGCATTTCCAAAGGTGTAAAGCACCAGCCCACGCCGAACCAGCTCGAGGTTCGCCTCCAGAACTTCTTCCCGCAGGCTTGGCAGCAGCATAGTTTTCCCAGTCACTTGGCCGGTTCAGCGAAGTGCCAGTATCGCATAGCCTCTAAACCGCCGTCCCCCGAATTTGCTGGCGCTCGACTTCTCAGACTTCAGCCGCGTGCGTGCTGTCGCTGTGGCGCCAAACGTGGTAAAACCGTGTAGCTCTTGATGCCTTGGGAGTGAGCCCGCTTTGCCTGGTTTGGAATGCGGATTGCCGCAGGATCAGAAAGGGTCGCGATGACAACCGAAACGAATACTCTGACATCACGAGAGAAAACTTCCATTGCGATCGGTGAAAAGACAGCTACGGCGCGAATTCTCAAGAACTACACGGGGGGGCGCTGGACAACGGTTCCAGCGGCCGGTCTTGTCGATGTGACCAACCCGGCTAGCGGCGAAGTTTTGGCCCGCGTTCCGTTATCGGGGGTTGCGGAGGTTGAATCGGCGGTCGCCGCTGCCAGCGATGCGCTGCCGGACTGGCGCGCGCGCGCGGTGGGCGAGCGAACGGAATATATCTACGCTTTGCGCGAGAAATTCCGGCAACGGATTGACGAGCTCGCGGCGTCGGTCACGTGGGAGTCGGGCAAAGTGCTGTCGGACGCGCGCGCGGAGATCAACCGGACGATTGAAGTGCTCGAAGTGGCTTGCGCCGCGCCCATGACGATGCAGGGACGCATTCTGGAAGGCGTGGCGCGCGGAATTAACACCGAAACGATCCGCCAGCCGATCGGGGTCTGCGCCGCCATCACCCCGTTCAACTTCCCGGCCATGGTGCCGATGTGGTTCCTGCCTTTTGCTATCGTTTACGGGAACACGTTCGTTTTGAAGCCGTCGGAGCAGGTTCCGCTCACCTCGGAACTGATGTTTCACATTTTCGAAGAGATCGGTCTGCCGCCTGGAGTGGTGAATCTCGTGCACGGCGCGCACGATGCGGTCAATGCGATTCTCGATAGTCCGGGGATTCGCGCCGTTTCATTCGTGGGCTCGGTCAATATCGCGAAATACATTTATCGGCGAGCGGCGGAAAACGGGAAACGCGTGCAGGCACTGGGTGGCGCGAAGAATTACATGATCGTCATGCCGGATGCAGTCGTCGATAAGACGGTGTCGAACGTTCTCGGCAGCGCATTTGGCAACGCGGGTCAGCGCTGCATGGCTGGATCGGTGCTGGTCACGGTAGGGTCCGCGCAAACGGCGATCATGGGCCGATTGAAAGAGGGAGCCGAGAAGCTGGTCGCGGGAGATGGTATGGATCCGAAGGTGAGCCTGGGGCCTGTGATTTCGAGAGCTGCCTGCGAGCGCATTCATGAAGCGATTGAAAGCGGATTGCAAGAAGGCGCGGAGTTGCTGGTGGACGGACGGCGTCCGACGGGAGTTCCGGCGGGTGGCAACTTTGTGGGGCCGACGATTCTCAACCATGTGACGGCTGAGATGCGCGTGTGCCGGGAGGAAATTTTTGGTCCGGTGCTCTCCGTGATGCACGTGGATACGCTCGATCAGGCGATTGCACTGGTGAATAGCGATCCGCGTGGCAATGGCACTTCAATCTTCACGGAAAACGGCGCGGCGGTGCGGGAATACAGCCGGCGCATTGAAGTGGGCATGGTGGGCGTGAATATCGGCGTGGCCGCGTCGCCCGCTTATTTCCCGTTCTCCGGATGGAAGGATTCGTTCTTCGGCGACCTGCACGTCCACGGCTGGGATGCGGTCGAATTTTTTACGCGGAAGAAGACGGTGACCTCGCGCTATTTTTCGGCGGGGGAGACAGGGAAGTTCTTTGTTGAGCAGGGGGACAAGCACTAGAAGTGCAGGACGGGGCTTCGCCCCGTCCAAGCGGGGGACAAGCCTCGCTGCCACACGAGCGCCGCTAGGGCTGAGTGTAGAGAGCCCGCTTGAGAAAGTCTCCCGCGCCTGCTCGTGCCGTGAACTTATCTGCTTCTACTACCACGCGGCCGCGCGACAAGACTACGTCGGGCATTCCCGTTACTTGAATTCCCTCGAACATCGAGTAATCGACGCGCATATGGTGGTTCTTGGCGCTGATGGTGTGCTTGCGGTTGGGGTCGAAGATCACGAGGTCCGCGTCACTGCCGACGGCGATCGTGCCCTTGCGTGGATACAGGCCAAAGAGTTTTGCAGGAGTTGTGGAAACCAGTTCCACAAAGCGGTTCACGCTGAATCGTCCTCCGGCAACACCCCCGGAATAGATCAGGCTCATGCGATGTTCGACTCCGGGACCGCCGTTCGGGATCTTGGTGAAATCGTCGAGGCCCAGTTCTTTCTGCTCTTTGAAACAGAAGGGGCAGTGGTCGGTCGAAACTACCTGTAGATGATCGGTCTTCAATCCATTCCACAGTTTTTCCTGATGCCACTTCTCGCGCAGCGGGGGCGTGAAGACGTACTTCGCGCCTTCGAAGCCGGGCGCGTCGAAGTTGTCGAGTGAAAGATAGAGATACTGCGGGCACGTCTCGGCGTAAACAGGAAGGCCGCGATCACGGGCTTCGCGTACTTTTTCGAGCGCTTCATTGCAACTCAAATGCACGATGTAAACCGGCGCTCCGGCCATTTCAGCGAGGGCGATGGCTCGCGAGACGGCTTCCGCTTCCGCCGTCGTGGGACGGGTCAGGGCGTGATACTTCGGCGCTTTTTTCCCTTCCGCCAGCGCCTGCTGCACAATCACGTCAATCGCGCCGCCATTCTCGGCATGCATACAGACGAGTCCGCCATTCTTTGCAGTCGCGCGCAGAGCTTTAAAAATGCTGGCATCGTCGAGCATGAATACGCCGGGATACGCCATGAACAACTTGAAGCTGGTGACGCCTTCGCGAACCAAGGCGTTCATCTCGTCGAGCTGGGCGTCCGCGAGATCGGTGATGATGCAATGGAACGCATAGTCGCAGACCGCTTTGCCGGACGCCTTCTGCATCCAGGTATCGAAGGCCGTTCGCAGGGTTTGGCCTTTGTACTGGATGGCGAAGTCGATCAGCGTCGTCGTCCCGCCGAACGCCGCGGCGCGCGTGCCGGTCTCGAAATCATCCGCGCTGGTGGTCCCGCCAAAGGGCATGTCGAGGTGGGTGTGGACGTCGATTCCTCCGGGGAATACGTACTTGCCCATCGCATCGATGATCTTTCCCGCATTCTCCCGGGGAAGGCTTTGTCCAACGGCGGAGATCTTCCCCTGATTGATCGCGACGTCGCTGGTGTAAGTGTCGGTTGCGGTGGCTACGCGACCGTTAACGATGATGGTGTCAAAGCCCATTGAGCCTTCTCCTCTGGCGGCGAAGTAGAGATTTTATGCTAAACTCCCGAAACTGCGGGTGTCGATTTCAAGCACGCCGGTGGAGAGCCGGGCGTCCTCGCCCGGCCAGCAGAATGGCGGACGGGCGAGGACGCCCGTCGCTCCACGATCTGAGACAGAGGAAACCCATGAAGTTCGGCATCACCATCAAGCCCGACATGACCGTACAACGCATTGTCAGCCTCACGCGCCAGGCGGAAGCGTCCGGCTTTCAGTATGGCTGGATTTTCGATTCGCACGTGCTCTGGCTCGAACCTTATCCCATGCTGACGCTGATGGCGACCAACACGAAGAACATGCGGCTCGGCACCTGCGTTACGAATCCGGCGACGCGCGACATCACGGTCACGTCGAGCCTGTTTGCGACGATGAATTTGATCTCTGGGGGACGCATGCAACTGGGCATCGGTCGCGGCGACAGTTCGCGGCGCGTGCTGGGCAAAAAGCCGGTCACGGTGGCGCAGTTGGAGGAGTCGGTAAAAGCTTTTCGCGATCTCACGGGCGGGAATGAGATCGAATACGAAAGCCGGAAAGCGCGGCTCAGTTGGGCAACTGGGGGCGTTCCGCCGGTGTGGGTTGCGGGATACGGACCGAAGGTGCTCGAACTCGCGGGCCGAATTGGTGATGGCGTGATCTTGCAGTTCGCCGACCCGGACTTGATCGAGTGGTGCGTTGGTTTCGTCAAGAAGGGAGCCGAGGCCGCAGGTAGAGATCCGAAGAAGATCGAGATCATGGCGGCTGCGCCGGTCTGGGTTTCCGACGATCTGAAAGTGGGTCGAGAGCGAGTGCGCTGGTTCCCTGCTTTGGTGTCGAACCACGTCGTCGATCTGGTTTCGCGCTATAAGCCCGAGGAACTTCCTCCTGCTCTGACCTCTTATATACGCGACAAGGGACATTACGATTATCTTCACCATTGCGAAGTGGGGAGCAGCAATGCCGACTTCGTCTCCGATGAGGTGATTGATCGTTTCTGCCTTCTCGGACCTGCCAAAGCGCACATCGAGAAACTTCGCGCGCTGGCACGCGCAGGGGTCACGCAGTTTAACATCTATTTGATGTGCGGGGACGAAGAGGACACGCTGGAGAAGTACAAGAAGGAAGTACTGCCAGCGTTTCGCGCAAGCGCGTAGGCAATTCGAACCGGATTCGTTAGGCTTTGTCCATGGAGCCAATCATCAGAGGTGCGATTCCGGTTCTGCCCGCTGCCGACGCCGCGGAATCTCTGAAGTGGTGGACCGAGGTCTGCGGCTTCAATGAAACTTTTCGCGACGCTACCCCTCCGAACTACGCAGGTATTCACCGCGGCGAGGCGTATCTTCACATCTCGGGCATGAGCGACAAAATTCTGGCACGGAAGGTCGGCGACCAGACGATGGTGCGTCTGGCTGTGCAGGGCATTGAGGTACTGTACGCCGAATTCCAGGAGCGCGGCGGCAAGGCGCATCCCAACGGTCCGTTGCAAACCAAGCCTTGGGGGACCAAGGAATTCGGGGCGATTGACCCTAAGGGTGTTTGCGTGACGTTTCAGGAGTGATACGGATGAGAAAGAGGACGCCGTTGCGGAGGTGAAGGCCGTCCACGGCAGGGCGATGTCACGCCGACTGTCTGGTAGTCTCTCGCGGCCAAGTTGGATTTCAGCCAAGAATCGCATAGGATTGCGAATCAATGGGCACTGGATCACAGGTCGAGCACGAACAAGCAACGATCAAGGCGTTCATCTCACGCGACAAGCAGGAGAGATTTTTGACCTTCCTGTCGAAACCAAAGAGTCGCAAGAAACTCACTCAGGAACTAGCGCATTTCAGGTGGTTTGATCCAAGATTTGCGGCCGCGATCCCGTGGAAGGTTGACCCCAACCTTGGGCTTTGGCAACGGCATGTTCAAGGCATCGAGAATGTTCATCGTTTGCTGAAATCAAAGGGAGCGAGGAAGACTTGCTGGGCCATGTTGGCGGACGCTAACCTCGACGGGAAGGAATTGGAATTGGAATCTGTACTTGAACGCGTATTCGACAGCGACACAGGAACCATTCTGTCGTGTCTTCCCGGCAGACTCGGCTTCTTTTCAGGAGAAGATGAAAAACTCCTGCTAGCCAGATAAGTCGTTGCCGTCAACCGGCCACTCACTCCGGCAGCTTTCCCTCAGCGCCTAAAGGCGCGTTGTTCTTTGATCTTTACGGCACGGCTAAAGCCGTGCCCTTCCCAAAACCGGGGCGGAACCCAAATTCTTCGACAGTCTGAGACGGGGCAAGCCCCGTCTCTATGCGAATCTTCCCGCAGCCCGTAAAGCGGTGCGCTATTCGTTACGCGCAGCCTTCATCAGCGCGTAATAAGCCACAAACGACACCGCGAAGCCCATGAACCACGAGTAACTATATAAGACCCGCAGCGGGGGAACGACCAATCCCACCAGCGCCGTGCCCGCTCCCAAGGCCAGCGCGAGCACTGCCAGCCAGTTGAAGCCGCGCGAATATTCGTAGATGCCGCCGCGCAGGTAGAGATCGTCGACGACGAGCACTCGCCTGCGGATCACGAAGTAATCGCAGATCATGATGCCTGCCACTGGGCCGAGGAAGGCGGCGTAACCGCCGAGCCATCCGAAGATGAATGTGCTGTAACTGGAGAGCAGTTTCCACGGCATCAGCGCGATTCCCATGAAGCAGGTGATTATGCCTCCGGTGCGGAAGCTGATTTTTCGCGGCCACAGGTTGGAGAAATCGTTGGCCGGCGAGACAACGTTGGCGCCAATATTCACGTTCAACGTCGCCAGCAGAATCGCCAGCAGCGAAATCACCACGGCTACGGGCGAATGAAAGCGGCTTAGCAATTGCACCGGATCCCAAATCGCGGTGCCGTAAATCACCACCGTCGCCGAAGTCACCAGGATGCCAATCAGCGAATAGAGGGTCATGGTGGTGGGCAGGCCGAGCGCTTGCCCAATCACCTGCTGACGCTGGCTTTTCGCAAACCGCGTGAAGTCCGGGATGTTGAGCGACACAGTGGCCCAGAAGCCGACCGTGCCATTGAGCGCGGGGATGAGGAATTTCAGGAAATCCGAAAAGCTCACGAAGCGCGACGGCGCCGACAGCATGGGGCCAAATCCGCCGGCCGACTTGTAGGCCCACGCCAACAGTAGGAGGCCCACGGCCAGCAAGATCGGCGCGCTGATTCCCTGCAAGAATCTTATGTACTCGATGCCTTTGAGAATGACAAGGAGATTGATGAGCCAGAACGCCATGAAGCAGATCGCGGTGCTGTAACTCACTTTGGCCCAACTCGGCGCGAGCACGATGAGCAGCGTGTTGATGGCTTCGCCACCGATCCAGGTCTGGATGCCGAACCATCCACAGGCAACCAGCGCGCGCAACACTGCCGCGAAATTTGCGCCCAGCACTCCGAACGAAGCGCGCGCCAGCACTGGAAACGGAATTCCGTAGCGCGCTCCCGGATGTGAGTTCAGCAGCATCGGGATGAGCACAATCGTGTTGCCGATGAATACCGTGGCCACCGCCTGCTTCCAATTCATGCCTCCCTGGATCAGGCTTGCGGCCAGCATGTAGGTCAGAATATTGACCGACATCGATACCCAGAGCGCGGCGAAGTTGTAAGTGCCCCAGGTGCGGCGCTCGGCGGTCGCCGGCGCAAGGTCTTTGTTGTACAGCGGACTGGATTCGATTCGAGAAGATGGAGGCATGTGAGTGGCAGCTATCAGTTGTCAGTCGTCAGCTCTCAGTAAAACCAACTTGTCGGATTTCGGGACCTATTTAGTCCGCGGCCGACGTTTGTCCTGTCTGCGCCGTCAGCGGGCCATAGGTTTCCGGACGGCGGTCGCGATAGAATTGCCAGACCCTTCTTACTTCCTGGATCAGGTCGAGATCAAGATCGGCGACCAGCACTTCATCTTTATTGCGGCTGGCCTGGGCTACGATCTTGCCGCGCGGGTTGCAGAAGTAACTCTTGCCGTAAAACTCGCCGATATTCCACGGCTTTTCCCTGCCCACGCGGTTGATCGCGCCGACGAAATAGCCGTTGGCGACGGCGTGCGCGGGCTGCTCGAGTTCCCACAAATATTCCGAGAGCCCGGCGACCGTGGCGGAGGGGTTAAAGACAATTTCTGCGCCGTTCAGTCCGAGCACGCGCGCGCCTTCGGGAAAATGACGGTCGTAGCAGATGTAGACTCCGACGCGCGCATATTTTGTTTCAAACACGGGATAACCCAGGTCTCCCGGGGTGAAATAAAATTTCTCCCAGAATCCGGGATGCACGTGGGGGATGTGGTGCTTGCGGTACTTGCCGAGATACTTGCCGTCGGCATCAATGACCGCGGCGGTATTGAAGTACAAGCCCGGCATCTGCTCTTCGTAGACCGGGACCACGATCACCATCTTGTGCTTGGCCGCGATCTTCTGCATCAGCTTGGTCGTCGGTCCATCGGGAACGCGCTCGGTCAGGTCGTACCAGCGAATGTCCTGCTCGGCGCAAAAATAAGGACCGTAGAAAAGTTCCTGGAGGCAGAGTATTTGGACTTTTTTCTTCGCCGCCTGCTCGATCAGCTTCAGGTGCTTGTCGATCATGGCTTTCTTGATCGCGGGCAGCGAACGGCTATTGCTGAGCGCATTGCTTGCCTGAATCAGGCCACAGCGCACGTTGCGGGACATGGAGACACCTCCGAAGAAGCGCTAAATATATCAGACCTCACGCGCGGGACAGCCGGTACGGCAGTAGAAACGCGGCTGGCCGCCACCCGCTTTGTGCGCAAAGGAGACGGGGCAAGCCCCGTCTCTACACGGGAATTACCGCAGCGCAGCACATAGAGCTTCCTTCCAGCGTTTGTTGTCCATGGTCCAGCAGACTTTGGCTTTGCATTTCTTCTTAAGGACGGGCGCCCAGACAGCCTGATTTCGATCATCGGCGGCAACATTCAGGCGATCGACTACGGTCATGCCACGCGTCAACTCGCTTTGGGTTTCGACATCGAGATAGTGCTCACTCCAATCCGTTCCGATTGTCGGATCAAGCGCAATCGACATGGCCACCGGATCGGGCAGCGAGATGCCGTCTTCGCCGGTTTGCACTTTGTAGGCCTGGCGGGCGTGGCTGTTGCACTCGACGGCAAATTTCGCAAGCGGAGTGTTGAATCCGAGAATGCGCGCGATGTCGTCCTCGCGAACGACGGCGTCTCCGCGGGAAAGATGCCAGCCCACGAGCTCGATCGGCAAGCCACTGTTCATCACGATTCTGGCAGCTTCGGGATCGACCCAGATGTTGTACTCGGCGGCTGGGGTCACGTTGCCTTCGCAGCATGGAGCACCGCCCATGATCACGCAGCGTCCGACTTTCGCGGCGATCTCCGGTTTCCTGGCCAGCGCCAGCGCAATATTCGTGAGCGGCGCGAGGGTAACGATGGTAATTCCGGGATTCGCCTCGACCGCATCAATGATGGCATCGACCGCGTGCGCGCTTGCCGCAGGCTGATGAGGAGCAGGATAGTTGTGTTCTCCGAGGCCATCGCGGCCATGAAACCAGGTTGCGTTCTGATAAGTGCGCAGGAGTGGCTTGTCGGCGCCGGTGTAGACGGGCACGTTTGCTGCGCAGAGTTCGACGGTGTAGAGAGCATTGCGGGTCGATTGCGTGACGGGGACATTTCCAGCGACGGTCGTGATTGCCACGACGCGAACGCCGGGCGCGCGCAACGCCATGATGAGCGCGACGGCGTCGTCGGAAGCGGTGTCGGTATCGATCAGGAAGGGGCGCGGCACGGGGCTAGGATAACAAACTGCTGCCCCGAACAACTCGCACGCGCCAACGGTCAGCAGAAAAAAGGGCAGACCGGAAAATCCGGCCTGCCCGCTTTGTCGACAATCAGCCAACAGTCTAATGCGTGAAAGAAATATTTATGCCCGTCGCAATCTGCAGGTCATTCGCCTTCGTTCCTAACGGCCTTAGCGGGTACGTAACATAGACGTCCCCGAACGAGTTCTGCCACCCCAGCCATTTATTGAGCTTGGTGACAGTAGCGGCATTGAGGGTGAAACGGTATTGTGAGGTATCGCTGAGGTCGGGGTAGAAGAAGAAGTTCTGCGTCAGGTCCGTGCTCTTCCCCAACTTGTGCGTGAAGGCATCACCCAGAGTCAAGGCCGCATAACTCTTGGAATACGAGTTGGTGAGCGGCGGCGGCAACGGGTTGGGAATACCGGAGTAGCTTTCATGCGTGTAGTTCAGACCGGCAAGCAGATCGAGGGTGGTGACTGCATTCTTGATCGCGTGCAAACCAATACCGCCACCGAACGAGGACCGTAGATCCAGGAATTGCAGTGAATTGGAAAAGAAATCGCCATTCACGAAGGCGAATGCACGTGGAGAGAAATCGTGGTCATAGCGAGCTCCGCCGCCGATCGAGTTCGAGGTGGTGTGGGGCGATGCCCCTGACAGGTCGTTGGTCGCGTATACCGAGTTGGTATAAAGAGTCAGCTTGTCGTGGAATCCCGTGCGCACGGCATTGAAGGCGATATTGAGGTTCTTGGTCTCACTGTTACCACGCGTGACGGCAAAGCCCAGATTCAGTCCACCGGCCCAGCCTTCTCCGAATCCCGGGTGCAGGCTCCTCTCATACGCCGCCTGCTCGGCCGGACTACGCACCAAAGTGACGGAGGCTTTCGGCGCCTCAACTGAACCCGCGGCCTTGGTCGCAACCACAACATTGTCGCCATTCGTAGTCACGGGGCCGACTACCGTCTTGCCGCCCAGCGTGACGTTGAGGTCACCCGCGGAAGTGATGCTCTGGATCGCGTCAAACTTTACGGTTACGACGCCGGCATAATCCGTCTTGATTACGAGTTCCTTACCATCGGACTTGGTGATCGAGCCGGTTAACTTGTCGCCATTCTTGAGAACGATTTGGTCGGCTAACGCCGGAATCGCCAGGAGCAGAATAAGACCTACCACAAAATTCTTATGCATATTGAAACCTCCTAAGTGATTCAAAATGAGATGAATTTCTACTTCTAAGTTTGGGACAGAACTGCGCCCCAAGGCGAGAAGCGGATTACAGAGCTCCGCACTCACTACAATCTGCTTCGATTGGATGCAGGAATTATATCGAACTAACGAGAATTCGGCACGCGCGCAACTGAATTCTTACTGCGGACTCAGGCCTTGTTTTCTGGCTTTACTTCAGGTTTGATTTCAGCCTTGGTATCGTTATCTTTCATACCCTCTTTCAGGGCACGAATGCCCTCGCCCAGGCCCTTGCCCAACTCGGGTAATTTCTTGGGACCAAACACCAGCAGTGCGATGAAGAAGATCACCAGCAAGTGCATGGGTTGAAACAAACCTTCAAACATAAAGCCTCCGGACCGGACATGCCGCCTGGAAACATCGGCCAACAGGACCATCAATAGTGTAACCCAATTTGCCCCTGAGGGTCTCACTGAATCCGGTCCACAACTTGCGGGCCGCTGCCTCGTTGGGCCATGTCCCTCCTAATTACTTCGGTGACCTATCGGCGACACCGCCGCCGGACTATTTTGGGCACAGGGCGATTCTCGCGCGGCAAAACCGCCAAAACTGCTGGAGGTCTTCGTGAAACGGTGTGTGCGATGGCTTTTGCTTCTGCTGGTGGCAGGCTCCTTGCAAGCTGAACAGGCTCCGGCCACGGCCGTTTCCGACAACACTTTCCTGTGGCTGGCGGGAGGAATTTCAAGCGCGCGGGTCCAGCGCCTGGCCCAAACGCGGGACGTATCTCCCAACCTTGCTCTGAACTCTGCCCGGCCCGCTTCATGCCACGCGAGCACTCTATGCACCCGCGCCCTGCAAAAAGCGGGGGCGGACGCGGGGTTGATTCAAGGCCTCGCGCGTCAGAGTTCTCTTAAGTCAACCGCCGCGTGCGCCTGTTCCAGCCCAGCGGCACAGGTGGCCGCTCTAGTTCATGACAAAAACTTCGACGCCGCCGAAGACAAGATTCGCGCCCTGCTGAACGACCAGGCGGAAGATGCTTTGCTGCATTTCGTCCTCGGAACCGTTCTGCGCCGCCAGGATCGGTTCGACGAAGCACTCGACGAATTCTCGGAGTCTTCACGTCTGATGCCCGGGTTCCCCGAGACCCATAGCCAGATTTCTTACCTGTTTTACCGGACCGACGATGCCGACGACGCCTTGGCGGAAGCGCGCACCGCGCTCAGCATGGATCCCGCCAACGCCGAGGGTTACCGCTACCTCGGACTCGCGCTCTACGCCAACGGCCACTACGATGCCGCGCTGCACGCCTTCGAGGAAGCGCTGGCGCGGGAGCCTGCTGGCTCCGTCGCGAACGCGGACGTCTACTTCGATATGGGAATCACGCACCGCGATCACGGCGATCTGCGCCGCGCCGCCGTTGCCTATCGTCACGCGCTCAGCCTGCGTCCCGCCTTCTGGGAGGCGCATAGCAATCTGGGCGTAGTGCTGCACGATCAGGGCAAACTGGATGAGGCGATTGCGGAGTATCGCGCTGCCAAGCGCCTCAAACCCGAAGAAGCCAGCGTCCGCAACAACCTGGGAAATACGCTTTGCGACAAGGAAGACTTCGACAGCGCCATCACGGAGTTCACCGATCTTTATCGTCAGAGTCCGGAGTGGGAAGGCGGTCACAACTGCCTGGCCCGCGCTTACATGTCCAAGCGCGATTACCCATCGGCCATTCGCGAGTTAAAGGCCGCCATCGCCGCCAATCCCGCGGGAGCGGCGGAACACCGCGTTCTGGGGCAGGCCCTCCTGCTTTCGGGAAAAGATGAGGAAGCGGTGGACGTGTTGCGCAAAGCGGTTACACTCAATCCGGAATCCGGTCTAGCCCACCACTATCTCGGCACTGCGCTGGTGAATACCCAACAACTGGCGGCGGCGGAAAAAGAATTTCGTGAAGCCCTCCGCCTCGAACCCAGCGCCCAGAATCACTATTCCCTCGCCGCCTGCCTGATGGCTCTTAACCAATACGAAGAGGCTCTCGGAGAGCTCGAAATCGCGTCCCGCATGGATCCCAGCCAGAATCTCTATCGGGCGCGGATGCAGGAAGTCGTCCGGCTGATCACGAGTACAAAGTAACTCCTATTTGATTGCCCTGTAGCGGCGCGGATTGCCGCGTCTGTGGCCGCAGAGTGAGACGGGGCAAGCCCCGTCTCCACACGGCAACCGGTAGGGCATTACTTTTGTTATGCACTGACGTGCATCGCCTCCAGCCCTGAACAAACCTAAAATAGGAACGAGACGCGGCGCTGGTTGCGCCGCTGGGGCGGTCGAGGGAAAGAGCAATGGAAAACAGCGCTGCCAAGCAAGCCCGAGAGAAGTCCGTCAATCCCGCTGCACTAACCACCCCAGAACGGCACAAGCCGCACGGAGCGGCACCCGAGGACCCATCGGCGCCGGAGAAAAAATCCATTGGCTACGGCCTGCCTTGTTCGCGCTGCCACGCCTACTATCCTGCTGACATGCACGCATGTCCGATCTGCAAGTCGCCGGATCGGGTCTCGCCCACCGCACCGGTAGTGCATTCGATGAATGCCGCAGCATCGCCGCCCGCGACCGGCGCACCCATCGACGACGAACGCGCGCGCCTCCTGAGGGAGCTTAAGTCGCAGGCCTTCGCATCCCACACGCAGATCAATGCGGCGACCACGTTCCGTTGCGTGCTCGAACATCAGCACAGCGGAGCCACCGAACCGGCCGCAGTCTGCCACACGTGCTACGGCGAAGTCCGCCAGCAGGCCGACCGCATGGAAGCCGCCCTGCACATCGACGCAAAAGAAGCGGCCAAGATCGTCTATGAAGCCGTCTGGGCCGACACGTCCGATCCCAACAGCACCTACTTGAATGCCGCCAAGGCACTGCTGTCAGAGATGCAGAAACGCGCCGGCATCGGGTTACTGCTCGGCGCGAATCAGCCACTGGCACACTAACCCAAACGAAAAAAATCGCCCGGATTCCTCCGGGCGAATGAGACGAATTGAAATTGGTCTTTCCTGGCGGGCCTTCCTCATCCCTAGCAAAGATCACGCCTGCAAAAAAGGGGGGGTCTGCGCATTCTCAGACTCCCACGTTCCCCCATTGTGTCTAGCGTTATTTCGCCGGGCTGGCAACAAATCCGGAGTTGAGCGGCGCCGTGCCGTAGAAACCAACAAGAACGTCGTTGTCGTTGATTCCGTTCACCACCGTCGTGCCCATCCCGTCTGGATCGTCGACCGGCTGGAATGAACTGGTCGCTACGGTGTACACGAAGCCATGGCTGTTGCCGGAGTTGTCGGTGTACACCCCGACCACCAGGCCTTTGTTATTCAATCCAAGTGCCTGGGTCCCGGTGGAACCCGGATAGTCGAGGACGGTGAAATGTCCCTGGACCTGGAGCCAGCCGTGATTTACGCCGTTGGCGTCCACGTAGAATCCGCAAACGCTGCTGGCGTTGTTAATGCCGGTGGCCTGCGCGCTGACTGAGCCGGGAATTGCAAAAGCTTCGAAAACGCCACCGAATTCATCGTAAACATAGGCAGTATCGGGGCCGCTGCCACTTACCGTGGTGCTGTAGTATCCCGCAGCTTGACCGAAATCGTTCTGGCTGAGGAGTTGGTTAAACGGCTTCTTCGGATAGGCCACGCTCGCGAACGTACCCTGGAAGTCCGTGAAGCCGAGCGTCTTTCCCTTCGAGATGTAGAAACCGGAGGTTTTGAACGGGCTGTTATTGATGCCAATGACCTGAGTCTGCTGCGAGCCTGGGTAGTTTTCGTTAGTGAAAGTGTTGCTCGGCAAAGAGTAGGTGAATCCCTGGTTGACGCTGGCACCGTGGTAGCCGGCGATGGTGTTGGAATTGTTGATTCCGAGCAACTGGGTAAACGTGTCGCCGGGATAGTTGATGGTCTGGAAATTGTAAGTGGTGGCAAAGGCGGACATGCAAAGTAGCAGGGCCACGCCAAGGGAGAGAGCTAAACTTTTGAGTTTCACGGTGGTTCCTCCTGAAATTAAGCTTCTTTTTACTGCTCACCTCTAAGAGCGACATTCCTCGAAGAATTCCCTCACGGGCCATATATTTTTGCGCGGCAGGCTTCGGCAGTCACGGTTGTCTGACGATCGGGAGGGTATCGGGATTGCGGGCAGCGGCTTGCAACTTTCCCGCAGGTTCAACATCTTATGGTTGGAGATACGAAAATGACAGAACAGCCCACCGGGAAAATCAACAAGACCGAAGCCGAGTGGAAGCAGCAACTCACTCCTGAGCAGTATCAGGTGGCCCGCGCCTGCGGCACCGAACCCGCTTTCACCGGCCAATATTGGAACCAGCACGACGACGGGACGTACCACTGCGTCTGCTGTGGCGCACTGCTGTTTGGTTCGGAAACAAAGTTTGATTCAGGAACCGGATGGCCGAGCTTCTTCGCTGCCGCCGACCGCAAGAACATCGCGGAACACACCGACACCAGCTATGGCATGACTCGCACCGAAGCGCGCTGTGCCAAGTGCGATGCCCATCTAGGCCACGTGTTTCCGGATGGTCCGGGACCGACCGGGCTGCGCTACTGCATGAATTCGGCATCGCTCGACTTCAAGCCGAAGAAATAACAAATCCAGAAAAAGAAAACGATGGAGAGCCGGGCAAGACGCCCGTCCCTCCATCGTTGTTCCTGAATTCCGACTTCGAATTCAACCTTGCGAAATTTATGCGTTGCCCGCGGTCGCGGCCATTGCCTTGGGTGGTTCCGGCTTGTTCTGAGCTTGGTTCTGCACCTGCGTCTTCTGATCCTTCTTTTCAGGGTTGCGCACTTCGACACCGCCCTTGAGGATCGCGCCTTCCTCGACGCTGATGCGATGCGTGATCACGTCGCCCGAGAGCACGCCTTCGCTGCGGATGTCCAGCCGGTCCGCGCACTCGACGTTGCCCTGCACTTTGCCCATGATCACTACTTCTTTGGCGGTGATGTTCGCCGCCACGTTTCCGTTGCGGCCGATGGTGACGCGATTGTCGGGAAAGTTAATGGAGCCTTCGATGCGTCCATCAATGAAAAGCGATTCCGCGCCTGTCACTTCACCCTTGATGACCAGCGAACGTCCGATGTTGGCCTGATCCATGGGTGAGGTGGCCGGCTTGACCGGAGTGTAACTGTTCGTGGGCGCCGCATTTGGAGAGTATTTCGGTTCCGGAGACTGCAACATGAATAAACCTCACTTGAGATCCGCAGCCGCAGCGGGAGTTGGCCCTGCGGTCGCAGTCGATGGGCTTCTAACGGCAAGAAGAGAATGACACGAAAGGACAGGGTTACGACAGGTTACCGAAGGGTGTGTACGTTAGCTCCGCGCTTATGCGACAACTCAAGACGGAATCTCCCACCCTTCATTCTTCATTTTCTGATTCGTCCAATGTTGCAGTTGCTCGAACAGGGCAGGTTCGACTACGACAAATCGCAGGCCCGCTCTGCCTCCAGCTTCGGCCCATACCAACCGGCCTTTCGCCTGGATCACGGTTTCGCTCTCCGGCAGCAAGAAACTGACGTCGACGATTCCGGCAAACCCTCCCGGATCGCTCACTACGTCAAGCCCCATGCCTCCCGTGCTTAGATTGACCGCCTGCACTTGCAATTCCTTGCCCTGAGAATTTTTCAGGGTTACGGACACATTGACTTTGGAGCGAAAGAACTTCTGCTGGTCCTCACTGATGATACCGAGTTTGGCCGAGCCATCGCCCGAAGGCACGTCAATTTCATACTCGCGCAGTTTGCGGCTGAGCGTACGGCGGGAAATTCCGAGCTGCTCGGCGGCCTGGGCGCGATGCCCGCCCGTTTGTTCGAGCGCCCGAATGATCATCTGCTCTTCCATGTTGTCGAGGTTGCCAAGTGGCACCGCGCCGCTGGCGCGGCTCGCTCTTATGGGTTCGCCACACAACTCAGCTATCACTTCGGCGCCCGTGATCTGCCGGTCCTCCGTAGCCATCGCGAGTTTCGCGACAAGGTTCCTGAGTTCGCGGATATTGCCCGGCCAGGAATGGCCCAGCAGCGCAACCAGTGCGTCGCCAGTAAAAGCTTTATTCGCCGCTTTCAACGACAGGAAATGACGCGCCAACGCGGCAACATCTTCGGGGCGCTCGCGCAATGGCGGAACCCGCAACTGGAATTGGCCGAGGCGGTGGAAAAGATCTTTGCGGTAACGCCCTTCTTTCACCGCCAGTTCCAGATCCTGGTTGGTGGCGGCAACCACGCGCACGTCCACGGTGATTTTCCGATTCCCGCCCAAACGGTAATACGGCGCGCCGTCCAGCACGCGCAGCAATTTCACCTGGATTTGCGGCTGCAATTCGCCGATTTCGTCGAGAAAAATCGTGCTCTTATCGGCCAGTTCAAACAAACCGGGCTTGGAGGAGTCCGCGCCGCTGAAGGCGCCCTTCTCGTAGCCGAACAGTTCGCTCTCCACCAGGTGTTCGGGCAGGGCAGCGCAGTTGATATCCACCAATGCATTTTTGTTGCGATAGGAGGATTCGTGAATAGTGCGCGCAACTAACTCCTTGCCCGTACCGGTTTCGCCGGTTACGAGCACGGTCTCGGTGTGTCCGGCCACGCGGTCTACCATGCCCATGAACTTATGCATGATCGGGCTGGCAATCAGGAATTGGGTTCCGTCAATCTCACGCCGCGCCAGGGGAACCGCGCCGGCGACAACTGGGGCCCGCATCGGCGAAGCACTAATCTCTAAACGCTTCTTCTCCGTGATATCGATCGAGAATCCCAGAATGCCCGCAGGAACTGCATTCGAATCGCGCAACAGCGTCAAACACAGATGAACATCAACACCCTGCCCCGACTTGGTGCGGCAAGGCAGTTCGCCCTCGAAACGCCCTTTCTCGAGAACCGAAGTCAGCGCCAAGCTGGCGAGAAACGTGTGCTGTTCAACGCCATAGAAGTCGGCAATGTTTCGACCGACCAATTCCTTTGGCGCAAACCCATATCGCTCTACACCCTGGTTACAACTGGTGACGATTCCCTGAAGATCAGCGGTGAAGACCGCATCCTGCAAGTGGTCGAGAATGCCAGGCTGAATCACGGCCCCACCCGCCGGGGTAGAGCCAGGGAAAGCTCGGCGCCCAGTTGCGGGTTTCGGCGCTCGCTCCGTGGGCGGAGTCTTCGATGAAATTGGCATTTCTGTGTCGTTCGCTAATAAGGTACTGTCACCTTGCGCTGCAACCGCCGAATCCGCTAACTCCAGGTATCGACTACGGGCAATTACGAATGCGCACCCTTCTAGATGCTGCCACAACCCTGATCATTTCGTGGGATCGTTCGACCGTGCGACTCACACCGAAGTAACTACCACTCACACCTCTTACTTCTATAGTTATGCCTCGCTTGGACTCTTCTCGCGCTGGATGCCGACATCCCCATCTTGTAGTTACTTCGGTAAGTATGTGATTCTTCGACACTGAACTACTATCCGATAAAACAGGAGAACCAGATTTTCCGTGGGATAGCAGCGGGGTGTTGACCGGGCCCAAAGTGGCCGAGGCAGAAACATTTTCGGGGACAATCTGGCCGTGCGCTTAGGAGCAGCGCGGGATTGGCAAGCGTAAAAACCGCGGACTCAGCGCGGTGACAGAGGTAACGAACATCGGCAGCGTGGATGTAAAGGTGCACGCGCTGTAAGTAGAGGTTGCAGGTCGGCCTATGTCCGTTCGGGCAAGACTGTTTATCGGAGTCACGGCAGCGCTTGGGATGTCGGCGCTGGCGTACTCCCTATGGCACTGGCAGAGCGTCGACTTGACGCGATTTTTCTGTTACCTGTTAGTCGCAGTTCTTGCTTCCAGTCTTAAGATTCAACTGCCCGGCATCGACGGCACCATGTCGGTCAATTTCCTGTTCATTTTGCTAAGCGTGCTCGAACTCAACCTTCCCGAGACGCTAGCCCTGGGCTGCACGGCGACGCTGGCGCAATGCCTGTTCGGAACGCGGCAGAAGCTGGTTCCCGTCAAGATCGTTTTCAACGTCTTCAGCATGATGGCGAACGCCATCGTCCTGTCGTACTTTGCCTATCACGATTTGCAGAAGGTGCTTGGAGCCGGCACGCTGCCGCTGCTGGTCATCAGCGCTCTGATTTTCTTTGTAGCGAACACGGTTCCAGTGGCAGTGATCATTTCGCTGACCGAAGGCAAGTCGGCGTACAAGGTCTGGACGGAATGCCACTTCTGGTCGTTCCCCTTTTACATGGTCGGAGCGACGGTGGTATTCGGCGTGGGGTACATCAGCAAACAGGTGGGATGGCAGACCTCACTTCTGGTTCTGCCGCTGGTCTACTTTGTCTATCGTTCCTATCATCTCTATCTCGCCAAGCTGGCAGCGGAAAAGAGACAGGTCGAGGTCGAAAAACGGCATGCCGAAGAGGTGGCCGCGCTGCACTTGCGCACCATCGAGTCGCTGGCGCTGGCCATCGAGGCCAAGGACCACACTTCGCACCAACACCTGCGGCGCGTGCGCGTATTCGCAGTTGAGGTCGCGAAGGAGTTGCGTTTTCCGGAAGAAGAAATCGAAGCGCTGCGCGCCGCCGCGCTGCTGCACGATATCGGCAAGCTGGCCATTCCCGAACACATCATCAACAAGCCGGGGCGCCTGACCCCGGAAGAATTCGAGAAGATGAAGATCCACACGCTGGTGGGCGCCGAAATTCTGCAGCGTGTCGCGTTTCCCTATCCGGTCGCGACCATCGTCCGCTCGCACCACGAGCGCTGGGACGGAACGGGCTACCCCGACGGCCTGAAAGGCGAGCAGATTCCGCAGGGCGCGCGCGTGCTCGCAGCCGTCGATTGCCTGGACGCACTGGCATCCCATCGCCAATACCGCAACGCCATGTCGCTCGATGCCGCCATGGAAAACATCGCCTCCATGTCGGGCTCGGCCTTCGAGCCCCGGATTGTCGAGGTTCTGAAACGCCGTTACCGGGAACTCGAGATCATGGTGCAGTCGGATTCGATGACAGCAGAAGAGACAACTCTATCGACCGACGTGCGAGTTGAGGCAGGCGGAGAGCCGGCAGCGGGATTCGAGCAGTCTGCGCCGATTCCCGGCTCGGCGAACGAAGCGGATTTTCTCTCCTCCATCGCCTCGGCGCGCCAGGAAGCGCAGACCATGTTCGAACTCAGTCAGGATCTCGGCAACTCGCTGAGCCTCGGCGAAACGCTATCCGTACTTTCCGTGCGGCTGCGCAAGATGATTCCTTACGATTCGATGGCCGTATTTCTTTTGAAGGATGGCAAGCTGATTCCAGAACTGGTGAGCGGCGACAACTTCCGTCTGCTCTCGTCGCTGAACATTGGCCTAGGACAAGGGCTGTGCGGGTGGGTCGCCGAAAAACGCAAGCCCATCCTGAACGGCAATCCGGAGGCCGAAGAGGGATATGTGAACGATCCCGCAAGATTCACCACGCTCCGTTCGACTCTCGCCGTGCCCCTGGAAGGACTCAACGGCGTGGTCGGCGTGCTGGCCATGTACCGCGCCGACCGCGATGCTTTCTCGCCGGATCATCTGCGCATCCTGCTCGCCGTCAGTGCGAAGATTGCGCTCTCGGTCGAGAATGCACTCAAGTATCAGCAAGCTGAAGACTCGGCTACCACCGACTACCTGACCGGACTGCCCAACGCCCGCTCATTGTTCGTGCACCTGTCACGCGAACTGGCACGCTGCCGCCGCACTGGCACCTCCCTTGCCGTGATGGTCTGCGACCTCGACAACTTCAAGCAGATTAACGACCTCTTTGGCCACCTCGAAGGCGACAACCTGCTGAAGGATTTCGCCGGCCACCTGAAGGAATCGTGCCGCGGCTACGACTACGTTGCCCGCATGGGCGGAGATGAATTTGTGATCGTCGCTCCGGGGTTAAGCTCGGAGGCTTCCAGCGAAAAGGCCAGCCGGCTGAATCAGCTTGCCGCCGAATCGGGCAGAAAGATTGCCGGCCGCAATCTGGTTGGCCTGAGCGTCGGAACGGCGTTCTGTCCGCAGGATGGCTTCGACGTCGAGCGCCTGCTCGCGGAAGCCGACCGGCGCATGTACTCCATGAAAAAGGTTCACCACTCCGAACCCATTCGTGATGCGAGTCTTCCAGCGGCGCGCGCGCGCGGCACGACGGTGAACTAGGACGCTCCCATGTTTTTGCAAAAAATGTTTCTGCGGAAAACGCTGCTGTGGAAAATCGTGCGGCACCTTGGAACGATTGCCGCGCTCGTCCTGCTGGGCGGATTGCTTTCGGCCACGCTGGTGCGCCTGGCTCCCGGCTTCGATACCGACGAGCGCGAACTCGACCCCGGCCTGAGCGCCGAGAGTGTGCGCGTCTTGCGCCAGTCGCGCGCAGGGGAACACAACATTCTCAGCTTTTACGCGGGCTACCTCCGCGGCGCGATCCATGGCGATCTCGGCACTTCTCACGCGCTGGGCCAACCCGTGCAAACTCTTTTGCGCGAGCGTTGGCCGGTTACCCTGCATGTGGCCGGCGTTGGCCTTTTGCTGGCATGGCTGCTGGCTTCGACTCTCGCTTTCACCGCCTGCCTCTGGCGCCGCCCGGCTTATGAAATTCTGGGTACCACCATCAGCGGCGCTTTTCTCTGCATTCCGGCCGCGGTGCTAGCCCTGCTTTCCGTAATCCTCAATGCTCCCGGATATCTCGCCATCGCTCTCATCGTGTTCCCCAAGATCTACCGCTATGCGAGGAACCTGCTCGCAAAGGCCTACTCCTTGCCGCACATCACCGCCGCCCGCGCCCGGGGACTCGGCGAAGTCCGCATCCTCGTCTGGCATGTGCTTCCCGTAGTCGGTCCGCAGATGATCGCACTCGCTGGCATCACCGTCAGCATTGCTCTCGGCGCAAGTATTCCCGTCGAAGCGTTGTGCGGACTGCCAGGCATCGGTCAACTCGCATGGCAGGCCGCGCTTTCCAGAGATCTCCCCTTGCTCGTAAACCTCACCGTACTGGTTACGCTGGTAACCTTGCTGGCAAACTCGGGGGCCGATGTAATGAATTACATGCTGAGGCCCCGTGAGCTATAAACGCGGCATGGATGCTGCATGAGCGCCGCCCGCACGGTCGCGTGTGTCGTCGTGCTCGTCGTGTGCGCGATGTCGCTCGGCGCGAACTGGCTCGCGCCCGGAGGATACTCCGAACAATTTCGCGAAGCTCCCAGCGCGCCTCCTTCTCATCAACATCTGCTTGGCACAGACGAAATTGGGCGCGATCGCTTCGCGCGCATTCTTTACGGCACCCGTATCTCGCTGCTGCTCGCTCCCGCCGCCGCTCTGGTCTCCACCGTACTGGCCGCCCTGGTCGGCGGACTCGCCGGCTATCTCGGCGGAATCTGGCTGCGTTTGGCCAGGGGCTTTACCGACCTGTTTCTTTCTTTACCCTGGCTTTTCCTGCTGATCACGGTTCGTGCCCTCTTGCCGCTGAACGTTTCTCCGCTCACTTCCGTCTTGATTACGTTTCTCATCCTCGGCCTGCTCGGCTGGGCCGCGTCAGCTCGTGTGCTTTCGACCAGTGCCGATGCCTTGCGCAACTCCGATTTCATCTTGCAGGCTCGCGCCTCGGGATTGCACGGGCCGCGCCTCTTTCTTGTCCACGTTCTGCCTAACCTGAAGCCGGTTCTCTACGCGCAGTTCTGGATTTCGATTCCGGTTTTTATCCTGAGCGAAGCGAATCTCGGCATCCTCGGATTGGGCGTTGCCGAACCGCTGCCTTCATGGGGAAGCCTTTTGCGCGAACTGGAGGGGTTGATTTCGTTTCGCGAAGAACCGTGGCGCTTGGTGCCCTTACTGCTGCTGATTGTTGTCTTGACGTCGTTTCAACTGCTCTTGTCGAACGAGGAGGTGACTGCATGATCGGCCGCCGCGCGTGTTTACGACTTCTGCTCTGGGTCGCTGTCGTCTCTCTTGTCCTCACATCCGGCTCAGCGTTCTCACAAAACGGCGGCGAGCTGCGTTTCTGTCTGCGCTCCGAGCCCAAGACTTTCGATCCGGCGTTGGTCGATGACGACTCCTCCCTTTCGATCCGCTATCTGACGGGAGGTGTTCTGGTGCGTGACAACCGCCGCACCCAGGAACTGGAACCCGAACTCGCAGAGTCGTGGAGTCTATCCAAAGACGGCAAGCAAATCACGTTCAAACTCCGCCATGGCGTTACTTTCTCCGACGCCACCCCGTTTTCCGCCGAGGACGTTGCTTTCACCATGCAGCGCCTCATGGATCCTGCGCTGCACTCCGTGACCGGAGACGCATTCCGCTCCGGCAGCGGCGCCGTCAGCACCACAATTATTGCGCCCGATCAGATCTCGATCACGTTCCCCGCGCCCCTTGCCGGACTTGAACGCCTTTTCGACCAGGTTGCAATCATGTCCGCGCACTCTCCGAAGAAAGAAGCGGCCGTGCTCGGACCGTTCATGGTGGCGGACTACAAGGCGGGATCGAGTTTGCTCCTCCGCCGCAATCCCAACTACTGGAAAAAGGACTCCCAAGGTCGCCACCTTCCGTATCTCGACTCGATCCGGCTCGATATTCAGCCGAATCGCGACGTCGAGATGCTGCGCTTCCGGCGCGGCGAACTTGACCTGATTAATACCCTCGATAGCGATTACTTCGATCGCCTGGCTGCCACTTCGCCTCAGCTTGTACACGATGCGGGAGCTTCTCTCGACTCCGAATTCATCTGGTTCAATCAGGTGGCCAGCGCGCCGATCCCCGAGTACAAACGTGCCTGGTTCCGTTCGACGAATTTCCGGCGCGCGATTTCGCAAGCCATCAATCGAGACGATCTGAGCCGCGTGGTCTACAGCGGCCACGCCCAGCCCGCCGTCGGCCCGGTGTCGCCGAGCAATAAATTCTGGTTCAACAGCAAGCTCAAAGCCGAGCCCTATCGCCCCGACGCCGCGCTGCAGCGCCTGCAAGCGGACGGGTTCCACCTGCAAAACGGAGCGTTATTCGATAAAGCGGGCAACGCCGTCGAGTTTTCGATCGTCACCAATGCGGGTAGCAAGCCGAGAGAACGCATGTCGGTCATGGTGCAGGAGGATCTCAAGAAAATCGGCATCAAGGTCAACGTGGTGACGCTCGACTTCCCCTCGCTGATCGAGCGCATTTCGCAGAAATTCAATTACGAAGCGGCGATGCTCGGCTTCCGCAATGTCGATCTCGATCCGAACCAGCAGATGACCATCTGGCTGAGCTCGGCTGAAAATCACGCCTGGAATCCGCAGCAGAAATCTCCGGAAACCGCGTGGGAAGCCGAAATTGACAAGCTGATGCGCGCCCAGGCATCTGCCGCAGACCCAAAAAAGCGCAAAGAGAGCTTCGATCGGGTGCAGGAAATCGCCGCCGAGCAAGTACCGTTGATTTATCTGGTGAATCAGAACGCGCTGTCCGCCATATCGAGCGCGGTCGCAGGCGCCAATCCAGTCGTTCTTTCCCCGCAGACGTTCTGGAACGCCGAACGCCTCACGCTGAACGCAACCACACGCGCGAGCCGTTAGCTGAGTTAATTATCGAGTCTATTACTATGCCAACGCCGACGTCGGATTCCTCGCGCAGCCTGCTCTCCGCGCAGGTGACCGTGCGCTATCCCGGCAAGGCTCCGGTGCTCCGCGGAATCTCGCTCGAAATCGCGCGCGGCGAAGTCGTCGGCC
>OBLT010000263.1_pt1 | contig 37880 bp, 30 predicted proteins | sample 1518721 | NCBI WGS metagenome assembly OBLT01 (sample SAMEA3539307, study PRJEB22396) | soil metagenome | biome: tundra; feature: field; material: soil | place: USA | collected 2010-05 | depth 0.15 m | reverse complement strand
GCTCCTTCGCGATGGACTGCGATCTTCGTGTCGACATGTCCACCAGCAATGCTCCCCCGCCTCCGACCACGCAAAAAATGTGACTAATCCCGAGCCGGAACGGAGAGGGGCGTCGGAAGTTGCGGGACGGCGATTGATGCTTCCGGCTCCCCTCTCCTTTCCAGGAGAGGGGCTGGGGGTGAGGATATCCACACAATCGTCGGGTGCTGGATGCGGCTGGTTTCGTGCCCGGTGAGCGGCTTTTCAGACGCCCTCTTAGACATTTTCCCATACCCACGGCGAGGGAAAACGACGATGATTCGCGGCAAGAGGACATTTGCATGACAAACACAATGCTCGGTGGGCTGTCGCTCATCGATTCCACAGGTCTAGCCATCCTTGCCACGACGGTCACCGCGCTCGTGCTGGGTATCGTCACGAACCTCTGGCTGCGCGCTCGCTACGCGGCCCTGGAGAAAGAGCTCCGCCACGCACCCGATGGCGAGACGGCCTTTTCGCATCCCGTGCTCAGGCACATCGTGCGCGACACAACGGAGGCAGGCGCGCGTTCGCGGGAGGTCAATACCCAAGCCATCATCGACGAGCGCTTCCAATCCGATCTTCGGCCCATGCTGCTTGCCGAACGCTTCATCCGCTCGGCCACCGGCCTGGTCATTATCCTGGGTCTGCTCGGCACCTTTTACGGGCTCACGCTTTCGATCGGAAAAATCGTTCATCTGGTGGGCGCCGAGACCACGGGCGCCTCCGACGTGGCCCAAGGGGTGAGCCAGGGCCTGACCAACGCTCTGTCCGGCATGGCGGTGGCCTTCTCGAACTCGCTCGTCGGTATCCTGTCCGCTGTGATACTTACCGTGCTCGGGATCCTTTCGAATGTGTCCGACCGGCGAACCGCAGTCATGGTCCAGATCGAGACCTACCTTGACCGCATCTGCGCGCAGCGGCCGGGCGTCGGCAGCTCTGCCGACATGACGGCGCTCGGCCCCGCTATTGCGCTCCTCGACGGCGCCATCGCACGCTTCGAATCCTCCTTGCAGGGCTTCGCCAGCACGACCAAGGACTTGCACGACTTCAACGCGCACCTCAAGGACAATGTGCAGCGGCTGAGCCTGACCTTCGCCGACATGAGGGATGCGCTGAAAACCCAGCTCACCACCTTGGGTTCCGGCCGCAAGGTCTAGGGGGACAACTCGTGCGCTCCCGGCGACCCCTCATGTCCGATCACGACAGCACGCGCGAGATCTGGCCCGCGTTCACGGACGTCATGTCGACCATGGCACTCATCATGTTCGTCCTCGTGCTGCTCGCCTACGTCAAGAATCTGATCAGCGAAAAACGCCTGAACGATTTCCAGCAGCGAATCGCCGCCTCGGAGCGCCAGCTCAGATCCGTGCAGGCCGAGGTTCAAGCTGGCCGCGCCGAGCTCGCGGCATCCCAGCGCCGCTTGCAAGACCAGCAGGCGGTCGTGGCCGATAGCAATCGCCAGCTTGGCAATCTACGCTCCCAGTTGCAGAGCATCGCGGTCCTGCGCGTCTCGGTGCTGGAAAAACTGAAGACCGCTATCGAGGCCCAGCTCGGACGCGGCAGCTCGGACAGCGGACAGATTGTGACCATCGGCGACAACGGCGACATCGCGGTCAACGAGAACCTGGTCTTCGAGTACAACTCCCATTCGATCAAGAAGCAGGCCAAGCCCTTCCTCGATTCGCTGGCCAAGGCGCTTGGCAATCTTCTCGCCGACGATACGGTGCGCGAAAACATCGACACCATCGTCATCCAGGGTCACACCGACGAGCGCGGGTCGGCTACCTTCAACTGGGATCTGTCGGCCAAACGCGCCACGGCCGTGCTCGACTACATCTTCCAAACCAACAAGACACTGGCCGACACTTACGGCAGCTACTTCGCCGCCAGCGCCTACTCCAAGTTCCGTCCCGTCAACCGCGAGCAGACCGAGGCGGCTTACCAACAAAACCGCCGCATCGAGATCTCGGTCGTGCCCAAGGACGCCAACGTGCGCAAGGTGATCGAGGACTACATGCAGGGCAGCGGCCCAGGACTTGCCCCGGCGGGCCAGCCCACGCACGCGCCGTAACCGGCCCCATGAGACAGGCGCTGCGAAGCGTGCGCGCCGCCCTCGCCAATTCACGGCTGACCTTGACAGCTTGGTGCCGGCTCACTAGGGTGCGCGCTGACAACTGAATAGCATCGCGAAATGGGGAAGCCGGTGTGAATCCGGCGCGGTCCCGCCACTGTAAAGGAGAAGAAGGTTCTCGTATCGCCACTGGGGCAAGCCCTGGGAAGGCGAGAACCAACGCCCGTGCGACTTGGTCGCGTCGCTCCTGAGCCAGGATATCCACTCGCGATTGCCGAACTCTCGATGTCCTTCCGCGGAGAAGGTCTGCTGGTGTGAGCCAACCCCTTTTCCCGCGCAGGCAAGGGGTTTTTTTGTGCAAAGACACCGGCCCATGACGAGCGCGTGGCACGCTCGCCGACGGCCTTCACATCCTTTCCGACTGCTCGTCCTGCTGCTTGGTTGCGGTGCCGGGGCGCTCTGTCCGCGCTCGGCGTTCACGCAGCCCAGCGGCGCGCCGGCCTATGAGACCGTGGTAACAGCGACGCCCGTGGCCGGGGAGACCCCGCACGAGGACAGCGCGGCCTCGTGTTCAGTGGTCACCCAGGATCGAACTCCGCGTGCGGCAGAGTCGGTGCCGCAGCTTCTGTCCGAGCAAGCGGGCGCAGTGGTCACGCGCCTCGGCGGCATGGGCTCGACCGCGACAGTGTCCTTGCGCGGATCCACGGCCAATCAGGTGCTGGTCTACGTGGATGGGGTGCCCTTCAACACCGCTACCGGTGGCGGCGTCGATCTCGGCGCCATTCCGATTGGCGATGTGGAACGCATCGAGATCTATCGCGGCATGAGCCCCATCGGCTTCGGGGCTTCGGCCATCGGTGGCGTGGTTTCGATCACGACGGCGATGCCCAAGAACAACCGCGCCGAGATCGAGGCCGGCGGTGGATCGTTCGGCACGTACTACGGAAGCATGCGAGGCGCCTTGCGCCGTGGGCGATTTCACCTCTACAGCGGCCTCCACGCCCTGACCAGCGACGGCGATTTCCCGTATGTGGACACGAAAGGCACAACCTGGACCACAAACGACGACAAGGCCGCCCTCCGCCGCAACAACGATCTGCACCAGCTCGACGGGACGGTGCGGGCGGTGCTGGACATGGATGGGGACCGGCGGCTCAGCGCATCGGTCCTATTCTTCGGCCGAGATCAGGGACTGCCTGGACAGGCGAGTCTAGCTAGCCCAACCGCGCGCCTCGGAACCATGCGGACAACGGGAATCTTCACCTACAAATCAAACCAGGATCTCGGCCTGGGCGGACGCCTGCGCGCCACGGCTTACGGCACTCACGACCTCACATATTTCGATGACCGGGCACACCAGATTGCGGCCGGACCCGTCGAAACGAACGATCGCACCAACACCCTGGGCGGCACGCTCGATGGGCGGTGGGTCGGGCGCCCTTGGCTGACGCTGTCTGGGGTCTTCGACACCCGCTACGATCGATTTCGCCCCTCGGATGCAGTTGCCAGCGGCGCCCCGGCCACGCGACTCTTCGGCGCCACCGGCGTCGAGAGCGACTTCTGGATGCAGCCGATCCGTTTCGACGTCATCGCATCGTTGCGCCTGGAGGCCGCACGCGAGGAAACCTCGGGCCGTGACTCTTTCGACCAGTTCCTGCCCACCTCGGGCCCGGTCAACCACGTCTTGCCCATCGCGCGCCTGTCGCTGGTGAAGGAGCTGTCAGGCTGGCTCAGCCTCCGCGCCAACGGCGGGCGCTACGCACGCCTGCCCTCGACCATCGAGCTTTACGGCAATACCGGCTACTTGCTTGGCGATCCCACACTCAAGCCAGAAACTGGCTTCAACGCCGATGCTGGACCGCTGGTTTCCTGGAAGCGCGGATCCAGCAAGGTTCTTTGGTCCACGGCGGCCTTCGCCAGCCTGGTGAGCGAGCTCATCCAATACCAATACGTCGGTGCCGGCCGGGCCAGGCCGCAGAATCTCGGCAGCGCGCGCATCCTGGGCGTCGAGAGCGAGGCCACGCTGGAATTCGGCCGCCATGCGCGCGTGGTGGCCGCGGGAACCCTCACCGACGCCAGGGACACATCGCCGGTGGATGCGCAAAACGGGAAGCAATTGCCCCTGAGGCCGCGCTATCGCTTTTACACCCGTCCAGAATGGCGTGCGGTGCAGATCGCGACGCGCGTCGCGCTTGGATTCTATGTCGACCTGGATGCCACTGCCGGCAACTATCGCAATGTAACCAACACGGATCGGGTTTCGGCGCGATTTCTGGTCGGAGCCGGAGCCTACGCCAACCTTCCAGGCCATTTCTCTCTGCGCGCAAGCGGACAGAACCTCGGCAATTCCCCCACCAGCGATTTGGCCAACTACCCATTACCGGGACGCGAGGTCTATCTGACACTCGCGTGGTCCTCTGCAAACAACAAACCAAAGGAATAATGCACATGAGACGTTATTGGGCAACTTCCATCTATGGCATCGCACTCATGGCTTGCTGCGGCCTGAGTGCTTGCGGCAGCGACTCTGGAGCCCCGGTGGCAGACGCCTCGGTCTCCGAGGTGGCGCCCGGCACCGAGCCGGTTGATTCTTCCGCGGACGGGGCGGCCGGCTCGCGGAGCGGGATCGTCGTTGTGAACAGCAATGATTTTGACACAACATCAGTTTCGTTCCTCGACCGCGATGGCAATCTCGTTATCGACGGTTGCTTCAGCACCCCGAAACTTTCCGCCGACGTCGTGCTGCCCACGCAAGTCCCACCGGGCGGTCCCGTGGTGATCATCGACCGAGGCGCGGGTTACAATTCCTTAACCTGGCTAGACCCGACGACCTGCACATCCCTGCGCCAACTCGCAGTGGGCACGGGCTTCGATTCCGATCCGCACGACGTGGTCGTGCTATCGGCAAGCAAGGCCTATGTCACGCGCTACGCAGAGAACGGCGCAGCCACGCCGACCCCAAATGATTTCGACGACGGCGACGACGTGCTCGTCATCGATCCTACCCAGGCCAAGATACTTGGCCACATCGACCTGAAACCATTCACCCCCGTCGGTGTCCTGCCGCGCGCGGACCGCGCTCTCCTGGCCGAGGGAAAGGTCTTCGTTTCCTTGAATGCCATCAGCCTGGACTACAAGACCTACGGCACGGGCCGCATCGTCATGGTGGATCCGGTCGCCGATCAGGTCGTGGGCACCATCGACTTGCCAGGAGCGAAGAACTGCGGTGCGATGACCTACCTTGCCACGGAAAGGAAACTCGTGGTTGCCTGCGGAGGCGCCTACAGCGATGGAGCGCAGCAAGCGGACAGCTCGGCTATCGTGGTCATCGACCTTGGTGTCTCGCCCGCCGCCGTGATTGCCAAGATAACCGCAGCGGCCGTCGGAGGACTTCCTTTTACGAATGCGACGGTCGCGGCATTGGATGGTAGCACCGCCCTCGCCGTGACCAACGGCAACCTATCGTACCTGCCGCCGGACCGGTTGTGGTCGCTGCCCCTCGACGGCACCCTGCCGAGCAAAGTCTTCGAGTCCACCGAGTCCTTCGCGCTTGGCGCGGTTCTGACCGATGCCGAGGCGAACCACGTTCTGCTGACTGACGGAACCACGAAGACGCCGGCGTTTTTGCGTGTGTTCGACTTTGCTGCGGGCGTCTTCACGTCAAGCAAGACAGTCAAGACCAATCCATCGCAGAAGCTTCCTCCACGGGCCTTGGCCCGGTACTAGATACTAAAGGCAACCATCGTGACACTACTTGAGAGCACCTGTTTGGTCAGGCACGCCCCAACGCTGTCGGATAGACTTTCAACAAAATGAACTGGGAAGCAGTCTTCAGTAGCTTCACGCTGGTCGCGGCCAGCGAAATGGGAGACAAGACCCAGCTCTTGGCGTTCTCGTTGGCCAGCAAATACCGTCGTCCGTGGACGGTCATGGCCGGCATCCTGCTGGCCACGCTGGCCAACCATGCGCTCGCGTCGTCGGTCGGAGTTTGGATTTCCGCGCACATTCCCGCCAGAGCCATGGCCGGAATCCTGGCCGCCACGTTCATCGGCTTCGGGCTGTGGACCCTGCGCCCAGACACCCTCGATGAGGATGACAAGCCGGCGCGCTTCGGTCCGCTGCTGACCACGGTGGTGCTGTTCTTCCTAGCCGAGATGGGTGACAAGACCCAGTTTGCCACCGTGGCGCTGGGCGCGCGCTTCCACAGCGCCATGACCGTCACGCTGGGAACCACCCTGGGCATGATGGCGACCGACGGGCTGGCGGTATTCCTGGGCGACCGGCTGGCCACGAAAGTCCAGGGACGATGGCTGCGTGTCACCGCCGCTTGCCTGTTCTTCCTATTCGGCATCGCATCAGCTTGGTCAGCGATCCGCGGGTAGAGAAGCACCGGAAGCCAGGCGTTCCTGGCCTCCGTACGATTTCGACGCTCGTTCTTCGCCAGGTCGTCAGACCAAGGCGCTCATCCGCCAGATGGCCAATACCAACCCATCTTGGGGAGCGCCGAGAATCCACGGCGAGGGATGGTGGCGGTAGCCAGGCATCCGGCGACGGTTGTCCGGCGACGGTTGTCCTACCCGGTCAGCCGAGCTGCGGGTATGCTTCCACGGTGCCCGCCGAGTATAACAACCAGCGACGCAGGAGGCAGCGGCGCACCCCGGCACAGGCGGGTTGCGTCCGGTGACACCGAGTAGGCAACGTGCATGACACGAAATCATCGTTTCGAAGAGAATCTGCAGTCTTCCAACGACTTCGCTGTTACGGAGTGCTTGCTTAGCCTATGCCTTTTGTGACTCGCAGTTTTGCCGCCGGTGATCTCATTGCGCAGAAGTATCTGCTTCTACACTTACTCGGCCGTGGGGCGTCGGGGGAAGTATTTCGCGCTCGTAACATCTTGGCCGGCAACGTGCTCGCGTTGAAGCTTCTCATCGAGGAAACCGGACGCGACTCCGAATTGGTGCAAAGGTTCTTCCGGGAAGGGCGGGCCATCAATCGCATCAGCCACCCCAACATCGTCTCGGTTTTCGACGCTGGCTACGCGGATGCGATCCCATACATCGCAATGGAATATCTCAGTGGCGAATCGCTGGCCCAGGTGCTCGACCGCATCCCGAAACTGCCGTTCGCGTGCGTGGCCGCGATCCTGTTGAAGGTTCTCGATGCGCTGGCGGCGGCCCACAAGGCCGATATCGTTCACCGCGACCTCAAGCCGGCCAACGTCTTCCTGCAGGCTTGCTCGGGTGCCCCACCGAGGGTCAAGCTGCTCGACTTCGGTGTGGCCAAGATCCACGAAGACGGGGAATCGTCGATCAGGACTGAATCAGGGATGATTTTGGGAACGCCCGATTACCTATCGCCGGAACAGATCACAGCCGATGGCGAAGTCGACGGGCGCAGCGATCTGTTTGCCGCAGGCTCGCTGATGTTTGAGCTGCTCACTGGGAGGCGGCCTTTTCACGGCCCGACATTCGTCACCACCACCTATCGAATTGTCCACGAACCCGTGCCGTCGCTTGCCGAGTCTGGTGGCCCAGACGATCCGGATGTGGCACAAATCTTGGCGAGGGCGCTGTGCAAAAAGCGCGATGAACGATTCACTTCGGCCGCCGAATTCGCGCACCACCTGGAGAAGATTGCGCCCAAGGCTTCCGCGCGCGAGGCTGCCTTGCGCGACCTCGATGTGCATTCGCCGAGCGGATGTGAGAGCTGGAATCCGCCGAGTCCGCCGACGCCGCGCGCGAGCACTTCCAAACGGCTCTTTGCCGAGCCCAAAGTCACTGCACAAGGCTCGCCTACTCGTGCCGAGCCAGCGAAGCGCAAGCTCTCGCGGACCTTGTCGGATCTGCCCATCGTCGGAAGACGCCGCCTCAACCAAGCCGCCGCCGGAAGCGTGCGGGGTACGGTGCTCTTGGCGATGGATCGGGCGATCGCCACTCGCTACGGTGGCGACGTGCGAGAGGAAATCGTGGGTGCCTTGCCCCGCGAAACCCGTGACATCTTCCGTATGGGCGCTCCGTCGGCCGAAGCGTGGTACAGCCTTCCGCAAATTGCAGCTTACCTCCAAAGTAGCAACCAAATTGCAGTCCACGACGACGTTGAACGCTGGCGCGCGCTTGGCTACGCTGGGGTTGAGACGGATCTTCTTACCCTGCTGCATTCGGCGCGCAACCAGGCCAACGGCTACGCTGCACTTCGTGCGGTGCTACCCATCCTTTCGGGCTTGTTCGACTTTGGACGGTGGAGTCTGGAAGGCGCCCCGGAATCGCTGCGGATCGAGGTCACCGGCTTTGCCCGAACTCCTTCGTCGCTGCATGATTGGCTTGCCGGAGTGATCGAGCACGCGGCCCGATCGACTGGACGGCCCTACCGGGTTGCCGTGAAGCGAGGTTCCGCCGACGCTGAGGGCGCCTCCGTCGAATTCACCGCTACGCTGACCGGCTACGCCGACTGATACTTCAAAGCACCTCCTCGACGGAAGTCAGCGCCGAAATGGCAACACACGTCGCGTAGACGTCACCGGCGTAGAAGAGCGCTGCGGGGGCCGGCGCAAGCCGAAACGCCCCGCATGCTGACTGCATGGTCAAGAGCCACCCAACGGCCCGTGCGAGCGCCCCCTTGCATTGAGGTATCTTTGCACCTGCGGCGACCAGGGTACGAATGGCGAACGCGGTTGGAAGAGGACTGGGACGGTCCGCAAAGCCAGCGAAGCCCCACCCGCCCGTGGGACTTTGCTGGCGCAGGGTCGCGCGCACCACCTCCTTCCGCTTTTCGCCGACGTGAGCCACGGCCAAGTGCGCTGGATAGTAGGGTGTTGCATAGAAGGCCGGGTGCGGGCGCCACAGCCCGTCGGACGCAAGCGTTTCTCGCAAGTACGCTCGGCCTGGGGAGGCAAGCGGATGGCTGGCGCCCAGCGCGCCGATGGCCCATGCGGTGACCGAAGGACCGGCAAGGTAGGAATCGTAGCCGCCTCGGCCGGGCAAGATGAAGTTGGGCCACCGCCCGCCGGGCAAGGCGTGCCGGACCAACGTCGCGGCTAGGCGGCCGCGCAGGCTCGGCAAGGCATGCCAGGCCGCCGAGCAGGTTTCGATGCACAGGCTCGGGTGTCCACTCCAGTAGGACAATTCTGCTCGTCGGGAGATACGGTTGCGCACGAAACGCTGGGCTGCCGAATTGGTTTTTCCGGCAGCAGCAAAGGCCAAGATTGCCTGGGTCGTGTGCCAAATGTCGGCGCCGCCCCTCAAGCGAAAGGCAACCCGTCGCGACGGGCGCGCCCTCGCCAGGGCTGCGAGAGGGTTGGCAATAGCGTCGTTGATGGCGCCCGACGGAAGTTGGCACGTCAGCAGGTAGGAAAGCGCCCGCTCCGCCGCGTCCCGCAGGATGGACGACGTAAGCCGAACCGAGATCGTGACCTGTCTCTGCAAACAGCAACAGCGTACCACGCCGGTCGGGCTTGCTCAGCGCCAATCCAATCGGCAAGCGCCAGCGGCCGACCGGTGGCCGCTCGGAACATCGACGGGCCGATTTCCCAGCGCCGAAATTGGAGAGGGAGCGTGCCCTGTGGGCCCGCTCCCTCTGGTGAAGGCGTGCCGTATATTAGCCCATCTCGACGTGAATGCCGAAGCCCTCCGCGAGTTGATTTTCTAGCCCCTCAAGTTGCGCCTGGAGCTTCAGGCCTTTCTCGATCTGCACCAAGGTGGCCGTTTCCAGCTCGTAGCCCGCCAGGGTCTTCCGAGCATCCTTCTTCAAGACCGTCAGGAACTTCTTGTCGGTCATCGCGCGACCAATGATCTCTTGCACTTTCTTGGTGTCAGCGTGCGGAACGTTCAATCCTTTTTTCGCCATCGTCATCACTCCTTGCCGTCAGTTCATGGTTCAGGGACGGCTAACGATGTTTACCAGCCGCGCCGCCGCGGGGCCATCCCTTTCCAGACAGTGCCAAGCGCAGGCGCAGGTCGAGGGCGCGGGCGTGGTGGTGGCGGACCCGATCGATGCGTTCGTCCGTGTAGTGCCCCATGCGAGCGATCCCCAAAGCCTCACCGAGGGGCCGTATCCGTCGGTGAAGAGCGATGACTTGTTCCAAGAAACGTTCCAAATGCGGGTTCTTCAGCAGTTCCCTGCGCACGGCCGCGGGATCGGAGCGACGCCGCTTGGGCAGGGCTTCTTCCACGGTGGCGATCAAGTAAGTACGCATGCCCGCCAACAGGTCCCGTTCCACGCCGAGCACATCATTCACCAATCCATAGGCTTGGCCGAGGCGGTCGATGAAGTTGTCGATAGCAGTTTTGTCGCCGCTCTTGTCGCCATCCATCACCGCGTACAAGGGAATGCGCGCCAGGGCCACCTTGCGCGCGTGGCGACGAAACAGCGCAGGCGAATAGGGTGTTTGGCGCTGCAGTTGCCGGCGCTCCGCTTCCGTTTCGTTGCAAAAGATCCGCCAAGCCTCGTTCGCCCGAGCCCAGAAGCGATCCGATAGAGGCAAGGATCGCAAACGCCCCCATGCCTCCAGAAAAAACATGTTGCCCAATAGCAGTTGGGGCGGCCGACCGCGTGTCTGCGGTTCGTCCACCACGTTGTCTTGGATGCGCGTGTGGAAATAGAGCAGCGCCGTGGCCTCCAGAATGGCATTCAACTGCGCTTCGCCGATCTTTGCGCCATTGCTCCGGCGCCCTTCCACCATCCAAATCGGCAAGTGCAACAGCGGCGGAGCATCCGGCGCCGAGTGATAAACACGGGGATCGGAACCCAGGGTCGCAAGCCATTCCTGGCTCAACTGGCGCAGCGCCGGTGGGTACGCGCGCATGCGGCGGACAATCCCGTCCATGATCCCATCCAAGCGACGGCGGTTGGCTTGGTAGCAATTCACGGCACGCTGGTTTCCGACCCCGAGGACGAAGAGCCAGGATCCATGTCCCCCAGTAGAGCGTCTTTGTGGTCCACGCGGTAGACCGCCGAATCCAGGTGCATGGCGTTGACCAACTCGGCCGGCAACCGCTCCGCCCGGTAAACGCCCCGGACGGCGTCGTAGGCCGCAGCGTTGATGAGGATGTCGGCACCGAGGTTGTGCGCCAAGTCCCGCAGTCGGATGGAGAGGTTCGCGGCCTTGCCCACCACCGTGTATTCCATGCGCTCGCTGGAGCCAATGTTCCCGGCCACGACCAATCCCTGTGCTATCCCGATCCCCATACGCAGCTGGCGCTTTCTTTCGTCGCTACGGCCGCTGGCTTCGGTCACGGCCTCCTGCATGTCCAGGGCAGCACGAACCGCCGCGCCCGCCGCGTCGGGCATGTCGTGGGGGACACCGAAGATGGCGCTAAGGCCTCCCTCCGTGAACTTGTCCAAGGTGCCACCGTGGCGGAAAACGATCTCCACCAGGATGGAATAGTGGTGGTTCAAGATCTCCACGACTTCCTCGGGGGCGAGCCGATCGGCCAGTTTCGCGAACTCTCGGATTTCGGTGGCAAGAACAACCGCCACCCGGCGTAGGCCCCCAAGGTGCAGGACCTCGGGATTTCGCATGGCCTGGTCGCGCACGTGCGGGGAAAGGTACCGGCGATACACGTCCTGGTTCTTTTCTAGGTGACGTTTTCGGACGGTGGCCTCGGCCGATTGCAAGAGTAGTCGGCGGGACGTATGCGACACCCACGCGGCGATAACGCCGGCAACCATGATGAAGACGATGTTGGTTACCTGGTCATCCAGCCCCAGCGCCTGTTGGCTGTAGATGGAGGTTGGCGACAGAACCACCAGATGGTTCCTCGCGCAGAAGACGATGACGCCTGCTCGGTGGAGTCCAGCCATCAACGCCGCGAACAGGGAAAGCCTCACGCTGTACTGTAAGGCAGTGAGCATGTTGAACATCATGTACAGCACGAGGGGAATGGAGCCCATCAGGACTTCATAGGCTCCTGACGGATTGAACAAGCTCGCGAGAGCGGTCACCGTGACACTGGTGGTGTCCACCGTGATCCCGAGGTATCGCAACCACACCAAGCCGATATGTCTCCGAACCAGGAAGAATCCAAACACCGAAAAGATCAGATAGAACACGCCCATTGCCACTGTGATTCGGGTGGTCTGCGGCGAGTTCGAGCTCGCGACTTGCAAAGCGCTCAATATTCCCAAGACCGCGAAGAGGATGCGGATGACGAAGGTGTTGCGCTGTCCGCGATGGATTTCGCCGGCGAGGATGGTCTGCACCTCAGGAGGAAGATCGTCCAGGGCAAGTCGAGTATGGGTGTCGGCCATGAGGGGGATCTCGCCACCGTCAAGGAGGCTCAAGGTTTGTGCGATTGACCTTGCCGCTCCGGCCGTTTGCTTGCAACCGGAAAAGAGGGTGGTTTGGTCGACATTTGCGTCAATCGCCCAGGGACGTTGGCTGCGTGTCACCGCCGCTTGCCTGTTCTTCCTATTCGGCATCGCATCAGCTTGGTCAGCGATCCGCGGGTAGCGAAGCACCGGAAGCCAGGGGTTCCTGGCCTCCGTGCGGTTTCGACGCTGCTGAATTTACTTCTTCGCGGGCGCGGGGGCTTTCTCGGCGGGCGCGGGAACCTTCTCGGCCGCAGGCGCTGGCGCCGTGGGGGCCTTCGCGGCCGCTGCAGGAGCCTTCGCAGCCGCGGGAGCCTTCTCGGTGGCGGCAGCGGGCGTAGTCGTCTTGGCGTCTTTCTTCATCTTCTTATCGGCCTTGGCCGCGGCCGGCTTGGTTTCGCTGGCCTGCGCGACCTTGTGCGCGGCGGGTGGAGTCTTAGGGGTCTTCGGCGCCTTGGTGGCCGCGAAAGCAGAGCTGCTGGTGATGGCGGCGATTCCGAGGATGACGAGGATGTTCTTCAACATGGTGGCTTCTCCTTTGGGTGTGTTGCGGGTCTCGGAATGAGGCAATTGCACTCGGCGTGCCAGTGCATCGCCGGCAAAACCGCCCGCGAATCCGTTCTTTTCGGAAAGCGCGACGCGCTCTCGGCACCATTCCGCCTCGCTCGCGCACACAAAACTGTCCACGCGAAAATTGGCGCCTTTTGCCCAAGCAGGTGAATGTTAGGGCATGGGGACGTTCCTCGGCGCATTTCGCAGCAAGCGGGTCTTCATCATGATCGGCATGGGCTTCGCGTCCGGTCTGCCGCTTGCCATGTCCGGTTCGACGCTGGGCACCTGGATGACCAAGGCCGGCGTCAACCTGAAGACGATTGGCTTGTTCTCGGCGGTCGGGTTGGCCTACTCATTCAAGGTTCTGTGGGCGCCGTTGCTCGACCGTTTCAGCTTACCCATTCTCGGGCGGCGGCGCGGTTGGATCGCGCTGACCCAGCTCGGGATCGCGCTGGGCATCTGGGCCACCAGCACCGTGGATCCGCGCTCGGCGCCCGTGGCCATGGCAGCGGCGGCGCTGGTGGTCGCGATCCTTTCCGCCAGCCAGGACATCGTGAGCGACGCCTACCGCACCGATGTCCTGCCCCCGGAAGAGCGCGCCTCGGGCACCTCGACCTTCGTTCTCGGCTACCGCATCGCCATGCTCGTTTCCGGCGCCGCTGCGCTGGCCCTGTCGGACTACTTGGCCTGGCCCACGGTGTTCAAGATCATGGCCCTGCTCATGCTGCCCATGATCGTCATTACCTGGTATGCGCCCGAGCCCGAGGCGGTCCGACCGCCGCGCACCTTAGCCGACGCCTTCACCAAACCCTTTCTCGATTTCTTCGCACGCAAGGGCGCCGGCGTTGGCATCGCGTTCATCATGCTGTACAAGCTCGGCGACTTCGTCGCGTCCGGCATGATCCAACCGTTTCTCATCAAAACGGGATTCTCGGGCACCGAGATCGCGGCCTGGTACAAGCTCGTGGGCTTCACCGCCATGACCGTCGGTGTCTTGCTCGGCGGCGGCATGGTGGCCAAGCTCGGCGTGCGCAAGGCGCTCCTGCTCTTCGGCGTTCTCGCCTCGGTCACCAACAGCGGCTACCTCGCCCTGGCTATCCTTGGCAAAAATCACGCCCTGCTGGCCGGAGCCATCGCCATCCACAACCTGTGCAGCGGTATGGCCGAGACCGCCTTCATGGCCTTCCTCATGTCCCTGTGTAACAAGTCGTTTTCGGCGACCCAGTTCGCCCTGCTATCGAGTGCCTCCACGGTCGTGGGCCGCACCCTCAGCATGGGCGCTGGCTACCTGATCTCGGCCGCGGGCTGGCCCGTCTTTTTCGCCACCACCATGGCCATGGCAGCGCCGGCCCTGGTGATGTTGCGATTCCTACCCAAGGAAGGCCCCAGCGAGTCCAACCACGCCTGACACGGCAGAGGGGATGCCTGGCTCAGGAGCCGGCATAGGTGTAGAGCGCCTGGATTTCCGCCGCAGACAAGGCGCGGTTGTACGCGCGAAAATCGTCGATGTTCCCGTCGAGATAGAAGGATCGCCACCCAACACAGTCCGGCAACGTGGAGGTTTCCTTCCGCCCCTGACTTCGTCTTGGCGGTACCGACTGTCGTTTCCATGATCATCGATCGCGGGTCCAGGTGCCTCAGCCCGCCGGCGACAAGCGGGCCGACTCAACGTAATATCGGCGACTTGGCGCGCGGCTTTAGACGACCGCCGGCCGGGCCGCCCATCGACGGTGATTCCGCCATCGCTCGCGCCCGCGGACCGTGGCTTCACTCCGGCAGCAAACTTCGGCAGAAAACTTCGGGTTGACTCCCGACGCCTTGCTCTCGACAATCGCTGGTGTCGGGCCGAGTTCGCGGTGGCCCATGCGCAACCTCAACTTTTCAGCACAGGGAGAACAGGATGAAGCGAACCACAATCCTCTTGGCAGCCTCGGCGATGTTTCTGGCCGCCGGGTGCAAGGACAAAGCCCCGTCAGAGCCGCCCGCGCCCACCCCGGCCCAACCAGAGCCGGCCAAGCCCGCAGCCCCCAGCGCAGCGGTCGATGCGGGATCCGCCGATGCCCACCTGGGCATGATGGAAAAGTACGCCATCTGGAAGGCGAAGAAGGAGTCCGACGAGAAGCTGGCCGCGCAGAACGCCGCCGAGGAGCATGCGCGCCTGCTCAAGTTCGACAAGGGCAAGCTGCCCAAGCACCTGGCCCTGGTCGCGTTCGAGAAGAAGACGCGCCAGGCGCTCGACCACGCGGCCGAGAAGCTGAATGGCAAGATCGAGGCCGAGGACACGCTCACCAAGCTGGCCACGTCACAGCGCAAGGCCATCGAAGCCCAGGCCGCCGGCCTGCGCGCGATGGATCCCAAGGGCGGCAGCTCGAACATCGGCACGGATCACGACGTGATCCTGAACCTCCTGGCCAACGACTACCCCGAAGCCATCGTGGCCTTCTTCCAGGGCCAGACGAAGCCGCTGGCCGAGGTGCGCGCCGAGATGGACAAGCGCGAGAAGAAGATTGCCAACTGGCTGGAAGAAGTGAAGAGCAGCAAGAAGTAGCCCAGCGACGGATCAGGACATCTGCAGTTTCTACCCAAGGAGGGTGTGCTCGCAGCGCACCCAAGCTTGGCCGCCGTCGCGGTAGTCCTCTTTCTTCCAGATGGGCACGCTTGCCTTCACTTCGTCGATGATGAACGCGCATGCCGCGAACGCGGCCCCCCGGTGGGCAGCGGCCGCCCAGACCTTGACCGCGACGGCGCCGATTTCAAGAACGCCGATTCGGTGAATGCAGGCCGCGTTCGCCAGGCCGAAACGAACGATGGCGTCGCGTACAATGCGCGCGCCTTCACGTTCGGCGAGCTCCGGGTAGGCCGAGTACTCGAGGCGCACAACCAACTTGCCTTCGTTGTTGTCGCGCACGATGCCCTCGAAGCACGCAATGGCGCCCACGCTGGTGGAAACGCTAAACGGCGGTGCCACCGGCAAGGGGTCAACCGACAGGGCAAAGAGGGATTCCATCGCGTTTCTCCTTCAGCCGCCCGCGACCGGAGGCACGAACACGACGAAATCCCCCTCGGCCAGCGGGCGATCCCAGTCGCAGAACTCGTCGTTGACGGCCGGACGAACGTGCCTCTCGCCAAGCGATAGCGCGTGCCTGCGGACGAGGTCGCGGTAGAGCTGACGCAAGTCCGGGCTTTCAACGTGCAGGATCTCGCGGTCGAGCCCTCGCTGTTCGCGCAGAATCGCGAAGTAGCCCACTTCGATGTGCATGGGTCATTCTCCTCTCTTCAAGGCCACGGAAAGAATCGTACGGGTGCTCCTGCGGGCAGGCCTCTGGTTCCAGCGGAAAGCTCGACGATGCCATCCGACGGATGGAGCCCGGCGAAGTTGCCCGAGCCTCTGCTATCGCGCAGACGCACGCCCGCGCTTCCGTCGGGTCGAGCTTCGAGCAGCGCGGGTAGGAACAGTGCGTATCCCTCCCGGGCCTCCGCGGGGCCAACCAATGGCAGGACATGACTGCTCGCAAACGAGCCGCCAGCGTTGCGCGATTCGCCCCAAGAACGCAGTCGTGGCAACACATAGCGAAGAAAGCACACCAGCGACGACACGGGATTTCCCGGTAGGGCGAAGATGATCGCACCTTGCGCGGAAAAGCCGAACCACATGGGCTTACCAGGCTTGTGCGCAACCCCATGAAAAACGCGCGTGCATCCTAGAGAAAGCAAGACGGGCGGAACGAGGTCTTTGCTTCCCTTCGAGACGCCTCCGCTGATCAAGAGGACGTCGCTTTTCGCCAAGGCTTCGACTAGGCCGCTGCGCAAAGGCTCTTCTCGATCGGGCAGATGCATGGCCTTGCCAACAGGAAACCCAGCGCGGCGCAAGCAGGCTTCGAGCGCCACCATGTTCGACATGCGGATCTGGTAGGGAGCCGGTGTGGCCGCCACGTCGACCAGTTCGTCGCCTGTCGCCACCAGAAACACACGCGGGAAGGGCACGACGGGAACCGCAGTGCAGCCGACACTGGCGAGGATGTGAACGTCGGGCGCATGGATGCGACTCCCCTTCTCCAACAGTGAGTCGCCCCTACGGTAGTCAGTGGCGCGAGCGTGAATATTCATGCCGCGCGCGACGCGAACATCCTTGCGCAGTCGCCATCCGCCATCGCCAGTGGGTTCAACATCTTCCCAGGGCACGACCGCGTTCCACGGCTTAGGCAGGGCGGCGCCGGTCATAACCTCGATGGGGTCGATGGATCCGGGGCGGACCATGCCCTCGGGTTGGGCCACGCCAGCGGGCAGCCTGCCTTCGACGTGGAAACCCGTCCGCCAGACTTCGCTGTCCACACCTTCGTCGAACACGATAGCAACGCCGTCCATGGCAACTCGGTCGAAGGGCGGCTGATCGCTGTCCGCGAAGATGTCGCGCCCCAGGACGCGACCAATGGACAGCGCCACCGGCACGTCCACGCACGCCCCTGCCTTCCAGTGCTGGGCAAGGGTTTCGTCGATAAGTCGGTCAGCTTCGGACGTGGAGATCATGGTGAATCCTGCGGAAGTCTTGCGGGTCGTTGCCGTTTTCAAGAGCGCTCGGAGCGACAGCGTCGATGAGCGCAATCGGCGAATGGATGAGGCACTTGCGCGGGCACGAATGTCCCATGCCGAGAAACTGCAGCAGCCGAGGGTAGGATTTGGGCTCCCAAATCGTGCATAGGGGTTCTGGCAATCCGTCGCTGCCTTGAAATGCGCTAGCGAACCTGAATGGGTTGCGCTCGGCCAGCAAGCGACTCAAGACGTCCCCATCTACGCATGGCAGATCGCAGGCCATGACCAGCCATGCCTGGCCATGGCTTTCATCACTGGCCAGGGCGCTCAGGATTCCACCGGTCGGCCCCATGCCGAGGAACCGGTCGACAAGGGAGGGGTAGCTGCTGCGCACCGATTCGTTAACTTGGTCCGGCCGGCACGAAACCAAAACGTCCGCGCAGTGGCGGGAAAGCAATCGGAATCCATGCTCGATTTGCGTACACCCATGGTAGTCGACAAGTGCTTTGTCTCGCCCCATGCGCTTGGAATATCCACCCGTCAAAAGCAATCCACGCACCGCGGGTTGGCGGCCTAGCCAAAACTGGCGAATGAAACTCGCGATGGATGGGATGTCGTTCCGGTCGAACCAAGGCAATTCCCCAAAATGGCATTGCACGGTCGCGCGGGCGCGGGCTTCGTCCGCACTGTGCGGATGGAACGGATGCGCGACAGCCAGCGGGGACGATTCCACCCACGCCGGATCGTCGACAATCGCCAGATTCTCATCTAGAACCATGATGCGGGGAAGATCGCTCGCTTTGTAGCCTTCGACCAATAGGGCGTCGGCCGCTAGCAGATTGTAGGGCGCCAGTTGCTCTGTGTCGCAGTGGCCGTCGAGACGAGCAAACCCTCTGCTCCCCGTGATGACAACCGTCGTTGCGCCCGCTTTGCTGAGGCGATCGGTGTCCTTCCCCGGATGATCCATGGCGAAGTCGTGCGCGTCGTGTTTCAGGTAGGCCAGACGCAAGTCGCGCACGAGGTGGCCGGCCACCCCTTCGAGCAGCGTGGTCTTGCCACTGTTCTTGTAGCCACACACCGCAACCTCAAAAGGATTGAACCGCCAGGAGCGACGTGCAGCAGACGAGCGTGGATGGTGATCAGGGTCGTGCATAGTCGTGTTTGCCGCCGGATTTGGCCAATAGAAAAACCGAGCGAATCTCGATGGCGTGCGACAGTGCCTTGCACATGTCGTAGACCGTCAGCGCAGCCACGCTGGCGGCGGTAAGGGCTTCCATTTCGACGCCCGTGTGGTGGGTAGCGCGACAATCGCTGGTGATTTCCACAACGCCCGCGCCCGCGGCGCGAAGGTCGACCGTCACACTGTCGAGAGGCAGGGAATGGCAGAGCGGGATAAGCTCGTGCGTGCGCTTGGCTGCCATCACGCCGGCAAGGCAGGCGGTGTGAAAGACCGATCCTTTGGGCCCGTGTACGTCGCTTGCACTTGAGACGCGATCCAGGCCGAGCCGAACGGCCACCTCGGGTGGAAACCAAACCTCGGCACGCGCACGGGCGCTCCGGTGCGTAACGGTCTTGTCCGAAACATCGACCATCCGCGGGTTGCCCTGCGGGTCGAGATGGCTGAGCGCGGGCGTGTCGTCTTGCAATTCAACCTCCGATGTAGAACATCTCTATCTTCTTGTGCGCCGGAGCATGGGCGCGCTCGACGGAATACTGGTCGCGACGCCCTTTCCACAAGTCGACGAGGGCGGCGCGCACATGGCCTGCATCGACACTACCTCTGAGCAATTGCTTGACGTCGAAGCCATCCTTGGAAAACAGACACGTGTAGAGCTTGCCGTCGGCGGACAGGCGCAATCGGCTGCAGTCGCCGCAAAACGGCTGCGTGATGCTGGCGATGAATCCGATTTCGCCCGAGCCGTCGAGGTAGCGGTAGCGTTTGGCCGTCTCGCCTCGGTAGGAGGCATCGACTGGCACGAGCGCGGCAACTTTGCGCAAACGCGCGAGGATATCCGCCGCGGGCACCACATCGGCTCTTCGCCAACCATTGCGCGTTCCCACATCCATGTATTCGATGAAGCGCACGATGGTATCGGGATGGCGAAAAGCGCCCGCCACGGCCTCGACCTCGTCGTCGTTGACGCCGCGGATCACCACCATGTTGATCTTGAGCGGGCGAAAACCAGCCTGTCGCGCGTCGGCGATCCCGGCCAGCACCTTGTTAAGCTGCCGGCCGCGGCCGCTGATAGTCGCAAAGCGCTCGGCGGATAGGGTGTCGAGACTCACGGTCAGCCGGTCGAGGCCCGACTCGCGCAAACGCTCGACCATGGGGGCAAGCAAGAGGCCGTTGGTGATGAGATTTACCTCCAAGTCAGGCGCCGCCGCGTGCAACATCTGGATGAGCCGGGGAAGGAACGGCCGGGTCAGCGGCTCGCCACCGGTCAGCTTCACCTTGCGCACGCCCATCCCGGCAAGAACCTGCACCAGGGTGGTGATTTCCTCGAAGCTCAGCAGCTTGTCGTCGGGCAGGAAGGCATACCCAGGTCCGAAGGTTTCCTTGGGCATGCAGTAGGTGCAACGCAAATTGCAGTGATCGGTGAGCGAGATACGAATGTCGCGCAAGGGCCGATTGCGCGCATCCAGCACCGTGCTTTCCGGTGCGGGTGTGGCATGGCTTCGCCGCAAGAGAGAAATCACGACGCCACCCGCGTGACCGGCTGGACGGGAGCCGCCGTGCGCACTTTGAGAATGGAGGCTATCTCGGGACGACAACTGCCACAGCCGGTCCCCGCCCCCGTGGCGTCCATGAGGGTTCGCAGGGTCGTGGCGCCACGCTCGCAGGCTTGGCCAATGGCGCCCTCGTCGACGGAGGTACAGCTGCACACGATCTTGCCTCCAACACGCGGCGCGGCTCCCGAATTCCCGCGCAACAGGGCTGCGCGCCGAGCTCCGAGCTCTTCGCCGCTGCGAATAAGGTCCCGCAACTGAACGAAGTCGCTGTTGTCGCCCACGAGCAGTGCGCCGACCAGGCGGTCGTTGCGAATCACGCACTTTCGATATACGCGGGATGCTCGGTCCAAGTAGACGATTTCCTCATAGCTCAAGTCATCGGCGGGCGGCCGCGCAATGCCCAGGCTCACCACCGTGAGCCCGTCCACCTTGACCAAGTTCTGCGCCATCGAACCTCGGTAAACGGCCTGAGCGTCTCCGGCCAAGGCAGCCGCCGCGACCCGCGCCTGCTCTTCGGCGGCGGCGCTGATGCCATGAAGCTGACCGTCGAGCTCGGCGATCTCGCCCAAGGCGAGGATGTCGGGATCGCTCGTGCGCATGGCCTCGTCTACCACGACGCCGCGATTGACCATCAGGCCACATGCGCCGGCCAGGTGACGACCGCGACCGGGGAGCAACATCGTTACGACTGGCTGGTGCTAGCCACGGGTTCGGCGCCCTTCGTGCCCCCTGTTCCCGGCGTCGACAAGCAAGGCGTCTTCGTCTATCGCACCATCGAGGATCTTGAGGCGATTCTCGCGCGCGCAACGACCGCGCGCCGAGCCGCCGTCATCGGCGGAGGACTTCTCGGGCTCGAAGCGGCGCGCGCCGTGAAAGACTGCGGCCTGGAGACCCACGTCATCGAGGTCGCCACCCGACTCATGCCCCGCCAGCTCGACAGCGCCGCCTCGGCCATGCTGGAACAATCCATTCGCGACCTCGGGGTGACGGTGCACATCGACCGACGCATGTCCCGCTTCGTGGGCGACGAAGCGGTCACCGGCGTCGAATTGTCCGACGGCGAGATCATCAGCGTCGACCTGGTCATCGTTTCGGCGGGCATTCGGCCGCGCGACGAGCTGGCGCGCAAGGCCGCCCTCGAAGTGGGACCGCGTGGTGGTGTGGTCGTAGACGACCAACTGCGCACCAGCGACCCGCGCATCTTCGCCATCGGCGAGGTGGCGCTTCACCAGGGGATGATCTGCGGCTTGGTGGCGCCCGGCTACGAAATGGCGGACACCCTCGCCAAGTCGCTCACCGGCGAGAGCGTGTCCTTCACCGGAGGCGACCTGTCGGCGAAGCTCAAGCTGATGGGTACGGACGTGGCGTCGTTCGGCGATCCCTTCGTGTCGGCGCCCAGCGTCCGCGTGCTTGCGTTCGAGGACCAGATCAGGCGTACCTACAAGAAGCTGGTCGTGGATACCGAGCACAAGCGTTTGCTCGGGGGCATCCTGGTTGGCGACGCGAAGGACTACGCGCGGCTGCAATACCTCGCACGCTCCGGCACGGCGCTTTCCGACGGTTTCGACGAGCTCGGCATGACGCCTGGATCGAGCGCGGCCCAGACGTTCGTTCTGCCCGACGAAGCGCAGGTCTGTTCGTGCAACAACGTCTCGGCTGGGCACATCCGCGCCTGCGTTCGCGACAAGGACTGTCTGACCGTCGATGCGCTCAAGAAGCACACGCGCGCGGGCACCGGCTGCGGCGGGTGCCTGCCCGTGGTGACCGATTTGCTCGGCACCCAATTGAAGGCCCTAGGCAAAGCCGTCAGGCCGCGCTTGTGCGAGCACTTCGCCCACACCCGCCAGGATCTCTTTCAGATCGTCGCCAGCAAGCGCATTCGCACCTTCGAGCTGCTGATCCGCGAGCACGGCCAGGGCAGCGGCTGCGAGATCTGCAAGCCCACCGTGGCCTCGATCCTGGCCAGCCTGTTCAACGAGCCGGTGATGAAGGAAGAGCACCGCACCTTGCAAGACACCAACGACCGGTTTCTGGCCAACATGCAGAAGAATGGAACCTATTCGGTCATCCCGCGTGTTCCTGGTGGCGAAATCACGCCCGAGAAGCTGGTCGTCCTGGGCAAGGTCGCGCGCAAGTTCGAGTTGCACAGCAAGATCACTGGTGCGCAGCGGGTGGATCTCCTCGGGGCACGTCTCGAAGATCTGCCCAGCATCTGGGAAGAGCTGGTGGCCGCCGGTTTCGAAAGCGGTCACGCCTACGGCAAGGCCCTGCGCACGGTGAAAAGCTGCGTGGGCACCACGTGGTGTCGCTTCGGCGTGCAGGACTCGACCGCCATGGCCATCCGACTCGAAGAACGCTACAAGGGCATTCGCGCCCCGCACAAGCTGAAGAGCGCCGTCAGCGGTTGCATCCGCGAGTGCGCCGAGGCGCAGGGCAAGGATTTCGGCCTCATCGCCACCGAGAAGGGCTGGAATGTCTTCGTGTGCGGCAACGGCGGCGCCCACCCGCGCCATGCCGACCTGCTGGTCAAGGACATCGACGCCGAGACCGCCATTCGCTACCTCGACCGCTTCATCATGTTCTACATCCGCACGGCGGATCGTCTGACCCGAACCTCGGTCTGGCTCGACAAGATGGAAGGCGGCATCGAGCGGCTACGCCAAATCATCGTCGACGATGCGCTTGGCATCGCGGCCGATCTGGAGCGCGACCTGCAATATCTGGTCGACACTTACGAGTGTGAATGGGCCGGCGTGCTGCGCGATCCCGAGCGGCGGGCGCAATTCAAGCAGTACGCCGAGACCGCGGCATTGCTCGTCGAGAAGACCAAGCAACCGGCGGCCAAACGCACGTGGATCCGCATAGCCAAGGTTTCCGAGGTACCGCGCAACGGGGGCATCGCGGCCCGCTACGGGGACAGCGAAATCGCCATCTTCAATCTCGCCGCGCGCGGCGAGTGGCTTGCCAGCGAGAATCTATGTCCGCACAAACAACAGATGGTTCTGGCGCGCGGGATTGTGGGTGACACGAACGGAAAGCCGAAGGTCGCCTGTCCGCTGCACAAGAACACCTTCGATCTACGAAGCGGCGCCTGCTTGAACGGCGACTTGCCAGCCATCGCCACCTTCGCGGTCAAGATCGAAGGCGACGACGTGCTGGTCGAGCTTCCACCCACCGGGGAATTGCGAACCGCTTCGCGCAAGACCGAACCATCCAAGGCCCGTGCAGACGCCCTATGCGGAGTTGGCCTCACAACACAATAGCTGTCCGCCGCAATAATACCAATCGGCGCACACCCCTCAGATCCCATCCTTTCGGCCGCGCCTCATTCCGACCGACCGGACCTCTCTACTAGTTCCTCGACGAAGCTCGGGTTTGGCGCACCGCCTAGATTTCTGACCGCCTTCACATCGGCCCAGGCTTTGTCGAACGCTCGCATCTGGGAATGGGCGATGGCACGATTCTGGTACGCCGCCGCGAGGTTTGCTTTCAGCGCGATGGCCTTGTCGTAGTCCTCGATGGCCGCTTCATAGTGGCCCATGCTCTGGTGAATATTGCCCCGATTGCAGTAGGCCTCGGCGGCACCGGGTTGAAGGGCGATGGCCTTGTCGTAGTCTTTGATGGCCGCGTCGGCCTGGCCCATGGCCTCGTAGGCTGCGCCGCGGTTATTGTAGACCTCGACGAAATCGTGCCTGAGCAAAAGAGCATGGTCATAGTCCCTGACGGCCGCTTCGTACTGTCCTCTGCCGTCGTGGGCTTTGCCAAGGCTCAGGTAGGCGCGGTAGTTCAACGGGCTATTCCGGACAGTATCATCCCAGATGGCAAGCTCCGACTGGTAGACCTCGTTCCTGCAGTAGGATCCCCAGCCCAATACCGCGGCGACGGCAGAAATGAGCGCAACCTCCGCCTGTCTGGATCGCAATCCGAGCCGCCCCACTGTCCGGTGGATCGCGAGGACAAACAGCACCGCCACCGCCGCGAGCGGCAGGTACATCCGGTGTTCGGCCTCCGTCTGGCCAGGCAGCGGCACGATGCTCGAAGTGGGCGCCAGAATCGCAAAGAACCACACCCCTAGGAAACCCAACTCTGGCCAATGCGCCAGCGCAGACACCGTCGCCGCCAGAAGTACAAGCACGACAACGGCATAGGGAACAATCTCGGCCACAGTGCTGGCCACGGCGGATCCGTAATCCAGTACCAGCGGGCTCGGCCAAAGAGTCAGTCGAAGGTAGTGAACGATGCAACCGAACTGTGTCCGGGCGTACTCCCAGGCGGTGATACCCAGTCCGAACCCGGCCGATCCAGCACGATTGTGCGACGAATAGAGCAGCAAAGCCAAGAGAACCCAAGTGGACGCGAGAGCCAGCCACAAACTCCGCCGCCGTCGCAGAGTCTCTTTGAAGGAACCCGCGATGAAAATCCGGTCGTAAAGCACCGCGACCAGGGGTGCCGAGACCATGACCTCCTTGCTGGCCATTCCCAGAGTGCAGGTCGCCAAGGCGGCAGCGTGCCATACACTGCCGCGCGCCGTGGTGGCGCCACGGAGGAGACAGTAGATGGTCAGAAAGTAGAACAGGCCCACCATCGCCTCAGCCCGTTGGACGATATAGGTGACCGACTCCGTTTGTAACGGATGGACGGCCCACAACAGAGCCGCGGCAAGCGCCAGTCCCGTCGCCGCGGCACCGAACTGCGCAGACAGCTTCGGCAGAAGCAAAGTCCGCCGTACCAGACCGAACAGCGCCAGCGCTGCAAGGATGTGAATGGCCAGATTGACAGCATGGTAGCCCTCGACTGCCAACCCACCGATGGCATAGTTAATGGTGAGCGAAAGGTTCACGACTGGCCGCCCCGTGGTCGTGATCGCATCCGGCGGCGCCGCCAGGACCTGCGCCGATCCAAGCTGGCGAATGGATTGGTTCTCGACAATCGAAGGGGTATCGTCGAAGACAAACGGACCGTGGAAGCTGTTCGCGTAGGTCGCGCCTATCGCGACAACGAGGAGTGCGACCGCGGCCCAGGTCTTCCGCGACTGGTTGGCCGGGGCAGAGCCAACGGTCTTGCTGCGTTTTTTGTTTGCGGGCTTCAAGGGCTCTCCACGTTCAGCAGAGTATCGCATGGACGGGTGTCATCGTATCCCAGTCGGATTGGGGTAGGCTAGGCTCGCTATGGCACGCAGAGTTCTTGCAGTCTCAAGAATTGGGTCGCGGGTGTCTGCATCTGGTCTGGCGACCTGTGGGTTCTTCAGCGCGGCGATATCCGTCTTCGTACTTTTGAGCGGGTGCGGCGGTTCGGGATTGAAACCCGGGCAGCCCGACCGGGGGTCTGGGAGGGAACGGCGGTGTGCATGGAAACGGTGGTAGTGGCGGAGCAGGCACGATTGATAGCGGTGGCTTGAGCGGAAGTGGCGGCAGCGGGGGAAGCGGAGACGCGAAGCCAGACGCAGGATGTGCGCCAGGGTGGACGCTCTGCTGCGGTCAGTGCCTCAGTCTTTCGGCTGGTGTGTGTGCGCCGTGCCCCGCGGGGGGAGCGTCGGGCTCGGGCGACGCACCCATTGGATCGACCGGCGGTACTCTTGGCTCGGGCGGAACCGGCGCTTCGGGAACCGGCGGATCGCAAAGTGGATACTCTAGTGGGGCCGGTGGCGGAGCAGGCGGGGGTGGTGGTGTCGGCGGTCTTGGAGGCGGGGCTGGCCTGGGCGGCAGGGATGGCACGGGCGGCATGACCGGAACAGGCGGAGTCGCCGGGAGCGGGGGAGCGACAGCGCACGACGCCGGCTCTGTGGATGCTAGCCGAGATGTGAGTGCCGTCGATGTCCCTGCGGATGTCGACAGCATAACGGCATTTAGTAATCAGATGAAGGGAATCTGGCTCATTGGTTGGATGGGGGACATGAACCACTACTCCTGGGTTCGCATTCGCAACGATTCCTCTAGCAGTTGGGGAGGCACAGCCGATTTCTTGGCAGGCAATGACCTGGTTATCAACTCTCCCTATTGGCCGTGCAGTGGCCAGGGGAAGTGGATGATTCCGCAGAAACCCTATTCCATCTTGTTCACCTTCCCTGCCTCGTGTCCAAGTGGCATCCAGGGGGAATACACGTTCGACCCGATTCATGCACCCGGGAGTTATCCCAAAGGTGCCATCCTGGCAGCAACCGTCACGCCTCTCTCAGGCAGCCTCGTGCTTGAGGGTTACAAATTCCCCGACACGCAGTGCAATGCCGACATGACGTCATGTATCGATCCTCTCTGATCGTCCGACCGTGCCTCCACCGCAACCGGCCATCGCGACAGACCCATTTCGCCTCGGGGTCTTTGGGAGACCGAATGGACTCGATCGTGTAGCTGCGCGCAGGATCAAGTCAACAAGCGCGTGGACAACCAGCGCGAGCACGCAACGATGGGGTCAAGAACGGCGAGCATGCAATAGCTTCGATCGATTGGCCTGGTCTTGTTGGTCGTCTGTGGATGCTCTTCGCGTGGCACGCCGACGATCGGCGCCGGCGGCAACACTACACCAAGCAACGCAAGCGCCACGGACGGTGGCGCGGGTGCTGGTATGGAAAATAGTCCGCAAATGTCATGTCCAATAAGCAACGTTACGTCAACTACATAGGCCTACACATCAATATCCCACAAAATGTCCCTATACTACGAGGCCTGTTACGTCAACCGGACGGTGGACGCCAAGCTGCGCCGATCGCGCCACGAGAAACTTTGATGATATCGACTAGGCCACTGTTTCATACAGAGACTTACAGTGGTGATGGAGAGCCTCGATGTTGAACCGATCCCAGAATGAATTGCTCCTGGTTCATGGCGAAGGAAGCCTCGCTCCTCTTCGTTGTGTTCCCCAACAACCAAGCGGCATGGCCTGGATCTGCGCAGCCGCCCTTCTGATCATTTCCTCGGCTTGCCACAACCCCAGCCCAGTGGGCGGCAGTGGCAGTGGCACAGGCGGATCCTTCGCTACCACGATCCCGTTACCTTCGGTCTCGGGCGGAAGCAACGGAACCACCGACACAACCAGTACCACACCAGTCGCCACGTGGCCGCCGTCCGGGTATATCAACGTGACGGATTCCACAACGGGCGCCTACGCTCTCGGCCCGCAAATTTCCGACTCGGGCAGCGTTACTGGCGCGGGTGGCACAGGCGGCGTGCCCAGCCAGTGCAGTGGCATGCTGTTCGGGGTGGTGCGCGATTTCAAGATGGGCAATCAATCCGGCGGACATCCGGATTTCGAGACGGCGCCAACGGGACTCGATAAGGGCATTGTCGAATCCACGCTCGACTCGGACGGCAAGCCTGTCTACGCTCATCCCGACGGGAAAACTTCGTCGACAACCGGCAAGACCAACTTCGACCAATGGTACCGCGACGTCGCGGACGTCAACATGCCGTTCATGCTCGGGTTGCTCATGGTGGGCGTCAACGGCACATCGACGTTTTCCGCAGTCAAACCGAAGTACTTCTTCCCCCTCGACGATCAAGGCTTCGGTAACGAGGGCCAAGCTCACAATTTCAGCTTCACCACCGAGCTGCACACCTCCTTCATCTATAAAGGAGGAGAGACCTTCACGTTTGTCGGCGACGATGACGTCTGGGTGTTCATCGACAAGAAGTTGGTCATCGACCTGGGCGGCAGGCACGCCCAGATGAATGGCTCGGTGTCGGTCGACTCTCTAGGATTGACCGCGGGGAATGCCTACGACCTGGCCGTGTTCCAAGCCGAGCGCCACACCACCGAGTCCAACTTCCAAGTCCAGACGACGCTGGCCTTCACCAACTGCGGACAAGTGAACGGTATCATCTACTGATTCCGGGCACCAAGCCCATGACTCCTTCCGCCCTAAGGGTGCAAGCAGGGAAACGCGACGCCGAGGTGGCCGGTCAGGTGGCGCCCGATGACCGGATTCGCCGCGTACCAGGTCTTGTACGGCTCAAGCGCCTTGCACGCCTGCGCGGCCGTCCGGCAACCGCCGACGACCTCGACAAGAGCTTCCTCGGCGTCGCGAAGACGGGACATGGAATCGTCAGCCATTGCGTGATCGTCCTCGCGGCCTAGCCTTTCCACCGAGCGCATGTGCGTGGCGACAACGCGCGCTCCGAGCGGCGAGATGCGCAGCATCCACTCTGGGCTCCTGATCTCGTGGGTGACTCGGCCGGTGGGCAAGGCGCGGCTTTCGTAGGTGTACATGACGAGCGCGGTCGGGTCGGGCCAACGATCCACCAGAAGCGGCGTGGCCCGGCGGAAGGGAAAGGCCTCGCCGGCCTCCGCCCGCAGCCTGCGCTGAATGTCTTCCGCGTGTTCCCTGGGAACACATCCAGCGGCGATGGGCGTGTGCGCTCGCGCATCTGTTTGCGCCAGCGATCCGCTGTCAGCGGGCTTGGGCCTCGCCACGGCGGCGGCCTTTTCGGCACTGTCGCGCGTGCCCGTGGCTGCCTGCGGCCTGGCGCACGAAGCGACGGCAACTGTCAGCACACCAAGACACGCGGTGGTGGCAATCCGCGATCTGCGAAAAGGCATCATACGTGTTTGACGAGCTTGCTTCGTTCAGGCTCGCTCTTGGCTCGGATATCATCTTCCGCAAACGCGCTTGGGTGCTCGCCGGCAAAGGCTAGAAAGTCGGTATCCTTGCCCTGGGCCTTGCGTTTGCCGCTATTGAGGGCCGCCAAGAGCTCGGCCGCCGTCGGCTTCATGACCGAGGGATCGAGATAGGGATCCATGACGTATCCAGGATTGCTATTGGCTGCCATGGTCGCGCGCAAGTTCCAGACTTCGATGTCTGTCCCCTTGGACACCCGCGTGTTGTTGGCGGCGGTGGCCTTGGTCAGGATGACCTTGGTCACATCCAGATTGTAGACCACGAAGGCGTGGTCGATGTTGGCGTTGCCGGTGAAGATCGCATGCTTGACCTTGCCGGCGGGGGAATCGATGATGTCGCCCAGGATCGAAAAGGAAGTCTGGGCGTGCTCGCCGCAGTGACCGGCCCCGTATTGCAGAACCAGGGCCGCGATCTCCTTGAGCCCGAGTCCAAGGTTGTCGCCCAGATCGCGGATGTACGCCACGGGCGATGCGTACCAGGCCGACTGGTGAAGCGTTCCGAAGAGATCCGAGATCAGTCGCTGGTGGCGTTCCGTGGTCATGCTCTCACGCGCTTCGCCCCAGTGGTTGGCGGTGATGATGTGCAGATCGATGTCGTCGCGAAGATCCTTGGCCAGCACATCCGGCGCCTTGATGCGATGCCGGGCCAAAATGCCTTGGCGAAATCGCTCGCCGCGCGCCTTGTCGGTGTGGTTGGCCAGGTAGGCGTACAGATTCCGCCGCCAAACCTTGACGAAATCCTGCGTGAGTGAGCTGCCGTAGCGGGCGAGCTTTGACCAGTCCATGGCCACCAGCTTGCGCATGGCCTCCCGGCGCGCGTCGTTCACACCAGTCAGGAAATCGAGCTCGAGAACCAGTTTGACGGCGGGGGGCTTGCCACTTTTTCCCGGCGTCACCTGCTTGTCGATGAGCTTGAACGGAAGCGCGACCAGCTTCTCCGTGGCTGACTTGTACGTGATGCGAACCACGCCGCCCGCATTGGAATGGGTGAAGGTGTCGAGGATGGCGCTCGAATTGTTGGGGTTGGCCAGATTGTGCAGATCGCTGTCGGTGCGCGTGTCCTGTTCGAGCATCTTGTCGAAGAATGTTCGATACGAAAACGTCAGATCGATGGTGCCACTCGGCGCGCTCAGCGCGAGGAAGGCATCGAGGGCATCGCCTGGGACGGGGCTGGTCGTGAAGGTGTTGAGCTTCGAATCGTAGAAGCTGGCCTTCGCGGTCGCCTTGCGCGAAATCACCAGCGGGGCACCGCCCGTGGCCGTAATGGTGAATTCCGTCACCGACTCGTTGGCGATGGCATAGACGTGATTCTTGAGGGTGTCGGTCAGCGCGTTCGCGATGGTCTCGCCCTTCCACACCAGGACGATGGCGACGGGTAGCTTCCCTGCGTAGTTGATGATTCCCACGGCGTGTTTTCTCGCTTAGACGACGGTCTCGTCCCTGGGCCCGGGGCCACCGGCCAGCGCGACGGCGGTTCGCGATTCGTCGAGCGGTTCAAGGAAGGCCCAGGCGTCGGCTGGATCCTGGGCCTCGGAGTGCAGGGCCATCTCGGTGGCCAGCTCCTCCGCGGGTTCTCCCACGCCGTCGGGCGGGGCTTCGGCTTGCGCAATCTCAAAGTCACCTTGCTGGCTCTTTGCCGTGCGCGCGTTCAAGGCATCCCCCTGAAGCGACAGCGGCCTCATGAGGTGCAGCTTCTTCTTGTAGATGCGGTCGGCCGCATCCGCCGCCGCCAAGTCGGGCAGGTCGGTTGGATCGAAAAACAAGACCTCGACGCGACGGTTGGTCTGCGACTGAAAATTGTCCGATCCCGCGCCCTCGATGGGGTAGCGCTCGCCGCAAGCCAAGGTCTTGTGACCGTCGTCGACGTAGGTAAGCTTTCCGCGCAGGGAAGCGAGGGCGTCGGCGTCACCCGCCTGCGCGGCCAGGTCGTCCTCCATGATGTCGAAGTAGGCCCCCAGCGTCTTGGGACCGACGTCCCCGTCCACGGTGAGCTTGGCGTGGTCCGCGCCGCCGAGCTCGTCGTTGTACTGACGCTGGAATGCCTTGATCTGTTCGACCGTCGGCGATTCTCCTTCAGGGACGTCACATGGCCAGCCCCGCGTACGCGCGGCATAGCGAAGCACCACGGCGTCGTCCTTGGCCGAGTGGTTGTTCTTCACGGCCTTGACGAAACCGTCGCGATCCCCTTCCAGCAAGGCGGCGACGCTCGACGCCCGGAACCCGGAAAGCTTCTCGTTGTACGCGGCGTCTCCCACCGTATCCGTGTGCCCCGCCAGCAGCAGGCGGCGCTTGGGGTGGGCGTCCGCGTAGTGGAGAACCTCGAGCAGCAAGGGGATGCCATCTCGCCGACCGCCACCCCCGCCGTCGGCCTCGGGATCGTAGGGCTCCTGCACGTCATCGCAAAAGGCCGGGTGCGAAGCCTGCAAGGCCTTCCAGAAGTCGCTGTTGGCAAACGGCGTATCGGTCGCGGTCCCAGAGGCCGGTGTCTCGGGCTCGGGCGCGTCGGGCAAAAAGACCGCGCTGTCGTGGTGGAAGAACGCGTCTTCGATTTCGGCGCGATCGTGAATCGCGACCTTGAGTGTGTAGCTGTCGCCAGCGGTGAGCTCCACGCCCGCGACCAGCTCGCCCAGCGTGACGGTTTTCTCGCCCATGGGCCAAAACGATAGCCCACCCGGCAGCGACCAGCAACGACGCAGACAAGCCGGCCTCCCTGAGCAAGAGCGAAGCCATCGCCAAGAAGATCCTGATCGCGATGCACCTGCCAGCGGATGCGACCGAGCTTCACCCTGCACGTTCGCCGCCGGGGGGCGCTGGCGGCGGTGAGGACTGGGTCAACTGATCGCGGCACCTTCGGCGGGGACGCGATGGGGTAGACTGCGCCTCGGGCTCGCGACAGGCCCTTCAGCACTTCCCAGCCGTACCCAGCCGTGCCCGCAGATGCCCTGCAAATGCCCCAAAACGGCCCGCACCGGTCGGCCACCGTGGGGTCGTGGGATCCGGGGCCGCAGCCCCATCCCCTCCGCCTGCGACGAAATTGAACAACACCTCTACCGCATCGCCATAGCAATTGTACGAGGTGCTTGCCGCGGTCCGAATCTCGGTAACGATGGCCAGGCCTGGAGTGTCTCGGTACGTGCAGGTACCCCCGACGTCTATGATGGCCGCGTCTGCAATTCTCTGATCGAGGGCGGCGTCAGGTCCGGTCGGAATGGTGTCGGAGCCCGCGATGCCATCGACCAAGACGGCAGCATCCCTGTGGTTGTCTGAGGGGGTGAATTCACAATTTGCGAGCAACGGCACAAGCAACACCAACCTGGTGGTCTTCATGCTGGGCTCCCTTCCACGGGGTTCTTGGTGCGAAGACATGATGGCTGAGGAAGTCATCGGCTTCAAGTCACGGGCATGAGACCGGTTCGCCGGCCGGGCGTGGTCCGTGTCCGGTGAGCCAGCGACAGGGGAATGTCCCGGAGCAGCCTCGCTGTGCTCGTTGCGGGATCCAGGCATGGATGTCGGGGTTGGCGCGCATTTGGCCACAGGCGCGCGTGGGATTCCGCTGACTTGCGACTCGGCATGGCTGTTGCTCATGCTCACCTCATGAAAACGGCACCGTTCACCTTGCTCTTCGGGGGGCTGCTTGGTGGCGGGGGGACGAACGGGGGCCCGCGCACATCCGATGCCGCGCCGACTGCCCGCGAGGATGCTGGCAGAGCTGACGCCGCGCCGACAATCCGGGACGACGCGGGCATAACCGATGCGGCGCTGCCACACGACGAGGCAGGGAAGTCGGACAGAGCGGCGGCCGCAAACCATGATGTGGGTGGCGCGGATGGGATGGCGAAGGATGAAAGCCCGGGGAAGGTGCCAGAGACCTGCTGGCGGGGAGGCTGGCGCTAAGGGACCGCCGTCCAGCTTCGGAGCGCCAGCGCTCGCGTCGCAACAGCCATGGCCTGGCGGCGACCAGCATCGACGAGCCGTAGATGCAGAAAGGCTCTAGGCCGGGGCGCCGGCTCAGCCTAGTCTCCCAGGCATGAATTCGAAGGCCGAAAACCGAACCGGATCGAGCCGATGGTTGGCGTCTAATTGCCTGATGACGGGGTTCGCGCTCTTGACCGGGGTCGCATGGGCCCAGGGTAGCGCCGAGCGGCTGGACGGGGCCACCAAAGGGCGGCTGTTCGTTGGCACTTGCTATCAGCCGATCGATCGCACGCCCGAGGAAATCCACCGCGACATCGCCATGATGAAGGGCGCGGGGTTCAACCTGGTGCGCATGGGCGATCTGTCATGGGATTCGTTCGAGCCGTCGGACGGCCACTTTACCTTCGAGTGGTTCGACAAGGTCATGGACGAGATGTCAGCCAACGGGATCAAGGTGGTGCTCGATATCCCGGGGCTTCCGGCCCCGACCTGGCTGCATCACAAATACCCGGGCGTCAACATCGTGAACCAAAACGGTGCGGTTCTGTATCCAGCGGAACGCTACATGGATGACATCAGCGATCCGGATTATCGCCGGCTGGCCGTGCGCATGGCGGACGCCCTGACGAAGCGCTACGCGCGCCATGCTGCACTGCTGGCCCTCGGTTACGACAACGAAATCGGCTACAGCTTCATGTCGTACTCGGCGGGGTCGCGTCTGCGTTTCATGGCCTGGGCAAAGGCCAAGTACGGGACCATCGCCGCCCTCAATAAGGCCTGGGCCACCCAGCGCTGGTCGCGAAGAATCAATGATTGGGACGAGATTCAGCTTCCCTATGGCGAAGGGCCGGGGCCAACGGAGCGCTACCTGGACCTGCGTCGTTTTTGGTCGGACCAGACCATCGCCGTGCTCAAGGATCTGGAATCCGTCCGCAAGAAGAACAGCCCCCATGTCCCGACGGCTTCCAACCTGTGGGACACCTCCCCACGAAAGCCCTTCGACTATCTTGGCTCGTACAAGGACTATGTCACCTTCGGCGCCGAGGGCTTCTACCCTGGCGAGCCTGTAGGTGCGAGCCTGGGCGCGCTCATGGTCAAGGGCGATCTCGACACGCCCCTGTGGTTCAACGAATTCACCGCCGGCGGTGGCGGCCACTACGGCACCAAGGGCCGAAGCCGGATGTGGGCCTACCTGGCTCTCATGAACCAGGCGCAGACGGTGCTCGCCTGGACCTTCAACTCGCACCAGGGTGGTGAGGAGCAGGCGTTGTTCGGCCTAGTGGACCACGACGGCACGCCCTCTTGGAAGGTCGACGAGTTCGCGCAGATCGCGGCGGAGTTTCGCAAGCTGCAGGGCGTGGGTTTCCCGTACCCAGGTAACCCCCAGGTCGCCATCGCGTATGCGTTCGACAACGCCATGGCGACGACCACGCCCGGCCCTTCCGCCACCGTTCGGCAGTACTACACGCTGGCCTACCAGGACCAGGTGCAAGGGGCCTTCGAACCCTTCTTCACCGACAACATCGACGTGGCCATCGTCAACATCGCCCACGCCGACCTGGCCAAGTACAAGTTGGTCGTGGTTCCCGGACACTACATCATGAGCGAAAAGGCCGCCGCAGCCCTTCGCCGCTATGTGAACGACGGGGGCACGGCGCTGATGACCGGATACTCGGCCAAGGCGGACGAGCACGGCCTTTGGTTCAATACGCCCCTGCCCGGCCGACTGGCCGACGTCTTTGGGTTGCGCACCAACGCCTTTTACCGATCGGAAAAGCCGCTGGAAGTGACCATCGATGGCAAGCAACAACGATCCATGGACGGCTACTACGAAGTGTTGGTGCTCGACACGGCGACGCCGCTGGCAAGCTTCGCCAACACGCCCGAAAAGTCGGCGGCTGTCTCGGTCAATCGCTTTGGCAAGGGGCAAGCCATTTATCTGGCGACCGCATGCCAGGCTTCGCTCGTCGGACCTCTGGCGCGCATGCTGTACAAGCAGATCGGGATCGTGCGTGGGCCCGAGACGCCGTCGGGTGTGTATGCCCGGGTTGTGGACGGGCGTACCCTTTATGTCAACACCACGACGGCGAACAAGGTCGTCCGTATCACGGGCAGCAAGACCGGCGCGCTGTCGGGCAAACGGTACACCGGCACGCTGCGACTGGCTGCCTATGGTGTGGAATTGCTCCAGTAAGGGACTCGCCATGAAGACTATCGCCCTCCTCTCGTTTCTGTTCGCGACCGTGCTGTCGGCCATTGCCACGGGTGAGAGCAAGCCGCTCCAGCTTCCGCCCATTGCCGACGGACCATTCAAGCCCGAGTGGCAATCGTTGACCACGTATCAGCCGCCCGAATGGTTCCGAGATGCGAAGTTCGGCATCTGGGCTCACTGGGGGCCCCAGTGCCAACCGGAGCATGGGGATTGGTACGCGCGTGGCATGTACGAGGAAGGCAGCGCCACCTACACGTCGCACCTCTCGGAATACGGTCACCCTTCGAAGGCCGGCTTCAAGGACGTGATCCGCATTTGGAAGGCCGAGCGTTTCGATCCCGACAAGCTGCTAAAGTTCTACAAGGCCAACGGCGCCCGCATCTTCATGGCGCTGGCGAACCACCACGACAACTTCGACAACTTCGATTCCAAGTACCAGCCGTGGAATTCCGTGGCCCTGGGACCCAAGCGCGACCTGATAGGTGAATGGTCGAAGGCAGCGCGCAAGCACGGGCTGCGCTTCGGGGTCAGTGTTCACGCCTCACGGGCCTGGTCTTGGTACGAGGTCGCGCAAGGCGCGGACAAGAAGGGCCCGCTGGCGGGGGTTCCCTACGACGGTAAGCTGACCAAGGCCGACGGCAAGGGCCGTTGGTGGGACGGGCTGGATCCGCAAGCTCTCTACGCGCAAGAGCACCAGCCCGGCGCAAAGCTGGAATGGCTGTGGGACGCCGGCAAGGGGAGCAGCGTTCCCGATGTGGCCTATATGGAGAAGTTCTTCAAACGCACACAGCAGCTTTGGGACGACTATCACCCCGACCAGGTCTATTTCGACGACACCGTCCTGCCCTTCCACGGGGTGACCGACGAGGTCGGCCTGAAGCTCGCCGCCCATTTCTACAACACGCGCCTGGACCAGCAGGGCCGCACCCAGGCCGTGGTCAACGGGAAGATCCTCAATGAGATGCAGCGGCAGGCGATGGTCTACGACATCGAACGCGGCAAGGCGCAGCAGATCCTGCCCCGGGCCTGGCAGACCGACAATTGCCTCGGCTCCTGGCACTACGACCGCGCGATCTTCGATCGACACGGCTACAAATCGGCGGCGTCCGTGGTGCGCATGCTCGCGGACATCGTCAGCAAGAACGGCAACCTGATGCTTAGCGTGCCGCTACAACGGAATGGGCAGCCCGATGCGGACGAGGTGAAGATCGTCCGCGAAATCGGGGCATGGTTGAAGGTGAACGGCGAGGCCATCTACGCCACACGCCCTTGGAAGAGCTACGGCGAGGGACCATCGACGCACAGCTCGGAAAAGGGCGACTTCGATGGGCAGGTCGATGTCTCAAAACAGCCGTTCACGGCGGAAGACATCCGCTTCACTCAGTCGAAAGACGGCAAGACCGTCTACGCCCTGGTGCTGGAGATGCCCCGTGATGGAAAGATCACGATTCGCTCGCTGGCCTCCGATTCTACTGACTGGCCAGACGAGATAAGCAGCGTGCGCCTGGTGGGCGGCGGCAAGCTGAAATTCACCCGCGCTGGCGACGGCCTGAAAGTCGAGCTTCCGAGGCCGCTGAAACGCGAGACCGCATTCGCGTTGGCGATTCGATAGCCAACCCCTTCCAGGAGCCTCCTGAGCGCTCACGAGAGCGCCGCGACAACGTGCGGTATTTTGGAGAACGAGGGGTGGACTGGGATCGCCTGCGCTGGCAGGTCCGGATGCGATCGGCAGTCGCCGCTCCCGGCGCCCGGGGCGTCGGGTACCAGCCGACACCCTGATCAAGGATGGGCTCGCCAAGGCTGCCCCGAAGAAGGAAGAAGCACATCCCGGCGAGCCGCAGCCAGGCGTGGTCTACAAGGCCGACATCAAGGGTGCGCCCATGAAGGGCGCGAAGGATGCCCTGGTGACCATCGTTGAATACGCGGACTTCCAGTGTCCTTTCTGCGCGCGTGCCGAGTCGACCCTAGACAAGCCGGCCTGACAAGTCGGCCAAGTCGTCGGTCGCTTGTCGAGCCTGGCAATGATTGGAAGACACGGTAGGATGCGTCTCACGAATTTGGCCGTCCGAACCTCCACACCATGCCAACACACATCCTCAAGGCAGGCGAGAGTCTTGTTAGCGTCGCCAAGGCCTACGATTTTTTCGACTGGCACCTGATCTACGATCACGACGCCAACGCCGATCTCCGCAAGAAGCGCGAGCACCCCAATGCCCTTTGCGCGGGCGACGAGCTGTTCGTGCCCGAGAAAATCAAGAAGCCGCAGGTCTTCGCCACCGGCTCGCGACACCAGGTGAAGGTGGTCATCGGACGCGGGGTGTGGAATCTGGCCTTTAGCGCGGACAAGGCCAGCTGCGGAGCCAAGGTGAAGCTGACGGGCGAAACCAACCTGCCCGACGGCGATCTCAAGCTGAAGTTGCAAGCGCGCGAGCTGCCCTCGCCCAAGTTGCCCACCCCCACCGCGAAGATCGCGGGCGGCAAATTCAGCTTCGACTGGGAGATCAAGGACGTTCAGCACCTGACGGCCGACACGCCGCCCAAGGCCTTCGATCAAGTGCACATCGAGGCCACCACCGACGACAACACCGTGGCCTGCAATGTCGCGGTTCTGACCGTCGACGCCGTCGGTACGGCCCTCGTGCAAAGTTTTTCCGAGGATCGAACCTGGAGCAATTTCTCGAACCGCTCCCGCTTCCAGCAGAAGATCGACAAGTTCACGAGCCTCGTCGAGGCCAAGCCGAACACGCTCAAGGGCTGGGGCGGAACCTATGTCGATCTGCGCTCGGCGGGAATCACGGGAACCGCTGGCGGCTGTCCGTGGGCGGGCTACCGCTGGGCGAAGACGTCAGGCATGTCCATGGTGCCAACCCAGTACTACAACGGTACGGCCTGGGTGCCCCTGCCCGCGGGATTCACCCCCAGCGCCACCAACTA
>OBLT010000261.1_pt1 | contig 38056 bp, 39 predicted proteins | sample 1518721 | NCBI WGS metagenome assembly OBLT01 (sample SAMEA3539307, study PRJEB22396) | soil metagenome | biome: tundra; feature: field; material: soil | place: USA | collected 2010-05 | depth 0.15 m | reverse complement strand
ACGCAGCCTGGCACCGTGGACGGCATCGCCTGTCCTTCGGTGCGCGGCGAAGCCCGGGGCAGAAAGGTGACCATAGGCTGTCCTTGCAGGTGAAGGCGCATATCTGTGAGCGCGACCTGAGACCCGCGTGCAAGTCATAACCGCACACTTAGGACCGGGCTTGACGGACGGCCGACGATGTTTGTCAGGTCTCGATCGGCTTCCGCCACAGCAGGAAGTAGCGCCAGAAGACCAGCCGCCTCACCTGCGCGCCGGGCAGAAGTGCCGACACCTGCTGCCGCACCTGGCGGGTAGTCAGGGAAGGATCAAGAACGACAGGCATGATTATGTGATTGAGTTCCTTCGCGTACCAGCGTCCTCGGCCAGAGGCTCTGAGGATGGCAAATGCGGCCCCGAGCAGCCGGTGACCGATCATCGCGGTGACCTCGGCGGGCAGCTCGTGTAGCAGATCGCGTCGGGGTAGAGCTGCGGCCGCCAGGACCCCGCCTGGGCGCAACGCTCCGGCCAGACGGGGCAGGACCGCTTCAACAGGCGTGTGATGCAGGGCGCTGATTGACACGATGGCGTCATACCGGGCATCTGGCAGTGGCTCTTGCAGTACGTCAGCGAGGATGCATGTGACATTGGGCGGTGCCACCCGCCTGGCCTCTTCGATCATGGCCGGGGAGCGGTCAAGGGCGTCGACATGTTCCGCTCGCTTGGCCAGTTCCACGGCGAAAGCCCCGGCGCCACAGCCGACATCAAGTACCCGATTACATTGACGTGGCAGGTGCCGCAAGACCAGGCGGTGGTAGTAGGCGTTGTGATCCCAGTCCAGCGCGTTCATGTTCCCGATTGTGCTAGGCGGCGTGCCCGTTGCGTGCCCGATCAGGCAGTGATCTCAGGTGTCGCAGCGCTAGAGGTCCTTAATGGCGGGGGCTACGGGTTGCTATCGGCTGCGACGTGGTGCCGGTCACCGGCGTGATGGTCAAGACTATGGGCGTGGAGTTCTTCTGCTACCACCGCGACCGGCCCGGCTCTGTGACGCTGCGCGACGAGTTGCTGGAAAAGCACTGGTCCTACATGGACCGGTACGCGGCGGAGATGATCGCCCGTGGCCCGACCCTCGCCGGCGACACGCCCACCGGCGGCGTGCACATCATCGGCCTGCCCGATCCCGCTGCCGCCCGCGCGTTCGCCTTCGACGAGCCCGGCTACCAGGCCGGTGTGTACCGGGACGTGCTGCTGCGCCGGTGGCGCAACATACTGAGACGCACCATGTGGGACTTCCCCGGCGGCCGGACCGGTGGTAACCGGTACCTGGTGCTCGGCCTCGGCACCGGGCAGGCCGCCGACCTTGCCGTGCCGCCGGACCGGGACGAGCTGATCGCGTACGGGCCGCTGCTGTCCGACAACGGCACCACCTGGCTGGGCACGGCGGTGCTGGTCCGGGCGCCGGACCCGGACACGGCACGCGCCATCCTGACCCCAGACCGGTACGCCGGCATCGAGGTGCACAACTGGCAATTCGGCGGGCGGCCGTCATGACCCGTGGACGCCGGACTTCAGTAACCCCCACCACAAGATGGTTAGTTCGCCTATTGCCGCCCCGGACCTTCCTCAGTCGCCGCGGTAATGACGTGTCCGCTGCGAGAGACGGCGCTGGAAACTAGCCTTGCGGCGATCACCACGTGGCCAGGGGATTCGATACTCCGGTCCGGGTGGCGTGACTGCCTGCAGGACGGTCGCCAGTTCGGGCCGCTCAGGGTAGCGAACCCCTTCACCGAGAGCCGCGAGCGGCCAGGTTCCCCGTAGCGGACCCGGCTCAACCGCCTCGGCATACGCACATGTGAGTGCGTCGACACTCCAGCGTGCAAGCGACAATGACACAGGTGTCTGGCCCCGATCCGATCTTCAGGCGGGCTGATGGGATCTAGGTCAGGCCGGGCCGGAGTCACGGCCGCTACGACGATCGTCCCACCGGGGTCAGCCTGCGGAGTTGCCCGCCCGGCGCCCTTGATGCCGGTATGCGGGGCGCCACGCCCGGCGGGAAAATAGCGGCCAGGTCTGGGGCGCATCTGGCGGCTGCTGTCTCCGGGCTCTTCGTGCGCCTGTGGTCACGCTGCCGTCCGGTGCCGGAATAGCCAGGACGCTGCGGTGAACGACACGACCAGGATGGCCAGGCAGTAGGCGATGGCGAGCCATGCCTCGTGGGCGACGGTCACGCCGGTGGAGGTTTGTCCCATCCATAGTCCGCGCATGGTCTCGATGATCGGCGTGAATGGCTGGTGCTCGGCGAAGTCGCGCAGCGCTGCGGGCATGGTGCGGGCGGGGACGAACGCGGTGCTGACGTAGGGGAGGAACATGAGCACGATGCTGAGGGAGTTCGCCGCCTCCGCACTGCGGGCGAGGAGGCCGACCCCGGCGGCGAGCCATGACAGGGCGAGGACGAATAGCACGATCATCCCGGCGGCTGCGGCCCAGTTCAGGGGTGAGGCGGCTGGGCGCCATCCGATGCCGAGGCCGACGCCGATCACCAGAGCGGTCGCGAGCAGGTTGCGGGCAAGGCTGGCAGCGACGTGACCGACGAGGATTGACGAGCCGGAGACCGGCATCGACCGGAACCGGTCCACGATGCCGCTGGTCATGTCGGTGGCGACGGCGACCGCGGTCGTGCCCGCGCCGAATCCCGCGCACAGCACGATCAGGCCGGGGACGACGTATTGGACGTACTTGCCGCCGGTACTGAGGGCGCCGCCGAAGATGTAGACGAACAGCAGCATCAGCACGATGGGCAGCATCAGCGCGGTGAAGAATGCCTCCGGGTCGCGCAGTGAGCGGCGCAGGCAGCGCGTAATCATGACGCCGGTGTCCGAGACCGTGTAGGCGATACTCATTAGGCCATCTCCTTGGATCGGCAGCCAGCCGGCTCGTCGCCGGTGAGGGAGAGGAAGACGTCGTCGAGGGTCGGGCTGCGGATGGACAGGCGCACCGCAGGTGTCCCGGCGGCTTGGAGCCGGCCGAGCAGCTCGTGGACCTCGGCCGCTGAGCCGCTGGTCTCGATCTCGATGGCATGAAGCCGCCTGTCAGTGCTGACGGCGCGCAACGAGGCAGCGGCGCGTTCGTAGCTGGCGGCGCTGGCGAACTGCAGCCGTACGACCTCGGTGCCAAGGCTCGCCTTCAGCTGGCTGGCGGTGCCGCGGGCGACGATGCGGCCGCGGTCGAGCACGGCGATGGTGTCGGCGAGCTGGTCCGCCTCCTCGAGGTACTGCGTGGTGAGCAGGATCGTGACACCCTGGTCGGCCAGGCCGCGGATGGTGCCCCACAGCTGCTCGCGGCTGCGCAGGTCGAGACCGGTCGTCGGTTCGTCGAGGAACAGCAGCCGCGGTCGCTCGATCATGCTCATCGCGAGATCGAGGCGGCGTCGCATGCCGCCGGAATAGGTCGAGGCTCGCCGGTCACAGGCGGTACGGAGGTCGAAGGCGTCGAGCATCTCGCCGGCGCGTATCTTCGCCTCTCGCCGGGAAAGGTGCCAGAGCCTGGCCATCATGCCGAGGTTCTCCTGCCCGGTCAGCTTGTCGTCGATGGCGGCGTACTGGCCGGTGAGGCTGATCGAGCGCTTCACGCCGGCCGGGTCGGTCAGCAGGTCGTGGCCGGCGATCGTGGCGGTGCCCGCATCGGGGTGTATCAGGGTGGCCAGGATGCGTACCAGTGTGGTCTTGCCAGCGCCGTTCGGGCCTAGCAGCGCGAGGATCGAGCCGGCCTCGGCGGCAAGGCCGACATCATCGAGTGCGGTCTGGCCGCCGAAGGACTTACAGATCCCGGCGGCCTTAACTGTGTATGTCATACACTAACCGTATACTATGCACACAGTTTTCGCCACGCCATGCCAGCCAGGGAAGGAGCACCTCCGATGCCGAGCGAGGAGCACCCGGCGCTGCCACCTGGGCTCGACCTTTTGTGGGGACGGCGCGAACGGGGCCGGCGCGGGCCCAGGCCGGGTCTGTCACTAGACGCGATTGTCGAGGCTGCGATCAGCCTGGCTGACGCCGAGGGCCTCGATGCCGTCTCGATGGCGCGAGTTGCGGAGAAGCTTGGCTTCACCACCATGTCGCTGTACCGGTACGTCACCACCAAGGACGAACTCCTCCAGCTCATGTGGAACGCCAGCGCGCTGGGCGCGGAACAGCTGGTACTGGAGGGCCAGGGCTGGCGGCCCAGGCTGCGAAAGTGGGCCATGGTCCAGCGTGCGATGATCGACCGGCATCCCTGGGTCACCCAGATGCCGATGGCCGCGCCGCCGCTCGCGCCGAACTCCCTCACCTTCGTCGAGCGCGGACTGGAAACCCTCGACGAAACCGGCCTAGCGGACGCCGACAAGCTGCGGGTGATCGGCCTGCTCAGCTCCTACACCCTCAGCGAAGCCCGGATGGCTCACGACGCAGCGCGTGCCAGCGCGCAGGCGCAGGCACAGGCGGCATCCGCGGGACGCAAGCCCAGCCGGGCATGGAGCTTCGAGGCCCTCCTGCGGGAGCTTGTCGATGAGCGAACCTACCCGCGGCTCCACCGGATCGCCTGGTCCGCCGACCTCAGCGGCGACCCATCCGACTCCGGGGAGCAAGCGGAATTCCTGTACGGCATCGACCTGATCCTCGACGGCGTCCAGACCCTGATCAACCGGAGCCAACCGCACCGGTGACGAGTGCGACTGCCAGCGGCATTCCCGATGTCGCTACCCCGACACGCGCCCGGCAGAGCATCACCTCAGCAGCCCCGCGGCCGGCCACACTGTTTACAGGCGACCCCCTCGTGCGGACGACATCATGCTCCCGTCTGCCGCCATGACCATCACCTCAAGCAGGCTCCGGGCTGGCGCTCCGGAATCCTCATGCTCCTCCCCGGCAACTGCCGACTGCCGACTGCCGACTGCCGACTGCCGACTGGCGACTGGCGACTGCAAAGGGTAATCGATTGACTACTAATTGGAGTAGTCTCGACGGACCCTTGGGAGAGCGGACAAGGGACTTTGCGGACGGGGGCTTGCTGATTGTGACTGTGCTGACGAGGCAAGCGCGGCCGGAGCCGGGACTGGGGCGCGCGGGCCGGTGGCTGGTGGGTAGCGCATTGGCGTGGGTTCTGGCCGTGCTGGGCCTGGCGACGCTCATAGTGGCCCCGGCATTCGCGGGAGCGGGCAGCACAGCGGGCGCAGCGGGGCGTATGGCGGGCATGGCGGGGCGCACGGCAGGCATGGCGGCCCCTACCGCAGCGGGTATGGCGGGCCGCGCGGCGCGCACGGCGATCGCCGCGGGTGGCGCCTTCTCATGCGACCTTCAGGCGGGCAGGGCCTACTGCTGGGGCAACAACGACTACGGCCAGCTTGGTGACGGCAGCAGCACCGCTTCCAGTTTTCCGGTGCCCGTAGCCGCCGGGGGGGTGCTGGCAGGCAAGTCGCTGACCCAGATCTCCGCCGGTGCCGCGCACGCATGCGTGCTGGACCGGGCAGGCGCCGCCTTCTGCTGGGGATATGACGGAACCGGCGCACTCGGCGACGGCAGCATGGCCTACTCCTCCGACATCCCGGTGCCCGTTGATACCAGTGGCGTGTTGGCCGGGAAGGCGCTGTCCAGGATCGCGGCTGGATACAACCACACGTGTGCGACCGACCGGGTCGGCGCCGCCTACTGCTGGGGTGATAACTCGCGCGGCGAGCTTGGTGACGGCAGCACCGTCAGCTCCAGCGCGCCGGTCGCCGTGCAGGCCGGCGGGGCGCTGGTCGGCCAGCGCGTCACCCACATCAGCGCCGCCTTCCACTACACGTGTGCGACTGACCGGGCCGGCGCCGGCTTCTGCTGGGGCGCTGGCGGCGACGGCGTTCTCGGCAACGGGACGACCAGCGACTCCAGCGTCCCAGTGGCCGTGCAGACCACTGGCGTCCTGGCCGGGGAGACTCTGACCGGGATCAGCGCTGGCTCGTCGCACGTGTGTGCCGTGGACTCCGTGGGCCAAGGCTATTGCTGGGGATCCAACGCCAACGGCGAACTTGGCGACGGCTCCACCACCAGTTCCAGTGCCCCGGTCCAGGTGCTCGCTCGTGGCCCTCTCGCTGCTGGCTCATTCACCGGTCATCGGCTGACCCGGATCAGTGCGGGCCTCTTCCACACCTGCGCTCTCACCCGGGCCGGGGCTGCTTACTGCTGGGGTAGCGGCTATGTCGGCGAGCTGGGCACCGGCAGCATCGCCGATTCCAGTGTCCCGGTGGCCGTCTACGCCGGCGGCGTGCTGGCAGGCACGGTGCTGACCCGGATCAGTGCGGCCGACACGCACACCTGCGCGACCGACCGGGCCGGTGCCGCCTACTGCTGGGGTGCCAACTACACCAGCCAGCTCGGTGACGGCACCAGTACCGAACGGGACCGCCCGGTGCTGGCCGGGCCGGCCGCGCCTGCCCAGGTCATCGTCAGGCCCGGCGACCGCGAAGCCACCGTCTCCTGGAGGGCACCGGCCAGCCTGGACGGCGGCACGCTGATCGGCTCCTCCGCCACCGCCCGGCCCGGCGGCCGGATGTGTGCCACCAAGCGGGCGGCCAGGTGCACCATCACGGGCCTCCGCAACTGCATCCGGTACCGCGTCACCGTCGTCGTCCGCAGCACGGCGGGCCGGTCAGGCGAAAGCACCGCAGCGACCGTCACTCCGGGCAGAACCCGGGATCCAGGTGGGCGGTGTCGTTGAAGCCGCAGACGGTCCACCGGTCGCCCTCCACGACCAGAGGGGAGATGGATCCGTTGTCCGCGCCGAGGAAGGCGAACGGCCGGGACCCGCTGGCCAGCGCCAGGATCTGGCCGATGACCCCGCCGTGCACGAATACGGCGAGCCGCTGATCGGGGTGGCCAGCGGCGAGTCGTTCTATCGCGGCGCGGATCCGGGCGGCGAAGTCCTCGGCCGGCTCGGCATCCGGGATCACGTCCCAGCGTTCCTCGGTCCACATCCGCTGGGCGATCGGGTGATTCTCGGCGACCATCTTGCGGAACAGGCCACCTTCCCAGATGCCGAGCCGGACCTCGCGCAGCCTTGGCTCCACCTCCGGGATAAGGCCTAGCCGGTGGGCGAGCGGTGCCGCGGTCTGCTCGGTGCGGCGCAGGCCGGAGGTGTAGATCGCGTCGATGCGCCCGGTGGCCAGCCGGGCCGCTACCCGCTCCGCCTGGTCGCGCCCGGTTGGGGCGAGCTCGGGATCGGAATGCCCGTCCAGCAGCGGGAAGGGCTCATCCACGAAGGCCTTCTGTGACTCGCCGTGCCGGACCAGCAGCAACTCGACGGCACCTGGCGGCGCGGAGAAACGCGCCTGCTGGTAGCCGACCTCGGTGGGGCGGGATTCGTCTGGTGTTGTCACGACCACCAAAGACTACTGGGGCGGCTCGTAGCGCGGCGGACCAGGCCAGCCTGGGCTTTACTCGGACACCTGAGTCATCGCTGGTACCATCCCGAACCGGACCCGGCCGGACGGTCCGGGGAGGTCAGATGACGCAAGCACAACGGACACAACGGACACAACCAGGACGCCCTGAGTACGACTTCATCATTGTCGGCGGCGGCTCGGCCGGCAGCGCCCTGGCCAACCGCCTCTCCGCCGATCCGGCCACGCGCGTGCTGGTGCTGGAGGCAGGCCGGCCGGACTACCTGTGGGACGTATTCATCCACATGCCGGCCGCGCTCACGTTTCCGATCGGCAGCCGGTTCTACGATTGGGGCTACCGGACGGAACCTGAGCCGGGCCTGAATGGCCGCAGCATCTACCACGCGCGCGGCAAGGTCCTGGGCGGCTCAAGCAGCATCAACGGCATGATCTTCCAGCGGGGCAACCCGCTGGACTACCAGCGCTGGGCGGCCGACCCGGGGATGGCGGACTGGGACTACGCGCACTGCCTGCCGTACTTCAAGCGGATGGAGACCTGCCTGGCGGGAGCCGATGAGTTCCGCGGTGGTGACGGCCCGCTCGTACTGGAACGAGGGCCGGCCGACGGTCCGTTGTTTAAGGCGTTCTTCGCGGCGGTCCAGGAGGCCGGGTACCCGCTCACCAGCGACGTGAACGGGTACCGGCAGGAAGGCTTTGCCCCCTTCGACCGGAACGTCCACCGGGGCCGCAGGCTCAGCGCGGCCCGCGCCTACCTGCACCCGGTCATGAGCAGGCCCAACCTGGAAGTCACCTGCCGTGCCTTCGTGACCAGGATCCTGTTCGAGGGCAAGCGGGCCGTGGGCGTGGAGTACACCCACGGCAGCTCCGCCCGCCCGAACGAGCCGGCCCGGCTGGTGCGCGGAGCCGAGATCATCCTGTGCGGCGGGGCCATCAACACCCCGCAACTGCTGCAGCTCTCCGGCGTGGGCAACGCGGACGCCCTGCGCGCGCTGGGCATCCACGTGGTCGCTGACCTGCCCGGGGTGGGCGAGAACCTGCAGGACCACCTGGAGGTCTACGTACAGTACGCATCCAAGCTCCCGGTCTCGGTGGCTCCGGCGCTGAAGTGGCGCAACCGCCCGATGGTCGGCGCGAAGTGGCTCTTCCTGCGCAGCGGCCCGGGCGCCACCAACCACTTCGAGGGCGGCGGGTTCGCCCGGAGCAACGACGAGGTGGCGTACCCGAACCTCATGTACCACTTCCTGCCGATCGCTATCCGCTACGACGGATCGTCACCAGCGGGCGGGCACGGTTACCAGGTACACATCGGGCCCATGTACTCCGACTCCCGCGGGTCGGTCCGGATCACCTCCCGCGACCCCGCGGTTCACCCGGCCCTGTTGTTCAACTACATGTCCACCCCGACGGACCTCCGGGAGTGGGCGGAGGCGATCCGGATCACCCGCAGCATCCTGAACCAGCCAGCTTTCGCGCCGTTCAACGGCGGTGAGCTATCCCCGGGACCGGTCGTCTCGACCGACGAAGAGATCCTCGACTGGGTGCGCAGGGACGCGGAGACCGCCCTGCACCCGTCCTGCACAGCCAGGATGGGCACCGGCGGGGACTCCGTGACCGACCCGGCCAGCATGCGGGTACACGGCCTCGACGGACTGCGGATCGTGGATGCGTCCGTGATGCCTTACATCACCAACGGCAACATCTACGCCCCGGTGATGATGACCGCGGAGAAGTCCGCCGACCTCATTCTCGGCAACACACCGCTGCCCCCGGAGCCCGTCGAGTTCTACCGCCACCGTGCGTGATCCACGCGACCCCCGCGGGCTGCGGGGGGACGCGCCGCTGCTGGACGCGTGGCTCCGGTTCACCGAGCGGGTGGACGCCAGCGCGCTCACCCCGATGTGCGTTCCGGGGCATAAGCAACGCCAGGACCTGGTCGGACCGGTGGTGGCGGGTGACGCACCGCTGTATGGCGGTCTCGACACCATCTCCCGCGCGGACGCGCTGCGGCAGGAGGCGGAGCGGCGCGCCGCGCAGCTGTGGGGCGCGGACTGGTGCCGGTTCTCCGTGGCCGGATCGACGCACGGCAACCAGGCGTTGGCGCTGGCCGTTGGGTCACCTGGCCAGGAGATCATCGTCACCAGGAGCCTGCACCGGTCACTGCTGCTGGGCATGGTGCTCGCGGGCCTGCGGCCGGTCTGGGTGAGACCCGAGGTGGACCCGGCCACCGGGCTTCCCGGGGCGGTCTCGGTAGGCACCGTCCGCGCCGCCCTGGCCGGCCATCCCGATGCCTGCGCGGTGTTCCTCGGCGACCCGTCCTACGTGGGCACCTGCGGGGACCTCACGGGCCATGCCGCCGCGGCCCATGACGCGGGCGTCCCGCTTCTGGTGGATGCGGCGTGGGCCGCGCACCTGGGTTTCCACCCGGATCTGCCGCCGCACGCGCTCGCGGCGGGCGCGGACGCCATGGTGACCAGCGCGCACAAGGCGCTGCCCGCCTACACCCAGGGCGCGCTGGTGCTGGCCAGGACAGGCAGGCTTGATGCCGCGCGGTTGGACCGCGCGTTTGAGGCGACGCACACCACCAGCCCGGCCGGCGCGATCATGGCCAGCATCGACGCGGCCCGGGCGCTGCTGGCCAGGGACGGCACCGAGTTGTGCGGCCGGCTGCTCCGGGGTGTCGCCGCCGCTAAGGACAGGTTGCGGCGGGTACCAGGCCTCAGTGTCCTCGATGGCCCGGGTGTCGAGCCCGCCAAGCTGGTGGTGCTGCTGGCCGGCACCGGCGCAAGCGGCCATGCGGTCGAACGCGACCTCATCGCCGCCGGCATGCCGGTGGAGATGGCCGACCGGGACACGATCGTGCCGGTGGTCACGCTGGCCGACGACCCCGGCACCGTCGTCCGGTTCGCCGCCACCCTCGCCGCCGTGGTTGAGCGGCACCGCGCCGCGCCCCGCCCGCCGGTTCCGGCGGCCGCGTGGACCATCACGCCGCTGCAGGCGCTACCGCCCCGCGACGCATTCTTTTCCCGCAACGAAACGCTGGCCGCTGATGCCGCGGTAGGCCGGGTGAGTGCGGAACTGGTGGCTCCCTACCCGCCGGGTATCCCGGTGCTCGCGCCCGGCGAGGTCGTTACGTCGGGTGCGCTGGATGCCCTGCGCGCGGCGCTCGCCGAGGGCAGCCGGATCGCCTACGCGGCCGATCCCAGCCTGGCCACCCTCCAGGTCGTCTCCGGGCCCTGAACCCGCGTCTCAGCGCTGTGGCGCTGCGTCTGCATCTGGCTTGGAAACCGGCACTGGGGCGGGGGAAACCGGCACGGCGGAAACCGGCACGGGGGCGGATGCTGGCACTGGGGAAACTGGCACTGGGGAAACTGGCACTGTGCCGTTGCCATGTGCCGCAGCGGTCGACCTCTTGAGCGTGTCGAGAATCGACAGGCCCTGGCCGACGAGCCCGGTGACGACCTGGCCGACACCCTCGGTGCCGTTGAGGATGGTCAGGTTCGACGCCGCGATGCCCTGGGCGGCCGCGGTGACCAGTGCGGGCAGTTCCTCGATGAGCCGGTTGGCGGCAATGAGTTCCTGGTTGCCGTCGGCGAGTGAGCCGGCCCGCGAGATATTGGCGTAGGCCCGGGCCTGCGCCATGGCCCGCTCGGCGTAGGCGGCCGCGTCCGCCTGAATTCTCGCCGCCTCGGCCTCCGCCGCGGCCAGGGTGGTGGCGCGGTAGGCGTCCCCCTCGGCCGTGAACTTGGCGTGGTCGCGCTCGGCTTCGGCGAGGGTGCGCTGCTTGTAGGCCTCGGCATCGGCGGGCCGCCGGACCTCAGCTTCCAGGCGCTGCGCGGCCAGATCGGCATGGCGCTGCGCCAGCGCGGTCCGCTGTTCGATGACCTCCTGAGATGCCCGGGCCTCAGCCAGCGGTCCGGCCTGCGCGGCGCGGGCTTTGGCCTGCTCGGTTTCGGCGAGGAAACCGGATTGCTTGATCACCAGGTCGCGTTGGTACTGGGCCTTCATCGCCGCCGCTTGCTGCTCCTGCTCGGCCGCCTGCTGGTCGGCCCTGGCCCGGGCGATGCGGGCCTGGCTGGCGACGGCCGCCGCGTGCGGAGCGGCCAGGTTGTCGATGTAGCCGGAGGCGTCTTCGATTTCCTGGATCTCCAGGGCGTCCACGACGATGCCCAGTTTTTCCATCTCGCCGTGGCTGCCGTCCTTGACCTCCTGGGCCACCCGGTCTCGTTCCCTGATGATCTGCTCGACCGTGAGCCCGCCGATGATGGACCGCAGGTGGCCGGCGAAGACCCGGCCGACCAGCACCTCCATCCGGTCCTGCTCGGACAGGAAGCGGCGGGCCGCATTGGCGATCGACACCGGGTCATCGCCGACCTTGAACGCGGCCACGGCCCGGACGTTCAGCCGGATGCCCTGGCTGGTAATGCAGTCCTCGACGATTTCCGCTTCCTGTAATGCGAGGGAGAGCAGCCGGGCTTTCTGCTTGACCGGCATGACGAAGCTGCCGTGGCCGGTCACGATCCGGAACTGGGTGTCGGTGTCCCGGCGCTTCGAACCGGAGATCAGGAGTGCCTCGTTGGGTGCGGGAACGTGCCAGAACAGCATGGGAGCTCCGGGGGGGCTGAACGCTCAGGGCAGCGTCGATCAGGGTAGGGGCGTGACGATAACGGAACGAGCCGACATGCACTCCACGACCACGATACGGCTGTGCCGGGGGATCGCCTCGTCGGACCAGGCCGCGAACGCCTCGGTGCCGCCGCGCACCGGGAGCAGCACCTCACCAGGGCCGTCGGCCGGTATGGACACGGTGACCCGCCCGATCGTCCCGAGAAGGCCCTGGTCCGCGTCAGCTGACACGTCTGACCGGCTTTCTCGTCCCAGCTTCCTCGACCACGGTTCGCATCGCGACTCCCAGACCCCCAGCTTACTGGGGCTGCTTACTGGGGCTGCGCGAAGTCCTTGCTGCGGATGGCGGCCAGGGACACAACGCCCGACACAAGCGCGATGATCGCCGCGACCAGGAGGATGCGGTTCAGGCCGGTGGTGAAGGCGGCCCGGGTGATCATTCCCACGACCTGCCTGGCGTGCGCGGGCAACGTGCCGATCAGGTGCCCGATCTCGCCGGACTGCACGGCGCTGGCGATCTGCGGGCCCTGGTGGGACAGCCCGGGCACCGCCGCCACCCGGGTCACCACCTCGTCTTTCACATTGTTCGAGAACAGCGTGCCCAGCAAAGCGATGCCGGTAGCGATCCCGACCTGGCGGAAGGTGGAGTTGATGCCCGAGGCCATGCCGGCCCGCTGCGGTGGCACGACGCCGACGGCGGTGGAGGCCAGAGGCGGATTCACCATTCCGACGCCGAGGCCGCCCACGATCAATCCTGGGATGAGATGGGTCCAGGCCGAGCCCGCGTTGAGCCCGCGCATGAGCAGCAGTCCCGCGCCGATGATGATCAGGCCGGGTCCGATCAGCAGCCGGACCGGCACCCGGGAGGAAATCCTCCCCGCCACGGTGGAGGTGGCCAGGATGCCGCCGGAGAGCACCATGAACCGCACGCCGGTGGCCAGCGCCGAGTAGCCCAGGATGTCTTGCAGGTACAGCACGAGATAGAGAATCATCGCGAAGATCGAGGCGCTGAGCCCGAACGCGGCGACCGAGCCGCCGCTGAAGGTGGGCAGCCTGAACAGCGTCAGGTCGAACATCGGGTGCGCGCTGCGCAGTTCCACTATGACGAAGGCCGCGAGCAGGACTGCCGCGGCGGCGAAGCAGCCGAGTACGAGGCCGTCGGTGAAGGACCGCTGGTTTGACTCGATCAGACCGTAGACGAGGCTCGACAGGGCCACCGTGAAGAGCGCGAAACCGGCCCAGTCAGGTCGGCTGGCCCGCGGTGCACGCGACTCCGCCACCTTTGTCACCGCGATCGCGGTGGCCACGATCCCGATCGGCAGGTTCACGAAGAAGATCCACCGCCAGGAGAGGCCGGAGGTCAGCACGCCGCCGAGCAGCGGGCCGATCGCGACGGCCAGGCCGGTCACCGCTCCCCAGACCCCGAACGCGGTGCCGCGGTCCTTCCCGCGGAATGCGTCAGCCAGCAACGCCAGCGATACCGCGAACATGATCGCTCCGCCGACTCCCTGCAAGGCGCGGGATAGCTGGAGCATTAGCGTGCTGACGGCGAAGCCGCACAGCGCCGACGCGCCGGTGAACACGGCCAGGCCGATCATGTACAGCAGGCGGCGGCCATACATGTCAGCGAGACTGCCCGCAGTCAGCAGGAACGCGGCCAGGGTCAGCGCGTAAGCGTCAACGACCCACTGCAGGTCGGAGAAACTCGAGTGCAGCGCCCGCTGGATGTCCGGCAGGGCGACGTTCACGATCGTGATGTCCAGCAGCAGCATGAAGGTGCCGAAGCACACCGCGAGCAGCGTCCACCATTTGTTTCCGCGCTGACCAGGACCGTTGCCGCCATCCCCGGCCTGCTGGTCGTGGCGGCCCGGCCCGGACAGATCTGCGTGGGCTTCGGTCACGAAGGCTCCTATGGCTTCGAGAGGAAGTGCAGAGGGATAGGCCCGTTGAGGCACACCGCCCACGGTATCGGTGGGCGGCCCGAACTTGACATGGGCTCAGATAACCGTTATCTATCTAGCTAACCGTTAGAGGGAGATTGGCCCAGAGGAGATCAGCTGTGCAGCAGGAAGTGGTGCTGGCGCTGCTGGCGAAGGAACCGTCGCACGGGTACCAGCTGCGCGCGCGGCTCCGGCAGGCGCTTGGCCCGCTCGGGGACACGATGAACGACGGGCAGGTCTACGTGACGCTGACCCGGCTGCAAAAGGCGGGCCTGGTCGCCTCTGAGCAGGCGGCCGGGGTGGCGGACCGGCCGGACCGCAAGGTGTACGAGCTGACGGCGGCCGGCCAGCAGCGGGTCGCGGGCTGGCTCACGGAGGTGAGCTGGCCCAAGCCTGACCTAGCGGAATTCCATCTCAAGCTGATCGCGGCCGCGGCGGCGGGGCTGGCGGACCCGCTGGCCATCGTGGATGCGCAGCGCCGTGAGCTGCTGCGCCGCCTGCGCGACGCCCAGCGGGCCGCGATGGCCGAGCCGGCCCGGTCAGCGGCCGGGCTGCTGCTGGAGGGCATCGTGCTGCGGCTGCAGGCGGACCTGCGCTGGCTGGAGGCCTGCGAACGGACCTGGACCAGGCGGAAGGACGAGGCATGAACGAGCAGGGCAGCACGTCGGTGGTGCGGGCCCGCGGGTTGCGCAAGGAGTACGGCCAGGAAGCGACCCTGGTGCGCGCGGTCGATGGCGTCGATCTGGATGTGGCCACCGGGGAGACGCTGGCGGTGATGGGGCCCAGCGGCTGCGGGAAGTCGACGCTGCTGCACCTGCTCGGCGGGCTGGACCGGCCCTCGGCGGGGGAACTGCACCTGGCCGGGCGCCGCATCGACCAGATGAGCGAGAAGGGTCTGGCCCGGCTGCGGCGGGACGCGATCGGCTTCGTGTTCCAGGCCTTCCACCTGATGGACGAGCTGACCGCCGTCGAGAACGTCGAACTGCCCGCGTTGCTGGCTGGGCGCTCGCCGCGGGCGGCACGGCGGCGGGCCGTCGGCCTGCTGGAGCAGGTCGGGCTGGCTGACCGGGCCAAGTTCCTGCCCTCGGCGCTGTCCGGGGGCCAGCGTCAGCGGGCCGCGATCGCCCGGGCGCTGGCCAACGACCCGCTCGTGGTCCTGGCCGACGAACCCACCGGCAACCTCGACAGCGAGGCGACCCTGGAGGTGCTCCGGCTGTTCGACAGCCTGCATAAGGCCGGGCAGACGCTGGTCATCGTCACCCACGACTCGCGGATCGCCGCCACCGCGGACCGGCTCATCTCGATGCGCGACGGGGCGTTCGTGGATGAGACCAGGCTGACCGGCGGTACGACGGGGCATCTGGGTTCGCTGGCCGGGCTGGAGGGCTGAGGGGCATGGGCCGTGTCCTGCTCGTGTGCCGCCTGGTCGTGCGCGACCTGCGGCGGCGCACGACGGAGGCCGTGCTGCTGCTGCTCGCGATCATGGCAGCCACGACCACGCTGACGCTCGGGCTCGCCTTGCACGGGGTCACCAGCCAGCCGTACCAGCAGACCCGGGCGGCGACGGCCGGCCCTGACGTGGTGGCCCAGCTCTCCGGGCCGGGTCCGGGGAACGCCGGGCCGCCGATCCTTACCCAGGCAAAGGCGCTGGTCCACGCGCCCGGGGTGACCGGCCATAGCGGGCCGTATCCGGTCGCCGGGGTCCTCCTGCGGGCACGCGACATCACGACGGTGGTGGAGGCGGAAGGGCGCGACCAGGCACCAGCCTCGGTGGACCAGCCGAAGCTGACCCAGGGCAGCTGGCGACCCGTCGCCGAGATCCTCCAGTCCGAACTGGGCTGATGGGCGGGCATCCTAAGTCGGTAACCCGTGTGTTACGGTAGCCTCTGTGTTACGGTTGCATGGTTGTTACCAACGCACGGTGTCACCAGGCACGGGGGGTGAGATGGCTCAGGAGCGCGCCGCCGGCGACCCGTTCGAGGCTCTGGGCGATCCGAACCGGCGCGAGATCCTGCGGCTGCTCAGCGGGGGTGACAAGCCGGTCCAGGAGATCGCCGCGGCGCTGCCGATCAGCCGCCCCGCGGTCTCGCGCCACCTCCGCCTGCTGAAGGAAGCCGGGATGGTGGCGGAGCAGGCCCAGGGAACGCGCCGGATCTATCACCTCCAGGAAGAGGGGATGCGCGCCGTCCAGGCTTATCTGGAGGGTGTGTGGGGCGCGGCGGCCGTCCGGTTCCGGCTGCTGGCCGAGAACACCGACCCAGCGCCGGGGCGATGAGCGGCCCGCTGCGGATGTCCTTCGACGTCGCCTGCTCGGTCGAGCACGCGTTCACCGTCTGGACCTCGCGGATCGGCACGTGGTGGCCGCCCGACCACACGGTGACCGGCCAGCCCGGCCTGGACGTCGTCTTGCAGGGCAGCGTCGGAGGGCGGATCTACGAACGCACGGCCGATGGCGCCGAGCACGACTGGGGTGAAGTGACCGTGTGGAAGCCGCCGACGCAACTGGCCTACCTGTGGCACATCGGGCGGGACCGCGTCACCGCCACGGAGGTGGAGATCCGTTTCGTCGCTCAGGGAGATGCCGCGACCCGGGTCGAGATCGAGCACCGCGGCTGGGAGGAGCTTGGGAACGCAGCCGAGGAATGGCGCGACCGGAACCGGGGCGGCTGGCAGACGCTGCTGCCGCACTATCTGGCCGCGATCGAGAAGCGCGATTGAGAAGCGCGATTGAGAAGGGGGACAGCTGATGGCCGCTGGCACCAAGGACGACCCGTGGGTGCTCAAGACCCCGCCGGGCACCTCCGGCTACACCATGTACCAGGACAAGCAGGCCGACCCGCCTGCCCTGGTCTGCCAGGTGGGTTCCACCACCCTCAAGTACCACCTCCAGGCCATCGATGACCTGCATGCCTGGCTGGCCGCCCAAGGCGACTGGGTCCCGCTCGGCGCTGCCGACGAGAAGAAACCCGCTGCGCCGGGCACCATCGAGGCATGGGGGCGATCACCGGACAATCCCGTCGGAGGCTGGTACGGCCTCCGCAACGGCTACCGCGGCCGGTTCGGGATGTACCTTCCGCCACTTCTGGAGGCACTCGGCCTCGCCGAAGTCACCCACGAGCCACGCAACAACCGAATGCGAGCGACCCCATGACCGTCACCAAGGTGATCCGGTACCGGACGAAGCCGGAAAGTGCTGACGAGAACGAGCGCCTGATCCGGGAGGTGTTCGCGGAGCTGGCGAAGCAGAACCCGGACGGCCTGCGGTACGCCGCCTTCCGCCTCGACGACGGAGTCAGCTTCCTGCATGTCGCCGTGCTCGACGGGGAGGAGAACCCGCTGACGGCGTCGGCGGCGTTCGGCGAGTTCCAGTCCGGCATCAAGGACCGGTGCGCTGAGGGTCCGATTCCGGCCGACGCGGCAATCGTGGGCTCCTACCGGCTGGTCAGCGGGTGAGTCCGGGAGCGGGGTAGACCACCGTCTTGGGCTCGGTGAACAGGTGCTCCCTATGAACCAGCACAGAGCCTGCCCAGCTCGGCCAGCTTCTCCGGCGGCATCCGGAAGCTGGGCCCGGACACCGACAGTGCCGCGACGCACGCGCCGCCCGCATCGAACACCGGGGAGGCCACGGCGACCAGGCCATCTTCGAGTTCGGCGACAGCCGTCGCGTAGCCGTTCCCGCGGACCGCGGCCAGTTCCCGGTCCAGCGCGTCCGCCGCCGTGATCGTGTGCTCGGTATACCGCTCCAGGTGCATGGGCATGGGGATGGCGCCGTAGGCGAGAAGCACCTTGCCGTTGGCCACCGCGTGCGGCTTCGTGCGGCGGCCGATCCAGCCGCCCGAGCAGCTGAGGATAAAGGTGCTGGGCAGCTCGGCCACGTTCAGGATGTCGGGGCCAGCGGGGACGGCGAGGTTGATCGTCTCGCCGGTCCGCTGGGAGAGTTTCTCCATGGCCGGCTGCATCGCGGCGACGATGTCGGTGCTTCGCAGGGCGAGAGTGCCCAGCCGGATGATCTCCACGCCCAGCCGGTATCGCCTGCCGGACCGGGCCAGGAACCCGGTGCGCTCCAGGGTGGCCGCCAGGCGCGAGGCGGTCGACTTGTGCACGTCGAGCGCACGGGCGATCTCTGTTACGCCGAGTTCAGCGCGCCCGTCCTCGAAACTTGCCAGCAGGGCGAGTACGCGCTCGGCCGATTGATAGGTTGCGCCAGACGCAACCTCGCTCCCGGGCATGCACCCAGGATGGCCACTGGCCTGCGCTGGGTCAACTGCGGCCCCGCCTGGCCTGTTCCATGATCACGGAATATAACTGTCAAATACGACCGGAAATATTCCGTGATCATGGAACGAGAGCAGGCGCCGATGACCGAACCCGGCGGGTCCGGGACCGCAGCAGTTTCGCCGGATGATCCACTCCCCGAGGCCCTCATGCTGGCCCGTGGCGCGGCGGCCGCCGGGCTGGGCCTCAAACTCCTCGGCGGGCTGGCCGTACGCGTGCTCTGCCCGGCCGGGTTCCCACCGCGGCTGCGCCGGGACCAGGACATCGACTTCGCCTGCCTGTCCAAGGAGCGCAAGAAAGTGGCCGCTTGGCTCGCGGACAACGGCTGCGAACCGGACCGCCGGTTCAACAACCTCAACGGTGACAAGCAGATGTACTTCAACGCCCCTTCGGGGCGGCCCATCGACGTCATGGTCGACCGGCTGACCATGTGCCACACGCTCGACTTCCGGCCCGGCTTCGGCCGGCTTCCGCTTACCGTCGACGTGGTCGACCTGCTGTTGTCCAAGCTTCAGATCGTGGAGTTGAACGAGAAGGACGCCCGGGACATCGTCCATCTCCTGTCCGCCGTGCCGGTGGGCGGGGGTGCACCTGGATCGATTGATACCGAGCACTTCGGCAAGCTGCTCGGCGGGGACTGGGGCTGGTGGCGGACGGTAACCGGCAACCTGGCCAAGCTGCCGGCCCTGCTTGAGGCTAGTCCCGGCCTGGCTCCCCCAGAGCCGCCATTCGACGCGATCGCTGCCTCCCGGCAGCTCCTGGAGATCGCCGAGTCGGCCCCCAAGGGAGTCAAGTGGCGGGTCAGGGCGAATGTCGGCGACCGCATGCGCTGGTACGAACTGCCAGAAGAAGTCGCGCACTGATGAGTCTGGCATGCTTGACGCCGGTTTCGGCGGAGTGCTACACGTTGCACAGGGTGCACAGATGTTGCATCCAGCGCGTCGAGGGCGTGGTGCCGCATGAGGATCTTCTTCGCCACGGACATCCACGGCTCGGAAGTCTGCTGGCGGAAGTTCCTCAATTCAGCCGCGTTCTACAAGGCTGACCTCGTGGTGCTCGGCGGTGACGTGACTGGGAAGGTGATGGTCCCGGTCGTCGCCCGGGGCGGCTACTGGCAGGTGACCGTGCGCGGGCAGTCGCTGCGCATGGAGACCCGGCAGGAACTGGAGGATGTCGAGCGCCAGATCCGCAACACCGGCTCTTACCCCGCGATCGTCACCCCCGATGAACTCCAGAACCTCAGCGAGGAGGAGGGCGCGGTCGATCGCCGGTTCAGCATCGAGATGCTCCGTTCCCTCGACCGGTGGCTCGACATGGCGGACGGCAAGCTCAAGGGCGGCGCGATCCCCTGCATCCTGAACGGGGGGAACGACGACATCTGGGAGATCGACGACGTCATCGAGTCATCCCCGTGCGTGACCTTCGGCGAGGCCAAGGCCGTCGAGCTTCCCGGAGGCTTCCACCTGGTCTCCATGGGCTGGACCAACCCGACCCCGTGGGACACGTTCCGCGAGGCGCCGGAGGCGGACCTGCGGCAGAAGATCGACGCCGTTGCCGCGCAGGTGCCGGACATGGAGCGGACGATCTTCAACTTCCACGCCCCGCCGTACGGCACCGGGCTGGACGAGGCCCCGGCACTCGACGACACGCTGCGGCCGATCCACGGCGGCGCGGTGATGAAGGCGGTCGGCTCCACTGCAGTGCGCGACGCCATTCTGGAGTACCAGCCGATGCTCTCCGTGCACGGTCATATCCACGAGAGCCGGGCGGTCAAGAAAATGGGCCGGACGCTGGCGATCAACCCCGGGAGCGTTTACGGCGACGGCGTCCTGCAGGGCGCGGTGCTGGAACTGAACGCGAAGAAGGGAAAGGTCGGCAAGTACCTTCTCGTGAACGGCTGAGTATTTTCCCAGGGCGCCGGGCTTGCGAATTACTGAGTATTACACCGGAGGCGAGTATGGCTACTGACGCTATTGGCGGGCAAGCACCACCGACCCTGTTCTTGCGCAAAGCCACCGGCCTGGTCCGTGGCTGGTCGGTCAGGGACTCGATCATCTATGCCGCCCTGGCGACCAACTTCGTCACGCTCGGGATCTACGAGTTCACTTTCGCGGGCCCCGCGTTCCCCAAGGGCCAGCTGATTACCTCGGTGGTCATCTCGGGAATCTGGGTATCGTTCCTGGTCATCGCGTATGCGGGGCTCGTCGTCACGATCCCGCGGGCCGGTGGTGACTACGTGTGGCAGAGCCGGATCCTGGGCAGCGGAATCGGGTTCGTGATGGCCGCCACCGGGTGGTGGTTCATCCTCTGGCTGTGGGCGCCCATCTACGGCAACATCCTGTCGGTCCAGTTGTTCGAGCCGCTCTGGGCCACGCTGAAGTGGACCTGGCCCGGCGGCGGTGCCGCGTGGTTCGGCACGAGCAACGGGATCTTCATCGTCACGCTCATCACAATCGCGCTGGCCGGCCTGCTGGTCTCGCTCGGGATGTCCGGGTACGCGAGGATCCAGAAGTGGTGCTTCCTCGGCGGCATGATCGGCTTCGCCGTCGTCGTGGTGCTGTTGCTGGCCAACTCGCACGCCAACTTCATCAGCTCGTTCAACCTGGAAGGCCAGAAGTTGTTCGGCGTCAAGGGCGCCTACCACGCCACCAACGCCGCGGCCGCGAAGGCCGGATACACCACGTCGCCCTTGGGCTTCGGCCCGCTGGGGCCGACCATGCTGCTCGTGCCGGCGATGATGTTCTTCATCCTGTGGCCGAACTGGGGCGCCACGCTCTACGGCGAGATCCGCGGGGCGAGCGACTTCAGGCGGGTGTTCACCGGCATGTTCGTGGGCTTGTGGATCACGGTGGCCTGCACGGTCATCTTCCTGCTGCTGATCGCCAAGACGGTCGGCTGGGACTTCTACCAGAACCTCAACGCGCTGGACTACAACGCCACACCGACGTTCGGCATCTGGCCGTACCCGTTCATGTTCGCGGGCTGGCTGGTGCACAACACGGCCTTCCAGGTCGCCCTGATCCTGGTGCTGAGCCTGTGGTTCTTCGGCTGGGTGGGAACCCTGTTCCTGTCCTCGACGCGGGTCATCTTCGCGGCGGCGTTCGACCGGGTGCTGCCCGACCGGGCCGCGGAGGTCTCCGAGAAGCGCAAGGTCCCGGTCTACTCGCTGGTCCTGATGCTGCTCCCGGCGGCCGGCCTGGCCGCCGTCTACGCCTACTCGACGACGTTCCGGACTTACACGCTGGACGCCACCCTGGTCATCGCGGTGACCTACCTGTTCAGCGCGATCGCCGTGGTCATCCTGCCCTGGCGCAAGCCTGACCTGTGGCGGGCGTCACCGGCCAGCCGGATCAAGATCTTCGGCGTGCAGATCGTCCCGGTTGCCGGCGTCATCACCATCGGGCTGCTCGGCTTCAACCTCTACGAGTGGCTCAGCAACAAGCTGTACTTCGTGAACAGCCGGGACTCGCTCTACTACATGGGCGCGATGTACGTGCTGGCCATTATCGTGTTCGTGTCAGCCAAGATCATCCGCAACAGGCAGGGCATCGACCTGTCGTTGATCAACAAGGAGATTCCGGTTGAGTGAGGCCCTGCCCGTGGTGAGTGAGCCCCGTGGTTAGTAAGCACCGTGGTGACTAAGTACCGTGGTTAGTAAGCACGGTGCCAGCGCTGTCATCGTCGGCGCGGGCATCGTCGGCAACAGCCTCGCGTATCACCTGATGCGGCTCGGCTGGCGCGATCTCGTCCTGGTGGACAAGGGCCCGATGCCCAACCCGGGCGGCTCGACCGGCCATGCGTCCAACTTCATCTTCCCGATCGAGTACTCGAAGATGATGATGGAACTGACCCGCGACAGCACCGAGCAGTACAAGGCGCTCGGCGTGTTCACCGAGAGCGGCGGCATCGAGGTCGCGCGCACCGAGGAGCGGATGCACGAACTGCGCAGGCGGTGCACGGCGGCGCGGGCATGGGGTATCCCCGCGCAACTGCTCATCCCGGCGGAGGTCGGCAAGCTCGTGCCCTACCTGGACGAATCCATCATCCTCGGCGGGGCGCACTTCCCCACCGTGGGCGTGGTGGACTCGCTGCGGGCCGGGACCCTGATGCGCGAGCAGGCGCAGGAGGCGGGCGCGCTGCGGGTGCTGGCCGGCGCCGAGGTGCTGGGCATCGACACCGACGGCGGCACAGTTACCGGGGTCCGTACCACCCAGGGCGACATCGAGACCAGCGCGTGCGCGGTCTGCTGCGGCGTATGGAGCCCGCGCATCGCGCGGATGGCGGGCGCCAGGATCCCGCTCACCCCGATCGTGCACCAGATGATCAGCGTCGGGCCCATCGCGCTGTTCGAGGGCACCACGGGGGAGATCGCCTACCCGATCGTCCGGGACGTGGACACCAACATGTACGAGCGCCAGCACGGCGGCGACATGGAGGTCGGCTCGTACGCGCACCGGCCGATCATCGTCAGTCCCGACGACATCCCGTCCATCGAGGAATCGGTGCTGTCGCCGACCGAGATGCCGTTCACCCAGGATGACTTCGACCCTCAGCTGCTCCAGGCCCTCGAGCTGATGCCGGATCTGCTGGGAGACGAGCGGGCGGGCATCCGTTATGCCATCAATGGGCTTATCTCCATGACGCCGGACGGTCACCCGCTGCTCGGCGAGACGCCTGAGGTGGGCGGCCTGTGGTCGGTCGCGGCGAGCTGGATCAAGGAGGGGCCTGGCATCGGGCGGGCGGTGGCCGAGTGGATGAGCGGCCAGGTCCCGGAGATCGACATCCACGAGGCCGACATCGCCCGGTTCTACCCGCACCAGCGCACCGCCGAGCACGTCCGGGCGCGGGCCCGGGAGGGCTTCAACAAGATGTACGGGATCGTGCACCCGGCCGAGCAGTGGGAGTCCGGGCGGCCGGTCCGGCGCAGCCCCGTCTACGAGCGCGAACGCGACCTGGGCGCCGTGTTCATCGAGACCGCCGGGTGGGAGCGGCCGCAGTGGTACGACTCGAACGAGCGGCTGCTGGAGAAGTACGCGGGGACGCTGATGCCGCGCGACGCCGAGTGGGATGCCCGGTGGTGGTCACCCATCATCAACGCCGAGCACCTCGCCATGCGGGACGCGGCCGGGCTGGTGGACCTCTCCGCGTTCGCGATCTTCGACATCGCCGGCCCTGGCGCCCTGGAGGTCGTGCAGTCGCTCGCCGTCGCCCAGATGGACGTGCGGGACGGGCGCGTGGTCTACACCTCGCTGCTGGATGAGCGCGGCGGCTTCAAGGCCGACCTCACGATCATGCGGCTCGGCCCGCAGCGGTTCCGCGTGGTGACCGGCGGGGCCACCGGGATGGCGGACATGAAGTGGTTCGCCGGCCACCTGCCGGCTGACGGCACCGCGGCCCTGGCCGACCTGACCTCGGCGCAGGCGACGCTCGGGCTGTGGGGACCGCGGGCCAGGGGCGTGCTGGAGGCGGTGACCGGTGACGATGTGTCGCAGGCCGGCTTCCCGTTCGGCACCTGCCGGGAGATCGAGATCGGCGGCGTGACCGTGCTCGCCTCGCGCATCTCCTACGTGGGCGAGCTGGGCTGGGAGCTGCACGTCCCAATGGAGCAGGGAGCCAAGCTCTGGGACACCCTGACCGGGGCGGGCACCCCGCACGGCCTGGTGCCGGTCGGCATCGGCGTCTACGGGACCACGGGCCGGCTGGAGAAGGGGTACCGCGCCTTCGGTAACGAGCTGACCGCCGGCTACACCCTGGTCGAGGCCGGGATGACCCGGCCCAAGGTGAAGGAGCACCCGTTCACCGGCCGGGACGCGTACCTGGCCCAGCGGGACGCCACGCCGGTCGCGGTGCTCTGCACGCTGACCGTGGATGACCACCGGTCGGCCTCAGGCCAGCTCAGGTACATGCTTGGTGGCGAGCCAGTGCTTGGCCCGGAGGGTGACGTGCTCGTGGATTCCCGGGGTCGGCCGTCCTACGTGACTAGCACGGGGTCAGGCCCCTCCCTGGGCCAGCACCTGCTGATGGCGTACCTGCCCGCCAGGCATGCGCGGGTGGGCAGCCACCTCGCCGTCGAGTACCTGGGCGAGCAGTACCCGGTGACCGTCGCGGTGGCTGGTGCCACACCGCTGTTCGACCCGGAGAACCAGCGGGTCCGGAGCTGACCGGCGTGCACATCCTGGTCTGCGTCAAGCGGGTGCCGATGGTCGGCGGCAAGATCGCCGTGACGTCGGACGGGCAGGACGTGGACACCCGGATGTCCGGCTTCACCGTCAGCCCGCACGAGGAATGCGCGGTCGAGGAGGCGGTCCGGCTGACCGAGCGGCTCGGCGGCACCGTCACGGTGCTCACCCTCGGCCCGGCGGAGGCGGCGGACCAGCTACGGGACATGCTGGCGCTCGGCGCGGGCCGCGCGCTGCTGCTGGAGACCGACGGCCGCGAGTGGGGACCGATCGCCACCGCCGAGGCCATCGCGGACGCGGCTCGCAGCCGGGCGGACGGCCCGGACGGTCCTTTCGACCTGCTGCTGTTCGGGAACGAAGCGGCCGATACCGGGGACTACCAGGTGGCCGTGCGGGCCGCGCACATGCTCGGGCTGCCGTGCGTGACCGGCATCAAGAACCTGGAGATCGACGGGGGCGGCGCACGTGCCCGGCGCGAATACCGGGGGAGTGCGGAAGCCTTCGACATCCCGCTGCCCGCGGTGATCAGCGTCAAAGAGGGCATCAACCTGCCGCGGTACCCATCGCTGCCTGGCCGGCTGCGGGCCAGGCGGGCGGCCATCGACGTGCTGTACCCGCAATGGCGCCCCGAGGGGCTGCGCAAGGACGGGTTGCGGGTGCCCGCACAGGAGCGCAGGCAGGCGCGGGTGCTCGGTTCCGGCGCCGAGGCCGTGCCCGCGCTGGTGCGGCTGCTTGAAGAGCTGGGAGTCTTGCGGTGACCGTGCTCAGCCTGGTCGAGCTCGACGGGGCCGGACTGGCCGACTCGTCGTTGCGGGTGCTGGCGTTCGCCCATGGTTTGGCTCAGTCCTCCGGCCGGGGGCTGGCGGCGGTGGTTTTCGGGCCCGCGGCTGGGGTGCCGACCGGGGAACTCGGTGAGCGCGGTGTGGCCGACGCCTATGCGATCGATTCGGCGGAGTTCACGGAATACGCGCCAGTGGCATGGGCGCGGGCGCTGGCCGGGCTGGCCGCGGACATCTCCGCGACGGCGGTGGTCGCCGCGGGCGGCGACCGGGGCAGTGAGCTGATGGCCCATCTGGCGGCCATCACGGGCCTGCCGATGGCCGCGAACTGCGTCTCTGCCGCGTGGGCGGCCGACGGCGAGTGCCGCCTCGTCCGCCAGCGCTGGGCGGGCAGCCTGCTGGAGGACGCCACGCTGGACGCGGACATGGCGCTGCTCACGGTGGCCACCGAAGCGGTTGCCCCCGCGCCGGAGCCGCCTGGCAGCCCCGCGCCCGAGGCGCCCGGCAGCAGCCCCGCGCCGGAGGCGCCCGTCGCCCCCAGCGTGCACATCGTGAAGCCCGTGCCCGACGATGGCGACCTCGTGGTCCGGGCCACCGAGTCAGTCAGCCGCGGCACGGGAATCTCGCTGGCCACCGCGCGGGTGGTGGTCGGGGGCGGGCGTGGTGTCGGCGGTCCCGGGGGTTTCGCGCCGCTGGAGGAACTGGCCGGCCTGCTCGGCGCGGCGGTCGGGGTGTCCCGGGTGGTGACCAGCCAGGGCTGGCGGCCGCATACGCAGCAGGTGGGCCAGACCGGCACCCGCATCACCCCCGAGCTCTACCTGGCCTGCGGGATCAGCGGAGCGATCCAGCACATGGCCGGCTGCCTGGGCGCCAAGCACATCGTTGCCATCAACACCGACCCCGGTGCGCCGATCATCTCCCGCGCTGAGTATGCGGTCATCGGCGACCTGAACGAGGTGATCCCAGCGCTGATCGCGGAAATCAGGAAACGCAACGATCAGACGTAAGCACTCAGGTTCTGCCGCATGGTCCGGGTGAGCGGATGGTCAGGGCCCAGCACCCGCTCGCAGTCGGCCAGGGCCCGCTCGGACATGGCGACCGCATCGGAAAGCCGCCGCGCCGCGTGGTACGCGTGCGCCAGGTTGCCGCGTGACGTCAGGGTGCTCGGGTGGTCGGGGCCCAGCACGCGTTCGCAGTCGGCCAGGGTCTGCTCGTAGAGCACCAGCGCGTCCTTGACCCGCCGCGCCGAGTGGTAGGCGTTGGCCAGGTTCCCGCGTGCGTTCAGCGTGTCCGGGTGGTCGGGGCCCAGGATGCGTTCCCGGTCGGCGAGGGTCCGCTCGTACTGGGGGATGGCGTTCTTCAGCCGCCCGGCGCTGCGGTAGGCGTAGGCGAGGTTGCCGCGTGCGGTCATTGTGTCGGGGTGCCCGGCGCCCTGGGCGCGTTCCCGGTCGGCGAGGGTCCGCTCGTACTGCGGTATCGCCTCCTTCACCATGCCTGCCTGCTGGTAGGCGTAGGCGAGGTTGCCGCGTGCGGTCAGCGTCTCGGGGTGCCCGGCGCCCTGGGCGCGCTCCCGGTCGGCGAGGGCCCGCTCGTACAGCGGTACCGCCTCTTTCATGCGGCCCGCCTGCTGGTATGCGTGGGCCAGGTTGCCGCGTGCGGTCAGCGTGTCCCGGTGGCCAGCGCCCAGCGCCCACTCCCGGTCGGCGAGCGTCTGCTCGTACAGGGCGGTGGCGTCATCCAGGGTTTCCTCGTGCGTCCCTGCGGCCGGGGCCGGCGGCCCTGCCGTCCCCTGCGCGGCGGCGAGGCGGTCACGGACGAGCAGCGTCTGGGCGTGTCCCGCACCCAGCAGCCTGGTGCTGGCCGTGAGCGTGTCCCGCCAGTAGGCGACGGCCGCCTCGCTGAGCCCGGCGGCGTCCCGGCTCTGCCCGGCCCTGATCAGCACCCCGTGCCCCTGCGGTGCCCAGAGGAGTTCGCCCGCGGTCGCGTTCAGTGACGCGGTGCTGTCGCGTAGCGCCTGGGACAGCAGGGGCTGCTCGGTGTCGCGCTCCGGCCACGCTTCGAGCAGCGCGTCGGCGGCGGCCTGGGCCGCCCTCTCAAGCTCGGCGGGCGTGAGGTTCTTCAGGACCAGTGCCTGGACAATCGTGTGCACCGCCGCGGTGCGGGCCACGCTGGCCGGGTCGATGGTCAGCAGGCCCAGCCGGTGCAGGTTGTTCAGGGCGTCCGCGACCTGGGCCTGGTCGGTGGTTACGGCGTGGTGGCCGGTGATGTAGCTGCATGCGGCATGGCTGACGAGAACTCCGCCAGGGATGCCGCTCGGGTCCATCATCGCGGCTAGCACCAGGGCGGGCTCGGCCAAGCCGGCCGGCGGGAGCTGGTTGGCCCGCTCGATCGATAGTGACCAGGTGACCTCCAGTGCCGAGGGAACATCCTTGGACAAGGCGCTGGTCAGGTGACTGCTGCGGTCGGCGGACCAGAACCGGTACTCCCGGCAGTTCGCCCCTGTGTCGATCATCAAGGCGGTGGCCTGCGCCAGGGCGAGCGGATGGCAGCCGAGGTCCTTGGCGAGATCGAGCGCCTCGGTCCGCTGGCCCGGATCGTCGTGCAGCCTGGCCGTCAGGTAGGCCAGCGCCTCGCGGAGGGTGAACGGGCCGACCGGCACGATCCGGCGGCCCCTCCCGCGTAGCGCGTCGCCTTGCTGCCGGGTGGTGGCCAGGACCCGGCCAGCCGGGCCTTGCGGCCACAGTCCGGCCAGGTCGGCCGGGTCGACGAGATCATCGAAGATCACCAGCCACGGCCGGCCGGTCTGCGCTAGCCACGTCAGGAGCCGGGCGGCGGCGGCCTCGGGATCCTCATCGAGATCTGTGATCCCGATGTCCACGAGGGCCTGCGCGTACGCCGTCACGATGGCGTCCCGGCTGGTGGCGGTGACCCAGACCAGCAGGTCTACCGCGCTGGTCTCCCAGAGGAGGTGTGCGAGCGCGGCGGCGAATTGCGTCTTGCCGGTGCCGCCGCGCCCGTGTTCCTGAGGGCCAGGCCCGCCGGAACCGGCGGGAGGGGTCAGCAAGACCGTCTCGTCCGGAGTCAGCGCGCCGACGAGGCCCGCCCCCGTCTCGGGGCGGGGACTGTGGCTGTCGGCCAGCGGTGGTACAGCTCCTGAGCGAACCGGCCAGATCACGTTGCGTGCTCGCGGCGGGATCGGCGCGCCGCGGCCGTTCCTGGGCATGTGGTCACCAACGTGTTCCCGCTACGCACCCGGACTCTCCCGATGATCCCCGCGCCTCTGGCAGGGAACAGATTATGACGGTACGCCCGGAAAAGGAGGCAAACAGGTGGCATCAGGAAACGGGCCGAGTCGACAGTCAGGATTACTCGCCGCTTATGTATACCGTGTCCAATCCACATCATCGGAGGATGACGCGACGTGCACGCTACGTGTCAGTAATCTCGGCGGGACTTAATTCTTGGGCTCTTCACTAACGCGATGTCACTGAACGGATTTGTTACCGCACTGTATGACTTTCCGCATCGACTCCGGCCGCGATAAACAGTGAACCCCCCTGTTTACACAGGGGGGTTCACTTCACTTGGCGCAGGTAACACCAACTAGAAGGCGTAGCTTGACCTAGCGGCCAGTGCTTGACAGGCCAGTGCGGAGTGCAGCCGCGAGGGACTCTCCGGCGTAAGAGGGCGCGGAACGTTCAGATGGTGACGGCGGGAACTGGGGAGACCCTCCCCGGCCGGAGTGCCCACCCTGGCGGCTGTCCGTGGGGACAGGGTCCGTGCCTTGCAGCATGTGCTTTACCGGGCGGCCAAGGCTGACCCGAGCAGACGGTTCCATGCGCTGTTCGACAAGGTCCGCCGCAGGGATGTGCTGGACAGGGCGTGGGAGGACGTGCGCCCAACCGCGGCGCTGCTGGCATTGACCGTGTCACGCTGGAGGATGCCGAGGAGTACGGGATTGCCCGGCTCCTCGGAGTCTTCCTCGTACTGACCATGATGGTCGGTCCCAAGATCAGCCCGGAAGGCGTGGTGGCGGAAGAACGGCGGGGGAAGGCGGTGGCCGACCTCGCCCGGGAGTCCGGAATCGAGCATCTCGTGTACAGCTCACTCAATGGGGCGAGCGCCCGTTCAGGAATCCCCTATTACGAAAGCAAGGCGCGGATCGAAGAGCACATCCACGCGCTGAGGCTTCCGGCGACTATCCTGCGTCCCGTCTCCTTCATGGACAATTTCGCCACCTACAACCGTCCGGTCCTGGACGACGGCGAGCTGGTGGTCAGCCTCGCCGTGCGGCCAGAGCTTCCGATGCAGCTGATCTCGGTGCGCGACATCGGCGCGTTCGCGGCGATCGCGTTCGACCGGCCGGACCAGTTCCTCGGCCGGACCGTCGAGATCGCCGGGACGTACTCACGCCTCCGCAGATCGCCGAGACCTTCGGCCGTGTCTGCGGCCTGCCGGCGCGTTTCCGCCAGACCCTCTCTGTCCATCTGGCGCACGGGTCGGACGGCCGCTGGTCAGTCGTCTTCCTGGAGCCGTTTGCGCCACCCTCGCCGAGCAGCCTCCCGACTGTGGTGAGCAGTTCGAGTGCGCCGCCGTCGTGACCTATGCGGCCCGGCGGGCGGCGCGCCGCAGCGCCAGGTACGCCCCGGTGCCGATGGCGATCAGCAGCACGCCGACCACGAGCCATGGCCATGGGCTCCATTCGCTGAGGCAGCTTTGCCCGGCCGCGGTGGTGCTGCACACCTGGCCGGGACCGCTGCGGTTGAGATAGCCGACATAGAGGGGCGCCAGGCCCGCCCCCGACAGCAGCCCAATGCAGGAGATGCCAAGGCCGCGCCGCCACGTCAGCAGCGCGGCTCCGATAACGGCGGCCGCCAGGACGTAGGGTCCGACAGTGAACGCGGTCAGCAGGCCCACGCTCGCGCAAGCGCCGACCACCGCCCAGCCGAGGTACATCCCGACACCAGACGTCGGCCGGGCCGTCCGGACCGTCACCGTGCCGATCCCGCCGCCGGGCCCGCCATGGCTGGCGGGCGGAAATGCAGGTCAAGCTCGTTGGCGTAGCTGAGTCCCAGGCTCGCGCCGTGCCGGGTGACCCAGTCGGTGAACACCACCTGCCCCGTGGAAGGCGCGTCGGAATCCGCTAATCCGGCGGCCATCGCCTGGTACTCCTCACGGGTGAGCACGATATCGCGCAGCACGATGCCCAGGAGACCGGTCAGCGCCGGGACCAGGCGGCCGGGTACGGGCAGCAGGATAGCGCGGCTGCCGACCGCCGCCCGGATCGCCAGGACCATGTCCCGGAAGGTCACCGACTGGGGCCCGACCGCATCGACTACGACCGTGTCATTGCGCCCGCCGAGTTCCACGCACAACCGCGCCAGATCATCAACGTGGATGCCGCGCACTCGATAGTCTCCCCGGCCGCCGATGGCGAATACCGGCAAGCGCCGCAGCAGCCACGCCACGTTGTTCACCAGGACGCCGTCGCCGCCGAACAGGATCGCCGGGCGGACAATCGCGCTGGGCACGCCGGTGCCGGTCAGGTACTGCTCGACCTCGGCCTTCCCGCTGAAGTACGGGTACGGGGAATCAAGGCTCGGGTGGGTGATGGAGACATGCACGATCCGCTGCACGCCTGCGCGCGCCGCGGCATCGAACAGCACCTTGCTGTTGTCCACCGCCTGACGGTGGTCGACCCGGCCGTGAGCGAATCGCACCCAGTAGGTGTTGTACAGGGTATGCACCCCATGCAGCGAGTGCCGCAGCCCATCCGGATCGGCGAAGTCGAGCGGGCGCACGTCGGTGTCGGTCCCGGCCGGGGCACGTCCGGGATGCCCGGTCAGGGTGCGCAGCCGGTGGCCGACGGCACGAAGTTCCCGCGCTATGGCAGCCCCGGAGTAGCTGAACGCTCCGGTAACAGCATCGACCTGGGTATCTGAGCTCGTCAGGGCTGTCCCTTCTTCCTGCCGGGCGCGATAAGCCTGCCGACACGGTCGAGCAGGCCGGCCAGCGCGCTGGCACGGTCGAAGAGCGCCAGTGCGGCGCTCCGGTCACCATCAAGGCTGGCTAGCATCTCCAGCCCGAGGATCCCGGCGACGACGCCGTGCGCGACCTCCCGGGCCGGCAGCAGCGCCGCGGCGCGCGAGGCCGCCGGCACCCGCTCCACCACGGTTTCCGCGAACTCCCGCCACGGCGCCAGCCGGGCGGCGACCTGCTCGCCGAGTCCGGGAACCGAGTGGGCGCCGCTGATCATTGCGACCAGGATGGCCACGTGACCGGCGTCTAGGTCTTCGACGAAGACCGAGCGGGCGCCGTCCACGAGGTCGGCGAGGCTCCCGGTGTGGTCCAGCAGCTCGCGGTAGGCGGCCATGCGCCGCGTGCTGACCTCGTCCAGCGCGGCGAGCAGCAGATTGCTGACCGAGCCGAAGTGGTAGAAGATAAGCGCCTGATTGCAGCCGACCCGCTGGGCGATCTGCCGGGCGCTGGCGCCGGCGAACCCCACCTCCCGCAAGGCCGCGATGGCCCCCCGGACCAGCGCAGCCTGCGTGGCGGCGCCCCCCTGGTGCTGGTTGCCAACGCTGGAAGCCGCTCTTCGGCTCATGGCAGCACGTACTCCTCGTTAAGCGTTCGATTAAAGCAATCGCTCAACATCGTACGCCTGGTTCCGCATACTTGAGCGCGTGGCGACCTGTCTGCTATGCCGTGTCCGGACGGCCTGGTGCGCGCTGGTGTACACCTGGCTGGTCAAGCGGGTGCTTCGCTCCTGGAAGCGTCCCGGCACTTCCCCGGAGCACATCGCCCGCGCTGCCGGGCGTGGTGTGGTGCTGGCGCATTGCTCCTTGCTGTGGAACGCGCTGCCGCACTTCCAAGGCGGTCCCAGCCAAGCTGATCAATCCTGTACGGTCTGATATGAGCCTGGGACACACTAGATTGCTTTGTAACGCCTGGCATGGACCTGCGGCTTTCTGACTCGAAATCGGCTCCTACCAGGACGAGCGGGCAGGAGGTCGGCTTGGGCTACTACGCCACCCGGATAGCAGTGATCACGGGAGCGGGCTCGGGTATCGGCCGCGCGGTGGCTATGGGCTTAGCGCGCCGCGGTGCGCAATTGGCCTTGTCAGATCGGGATGCCGACGCAGTGGAGGATACCGCGCGGCAGTGCCAGCTAGCCGGCGGGCGGGTGCGCACGGACACGATCGATGTCACCAACCGCCGGGCAGTACTCGATTATTCAGCGGCAGTGTTCGGCGACTTCGGCCGCATCGACTTGGTGTTCTGCGTTGCGGGCGTCATTCATACCGGGAGCCTCCTGGCATAGGAGTTCTCTGACATCGACCACGTGATTAGTGTCAACCTCTTTGGTGTAATTAACATGGCTAAGGCTTTCCTGCCTCACCTAATATCGTCGGGAGGCGGGCATATCGTGAACTTTTCCAGTGGCTTCGGCCTGAGCTGCTCGTGACGAGAACGGCCGGGCGCTGCCCGCACCGCTCATCCGTGATGAGGTCGTCACTTTCTTAATTGCTGGCCATGAGACGACGGCAGCCAGCCTGACGTGGGCCTGGGACTTGCTCGCGCATAATCCGCTGGCCGCCGAGCGGTTGGCGGCTATGACGGCCGGCATGGGCCAAGACCCGGATCAGGATTCGGATGGATTCCGGTACGCTCAGGCAGTCGTCGAAGAGGCGCTCCGGCTGTACCCGCCGGCGTGGTCGATCGTCAGGGATGCCATCACCGACGATGAGATCGACGGTCACCCTATCCCGGCCGGCAGCGTCGTCATCACCAGTCCGTATGTGACTCACCGGGATCCCCAGCTATGGCCGATGCCGCAGGCCTTCTGTCCCGAACGGTTTCTTGCGGACTCCCCCGACCGTCCGGAGTATGCGTACTTCCCGTTCGGCGCGGGCATGCGCCACTGCGTCGGCAACCGGATGGCGCTGCGGCAGGCGAGCACCGTCATCGCCGCCCTGGCTAGCAGGTTCGCGCTTGTCGCCACGAGTTCCGCACCGGCCACGCCGGTCCCGGCGGTGACGCTACGGCCTAGTCACGCCATCATGCTGCGTTTATCTCTGCGGTAAGGAATGACAATGTCCCAAGTGCGCCGAGGAATCAACGTCAGCCAGGCTCGGGTCATCCTCACCGGGGCAGCTGGCGGCCTCGGCATGGCCACGGCCACGGCCACGGTCCTGAGCGACGCCGGCGCTCATGTTGTCGGCATAGACCGGCGGCCAGGCGCCGGACTCATCTGCGCTGATGTCACCAAGCCTGACGAGATCGCCGGCGCAGTCCAGGAGGCCGGCGGACAGCTGGGCGGCATCGACATTTTGATTAACAACGCGGGATTGGGCTGGGCCCAGCGTTCTGGTGAGCCAGCCGACAAGGACGCCCGGGAAATGATAGAGGTCAACTTGTTCGGCGCCTGGAACACCACGGCGGCCGCGCTCCCGGATCTGCTTTCCAGCTCCGGTCATGTTGTCAACGTGGCATCGGGCATAGCCATCCTCAGCATGCCGTATGGGGCCGCGTACTCGGTAAGCAAACGCGCGCTCACCGCTTACTCGGACGTCCTGCGGCTTGAATATCGTGGCCGACTGGCGGTCACGACTCTTTACCCCGGGTACCTGGAGACCGGCATCCACAATCGAAACGCCGCCCAAAGGATACTCGGTGGGCGACGCTATCCCGACTGACTCCCTGCCGACGGCGGCTCGGGCTGTTGTGCGAGCTTGCCGGCGTCGGTTGTCAGGGCACCTCGACTGGTGGGATCCGCACGGCGATCTCGCCGCCGAGCCGGTAACCATCGGTCAGCCGGAGGTCGTCACCACTCCAGAAGCGGCCGGCGTCATACCAGTTCGGCCGGTGCTGGCCGGAGAGGAGCCCCATGGCCTGGTAGGTGACGGCGAGAATTTCCGCGCAGTAGGCGGTCTCCAGATCGGCCTCGCTGGGACGCTTCATGGCCGGCACGCGGCCGGCCAGCCACCGCGACGCGAGCCGGGCCGTGGAGGGGAACGGGGTGCCGTCCATCCGGGCGATGGTACGCAGGACGGCATCCTCCATCTGCCGGGTGACCGGGCGATCCAGCTGCCGCAGCCACCCCCGCTGCCCGTACCTGGTGGCCCAGACCCCTACTGCTCCGCGCAGATCGTGCAGCTGCACCCCGCGGTGACGGCTGCCCGCCCACAGGTCGGGCAGGGCCCGGCCCAGCTCGGCGTGCCACATCAGCGGCGGCAGGTCGTCGATGACGACGGACATGCCGACGTGGTTGACCGGGCTGTTGGTCGCCATCTGGATGGCCCGGTCGGCCACTGTGCGCCCGCGAAAGAGCCACACGTCACCGGTGCGGGTCAGGTCGATGGCCTCATCCAGGGTGATGCTCACGGGCGGCACAGTAGGCACGGTCGTAGCCTAGGCAGATGCGCTGGTGGAAAGTACTAGGACTGGCAGGCTTCGTCGGTGTCGCCGCCACCGGGGTGGTGATCGCCCGGGCCGAGCGGCAGCGCCGGGCCTACACGCCGCAGGAGATACGGGAGCGGCTGCACGCCCGGCTGGCCGAAGCTTCCGCGGCCGACCCGGTAGCACACGAGGACCACGGCTAGCGGCCACAGTGACTGCGTCCCGGCGGCGACCCGCTCGGCCAGGCCGAGTTGGCTGCCTCCCGTGCTCAACTCCAGGTAGAACCACACGAGCAGGGCGAGCAGCGCCCCGGTGGCGCCCGCGCAGACAGCCGGCCGCAACGCCCATGGCGCGGCCGGTTCCCGCCTCCGGCCCAGGACGGGCCAGGCGGCCAGGGACAGGAATGCGGCCGTTGCGGCGGCAGTGTGCGGCAGGGAGCCGTGCCCGCCGGTCGCCGTGACGGGATTAGCCGCGACCTCCACGGTGGCGACGCCGGCCGTCACCAGCAGCAGCCGCCCGGGCGCCGCGGCTGGGCGCAGGGCCAGCCCTGTGATGACATGGCAGGCGCCCACGCCCAGGAACGCCAGCGTCATCACCCACCGGTCGGCGGCACCCCGCGCCGCGAGGGCGCTGATGGTCCCGGTTACCTGGTCGAAGGAGCCGGGCTGGAGGGCGGCCGCGACTGTCCACCCGCCGACCAGCAGCACTGGAGCCGCAGCGGACGAGAGCACGCCCCACCACGGCACTTCTCGCACTGAGAACACCGTAGTCCCATCCAGCCACGGGCTTCATCCCCGTCCCGCTCCTGGCCGCCAGAGGTAGGGGGTGGTCCGTGCCAGGCAGACGAAGCCAAGGCGGCTGAGGATGGGCCGGCTGGCCGCCGACGCATCCACGTGCAGGTACCGGTAGCCCCGGGCGGCGGCGAGCCGGGCACGGTAGGCGACGAGAGCGCGGTAAATCCCGCGGCCACGCCACCCGGGGACGGTCCCGCCTCCCCATAGGCTGGCGAAGTCCCGGCCAGGAAGGCATTCCAGCCGGGCCGAGCAGACCGGCTCGGCGCCGGCCATCGCGACTACCAGCGCCGCCCTCTCGGGCTCCTGGCGCAACTGCGCCAGCAGCAGCCGGCCCAACTGGGAGGAGTCGGTGCCGAACACGCGCTCGTGCACCTCGACCAGCAATGCGACGCCAGCCTCGCTGGTCACCGGCAGTAGCCTTACCCCGTCGGGCAGGCCGACATCCGCCCGCATGTCCGCGACGGCGGCGACCATGAGCGCCTCTTCGTCCTCAGCTCGAAAGCCCGCTGCCACGAGGCGCCGGGCCAGGTCAGATGGCCGGTCATAGTCATAGAGCTTCCACTCGAACTCCTGGCCGAGGCCCCGGAAATAGGCCACCTGCCCGGCGACGGCAGCGTCAGCATCGTCGTCGTCCAGCTGCGACCAGGTAATGCCCGACCAGCCCTGGGCGTCCCGGGCGACCTGCCGGACGACCATGCCAACCGCCTCGATCCGCGCCCCAGGCCCATCGGGCTGCGCCGAGCGCCGGACCTGAGCGTCAAACGTGTCAAGTAGCTCAACCGGATCCACCCGGGCAGGTCACCATCCCGGAGCGCACTGGCGCAACTCCTTAAAGCACGGGGTCCTTAAGCACGGGGCCGGTTGCCGTACGTTGTCGTCGTGACAACGTTCATAACCCGGCTCTCGCCTGCTGGCCCAGGGGTACGGCTGGCGGTCAAGGATCTCATCGATGTCAGCGGTGTGCCCACCACGGCCGGATCCCTCGCGGTGGCGGACACCGCCGGCCCGGCCGCCCTTGACGCCGCCTGCATGGCTGGCGCGCGGGCCGCCGGGGCAGCGATCGTCGGCAAGGCCAACCTTTACGAGCTGGCGTTCGGGGCCTCTGGCGTCAACGAGTGGTTTGGCACGCCACGCAACCCCCTGGATCCGGAGCTGGTGCCGGGCGGATCATCGAGCGGCTCGGCGGTCGCGGTCGCCGACGGCGAGGCGGAGATTGCCTACGGCTCGGACACGGGAGGCTCGATCCGGGTCCCGTCAGCCTTCTGCGGGACCGTCGGGCTGAAGACGACACACGGCCGCGTCCCGCTGGCCGGGGTGTGGCCGCTGGCCCCCAGCCTGGACACAGTCGGGCCGATGGCATCGACTGTGACCGGTGTCACCGAGGGCATGGCGCTGCTCGAGCCTGGTTTCCGTGCTGACCCGCAGCCCGCCACCCGGGTGGGCCGGCTCCGGCTGCCGGATGTCGTGACAGACGCGCGTATCGACGCCGCGGTGGACGCGGCGCTGATCCGTAGCGGGCTGGACGTGCTCGACGTGGAGCTCCCGGACTGGCTGGAGGCGCTGCGGGCCGGCGGCGCGATCCTCGTGGCCGAGGCGGCCCAGTCCAATGCGCGGCTGCTCGCCGATCCCGTGACGCGCGACAAGCTGGGGCCCCGGGTGCGGGCCAGGCTCGACGAAGGTGCGGCGGTGACCGCCGAACAGCTGCGGCAGGCCCGGGGCTACCAGCAGACCTGGCGCGCGTCCGTCGCTGACCTGCTGCGGACCGTGCAACTGCTCGCGCTGCCGGCCGTGCCGTTGTATCCGCCCCCGCTAGCCGACGCGGGCACGCATCAGTACACCCAGTTCACGTTGCCGTTCAATCTCGCCGGGCTGCCGGCCCTGGCCCTGCCGGTCCCCAGCGAGCACCGGCTGCCGGCCAGCCTGCAACTCGTCGGGCCGGCTGGCGGCGAAGGGCTGCTCCTGACGACCGGCATCCTCGTGGAGGCGGCCGCCGGATACCTCCCCGGCCGCTAGGGCGTGCCCCGTGGGACACCTAGTCATCTCATCCCGGCCGCGGTGACCACGGCCAGGGCGAAGGTGGCCACGGCGGCCATGCCGTGGCCGACCGGGATGAGCACGGCTACCGGCCCACGGCGTTTTGGCACGGCTCGTTTGCCCGCGGCTCGGGACAGGTCCGCGGGCACGTTGGCGAGCACCTCGTCGACGAGCTTGCCCGCCAGTACGTCGTCGGTGAGCGCCCGGACCAGCATTTCGTCGGTGAGCGTGCCCGTCGGCGCGTCCGCGCTGGCCACGGCGGGGAAGCGGGGGTAGGGAGTCCACAGGGTCACTGTGCAGATGCCGAGCCCGATCGTCGGCATCAGCAGGGCGACGGCCGTCCAGGCCAGCGCGACCCAGCCGGTCGCGAGGTAGCTGACCCACACCACCAGCGCGGTAAGGGCCAGGCTGAAATGCCCGAACAGCACCGCTGGCGGCAGGCCGTCCCGGACGGCGCGCTGCTGGCGCAGGCCGCCGCTGGCGGCCAGCTTGCCGAACATGTATGCGCCGATGCTGGCGGTGAGCAGCCAGGTGATCAGGGTGATGATGCCCAGCGCCCGGCTGTGCGCGGAAGAGGCGACCGTGGGCAGAGCGGCCATGACAGCGATTCCCACGATCTTCTCCCGTCACCCTGAGCTCTTCA
>OBLT010000260.1_pt1 | contig 38077 bp, 34 predicted proteins | sample 1518721 | NCBI WGS metagenome assembly OBLT01 (sample SAMEA3539307, study PRJEB22396) | soil metagenome | biome: tundra; feature: field; material: soil | place: USA | collected 2010-05 | depth 0.15 m | reverse complement strand
CTACCCTCGCAATCGTCGCTCACCGTCGGGAGAATCCCTTATCTGACTGGCATTGGGGCTAGCCCGCATTGTTCATGAGCCGCGCTGGTCGATGAAGCTCGCGTGGGCTAGCCATACGCGTGGGGAGCCGCCGAGCTTTGCTCGGCGCGGACCATCGCGGGAAGGTTTGGAAACCCTCCCAGGGTTTCCATTACAATCCTCTAGCGAGCCGCAGGTCAGACGGCAGCATGTACTTCCAGTGCTTCTTGAGCCAGCGCCTCGGCCCCTTGTCGCTGCAACCGAGAGCGCGATCCCCGGGATCGCAGAACACGCGCACGTGCATGTGGTCGTCGTGGGGCTGCGAATCCGTGGGCTGGTGAAGGATGGCGCGCGCCCTCCCCACCGTCTCGGCAGGTGCGCCCTCCCGTTCGGCCTCCGCGAGCAAGAGACCAGCGAGGTCGCGGTGGATGAAGATCCACTGCACTTCAACCCTGGGATTGTCCAGCACGGCTTGCACCAGGGCCCAGTTTCGCCGGGCATCGAAGCGCGCATCCGGTAGTGGTTCATGGGTGATTCGTCCCGGTTTGCCCACCGACCAGCGCATGGCTTGGCCGTCCGCCGCGAAGTGCAGCATGGCTGGAAGACCACGGAGGGGACGTCCGTCGCCGTCGCTCGCGAAGTAGAAGATGTCGATGTCCCGCCCGCTGGCGTGCGATCGGTGCATGGTCGAGTCGCCACCCATTCTGTCCGACAGATCGCCGAGGTAGGCGATGCTGCCAGGGATCTCGCGATCCACCTCGCGAAAGACCTCGGTCAGCCAGCGCACGATCGCGGCGGTGGAAAACCGGCGGTTGCGCGCCCGCCAGTCCGGGTGCACCTCGTAGCCGGCCCCTTCAAAGGGCATGGCTACCCCGTGCAGGATCGCGCCCTTGCTGTGCGAGCCGAGCGAGGCGCTCGATCTGTCGCTGGCAAAAACCCCCAGACAGCCCGAAAGCGCGCTGACGATCAGGACAGCGCCGAAAGGGCGCAGACCCGTTACCGCTGTCTCATGAACAGGGCAGGCAGAAAGATCACGGACGGCCGATCGGACGTCCGGCACCCTTTACCCGTAGGCCTTCTCGATGCGCTCCTGGTCCTCTTTGCAGCGGATGCAGAGCGTGGTTTCGAGTCGAGCCTCCAACCGCTTGAGGGAAATGAGCTCTCCGCACTGTTCACACAGCCCGAAGGTGCCTTCCTCGATCTTCTCAAGCGCGTGGTCGATCTTCTGCAAAAACGTCTTTTCGCGCCCGCGCAACCTGAACGTGAATGACTGCAAGTATTCCGAGGAGGCCAGATCCATTTCATCCGGCAAGTCATCGGATTCGAGCGTCATGTCCTCGCTCAAGGTGCGTTGCGCGTTCCGCAGAATGTCCTTCTTCCGTGTCAGAAGGATGTCGCGGAACCGTTTCAGGTCCTTCTTCTTCAGACCGATCCCTTCCATGTATCCCCTTGTTTCAGAATAGCTTTGTGTATTTGCCTAGTCTAGCGTCCGTTTGCAACAACAAGTGCAAACCATTTGGAAAGTGCCACGTCTTGACAGGTTAGCCGATAACTGACTAAATGCCGAAAAGTCATACATGGGAGTCCATCCATAAGAGGGGTGTTTCATGGCCGGTTCTGACAAGAGGAAACAAAGTCTCTACTTTCCAGAGGAAATGCTGAAGGAAATCCAGGAAGAGGCTACGCGTCAAGACCGCTCGCTATCGTGGATCGTGCAGAAGGCGTGGAAGATCTCCCGCAAAGAGATCATGAAGTACCCGTCCGTGAACGAATTCCCGGGTGAAGACGACGAGCGCGGTGCCACCGAATAGGACCTTTCGGCTGTCATTTGCCCTTCAACGCTTGCGCCGGAGCCTCGCGGCTCGTCCTGGCTGCATGTGCACGAATCTAACCAGGAAGTAACATGGCCGACATCCTCATAGTCGGTGACGCGGTAGCGCCCGTCGTGGAGAGTGAAACCGCGATCAGCGCGGCCGCGTTAGGTCGCGCGCTTTCGGCGGCCAAGCACAAGGTCACGATGTTGACCATTGCCAGCGAGGAGCGAGCCACGCGCCTGCCTGGCATGGCGCGGCGCCTGCGAACCGTGCTGGCGAGGCTGGCCGACGGGGATCGAGAGTGCGCGCTCTTCGAAGGACGTTCGGCCATCAGCCAGTGCGCCCTGCACGTTCTCGGCGCCGAACCCGTCGACCGCGGACATGGCGCGGCCTTTCTTGCCAGCGCGGCATCGGCGCTCTTGCGCGACGAGATTTGCCGACCCGACGCCATCATCGCCTGGGGGGAAGCCGCGGCTGCGGTTCTGCCCGCCATTGCCGCCACCTCGCGCGTCTTCGTCTTGCCCACAGGCACCTGGGGGCCACCGCTGTCAGCCCCCGAGCGTGCCGCACTAGATCCCAATGCTCCCGATTTGGCCATGGCCAAAGGATCCCTCGCGGGTCTCGGCGCCATCGATGCCGACGTGGTGGTCTTCCCCAGCCCATCCTCGGCGCGCAGCTTTGAAGGGGCGCGCGAGTTTTCGTTCCGGGCCTCGGATCAACCCGTGGTGGCGGTGCGCTTCGGCTGCGACGAGGCGCCTTGTGACCCATCCACCGATCCAGCCCTGGCCGCCAGGTTTTCATCCGACGCGCCGGCCGGAAAAGCGGACTGCCGAAAAGCCCTAGCGCGACGGACATCACTGGCCCTTGGCCGACGCACCCTTCTGGTCGCCACAGCGCCGCTCGCTATCGCCGAGGGAGGTCGCGCGCTCATTGATGCCATTTTGAGCCTGGTTCGTTCCGATGTCGCCTTCGTGGTACCAGGAACCGGCGAACGCGCGCTGGTGGACGAGATCAAGCGCATCGCCATCGAAACCCCGGGCAAGATCGCCATCTACCCCGAGACCGGTCCCGCGGCCGAACGACAGATTCTGGCTGGGGCGGACGTGCTCTTGCTGGCCGACAAGGACAATCACCTCGCGCGAACGGCGGGCACGGCCATGCGCTACGCGACTCTGCCACTCGTCCCCGATTGCGCCGCCTACGCCGACTTCATGGTCGACTACGACGTCGCCTCGCTGACCGGCAACAGCCTGCTCTACCAACCGAACGATGCCTACGAGCAGGTATCGGTAGTCCTGCGCGCGGCCGGACTGCGCGGCAATCCGGATGTCTGGCAGCCTCTGCAAAATCGGCTCATGCTCGCGGCCCCTCATTGGGCGGCGACGGCAGCGCTCTTCGAAGGTCTCTGTATCAGCCAGCCAGTTTCCGTGTGATGCGCACGGCGAGCTCGCCGTCGACGGCAAGAATCTCGCCTTCGGCCCACGCCACATCCGCGAGCCGCAAGAGAACGGATTGACCTCGGCCTTGGCCAAGGGGCGCGCCGCCAAGCAGTCCGACCAGCGCAGTGCCATCAAGCCGCGCAATCTCCGCGGCGACTTCTCCTCCGGGGCCCGTTACCGCCGCATCGGGCTGCGCGAGGGAAATCTTCGCTCGCCGTTCAACCTTGGTCGAGACACCGCAATCCCGGTCATCCGCGTCCTCACCCAGCAAGACGCCGTCGGGACGCAGCCATGCCGGAGCCGCGATGTCACCGCGCCGGATGTGGATGGGCCATGGATCCGTCGCCACGAGCGCGGCCACTCCGTCGAAGACGATCGCATCGCCTTCTCGGGCCTCGGCCAGTTCTGAAAGCGGAACCCTGGTCCGGCCGAGCTCCAAGCAAACCGCCGACGACGATCGGCCCAGGCTCGTCGCTTGGGTGGTAAGGATCCTGGCCAGAAACTCGTCTGTTGCACACAACCATGCTCGCCCGGATGCCTCGCACAGTGTTAGCGAGATCTCGATGACGATGGGATCCGGCAGCGCCGTCTGGCGATCTTCCTCCGGGCAGACCCGAACTGTCGACAGAAGACCGAGGCGCGCGCACAAGGTCGCGAGCAAACCGTGCAGAATCCCGCATTCGATGCGCGAAAGCGATCGGGCAGCGACCGCCGATTGGTAGCCGAGAATCGCGTTCACCGCGCCGAGCGCGAACGCGCCCTCGACCAAAAGCAGCGCCCGTGTGCCAGCACACTCGATCCACACCTCTTCGCACGACCGGCGCATACCCGAAAGCCAGGCAGCGTCTGTTACCGGCACCGCTGGACGAAGGATCAGAGCGCCCAGGCCAGTCAGCTCGACCGCCTTTTGCCGAGGCAGGCAGACCCTCATCACCTGACGAACCCAATTTCCGCGGCCCCGGGAATCTAGGTTTGATTGACTCATGACCTGTCCGCTTTGTTCTTCCGCGCACATGACCTGATCGCCTTTTGCTCGTGAAGCAAGGCTTCGCGTGAAGCCGCGGCCAGTGTCAAGACCGAATAGGGCGGCTCCAAGCGATCCCCTCGCACATTCGCGCACGTTTGGCGACCCATCTGCACGCATACAGGTGAAGACAAAACGCCCTCCATCGCGGATTTTCCGCCGAGAACGTGAACCATGTTCTATGCGAAGTGCATCTCTGTTAGGTATAGTGGTTTCAAAAAGCAACGAAAGACGCGGAGTCGTGAAGCCCTACGAGCGAGTTATCGGGATAAGTTGCAAGCAGCTGGTGGACTACTGCATGGACTACCTGAGCGGGAGTCTTCCAGCTGAAGAGAGGGAGAGTTTCGACGGCCACCTGGCTTACTGCCCTGAGTGCGTCAAATTCTTCCACACCTATAAGAAGACGCCGGCAATCTCGCGCGATGCGCTCTCCTTGGAGATGCCAGAGCGCGTGCGCGGGGAGGTTCGTGACTTTCTCCGCCAGCGCTACAAGGGCACTCCTTAGGCGTGCTCTGGCTCGGCTGGCAACTCGCGTGGTGGAAAAAATCTGCGCCAGGAAGTCAGGTATCTCTAGCAGCACGCTTGACAGACGGTACGACAAGGGCAAGATTGCGTCATTAGTATGCCCGTCGGCTTGGTTTGTCCCCGCTGCGATGCACTGACCGGCCTCGACGCGAGCCGGTGCCCTCTCTGCGAGGTGCCCCTCGGCGAGCCAGCGCCATCCCCATCCCCAATGCCAGCCGCGAGTCCGCCTGCCTCTCGTCCGGAGGAGTTCATGTCGACCAAGACCTGTCCCAGTTGTGGAAACCACCTTCCCGAAACCGACCGCTTCTGTGGCCAGTGTGGCACACGGATGGATGCTCCCGCGCCCGCACCTGGGGGCGGCGCCGGCAAGACCATGTTCTTTTCGGGCGTGCAGATGTCGGGCATGGCCAAGCTGGTCCTGGTCAAGGCCGATACCGGCGACGGCCTAGCCTACCAGCTCAGCGGAACCGACCACGTGGTCGGCCGAACCGAGGGCGCGATCCTGTTTCCCGACGATCCCCTGCTCTCTCCTCGCCACGCCAACTTCGTGTACCGCGACGGCAAGTTGTTCGTGAACGACGAAAGTTCGACCAACGGTGTGTTCATTCGCGTCCACGCGCCGGCGCGCCTCGAATCCGGCGCGGCTTTTCTGGTGGGCGAGCAACTGCTGCAGATCGAAGCCCTGGCGCCAGACTTTGGCCCGCAGCCAGACGCCGAGGGGACATATTTTTACGCCAGCCCCAAGCGCGCCTCGAAGATGCGCCTCATCCAGCGCCTGCGCGGCGGCGACATCGGCCTCATCGTGCGCGCGCGAGGCGACAGCATCACGCTGGGCCGAGAGGGCAACGACGTAAACTTCCCCGACGATCCGTTCATCTCGGGACGGCACGCCGAGGTCAGCATCGGCCCCGATGGCGCCTTCACCATCGTCGACCAGGGTTCCAAGAACGGCACGTTTGTGCGCATCGTCGGCGAGACCCCGCTCGCGCACGGCGACTACGTCTTCGTTGGGCAGCAGCTCTTCCGCGTCGAAATCACCTAGAAAGGAAGCGCCCGATGACTAAGTACAGCTTCCCGCAATTTCGTGCCCATCTGGTCGTGGATCCATCCCGCCGGGCTACGTTGCTCCTCGGTTACATGGTTCACCATGCGCCCTCGTCGCGCCTTGCCCGGCGGGCACCTCCGCGCCCATCTGGGCACGAACTTGCGGGGCGCTGTACTAAGCTATCACCAACGATTCGCGCGGAGGGTCTCTCGTGATCACCTGTTCTCGTTGCGGTAAGGAAAACCAGGATCTCTACAAGTTCTGTCTGGGATGCGGGGCCAAGCTCCAGGCCGGAGCGGCGCCAGCGCCCAAGCCCGTACCTCCCCCAGACATGTACCCTCCCACGCCGCCGCCCGAGCCTAAGTCCGCTCCCATCAGCGTGGCGAAGACGGCGGTGCCGCCACCGCCCGAGGCATTTCCCGCCATGGGGCCGACCATCATGCCGACTTCGGTGCTGCCACCTTCGCCTGGATCCGGCCCGATGCAAGACGCGATGGCCACGCCGCCGCCAGTGGTCGCCCCCTCACCCGCTGTCGTGCCGGTGCCTTCCACCAGCCCTCGAATGCCGACCGCCGGATCGCCCGCTTCCGTCCCGTCGGTCCAGATAGGCATCGGGTCGATTCCCATGCAGGTTCCAGCGCGACAGAGCCCGCTGGGAGCCGCACCAGCCACGGCCATTCCGGCCACGGGTTCCAGGCCACTCATGAGCGTGCCCGCGACCGTCGCCCAGCCCATGGCACCGGCGCCGGAGACGCCCCAGGCGATGATCCCGACGGCCCAATCACCCCATCACGTGTCTCCGTTCTCTCCGCCCGCAGCCGACACCATCGCCTGCCCGAATTGCGGCAAGCAGGTGGCGTCCGCGTTCGCCTTCTGCGGCGGTTGTGGACATCGTATGAAGGGCGCCCCCGGCGCCGTCGCCGAAGCTGCCATCAAGCGTGCCGAGGCGGTTGCGCCCGCGCCCGCCCGGGTGGGCCCCCACGGTCACCTGACCCTGATCCGCCCCGACGGCACCGAGGGCGGCGTCTTCGCCCTGCAAGAAGGCGAGAACACCATCGGCCGCGGCCAAGGCGCGCTCTTCGATGCCGATCCCTACCTGTCCCCGAAGCACGCCGAGTTCTCCCTGAGCGAGTTGGGCCTGGAGGTGCGCGATCACCGCAGCCTCAATGGCATCTTCGTCCGCATCACCGAGGAAGAGGCACTGGAATCCGGCGACTGCTTCCGCATCGGGCAAGAGCTGCTGCGCTTCGACGCCATCAATCCACTGACCCCACTTGAGGATGGAACCGAGATCATCGGCACGCCCAACCCTGGCTACTGGGGCCGGTTGTCGGTGGTGGTGGGCCGCGACCTCGACGGCCCAGCCTTCCCACTCTTCGACGAGACGGCGCGGCTCGGCCGCGAGCGCGGCGATATCCTTTTCCCCGAGGACGGCTACGTCTCGGGTGGGCACTGCCAGCTCTCGGTACGCGACGGCCGCGCGTACCTCAAGGATCTCGGATCCTCCAACGGGACCTTCCTGCGCGTGCGCGAGAGCCGACTTGTCCCCTCGGGCAGCCTCATGTTGATGGGGCAACAGCTCTTCCGCGTCGCCTACAAATAGATGGGAACCCTGGGAGGGTTCCCAAACCCTCCCGCGCTATGGCGGAGCCGCGAGGGGCGCGTCCGAAGGACGCGCGGGTGAGGGCGCGGAGGTGGAGGTCCCGAAGCACCGACGAAGTCGGTGGGCAAAGCCCGGCTCCGCCAACGCGATCATGAGGAACCCTGCGAGGGCGAGGGCGAAGCCCGAGGGGTGGGTAGGGTGGCGGGCAGGTCCCGAGGGTTCGCACGCTTCTGCACCTTCCAACGCTAAAACGCCGGCTCGGGTTGGCCCAGCCGGCGTTTCCATTCGAGGCTACTGCGCCCCGCCCTAGCGGCTACTTCTTGGCTACTATTTCTTTTCTTCGGGCTTGCCGAAGAAGGCCTTGCGCATGTCGCCCGTCTGCTTGGGCTCCACGTAGCGGAAGCCGTTCGGAATCTTGTAGCGGGCGCCGTTGTCGAAATCGAGCGTGATGTCGACGGGGCCCTTGTCGCCATTCGGGGTCACGACGCTGATCTTGTTGGTCGACGAGATGACCACCTGCTCGCAAACGTGCTTGCCGAACATAACCCGGGCCTGCGTCTTGCCAGGCTGAAAACCGGCACCGATGATATTCACGCGATCGCCACCCGCGCTGATGCCCTCAGGTGGTTCCACGCGGTCCACCCGAATCTTCCCGCTCTCATCGCAGGAAGCCAACAATCCCAAAACGAACAAGGTCGTCATCAGCCGATAGACGCATTTCATGTGGGCTCCTCCTCGGTCAGATGGCCACCTTAGCCCGCATGCGTTGGGTGGTCAACGAAGACTCACTCTAACGCATCGTGAATATTGAGAGAGGTTGGTAAGCTGCGCACCCGCCCCATGGAAGCCGCCGTCTCGATCCAAGAGTTGCTGTCCGCCATCGAGCGAAAATTCGGCGGCAAGCTTCCACGCGAACACCGCTTCCTGGAGATCCATGGCGCGATTCCACCTCTGGGCGCGGCGGTCGCCGCACACATCGCGCGCACCCAGCCAGGATCCGTTCTCTACGTCGTCCCCGACGAGGCGGAGGTCGAAGCGCGCAGGTGCGCGCTCGAGTTCTTTCTCGGCGACAAGCACAGCGACGACGATCCACTGGCACCGCCGCTTGTCTTGGAATTGCCCGCGCCAGAAAGCAGCCCCTACGCCGAGGTCCAGCCCGACAGGCGAATCACCATGCAGCGGCTGGCCTTGCTCTACCGCCTGGCCAATCACATCGCCCCGCCGATCGTGATTGCATCGGCGGCCGGGCTGTTTCGGCGCGTGATTCCGCCTGGCCCCTTCGCCCGCCTGTGCGGCGTCGTCGAGGTGGGCAGGACGCTCGACCGCGACGCCCTCGCCCGCGATCTCCTTCACGTCGGTTTCAGCCGCACGCAGGTCGTCGACGACCCCGGCACCTTCGCCGTGCGCGGCTCGGTCATCGACGTGTTCTCGCCTGTGTACCGCCACCCGGTGCGCATCGAACTGTTTGGCGACGAGGTGGAATCGCTGCGACTCTTCGATGCGGCCAGCCAGCGCACGCTTCGGCCCGTCGAGCGCCTGGTTTTCCACGCCGCGCGGGAAACGGTGGCCAGCGAGGGCGCGGATCCACGCGGGCGTATCCTGGCCGCGGCGGATCACGCCGCTTACCCGTCCAGCAAGACTCGCAGCATTCTGGAAAGCATCGACGCGGGCGAGTCGTTCTTCGGCATCGAATCCCTGGCGCCTGTCTTTCACGCACGCATGGGATCGGTCTTCGAATACTTCGCTGAAGCAACCAAGATCGTCGTCGAGGATCCCGAGGCAACCCTCGAGCAGGCACGACGAGAGCTGAGCCGCCTGCGCGAACAGGCGAAGCACCGATTGCAAGATCACCGACTTGCCCTCGATCCAGACGAGTTCTTTCTGGATGAAGAGGAGGCGCGCGCGGCGCTGCTCGAACGAGAGCGCATCGAGATCCACTCCGTCGAGATCGAGAGACCGGAGGACGAGTCTGGCAAAGAGCCCGCGATGCGCCTCCGGCTCGACGCCGTGCCCACCTCTGGACTGCGTGCGGAGCTCCTGAGTGCGCGCGGGGAAGGTGACATAGGCGACCCGCTGGCGCGCAAGCTGCGCGCGTGGCTCGAGGACGGCTACCGCGTTCACCTCGTGGCGCCGGGGCGCGGACACGCCGACCGCCTCTCGGCCTTGCTTTCGGCCTTGGGGCTTTCCCCGAAACGAAGCCGAGGCGCGGGCAAGACCGGGCTTGGCGCGCTCGCCAGGAGCGACGACCAAGGCGCAAGTCTGACGATTTTGGAGGGACCGCTCACGCGCGGCTTTCACCTGCCGAGCGACCGGGTGGTCGTGGTCGCTGAAGAGGAGATCTTCGGTCCGCGCGCCCACCGGCCAACCCCTCCGACCAAAGCGCCATCGTTCGGCGACCTGGCCGGAATGGCCGATGGCGATCTGGTCGTGCACGACGAGCATGGCGTGGGCCGCTACCGTGGGCTCACCCGCATCGCAATCCGAGGCGTCACCCAGGATTTCCTTCATCTTGAGTACAGCGGCGGCGCCTTGTACTTGCCCGTATACCGCATCGGCGTCGTCCATCGCTTCGCTGGCGGTTCGGCCGAAACCGTACGGCTGGACAAGCTGGGCGGCGCGACCTGGGTGGAGAAGCGACGGCGGGTCTCGGCCGAGACGCGCAAAATGGCGGAGGAGCTCTTGCAGCTCTACGCCCAGCGCCGCGCCCTGCCTGGCCACGCCTTCCCCGCGCCCGACGTGATGTTCGGCGAATTCGAGGAGAGCTTCGCCTTCGACGAAACCCCGGACCAAGACCGCGCCATCCGCGATGTCCTAGGCGACATGCAGGCGGACACCCCCATGGATCGCTTGGTGTGCGGCGACGTCGGCTATGGCAAGACCGAGGTCGCCCTGCGTGCGGCACTGCTCGCCGTGCTGGGCGGGCGGCAGGTGGCGGTGCTGGCCCCCACCACGGTCCTGGTCGAACAGCACTTCGTCACCTTCAGCGAGCGTTTTAGCGATTTCCCCGTGCGCGTGGCCTCGCTGTCGCGCTTTCGCAAGCCGGCGGCGCAAAAGCAAATCGTGCGCGACATCGAAGCAGGCAAGGTCGACGTGGTGGTGGGCACCCACCGCCTGCTCTCGCGCGACGTGCGCTTCAAGCAGCTGGGATTGATCGTCATCGACGAAGAACAGCGCTTCGGCGTGACCCACAAGGAGCGGCTCAAGGAGATGCGCTCGCAGGTCGACGTGCTGACCCTGACCGCGACGCCCATTCCGCGCACGCTGCAGATGGGCCTGGCCGGGCTGCGCGAAATATCGGTTATCGCCACGCCGCCCGCAGATCGCCTGGCCATTCGCACCTTCGTCTGCCATTTCGACCCGCAACTCCTGGGCCAAGCCATCGCCAAGGAGCTGGCCCGCGGCGGCCAGGTGTTCTTCGTGCACAACCGCATCGAGGATCTGGCCAAGTGGGCGCGGGAGATCCGCGCCATCGCGCCCAAGGCCCGTGTGGCCATGGCCCACGGTCAAATGACCGAGGACAAGCTGGCCAAGGTCATGATCGATTTCGTCGATGGGCGCTACGACATCCTGTGCTGCACGACCATCATCGAGTCTGGCCTCGACATCCCGCGCGCCAACACCATGATCGTCAACCAGGCCGACCGCTTCGGATTGGCCCAGCTTTACCAGTTGCGCGGCCGCATCGGACGTTCGCGCGAGCGCGCCTTCTGCTACTTGGTCGTGCCCTCCGATCACCGCATGAATTCGGAGGCCCAGCAGCGCCTGTCCGTGCTCCAGCGCTTCACCGAATTGGGCGCGGGTTTTCAAGTGGCAACCGCGGATCTCGAAATCCGCGGCGCCGGCGAGTTGCTGGGGGCCAAGCAGTCGGGCCTGGTAGCGGCGGTAGGCTTCGACACCTACGCCCGCATTCTAGAGGAGGCAGTGGCCGAGCTGCGCGGCCAACCCATTCGCGCCGAGCACGATCCGGAAATCTCGGTCGACGTTCCCGCCTTCCTGCCCGACGACTTCATCCCCGACACCGGCCAGCGCCTCGAGTTCTACCGCCGACTTGCCCAAGCCACCGACGAGGACGATGTGCGCGCCATCGAAGCCGAGTTGGAAGATCGCTACGGCCGTTTGCCCGAGGAGGCGCGGCTCCTGCGCGAGGTCATGATCGACAAGACCCTCGTGCGCAAGATCGGCGCGCGCGGCTACGAGCTCGGCCCCGTGCGCATGGTGCTGACCATCGGCGCCGACCCACGCCTGGATCCAGCCAAGGTGATGAAGCTCATCGAGCGCAAAGACAGTCGCTGGAAGCTCTCGCCCGACATGCGCCTGAGCTACGCCTTCACCGAGGCGGAACGCGAAGATCGCATGACCGCCGCACGAGGTCGGCTGCGCGATCTCCTGGCATGTGCCGCGGGGTGAAAGTGCTCGCAGCCTGGGCGGTGCCCTACTCTAGAGACGCGGTGCGCACGATCGTCGAGGCTCACGACCCTTTGGCGTCTACTTCTGACGACGCCTTAAAACATGGTCGCGGGTTTGGCCAACGCAAGCAGACCGTACCCCGTGGCCTCGACCACCGACTTGCCGAAAGTGGTGAGATCGGTACCGGCGTTGTAGTCGCCGTTGCGCGAGAGCGCGAACCATGTGTCCCCGGCGCTGGGATCGTCATCCCAGGCCCAGGCCATCCAGCCGAGACCGCGTGCCTCGGCGGCTTGGATGATGTCCTGGGGAATGATATTGGTCGGGGAAGGCCCGATGTTTTGTCCTGGACCGAATTCACCGATGATCACCGGCAAACCGATCGTCACCAGGGCGTCGAGACCGGCGATGAGGCCCTGCTGCCAGCTCTGCTTTTGCGAGTCGTACCCCCAGTTGCCGTAGATGTGCTGGTCGAAGATGACGTTCTTCTGCGGATCCGCGTCGAACACAGCCTGCGCGTACTTGGCCAGGTCGGCGTTGTCCTGGCCGCAGCCGCCGGAGGTGACAGATATCGTGCAAGTGTACCCCGCAGCGCGCAGACGCTGGATGGCGGTGATGGAGGAATCGCGCCAGACGGTGCTGTTGCTCGGACCCCACTCGTTGGCGATGTTGAGGATCGTGTATTTGTCCAGCGGCGTGTAGGAGGACGCCTGAGCTACCCAGTGATCGACGATGGTGGTGAGGGTCGCCGCGCTCTCGTCGCACGTTCCCTCCCAGTTGCCTGGCATGGGAACGACGTGGTTGTTGATCATGTCCTGCTGCATGACCTGGACGTTGCGAGTCGCACTGCTGCCGTATTCCCCGTTGAAGAAGAGCACCGTGCGCTCCGTGTTGGCATGTGTTTTCGGAATTCCGGGCGCAGCCACGTCGTAGTGGTTCCGGTTGACGCCGCGGATCCGGAACTCGACTCCGTTGGCGTCGTAGAGCTTTCCGCTCAGTACGAAGAAGCCCGTCCCCGTGTTGTAACTCGGACGCGTTACGATCCCCTGCCTCCCGCCCGTGCCCTGCGTCCCTCCGCCTCCAGTCGTTGCACCCCCTGTACCTAGGGAGCCGCCCGAGCCTGTCGCACCTCCTGCGCCGGTGCGTCCGCCAGTGCGCAGTCCTCCGGAGCCTTGCGTTACGCCGCTGGCCGACGTCGCGCCACCTGAGCTGGTGCGTCCGCCAGTGCCGGTCATCGCGCCACCTGAACCCGTCGCACCATCGCTGCTCGCACGCCCTCCGCTACCCGATGACCCGCCGGTGCCTGTGGTTCCGCCCACGCTCTGGACGCCACCGGTGCCTGTGGTGCCGCCCGTACCCTGGACGCCGCCGGTGCCAGACGCATCGCCAGCGTCATGCATACCTCCCGACCCATTCGTGCCCCCCGACCCTCCGCCAGCGCCGCCCGAGCCGGACAGAGCTCTGCTCTCGTCGGAACTGCAACCCAGGATCAGACTCAAACCGATCAGAGCGGCCGAACGGGACATCTTGGCTGTGATCATCCTGTCTCCTCGTCTGCCAGCGTTCGCATCTACGGCACTGCCACCCAATCGAGCGGTGCATAGGGATTTGAGGCGCCCTTCTTCCTTCATCGAATCGTATCCATACAAAATGTCCGACACAAGAACACTACGTCAAGACGCGGCCTCCGCTTTAGGATGAACATGTTCCTGAATGCGATGTTGACGACTTTACTCGTCGTCTCGACCGGTTGTGCCTCGGTCCAAGTTCGAAAATACGAGCTTTCTGCCTACCCACCACCATCCAATCGGTCGTCCCCGTGAAACAGCGCCACTTCGCCGAAGCAGATCCTGACGAGATGTCCGTACCTATGGCCAGTTGCAGGCCGCCTCGGGTTGTGCGATGCAAACCCCATGCATCGTTCGCTTGTCATCGCTACCCTGGTCCTGATTTCCGCCTGCCATGGAAAGCCCGCCACCGATCCCAAGGCATCGGCGGCAGCCGTGCTGGCCCAGGTCGACGACATCGTGATCACCGCGGCGGACCTGAAGGAGCTGCTGGCTCGTTACGCCAACCAACCCTTCGTGCTCGCACGCTATTCCTCCATCGAGAAGAAGAAAGAGCTCCTTGACAGCCTAGTCCGCTACGACGTGCTGGCCATCGAGGCGCGCAAGCGCGGCTACGAGCGCGATCCCGAGGTGTTGCGCGTGGCCAAGGACAAAATGGTCAAACTCTTCACGCAACAGGAAATCATTGAGAAGGTGAAGCCTTCGGATGTGCCGGACGCGGACGTGGAGAAATTCTACAAGGAGCACACGACAGACTACGTGCGACCGGAGACGATGCGGGTGAGCCAGATCCTGGTCACGGAGCGAGCCAAGGCTGTGAAGGTCTTGGCGGCAGTCAAGGCCGCACCCAAATCCGACATGAAGGCCTTCCGCGACCTGGTGACCGAGTACAGCGAGGATGCGGATTCGAAGCCGCGAGGCGGGGATTTGACCCAATTCGATCGCAACACCACCCAGCACCCGCGATCCGTGGTGACCGCCGCCTTCGCCCTGAAGGAAGTGGGTGACATCTCGGATTTGGTGGCCACCGACAAGGGATTCGCCGTGCTCAAGCTGACCGACAAACGCCCTGCCCTTTCGCGATCGCTCGAAGAGGCCAAGCCCGAGATCCAACGACGCCTACTCGACGACTTGCGTGCCAAGCGCAAGAAGGAATTCGTCGAGGAGGCGCGCAAGTCGATCAAGGTCGAGATCTTCGAGGATCAGCTCAGCAAGCTCGACTTGGCGGGAGGCGCGGCGGCGGCTGGCGGCTCCGGCGCCACATTGTCACCCGGGACGCAACGCCCAGGCATCGACGCGGGCGCCATGCTAGGTAATCGGCCATGAAAGCTTTGCGCGGATCCGCGGCCGCACTCGGCCTAGTGTTGCTAGCCTGGCCCGTGGCGGCCCATGCCCGTGTGGTCGAGAAAATCGCCGCGCTGGTGGGTGACGACCTCATCCTGCAAAGCGAAGTCGAGGATCGGGCGGCGCCGCTTCTATCCGATATCGCGTCCATCGCCAACCCCAGCGAGCGCGAAGCCCGGACCAACGCCATCCGCCGGGAGGTGCTCGATCGGCTTGTCGACGACCAGCTCTTGACCCAGCAAGCGACCGAGCTGAAGCTGACCGTGAGCAACGACGAGATCGACCGCGCCATCGAGCAGATCAAACGGGACTACGGTCTCAACGATTCGCAGCTCAAGGACGAGTTGCGCAAGCAGGGGCTGACCATGCCCACCTACCGCCAGAACACCAAGCGCGAGATTCTCAAGTACCGCGTGCTCAACATCGCCGTGGGTTCCAAGATCAACGTGGGCGACAGCGAGGTGCAGAGCTATTACGACCGACACATGAAGTCGGCCAATATCCAGGTACGGGCCAGCCACATCTTCATCGCCATCCCCGAGGATGCCGACAACGCCACCGTGCTGGAACGCGAGAAGCTGGCCAAATCCCTGCTGGCGCGCGCGCAAGGCGGCGAGGACTTTGCCAAGCTAGCCCGCGAATATTCCGAGGACGCAGGCACGCGCGCCGAAGGTGGCGACTTGGGCTTCATCGGCCGCGACATCCTGCCCAAGCCCATGGAGGAGCTGGTCTTCTCCATGAAGGTAGGCGACATCCGGGGCCCGGTCCGCGCCGATCGCGGCTTTCACGTCATCAAGCTGGTCGACAAGCGCGCCAAGGACGCCAAGCCCTTCGCCGAGGTCCAAGACGACATCCGGGTTCGACTGCGCCAGCGCGAAATGGAGCGCCAGACCAAGATCTACCTCGGCGACCTGCGCAAGAAGGTCCTGGTCGACATCCGGCTGTAGGAGTCAGCGATGGCAAAGCAGCATGTTGGAATTGTTGGACTTGGTGTCATGGGGGAGAACCTGGCGCTCAACATCGAAAGTCGGGGTTTTTCCGTGGCCGGTTTCGATTTGGACGCCAAGAAGGTCGAAAGCTTCGCAAATCGGACCACAGGCAAGAATGCAGTGGCGGCCCGCACGCAGGCCGAGTTCTTGGAATCGCTGGAGTCGCCGAGAAAGGTGCTGATCATGGTTCCGGCCGGCAAGGCCGTGGATGCGGTCATCGCCAGCCTGCGGCCGCATCTGGCGGCGGGTGATCTTCTGATCGATGGTGGCAACACGTTGTTCGCCGACACCGTCCGTCGTCTCAAGGAACTGGAGGGAACCGGCATCCTCTTTATCGGTGCGGGCGTCAGCGGCGGCGAGGAGGGCGCCCTGCACGGACCGTCGATCATGCCGGGCGGAAATCCCGCGGCCTGGCCGCTGGCCAAGCCCATCTTGCAAGCCATCGCCGCCAAGGCCGACGACGGCACGCCTTGCTGCGATTGGATCGGCGGTGGCGGCGCGGGCCACTTCGTCAAGATGGTCCACAACGGCATCGAGTACGCCGACATGCAGATGATCTGCGAGGCCTACTGGCTGATGGAAAAGCTGCTCGGGATGACGCCGGACGAGATCAGCGCGGTTTTCGCGGAATGGAACAAAGGCGAGCTCAGCAGCTACTTGGTCGCCATCACCGCCGAAATTCTTGTGCGCAAGGATCCCGACACTGGCAAGCCGATGGTCAACGTCATCCTGGATACGGCCGAGCAGAAGGGAACGGGTAAGTGGACCGGCCAGACCGCGCTCGACCTGGGCGTGGCGGCGCCCACCATCGCCGACGCGGTTTTCGCCCGCACCGTGAGCGCGCTCAAGGCCGAGCGAGTCGCCGCATCGTCGGTTTTGCCAGGCCCAGCCGTGCCTTTCCCAGGGGACAAGGTCGCCTTCATCGAAAGGATTCGCAAGGCCCTGTTCTGTTCCAAGATCTGCTCGTACGCGCAGGGCTTCGCCCTTCTGCGAACGGCGGATCAGGAATACCACTGGGATCTTCGCTTCGGCACCATCTCGTCGCTGTGGCGTGCCGGCTGCATCATCCGGGCGCAATTCCTGGGCAAGATCAAGGAGGCCTACGATCGACATCCCGCGCTCGCCAACTTGCTGCTGGACTCGTACTTCTCCGGAGTCATGGCCACGGATCATCAGGCTTGGCGACAAGTCGTCTCCGTGGCCGCCATCCACGGTGTCCCCGTGCCAGCCTTCATGAGCGCCCTCGCCTACTACGACGGCTACCGCTCGGCAACCCTGCCGGCCAACCTGCTGCAAGCGCAGCGAGACTATTTCGGAGCGCACACCTACAACCGCGTCGACAAAGAGGGAAAATTCCACACCCAGTGGAATGCCTGAGCCGCTCGCCTGGTCGCGCTAGCGGCGAGACGATTTCTCCCTCGCGTTGACGTCTCTCGATATGCATACTTTACGCGTGGCGCGTGTGGCACCTAGAATCCGGACCGGCCTAGTCGTAATATCGTTCCTCGTCGCGATTGCAGGCTGCGGCGGACTCGGCGAACACGGCAACGACGCCTCGCAGGTCGATGCCAAGGCCGGCGACGTCCCCACGCTCGCGCCGAAGCCGGAGACCGGCACGCCCGATGGAGCCGGCGGACTCGAATTTGGCCCCACCGACGCGGACAACGCCGAAGCGAGTCGCACCGCCGACACGACGCCACCCTCGGCCGATGGCGGCGTGGCGCCAGAGACGCCCGCAGCTCCCCCCGTCAGTATCGTCGTCCTGCCTGACACGCAGTACTACAACGCCGACTATGGGCACGCGCCCGTTTTCGCGATGCAGACCAACTGGATCATCGCCCACCAGAAGTCGCCGCTCAATATCCAGGCCGTCCTACACGTGGGCGACATCGTCGACAATTGCAACTCGGTCGACCAGTGGACCAACGCAAACTCTGCCATGCGACTACTCGATGGCGTTATGCCCTATTTCCTGGTTCCAGGCAACCACGACGTCGATGGCAACCGCAAGGGGCTGATGAACGACTACTTCGGCCCGCCAAGCTTGCCCTGGGTCACCAGCACCATGACCCAGGGACAAATCGAAAACAACTACGCTCTCGTCGATATAGGCCCCCGGCAGTGGCTGGTGCTCGGGCTCGAATTTGGTCCGCGCGACGCGGTCATCACCTGGGCCGATGCCGTGCTCAAGGCGTACCCGGATCGTCCGGCGATCATCGTGACCCATGCCTACCTGTACAGCGACGGTAACCGCTACGACATCGCGATTTCGGGCTTGGATAGCAGCAAGCCGAACTACCAGTACTTCATTCCAAACTCCTACGGATACACCTCTAGCCAGGGTATCAACGACGGCGAGCAAATCTGGCAGAAGCTCATTCTGACCAATCCCAACGTCCGGCTGGTCTTCTCCGGTCACGTCACGGCGCTCACGGGTGGCGCCCGCTTGACCAGCAAGCGCCCCGACGGCTCCCGCGTGCACCAGATTCTTTCCGACTACCAGTGGATAAGAAACGAAAATTTCGGCTTCGGCTACATGCGCGTGCTCCAGTTCGACTACAGCAAGAAGACCATCCAGGTCGAGACCTACTCACCCTACACGGACGACTACCTCACTGACGACGCGAACCAATTCACGCTGGACTGGAACCTGTAGGTCACCCCGGCGGCCAGCCGAGCGGGCGGCCCGCCAGGACGTGCAGGTGGACGTGGGCAACGGTCTGCCCCGCACCCGGACCGGCATTCATGACCACGCGAAAGCCCCTCTCGGCAAAGCCTGCGGCGCGCGCCTGGTTGCTCGCCACGATCATGAGCTTGCCGAGCAGAGCCGCGTCCTCGGCCCCAGCCACGGCAAGGCTGGGGATATGACGGATGGGAATGACCAATTCGTGCAGCGGCGCCTTGGGCCCGATGTCCTTGAACGCAACCACCTCGTCGTCGCGATAGGTGATGGTTGCAGGGATCTTGCCTTCGCAAATCTTGCAGAACAAACAGTCGCTCATGATGAACTCCTATCAGGAAAAGGACCCTGAGAGGGTCCTTTGCATCCCCCGCGTTGAGTACGGTCGGGCGAAGCCCGCCAGTACTCACGCGATCTATCAGGAAAAGGACCCTGAGAGGGTCCTTTGCATCCCCCGCGTTGAATACGGTCGGGCGAAGCCCGCCCGTACTCACGCGATCTATCAGGAAAAGGACCCTGAGAGGGTCCTTTGCATCCCCCGCGTTGAATACGGTCGGGCGAAGCCCGCCCGTACTCACGCGATCATTCCCTATGCCAGCGCAAGCAAGCGCTTGCGAGTATCCTCGGGCGGCGCCGACTCGCGCAACCCTTGGCGCAAGAATGCCGTGATAGTTTCGTTCTTGGCGATGGCTCTATCGGTGCGCGGATCGCTGCCGGATTTGTAGGCCCCAATCGCAATGAGATCCCGCTTCTGCTCGTACGCGGCCAAAAGCTCGCGCACGCGTGCGGCGGCCTGGCGGTGCTCGCCATCGGCCACGAATTCCATCACCCGCGACAGCGAGGCCAACACGTCGATGGCCGGCCAGTGGTTGCGCTCGCCGAGCGCGCGCGAAAGCACTATGTGTCCGTCGAGGATTCCGCGCGCTTCATCGGCGATGGGTTCGTCCATGTCGCCGCCGGCGACCAGCACCGTGTACAGCGCCGTGATCGACCCGCTCTGCGCGTTGCCGGCGCGTTCGAGCAGGCGGGGCAGCAAGGCAAACACGCTGGGCGGAAAGCCGTGGCGCGCAGGCGGCTCTCCCGCGGCCAGACCAACCTCGCGCTGGGCGCGCGCGAAGCGGGTCAGGGAATCCATCATGAGCAACACGCGTTGGCCGCGGTCGCGGAACCATTCTGCAACAGCCGTGGCCACGAACGCCGACTTCAGGCGAATCAAACTGGGGACATCGCTGGTGGCGCAGACCACGACCGAGCGCGCGCGTCCCTCGGGGCCAAGGGCGTCTTCCAGAAACTCCCCCACCTCGCGTCCACGCTCGCCCAAAAGGCAAATCACGTTCACGTCGGCATCGGTGTTGCGCGCGATCTGGCCGAGCAACAAGGACTTCCCTACGCCCGAGCCGGCGAAGAGCCCCACGCGCTGGCCTTCCCCCACGGTCATGAGGGCATCGATGGCGCGCACGCCGAGAGCGAGCGGATGGCGAATGCGCTGGCGAAGCAAGGGATCCGGGGCGGCTCGGTCGACCGGCCATTCCTCGGTCGGGCCAGCAATGGGACCGGCCCCGTCCATCGGTTCGCCGAGTCCGCTCACCACGCGGCCGAGTAGACCCTCGCCGACCCGGATAGCAAGCGAACGGCCAGTAGGGCTTACGACCGAATCAGGTCCGATGCCCGCAATCGGACCCAGCGGCATGAGCACGACTTCGTCGCCGCGAAAACCAACCACCTCCGCTTGCAAGCGAGTCGAACCTTGTCCGGCCGACACGCCAGGCAAGGCATCGACGTCGACGGTCACCATCTCGCCCACGCGCACGCCCGGAATGGTGGCCCGCACCACCAATCCGGTCACCTCCGCCACGCGGCCAGCGATGCGCAGCGGGTTGACCTGGTCGAGGGCATGCAGCGCCTCCGAGATTTCGACCAAGACCGGCTCGCCTTCAGCCATTCCGAGCTCCTTTCAGTCGCGCCCAAAGCCGGAGCCGCGCAGGGCGCGCTCGAACGCATCAAGCTGGGTTTGCAGACGGGCATCCAGGCGCCCGACTGGCGTTGCCACCACGCAACCGAAGCGCTCCACCGATTCGTCAGCCACCACGTGCACGTCCGCGGCAGTGGCAATCCGCTGCGCCCACTGCGGACGCGTCTGCTCGACGGAAGCGAGATCGTCGGGATGAACGCGCAACACCACCGCGCCGCCGCGCAACCGGCTGGCCGCCAGGGCCTGCCCCGTGATCTCGCCCATGATGGTTGGATCGAGCTCCACGGCGCGACCGACGATCTTCTCGGCCATCTTGCGCGCCAGCACCAGCGCCGCATCCTTGGCCGCGGCCCGCTCCGCCTTGGCGGCGGCGCGCGCCGAGACCAGCAGCTCGGTCACTTCGGCGAAGACGGCTTCGCGATCGACCACGGCGGGCTCGCGCCTAGCGACGCGCCCTTGGGCAGACGTCGAGGAAGGCAAGAGACTGGCTGCCTTCACGATGTGGCCCATGGGTTGTTCTCTATCGTTCCGCTTCCTTGCTGCCGACCACGGTCAGGTTCATCCCGATCTGCACCGCGAGCGGTTTGCCGTCGACCAGGATGGTGGTTTTGCCGTTGTAGTACCAACCAAAGGAGCCAGTCGAAAACTCGCGCTTGTCAGCGATGAGCTCGGCGGTGCCGATGGTGACCTTCACCGGTTCGGCTTTGTCCAGGAACTGTGTCTTCGAAACGGGGCAAGGTGATTTGGCCATGGCCGGACGCTATCACGAGCCGAAGAAAAAGGCGTAGGGCTACCAGCCAATCAGGGGTCGGCCGAGGGCCGCGGGGAGGCGGCCGGCGACGCAATAGACCGAGCCCGCGTGCTCGTCGAGCAGTTCGGACTTGAGCACCGCCAACCCGATGTGGAGCAGGCGCTCACTTGGGGCACGCGCCGAATCGGGGATCGTCGTGTTGGCGTGAGCCATGGCGGCCTTACGGCAAGCAGGGGTCGTATTTTCGGCGGATGCAGCGCCGATGACTTGCGCCCACGGCTCGCCCGCAGCGGCCATGGCCCGCGCTCGCAGGACCGGGGGCGCGCCGGCCAGGGATTGCCCCACGGCATGGGCGCCTCGGCGGATGGCCTCGGTCAGAAGCTCATCAAACGGAAGACCACACAGGATCTCGGCTAAAGGACCGCAGGCGCTTTCACACAAGGGCGCCAGCGACCCGAAGGCCGCGTGCGCGACCTCGCGCTTGATTGCCATTGGGCACGCTCGAATTTCGTCGCCATTCCTTCCGCCTGCATCTCCATTTCCGAGCATGCCCAGGACACGAGCACACACGGACTTGGGCAAATCGGTCAGTGCCAGCCGGACAATATGCGATGGCTCGCCTTCAAGTGCGGCCACGATCCAGCTGGGATGAAGCCGGTCGAGTCCCTGGGGCAGGGCGCTGGCCGCTGCGGCCCGCCACTGGGCAAGGATCTCTTCGCGCAGGGGTTGGCCAGCCTCTTGTAGCTCCCGCCACGCTCTGGCGCAAACCGCGCGGCGTTTTTCATCCAGACCTTCGAGCACGAATTCGTCGGCTCCGATGGCAAGAAGAGAAAGTAGAATGCCGCGCGCCTCCGCATCCGCATCGACTGTAACAGCCTCGTTCGCCACGTCCGCAGCGTAGCGCAATATGAAGTAAGGCGCCTAGCGCGACTTCGTGCTATGTCTCCCGGCCCGTATGAGTAGCACCGCTGTTTTGAGCAATATCATGACCGAATCCACTCCCATCCGCAGTGAAGTTCGCAACATCGCGATTATCGCCCACGTCGATCACGGAAAGACCACCCTGGTCGACGGATTTCTGCGCCAGGCAGGCACCTTCCGCACCGGCGAGGTGGTCGCCGATTGCGCGATGGACTCCAACGATCTGGAACGCGAACGCGGCATCACCATCCTGGCCAAGTTCACCGCCATCACCTGGAAGGGCATTCGCGTCAACATCGTGGATACCCCCGGCCACGCCGACTTCGGTGGCGAGGTCGAGCGCGTACTCAAGATGGTCGACTCCGTGCTTTTGCTGGTCGACGCCTTCGAAGGACCCATGCCGCAGACCCGTTTCGTCACACGCAAGGCGCTGGCGCTTGGCTTGCGCCCCATCCTGGTGGTGAACAAGATCGACCGCGTGGGTTGCGACCCCGACGGCGCGGTCAACGACACCTTCGATCTATTCTGCGCACTCGGCGCCAATGAAGAGCAGCTCGATTTCCCGGTCATCTATGCCTCTGGCCGCGAGGGCTACGCCGTGCGCCACTTGACCGACGAAAAGAAGGATCTCACGCCGCTGCTCGACCTCATTCTCGAATCCGTGCCGCCGCCAGCCGCGGACGTGGAAGGCCCGCTGGCCATGCACGTGGCCACTCTCGACTACGACGACTACCTTGGCTACGTGGCCATCGGACGCATGCTCTCCGGTCGCGTGCGCCAGGGTGAGCGCGTGCTGTGCGTCCACCGCGACGGCAAGCGCGAGGAATTCCGCGTGGCCAAGATCCTTGGCTACCAGTCGCTCAAGCGCTTCGAGTTGCTCGAAGCCGTAGCGGGCGATATCTGCGCCATCACCGGCATGCAGGATCTGACCGTCGGCGAGACCATCACCGACATCGCGCGTCCCATCGTACTGCCCCTGCTCGAAATCGAAGAGCCGACGGTGAAAATGCAGTTCATCTCCAACAACGGACCGTTCGCCGGCAAAGAAGGCAAGTACGTGACTTCGCGCAACCTGCGCGAGCGCTTGTTCAAGGAGCTCAAATCCAACGTCGCCTTGCGCGTTCTCGAAACCGAATCGCCCGACACCTACGAGGTGCTCGGCCGCGGCGAGCTTCACCTGTCGGTGCTCATCGAAACCATGCGCCGCGAAGGCTACGAGCTGATGGTGTCGCAACCCCAGGTCATCTACAAGGATGGCCCGAGCGGCGAGAAGCTGGAGCCCTACGAGGATGTGGTCATCGACGTCGACGAGAAGTACACCGGCGCGGTCATCGAAGAGCTCGGCCGCCGCGGCGGTCGCATGCAAGAGATGGGACCCGAGGGCGAAGGCCGCATGCGCCTCGAGTACGCCATGCCATCGCGTGGGCTCATCGGCTACCGCTCGCAGTTCCTGACCGACACGCGCGGCACCGGAATCTTGCACCACAACTACAGTCACTACGGCCCCTACGCCGGCATCTTCAAGGGGCGCAGCAGCGGCGTGCTCATCGCGCAAGATCCGGGCACCACCAACACCTATGGCCTGTTCTACCTGCAGGAGCGCGGCGCGCTTTTCCTGGGGCCAACCGTGCCCATCTACGGCGGCCAGATCGTTGGGCTGCACTCGCGCACCAACGACCTCATCGTCAACCCATCCAAGGCCAAGAAGCTGACCAACATCCGTACCACCTCGGCGGACGAAAAGCTCTTCCTCACCCCGCCCATCGAGCTGACCCTCGAGGCGGCGCTCGAGTTCATCAACGAAGACGAGCTGGTCGAGGTCACGCCCAAGAACATTCGCCTGCGCAAGCGGCTGCTCGATCACAACGAGCGCAAACGGGTCGAGAAGTTGCGCGACCAAGGCACCGAGGCGTAGCAGCTTCCGTGAAAAAGCTCCTCGGGAGGGTCATCCTCGGCGTGGCGGCAGGGGTCGCCATCTACGTTGGGTTCTCCATCTGGGCCGGTGCCCGCAGCGTGGGCCGTGCCTTGGCCGATTTCCAGTGGCTCATCGTCTTGGCGGCATTGGGTCTGGCGTCGCTCAACTACCTGGTCCGCTTCGGGCGTTGGCACTATTACCTCAAGGTGCTCGGCCTCAGCGTTCCGGCCGGGCACAGCCTTCTGGTTTTTCTCGGCGGCTTCTCGCTGACCGTGACGCCAGGGAAACTCGGCGAGGTGGTCAAGGCCTTCCTACTGCGTGAATCGCACGGAATTCCCGCCGCACGCACCGCCCCCATCGTCATCGCCGAGCGCTTTACGGATCTCGTGGGTCTGCTTTTGCTGGCTTGCGTGGGCATCTTCACCTTCAAGACCGATCCGCGCTTCTTGATCGTCGGTGCGGTCCTCATCAGCTTCGGGTTGGTAGTAGTCTCGGTCGAGCCCATCGCCAGGTTCTTCCTGCGCATGTCGAACCATGTTCCCCTGGTCCGGCGAGTGACCCCAAAGCTCGAAGAGGCCTACCAAACCACCGCCGAACTGTTACGACCGCAGCCACTCGTCCTTGGCGTGTTGCTTTCCGTGATCAGTTGGTTCTTCGAATGCACGGCGTTCTGGGCCGTGGTGCATGGATTCGCCGGCGCCTCCGTCGACATCCAGGCCGCCACCTTCATCTACGCATCCATGACCGTGGCGGGGGCGCTTTCGTTCTTGCCCGGGGGTCTCGGCGTCACCGAGGCTGGCATGCTGGCCATGCTGGGCGAGCTCGCCACCGGCTGCAATCGCAGCGTGGCAGCGGCGGCAACCTTCGTCACACGCTTGTGCACACTGTGGTTCGCGGTGCTGGTTGGCATTGTCGCCTTGCTCGTGTTCGCTCGAAGGACTAAGATCACGGTGGAGCTACCAACGAAGTCACAGAGCTAGCGCCTCAGCGCTTCCACTCTTGAAAGCCAACCCGGAAGCACTTCGCCGTTCCAGACTCGGACGTTCAGGTAACAGAACGGCGCACGTGACCCTGACTCAAGGGCCGCGATTGTATTTTGCCTCACATATTTGAGGCAAGGTCTCGAATTCAAACAGAAACCGACTCAAGCCCGTCGGGACATCTGCCGAACGAACTGTCACTGCGTTTTGCAACCTGACCTCCTGACGACAAGGACGTGTACCATGGCAGACGAGCTACGCATCAACCTCTACAAGATCACGCGTGGTGCTTGCCGAAAGCTTCCAGGCCCGTGCCCGCACGCTGTGTGCCGCTTCAACCTGACCGCCGAACGCCGAGACAACCGCGGCGCGAAACCGGCCGAGCTTCACCTGCCGGTGGTGCACGAGGCGTGCGCCCTCGAAGCCGCCGAGCAAGGGGGCATGACTCTCGAAGAGATTGCCACGCGACTGTCGCTGACGCGCGAGCGTGTGCGCCAAATCGAGCTGGGTGCGCTCAAGAAACTTTGGGCCCGTTTGGGCGGCGGCGAGACCGAACAGGAATCCGAGCAGCCCGCCAGCGGATTCCGCAGGCCCTCGCGCATCGCGGCCTAGAAAAGTCAGAAAAGGACCCACAGGGGGTCCTCTTTATCCTCCGAGAAGAGTCGCGTCGGGCAAAGCCCGCGCTACTCCCGCAGCTCGACCGAGATCGACATCGAGACATCGATTGTCCAGTTTTGACTGGGCAGGTTGCCGCCGAGATTCACGACCACGTCGATCTTGCGCTGATCCGCTGAGCTCGGTTGCAGGAGCGGCAAGATGTCGACCGGTTCGGGCAAGGGAACCGAGAAGGTGGCGCCCACGGGTACGCTGCCGTGTCGCTCGTAGTCCGCGATCTCCACTTGCCGGGTCGATTGGTAGTTTGTCTTGGCCATGGGCACGAAGGCGAAGGCGTGCAGGGTTTCGATGAAAGAGAGATCCGTGACCCCTCCCTTGGCGTTCAGATCCAGCTTGTGCAGTTTCACCGACACGATCCCGCTTTGAGCTTCGAGATTCGAGTTCGCCCCCAACTTGGTGCTGTCGAAACTGAATGAGAACATCACCGAAGACAAACCGGAAGTCCCGGCTCCTGGGACTGCGATATCGGGCCGCGTGACTTCGATGTCGGAGAATTTCGCCTCGACGACAGGCGAGCACCCGCCAAGGAGCAGCATGCAGAGCGGGACAAGGCAAGCGCGCGCGAGACGCATGGCTAGAGGCCTCCAAACATGTAGAGGAGCCCGGCCTTGGCTGACAGCGTGTAGGCCGTGACGGCGCCGTCTTCGGGGATCTTGATCGATGTGTTGGTCTTGCTGTCCACGACGACGGAGGCGGGCGAACGGAGGGTACCGCTCAAATAGGTAACACCACCATGGACGAATAGCGTGAAGCCGCCCAGGCGATAGTCGAAGCCCACGTGCGCGTTGACATACGTGTAGCCGAGTTGCTGGACATACTGCTGCATCCAGGACGGAACCGTGAAGAAGGTGCGGAGCAAGCTGGTCGTGGGAGCGGTGTTGCAGTGACCGACCTCTACGGTAAATGATGGACCCCAGCCCATGGGCACCAGCGAAAGTCCGCCGCGATAGCCGAGGCTTGCGGAATTGCTGCCGATGGCGGCGACGAATCGCATCCAATCGGCGGGAGCCAGAACCAACCCGAGATTGAGACCGTCGGGCATGCCAGCGTCGGAGACCACGCCCAAAAACCGATGTCCCGGTTTGGCTGGGCGAATGGACTTGGCTGCGACCGTGCCGACCGGCTCCGCGTTCGCGCTTGGTGCCCCGACCTCAGGCGCGAAAGGGGTCGGCGCCGCGGGGGCCGGCACGACGGGCGGAGGCGCTGCATAAGTGGGTGGGACGGGCACCGGCGGGGCAGGTGCCGGTGCATAGGTCGGTGCGAGCGGCGCCGGTGAGGCGGGCGCCTTCGGCAACAGTGGACTGGGCTGGGCCGCCACGGCCGGACTCGGGGCACCCGGTCGGCGCATCGGCGTGTAGGTGACGGATCCGGCTGCAGAAGAAGCGGCCTGAGCCACCAGCAAGCAATGTGGCACTGGCGTCCCGACTCCGCCCACCGCATCGCCCGCTTGGGCAATCAGGATCCCGCAGGTCAGCAGCCCCAAGCCGAGCGTGCGTTCGCGAAGCGATGGCATTGAGCCAATCATAGCACCGCGCAAGAAGCACCGTAACGCAGGCGAGCCTCGTATCGGAAAGCGAGTGCGCAGTCGCACAACCGGTGGGCTGCGCGATCGAACCCTCACTTTCGCATGGCGCAGCTGCGCACGCCAGCCGAGGGCAGATAGCACTCGACCACGTAGTCCCGGAGCATACGGTCCGTGTTGAAGCGCCAACCCAGCGTGCGAATAGCGCGCTTGATGTACGCCACCCAACCGTGCGGAACGCCCTGCTCATCCTGGCTGTAGTAGAGGGGAACAACCTCGTTTTCGAGAACGTGGTAAAGCGAGTCCGCGTCACGCCGATCCTGTTCGATCATATCGACGTGGCAGACCCCGTTGCCGATCGCGAAACCGTTCAGTCCGTCGTAGGCCTCGGCCCACCAACCATCGAGAACCGACAGGTTGAGGCCACCGTTGAGCAGCACCTTCTCGCCGCTAGTACCGCTGGCTTCTTGCGGCCGGCGAGGGGTGTTGAGCCACACGTCCACGCCTTGAACCAAGTGGCGCGCGATATTGATGTCGTAGTCCTCGACGAAGACGATGCGCGAGCGCAGCTCGGGCGACAGGCTGGCCTGCACCACCGCCTTCAGCACTTCCTGGCCTGGCCGGTCGGCGGGATGGGCTTTGCCGGCGAATACGATCTGCACCGGCCGCTCGTCGTTGCACACGATGCGCCTCAAACGCTCGATGTCGGTGAAGAGCAGATTGGCTCGTTTGTAGGTGGCGAAGCGCCGGGCGAACCCGATGGTCAGCGCATCCGGATCGAGGGCGGTGGCCGCGGCGTGGACCAGCTCGTCGCTGTGTCCGTTGCGCTGGCGCTGCGCCGACACTTCCCGCCGAACGAAGTTCACCAGGTTGGCGCGCAGGGCGCGATGGGTTTCCCAGAGCTCTGCATCAAGGATGCCTTCGATGCGCGCCCACATCGAGGGATCGGTCAGGTTGTCGGCCCAGTCCGGACCGATGCGCCGGCTGTAGAGCTCTTGCATGGCGGGCGCCAGCCAGGTGCGAGCGTGCACGCCGTTGGTGATGTGTCCGACGGGAACTTCGTCTTCACGATGATGCGGCCACAGGACCTGCCACGCCTTGCGCGTGACCCGGCCGTGCAAGCAAGACACGGCGTTCGCGTAGCGGGACATCTTGAACGCCAGCACGGTCATGCACAGCGATTCGGTTGGATCCTCGGGCCGCACGCGACCGAGGCCGAGAAATTCATCGTGCGAAAGGCGCAGCGAAAGCCGCAGGGGCTCGAGGTACTCGTCGACCAGCGCAGGCGGGAAGCGATCGTGGCCGGCGTCGACGGGGGTGTGCGTGGTGAAAACCGTGGACTGGGCCACGTCCTGGGCCACGTCCGCAAAGGAGCCGCCAGTTTCGATCATGCGCAGGCGAGCGTACTCCAGGGTCGCGAAGGCGCTGTGCCCCTCGTTCAGGTGCAGACCGCTCCAGTCGATTCCGCAGGCGCGCAGGGCACGAATGCCGCCCACACCCAGCAGCAGCTCCTGCCGGATGCGCACGCGCTGATCGCCAAAATAGAGGCGCGCAGCCAGGCGGCGATTCTCGTCGCTGTTGCCCTCCACGTCCGTATCGAGCAGGAGAAGTTGGTTGCGGCCCACGTTGACCTGCCAGACCTGGGCGAGCAGACGCTCGTGGCCAAGCGGCACGTCGATGATGAGCGGCTTGCCGTCGGCGCCGGTCTTGAGGGTGGTGGCCAGGTACTCCACCGGCGCGCTCACGTACTCGGCGTGCTGCTGCCCCTCGCGGTCGATGTGCTGGCGAAAATAGGATTCGCGATAGAAGAGCCCGACCGCGACCAGCGCCAGCCCCAAATCCGACGCGGTCTTGAGATGGTCACCGGCGAGCACGCCCAGGCCGCCGCTGTAGATAGGCAGCGACTCATGAATGCCGAATTCAGCCGAGAGGTAGGCCACGGGTCGTACGCGAAGCGGGGCGGCATGGGTCTCGGCCCAGGTCTCGGCGGTTGGGGAGACGTAGGCACGAAACTCGCGGTACGTCCGGTCGACCCGCGCCCGCATGGCGGCGTCGGCGGCCAACTCGTGCAGGCGTTCGGGGGAAAGCCGCTTCACCACCATGAGCGGGTTGTGTTTCGAGGCGCGGAAGGCCTCGCGGTCGATGTCGCGAAAGAGCTTGATGACGGATGGGTTCCACGCCCACCACATGTTCATCGACAGCTCGTAGAGTTGATGCGCGATTTTTTCCGCCGGCGTCATGCGGGAATGAGTGTTGCACAAAGAACGCGTGGATGCAGGCGGGCTTTGCCCGACTGCACTCACTGCGGGAGTTCGAAAGAACCCTCATAGCGCGGGCTTCGCCCGCAACCCAAGATGGCTCCAGGCTGCAGGCTCCAGGCTGCAGCTTGCTCCGTCGAGAGCAGCGATCGGTTCCCTGGACCTCGACGAACGAGCCAGCACTTCAGCCTGAAGCCTGAAGCCTGAAGCCTGGAGCCTGAAGCCTCATGACACGACCACGGAAGAAATCGTCGCGCCACGCGAAGAATCTCGGAGGTAGTAGATCAGGGTTCTTTCAAAAGGGGCGAGGAACCAATTCGGGGATATAATGCCGACGGACCAAGAAACATGGATGAACCACGCATACTCGCCTTCATCATGGCTGGTGGCAAAGGGGAGAGGCTGTTCCCGCTAACGCGGGATCGGGCCAAGCCCGCTGTCCCTTTTGGCGGCCGCTACCGCATCATCGACTTCGTGCTTTCCAACATGCACAACTCGGGCATCCGAGCCATGTACGTGCTGTCGCAGTACAAGGCCCAGTCCCTGGTCGAGCACATCCAGCACGTGTGGGGTACCCGCAGCACGCATGCGGACTTCGTGACCATCGTGCCGGCCCAGATGCGCATGGGCGAGAGCTGGTATCGCGGTACCGCCGATTCGATTCACCAGAACTTCCACCTGGTCGAAGATTTTCGTCCCGACATCGTGGTCGTGTTCGGCGCCGACCACGTCTACAAGATGAGCGTGCGCCAGATGGTCGATTTTCATCTGGAGAAGAACGCCCTGGCCACCATCGCCTGCCTGCCGGTTCCCGTCAGCGAGGCTTCGCAGTTCGGCATCGTCGAAACCGACGTGGAAGGGCGCGTGATTGGCTTTCAGGAAAAACCAACCAGCAATGTCATGACCATCCCTGGCGATCCAGCCCATGCCCTGGCATCGATGGGGAACTACACCTTTGCTCCGCTACCCCTGCACGACGCCCTGGAAGCCGACTCGCAGATGGACACCCATCACGACTTCGGCAAGAACATACTGCCATCGCTGGTCAAAACCAACCGCGTGTTCTGCTACGACTTTTCCCGCAACCGCATCCCGGGCGTCACCGAGAAGGGCGAGCTGGCCTACTGGCGCGACGTCGGAACCATCGAGGCCTACTACGAGGCCAACATGGATCTCAAGAACGTGCAGCCGCACTTCAACCTGTACAACTGGGAATGGCCCATCGTCAGCGTGAACTATCCTGACCCGCCCTCGAAGCTCGTGTTCGACGACGATCGCCGCCGCGGCATGCTGGTGCAATCGATCATGTCGAGCGGCTGCGTGATCGCTGGCGGCTTCGTCAAGGACTGTGTGCTCGGCCGCAATGTCTGGGTCGACGAGGGCGCCGAGGTTCGCGACTCGATCCTTTTCGACAACGTGCACGTGGGCAAGGGCGCGCGCATCCAGCGCGCCATCATCGACAAGAACGTGCGCGTCGCTCCTGGCGATCACATTGGCCACGACCTGGCTCGCGATGCGGTTCGCCACCACGTCAGCCAGGGCGGCATCACCGTGGTCGGCAAAGCGCGCGACACCTGGCTGACCCGGGCACGAAATTTCTAGGGCTGTCCCAGCCCGTGCAAAAGGCGGCTGGGCGCGATACATTCACGCGTGCTGATGAAGAAACGTCCGTCCATCGCCTTGGTTGTCCACGGGCACTTTTATCAACCGCCTCGGGAAAATCCCTGGACCGACCAAGTTCCGCGAGAGCCGAGCGCCGCGCCGTTCCCAAATTGGAATGCTCGCATTCATGCTGAATGCTACCGAGCCAACGCCTATGCCCGCATCTACGGTCCCAAGCAGCATGTCGCGTCCATCGTCAACAACTACGCAGGCATCTCCTTCGACCTCGGCCCCACCCTGGCACGCTGGCTGGAGCGGCACGACGACCAAGTGATGCGGCGGATGCGCCAAGGCGACGCCGACCAGCAGGCGCGCTTGGCAGCCGGGGGCGCCATGGCCCAGGTGTGGGGCCATCCCATCACGCCGCTGCTCTCCCCGCGCGATCTGCGTACGCAGATTCTGTGGGGACAGATCGATTTCCGACAGCGCTTCGGCCGCGAAGCCACCGGCATGTGGTTGCCCGAGACTGCCGCCAACGACGCCACCTTGGCGGCCCTGATCGACGCCGGCGTGAAGTTCACGATTCTGGCCCCCGAGCAGATCGAGGCCGTGCGCCAGGCGGATGGGCCCTGGCAGGCGGTGACGGGCGAAACCCTGGACACTGGCCGCGCGTACCGATTTTTCCATCCCGACGGATCGGGCCGCTCGATAGCGCTGGCCATCTTCGACGGTCCGCTCTCACGCGACCTGGCCTTCGGCACCGCGACCCGAGACGCCGGCAGTTTCCTCGAAGCCATGCAGCGTTCGGCAGAGCGCTCCAAGGTCACGGACAAACCACTGGTACTCGCCGCCTCGGACGGTGAATTGTACGGCCACCACAAAAAGTTCGCCGACCTAACCCTGGCCTATGCGGTGAACGTCGCCGCGCCCGAGCAGGAGATGGAAGTCACGAATCTCGATGCCTACCTGGCCGAGTCGCCGCCCACCTGGGAACTGCGCCTGCGGCCCGGCCCCGATGGCGAAGGCACGGCGTGGAGCTGCGGGCACGGGCTTGGACGCTGGCTGCGCGACTGCGGCTGCCGGATGCGCGACGTGAAGGGTAGCAGTCAGGCCTGGCGAGCACCCTTGCGACAGGCGCTCGATCTTCTGCGTGACCGCGCCGACGCGTTCTTCGAGGACGACGCAGGCGACCTGTTCGTCAATCCCTGGCAGGCGCGCGATGGCTACGGCGAGCTCGCCGACGAGACGCCCGATACGCGCAAAAAACGCCTGCGCGCGCTGGGCCGGCCGAGCCTGCGCCAAGACCGCGGCAGGCTGTCGATGCGGGCGCTGTTGCATATGGAGATGCAGCGTTCACTCCTGCTGATGTACGCAAGCTGCGCATGGTTCTTCGACGACATCGCCGGACCTGAAGCGGCGATTGCCATGCGCCGGGCCGCGCACGCGATGGATCTTTGGCAGGGACTGGGTGGCAAGCCCCCTGAAAAAGCCTTCGTCCGCATTCTTGCCCAAGGACGCAGCAATGATCCCAAGTTGGGCTCGGGTGCCGATGCATTCGCGCGCGCGTGCAAGGATCGGGTCTCGCCCGAAAGCGCCGTGGCTCGCGCCGCCTTCTCGTGTCTGGCCTCGATGGCGCCGGGCAAATCGGACCCACCTGGCTTCGCCGTCAAGACTGACTGCCCCGCTACCCACGCCACGCGCCGAGAGCTCAAGGGCAACGCCGAGGTCACAAACCGCCGCACGGGCGAGATGAAGACGCTGGCGTTCACGGCCACCCACGACGGCAAGTCGGCTTTCGCTTGCCGCATCGGCGGCAGGCGGTTGGGACTCGACGACCTCGACGACGAGGCAGCCCAAGCCCTGCGCTTTGGTGCTCTGGTTCGCATGGCGGACGACGCCGGTGAGGCAGCGGGCTGCCGGGCCTTCCTGGCCGTGGCCGACAAGCTCGGCACGTGCACAGCCAGCGAGCAATCCGCGTTCGTAGGTATGCTTACGCGCGTGCTGGCCACCTATCTCGAACAGGGCTTTCGTGGCGATAAGCGCGGCCCATCACGCAAGGCGGGTGGTGTCGACTGGCAACTCGCCCTCGAGTTGGCCGATCGGGCCGGTGCCGTGCAAGCCACGGGCGACTGGCGGCGCGTCCAGGAAATCGTCTGGGAGCACCTCGAATCCCTACGCCGGCGGCGCGAAGCTCGCCCCGAGGCGTTGTACCAGCTTGCGCTGCGACTGGAGCTTATCAAGCCCGCCAATGCAGAAACGACCAGCAAGTAACTGGCGCCTGTTTCGCTAGGCTACGGACTCGCCATCTTCTCGCAAAGAGACATGCCCGCCACCGGCGCGCCCGCGACCAGCCGTCCGCCGCTGTAGTCTCCCTCGGCGACCTCGTTTCCGGCCACATCCCACTGTTTCCACTTTCCCGCCGCCTGACCTGCCACGAACTGCCCCTGCACCCACGGCTTGCCTTCAGGATGCCACGCCGTGAACGATCCCTCGGGTTTGAGGCTTCGATAGCTGCAGCTCTGCCTGGGTTGCGTGGTTCCAGCGTGCCATTCTATCCATTGCGCACGAACCTTGTCCTTCGATTCACACCAAACGTGCTTGCCCGGCTCCGAGCGCGACGCGACCTCATGCATGCCCTGCGGACAATAGAGCGACTTGGGATACTGATTGCATCCAGCAAGGCCCCAAAGAAACACCATCGCAAGTGCGTAACGCAGATTCAGCATAACGTTTCCCCTGCTGCTAGCATCGGAAGCAATCGCAAGAATATCAAGTCCCATGTGGCCCTGACGGCATATCCTGATGGGATGATCCCCGTGAGGACCGCCCCAACCACGGCAGCCACGCCGCGCATTTCCGTCGTGCTGATGGCGTTCAACGAAGCGGCCAGCCTTGCTGCGGTCACGACCGAGATCCACGGGGAGCTAGCCCGACTGGGTACTGGCCACGAGCTGCTCATCATCAATGACGGCAGCTCGGACGGCACGGGCAAGATCGCGGACGAGATGGCGGCTGCTCTCCCGGGCGTGCGGGTCCGTCATCACGACACCAACCTCGGACTTGGTGCCGTCTATCGAACGGGATTCGCCCAGTCCCGTGGCGACCTGGTCACCTTCTTCCCGGCGGACGGCCAGTTTTCCGCCAGCATCATCGGCCGCTACCTTGCCGCCATCGACGACGTGGACATCATTCTCGGCACCCTGCCCGAGCGTGGCGGACCGATTGCGGGCCGCCTCCTTTCCCTTGCCGAGCGCATGCTCCTACGCATGCTGTTCGGCCGGTTCCCGCGCTTTCAGGGAATCCTGATGTTTCGTCGCACTTTGCTCGACGGCGCCCGGCTGGTCTCGAAGGGCCGCGGCTGGACCGTGCTCATGGAATTCATCCTGCGCCAGGCGCGGGCCGGTGCGCGCATCAAGAATATTCCCATCACCATTCGTCCACGCACAGGCGGAGGCTCCAAGGTGAACAATCTGCGCAGCGTGGTTTCGAACCTGCGCCAGGTGCTGGCCCTGCGGCTTTACTTGTGACGGGTTCTTCGCCCATCCTGCCAGGGCGAGAGCCGAACGCGCTCCACCGCGAAGGGCGCGTGCATGATGGGCTCTCCTTGGGCGGCGAACCAAGCCGGATCGTCGGTGGTGGCATAGCGCCGGCCGGCGCCACGCGACAGTCGATGCTCCATGTCCGGATGGCGGGCCAACCAGTCCGCCAGGCGCTCCGCCACCAGGGCACCCTGGTCGACAATCTCGACCGCGGGCGGCACGATGGCGCGGATTCCGCTCTGCAAAAGCGGATAGTGCGTGCAACCCAGGAGCAAACGCGATGGTGGATCGTTTCGCGCGAAAAGCGGATCGAGATACTTGTGCAGGAAGTAGTCCACGCCCGGTCCCGAGGTCTCGCCCGCCTCGACGAGCGGCACCCATAGTGGACAGGCCTGTTCGATGAGGTGCAGACGCGGCGCCAGCTTGGCAAGCTCGAGGCCGTACGATCCCGACGCCACCGTGCCCACCGTCCCGAGCACAGCCACGGTTCCGTCGGCCAGCGAGGGTTGCGTGACCCCAGGAATCGCGCCCGGGGGCAGCCCAGCCAGCGCTTCCGCCGACGGCCGCACCACACCCAGAATGCTGCGATCCCGACGGTGCGCCGGCAAGTGCCGCTGCTGCAAGGTGCGCAGCGCCTGCGCCGAGGCCGTATTGCAGGCGAGCACGACCAGGGGACAGCCGGCATCGAACAGAAATTCCACCGCCTCGCGGGTGAAGCTGTGCACCACCTCCAGGCTGCGACTGCCATAGGGCGCCCGCGCGCTGTCGCCGAGGTAGAAGTAATCGTACTCGGGCAAGCGCGCAACCAGCGACCTCAGAACGGTCAGGCCGCCGAAGCCGGAATCGAATACGCCGATCACGCGCCCCGCCCCTTACCCTTAACTGGTCACACGCCAGGCGGTGCCCGCGGGCGTGTCCATGAGCTCCACGCCTGTCGACTTGAGCTCGGCCCGGATCTCGTCGGCGCGTTTGAAGTCCTTGGCCGTGCGCGCGGCGGTGCGGTCGGCAATGCGCGCCTCGACTGCGCCGCGGTCGATGTTGCGCCTCACGCACAGGCGATCCCTCCGCGCCAGCAGAAACTCCGATGGCGGCCTGAGCATGATCCCCAGCGTCGCACCGATGAGGCGAGCGTCCCGCGCGATGGCAGCCAGGGTCTGCTGCCGCTCGGGCTTGGGCATGGCCTTGGGATCGTCGAGCAGCTTGTTGGCCAGCACGAACGCGTCGTAGAGGTGCCCGATGGCGGCCGCGGTATTGAAATCGTCGTCCATGGCCGCGCCGGCATTCTTGGCCAGCTCCGACGGCGGCAAGGCCGCGGGCAGCTTGGCGAGCAGCGGGGCCAGGAAGGCGTCGAGTCGCTCCAGCGTGCGGCAGAAATAGTCGAGGCGCGCCTCGGCCTCGTCGAGATCGGGGTACGCCGGCTGGCCATCGGCTGTACGGCCGATGGTAAAATTGGCCGGGCTGCGGTAGTGCACGCTGATGAGCAAGAGGCGCAAGGCTTCGAGGTCGTGCGTCTCAGCCACGCGGCGAATGGTCACCACGTTGCCCAGTGACTTCGACATCTTCTCGCCGCCGAAGTTGACCATTCCCGAGTGCATCCAGTGGCGCGCGAACGATCCGAAGGCGCCCTCGGACTGCGCGATTTCATTTTCGTGGTGGGGAAAGATCAGATCCGAACCGCCGCCGTGAATGTCAAAGGCGTCGCCAAGATACTTGTGGGCCATGGCCGAGCACTCGATATGCCAGCCCGGGCGCCCGGGGCCCCACGGGCTCGGCCACTGGGGCTCGCCTGGCTTGGCGCCCTTCCACAACGTGAAATCGAGCGGGCTGCGCTTGTGTTCGCCGACCTCGATGCGCGCGCCGGCCTGCAGATCGTCGATGCTTTGTCCGGAAAGCGAACCATAGCCCGGGAAGCCCGAGACCGAGTAATAGACATCACCCTCGGCCGCGTAGGCCAGACCGCGCTCTTCCAAGCGCCGGATGACGTCAATCATCTCGGCGATGTGATCGGTGGCGCGGGGCTCGATGTCCGGCGCAGCGATGCCAAGGGCGGCCATGTCCGTGGCCATGGCATCCGCGTAGAACTTCGCCACCTCGGCGGCACTGCGCCCCTCGGCGTGCCCCTTGCGGATGATCTTGTCGTCGACGTCGGTGATGTTGCGAACCAGGCGCACCTGCAGCCCGCGCTGGCGCAGGTGCCGCACGATCACGTCAAACGCGATCAACGTGCGCGCGTGCCCCACGTGGCACAAGTCGTAGACCGTGACACCACAGGCGTAGATGCCAACCTTGCCTGGCTCACGCGGCTGGAGGTCGACCTTCTTTCCTTCTCGGGTATCGTAGATTCTCTGCATAGGGAAACGCTATCCGCGGGCGCGCATGGCCAGCAGGTTCACCACCGCGAAGCCGAGCAAAAAGGCCGCGACGATGAGAACCTTGAGGTGATCGCGCGGCCTCTGGCCCTCGAGCACGAGCAGGGCGTCGTCGGGGATCTGCACGGTGGCCTGGGTGCTGATGGCCAGGATCTGCCCGAGTGGCAGCTCTTTGCTTTCACTTGCTGTCTGAACCCGCAAACCATCCTTGGCCGCCGCCAAGCCGGATATGGGGACCGTGTGCGTGGCGCGCACGGGACGAAAGCGCACGTGCTCGTCGAGCTCGGACAGGGCGTGCATGGCCAGATCGCGCTTGTCTTCCGGAAAAGTCACAACCAGGGCGATACTATTGGCGTCCGAGGCCTTCACCACCTCGTCGAGAACCTTGCCGCCTTGCTGTCCGACCGCCGAGCGGGCCGCCGCCGCATCGGGCCACTTCGAGCGCGGCAGCTCGACCACCATGTCGGCGGGTCGGGCCACAGCGATGGAAACCTCGTCGGTAGGCGCCAACGAAACCTGCTCGCCCAGCATGTCGGCCAGCACGACGGGGCCGCCGTTGGTAGTCGCCACTTTGTCGCGCAGCGGGGACGGCGCAAAGAAGTGGGTGGCGCTCACACGGTTGGCGAAGTGCTTGCGAATGGCGGCCGCGAAGGACAGGTCGCCGAAACGGACCAGCCGCCCAACGAAAACGTCCTTCTCGGCCTGCTCGACCGGAATCGGGTCGGGAACGCGGCTGACGAAGACGCGGCTGCGCGTGCCCAGCACGCGGAAGAACTGGGTGAACTGCCACGAGCCGGCGGTATCGATGATGACCCCGCTCTCACGGTCGGCCATGCCAGACACGCGGACATACTGGTTGATGGGCAACTTGTCCACCGGCGTGGATGCGACAGAGCGCGCGTCGCCGATGTCGCGCACGTCAGAGTGCGAGATGGCGAAGAGTAGGTCGTCGTGAATCTGGTAGATGAGAAAAGCGGCCAGAGCGGTGGCGGCCAGGGCGATGGCGGGATGCCGCCGCCTGGACGAAGGAATATGGGCGAACTCGTCCGCAGGCGATGCGCCGCCCCCCGATTCTAGCTCGGGAAAATCCAGCGGGGGCTGCGATCCTTTTTCGCCTGTT
>OBLT010000259.1_pt1 | contig 38154 bp, 39 predicted proteins | sample 1518721 | NCBI WGS metagenome assembly OBLT01 (sample SAMEA3539307, study PRJEB22396) | soil metagenome | biome: tundra; feature: field; material: soil | place: USA | collected 2010-05 | depth 0.15 m | reverse complement strand
CTGCTTACGCAGATTTTAGTGTGTTGCATCGACCGGTTGAATCCGCAGCCAAAAGGAGACAACCGAGAATTTCTCCTTTAGCAGACATTCCATGATTAACCCGGAACGCGCCGGGATAGAGGATGACTCAATGATCGTTGGTTTCGTGAGCCTAGTAATAGCCTTTACTCGGTATCAAGTGCCTGACATCGGGGATTATCTACATCACCTTGTCGGCGCGACCTCTGATGCAGGGGAGATCGGGCCCGTCACCGGAAGTATCGCCGGAACCGGTTGCCTTACGTCCACAAGCACCAGATCTTTTCCGTCCAGCCTGAGCGCTTTGCCCGGGGGCAGCTTCAGGTAGAGGTCGGATTCATTTGCGGTGAGTCCGTAGGTAAAACTCATCGGGCCCCGACTGGAGCTGCCCGTCCCGTAGCCGCGCAAAACGCTCAGACGCTGAAACTGAATCGTCGCGGTGGCGCCGTCGCTGCATCGCATGGTTCCCACGCCGCCCAGTTTAGCGCTGGAGGTGAACTGCCCAAGGCACGTAACGTCGGGCTTGGTGCGCGACTGGATTTTAATCGTTCCGGAACCGTCGAGATTGCCTTCGGCTTCGCCCAGGAACAACTCGCCGGCGATTATCGCGATGACCGGGCCTGTGGAGGAAAAAAGTCCCCCGCCTGCCAGACTTGCCCACCCGGCAAGTCCGGCGAACCCTGCGAGACCCATGACCAGCATCCTGCGCATCGTAGACGACCTCATTCAGCATTGCAGTGCGACGGGGAAGCGGCGGCCCCCGCCGGCCGTTGTTAATCGTTGCTTCAATTATCGCCATCCATGCGCAACGCGCTGTGCGCTGGCGCACATAGGCGGAACGTAATCGACGCGCTCAGTTGCGCAGGAGTCGTGCAGCCGCGGGGCAGAGTAGCAGCTGTGAAAAGGTCACCGCCGGGCGGCGCCGGCAAGCGGCGTATTGCCAGCGCCCGCCAGCGTTTTCACTTTCTCGAGGCGGACCACAAAAAAGCTTTCGGACCCGCCTCCACGGCAAAGGGATATCTTTAAATGGCTTTCACTTATCGTCGCAGCATATCTGATCGTTGTCGGATTGCTGGGACTGTTCGGCGACACATACACCTGAGATAAATGCGAGCTAACGAGGTTGAGCTAACGGGGTCAGCTTCGCTTTTCTTTTCGAACGGCCATGCCACGTCCCCCACGCATATAATTAGATTGCGACCGGTTGAGTTGGCAGTCGATAGCAGACATTTAATTGTTCTCCGCAACCTATTCATGGCTTTCCGATGATTTAATTCCAGACTGTCCAAACGGCCAAAATTATCGTTGGTACAATCCAATCAGATCGGATTGAGCAAGCACGTGACCCTGCATAGCCTTTTCCAGTGCCACTTTGACGGGGTGTTTCAGGTCCGGCAGCACGATATCCAACGCATAAAGTTTGAAAAAATAGCGATGTTTGCCAACCGGCGGACAGGGCCCGCCGTAGCCGGCACGGTGCCAGTCGTTAATCCCCTGCAAGGTTCCGGCCGGGAGATCTTTTGCTGCGACACCCTCTGTCAAACCGCTTGCATAGTGGGGGATGTTGTATAGCACCCAGTGCACCCAAGTCATTTTGGGTGCGGCCGGATCTGGCGCATCGGGATCATCGAAGATCAAGGACAGGCTTTTCGTGCCAACCGGCACGCCAGTCCAGGCAAGCGGGGGAGAAATATTCAGGCCATCACAAGTATGGCGTGCGGGAATCACGCGATCATGCATAAATGATGGCGACATGATGATCAGGGACATAACGATCTTTTCCTTTCCGCCTGTTAGCTAGCCGACTTTGGCTGCGCTGACAGAGACACTGATGAGCCTCCCGGAACACTACCCAATCCCAACGCTTGGCTATTATCCGCGATAATTTGATCGAGCCGCAAATTCACTTACTCGGCCGTTAAATCGTCGCTTTCGTTCTGGCGCTTGGGCTCGTGAGTCTTTATGTCACCGCGAATTTTTCGTGCGTGGTCTTCAATTTTGCGTTTGGCGGCATCGAAGGCATCGCGCAAAGCCACATAAACATCTTCGGCATGGTCGCGGTTAACCACGATCTCGCTGCCCGGTACGCCGATGTCGATGCGCACATTGAACTGCTTGCCCTGATGATGGTGCTTGTGTGGCACCTCAACCACTACCCGGCAGGACATGATGTGATTGAAAAATTCATCGAGTTTTTTCGCCTTGTCACGGATGTGCGTTTCCAGCGCCTCTGAATGGTCAATATCACGGATGGTAATTTGTAATGGTATTTGCATGGTTTCCTCCTTAAAATTCGAGGCGCATTAACGGCGGCTCATCACTTCATTTTTTGATCCAATCATGGAATAGCCATCATAGTCTCAAACGATTTGTATGGCTGCCTGATGGGTATGGAGGAACCAGCGATCCAGCACCACATGGCGGGTAAACCATTTGTTGCCCAGTAATATCCCGGCGAGAAAGTTACGCAGGAATGCTGGCCCGACTCCGCCTGGGGCCGCCGTAGCGCCAAAGCGCGCAACCAGACGATTGGCATAAGGCAGCAACTGCTGACGGCGGTAGTCTTCCCCGGCTGCCAGGATGGTGGCGGCAGCCATGAGACCGGACTCAACCGCCGGCCGTATCCCTTCGCCGCTTTGCGGGTAGGCCAGCCCGGCCGCATCGCCGACGAGCAGCATGCCGTCATCGAGCTGTTTGCGCACCGCATGTCCATAGAGCAGGTAGGCATGTCCATGGAAATGGTCCGGGATGTCCTGCGGAATTCTGCCGCGTTGCTTGAGGAAGTCGCAAAAATTCTTGAGTTGTTCCGAAAGACGATGGTTGTCCTCCCGGCCCAGCCCGATATTGAGATAACCGCCTTTGCGAAAGCACCAGCCGTAACCCTTCAGATCCTGGCAAAAATAAAGTTCAGGCGTATCCCCCTGCACCTTGCAATCATCGCGTTGCGCCGGACTCATCTCGAATTCGATTTCTTTTGCCGCAATTGCCGGCTCGTCAGCCCCGAGCTTCGCTCCCATAAAGCGCGCCACCGGGCAGAAATGTCCTCCCGCACCGATGACCAGCGGAGTCGAGATGACATTGTTAACGATCCACTGCTTGCCGTCTCTTTGCAAAGATTTCAGCGGCTGACCCAGACTCAAACGCGCACCCGAGCGTTGCAGCAGATAGTCGTCCAACTCGCAGCGGCGTATGCCATAACTGACTGTGGTCGGATATCGGGTCTCCATATCCCCGCCATCGATCAAACCAGTACGGAAGGCCGTGATCGGCTGCAGCACATGCTGCCGGCCATAATCTTCGGTATCCAGCCGCAGTGCCTCCACCACCGCCGGGGTAATCCAGCCGGCACAAACCTTGTCGCGCGGGAACAGCGCCTTGTCCATCACCATCACATCCAGGCCCTGCTGGCGCAGCTGCCACGCGCAGCTTGAGCCTGCGGGGCCGCCCCCGACGATGAGTGCATCACAGCTTTCCATCGGATTCTCCCAAAGAGGTGTCCTGCGGTTCGTACAGGTATTGCCGGGTCCATGGGATCTGGTTATTGTTCGCGCGGGTGAAGGTCACCTGAAATAGTTGCATACCCCCAAGCTTGAAGGCAGTGAGAGATCCGGCGAGGTAAAAGCGCCATGCCCGCACAAATGCCGGATCGAACATTTCCGTTACGCGATCGACATTATCCTCATATCGCTGCAACCAGTGCTCCAGGGTCTTGGCATAGTGCAGCCGTAAATTTTCCACATCCAGAACTGAGAAATCGAAAGGCTCGAAAATCTGCATCATTTGCGCCAGACTCGGCGGGCAGGCACCGGGAAAAATGTGGCGCTTTGTCCATGTATCCATGGGTCGGGGGTAATTCAGACCTATGGTATGGATCAACCCGCGCCCGCTATCCTTGAGGCTGCGATTGATGACCGCCCCCAGTTCCTGATAATGATCCGTCCCCACGTGTTCGAGCATGCCGATCGAGACGAAAGCATCGAACTCGCCGCGCACGTTGCGGTAGTCGTCCTCAATGAACTCAACCTGTCCGTCCAGCCCTTCGGCATGAGCGCGTTGCCGGGCGAAGGCGACCTGCTCTTTGGATATGTTGTAGGCTGTCACCGTCACGCCATAGTGCCTGGCCATATGCAACGCCAAAGCCCCCCAGCCGCAGCCTGCCTCCACCACTTTCTCGCCCGGTCGCAGGCACAGTTTGCGGCATATATGATCCAGCTTGGCAAGTTGGGCATCTTCAAGACTGGTGCTCGAGCTTGTGAAATATGCACAGGTGTACAGCATGCGTTCATCGAGCCAGAGCTTGTAAAAATCGTTGCCGATATCGTAGTGGTGGTGAATGTTGCGGCGCGCTCCAGAGAGGGAGTTGCGTCGTGCGTCGTAGAAGGGGGCCAACGGTTTTCTGCCAATCTTGCCCTGGTTGCGCAGAAGCCAGACCCGATAGACCGCTTCGAGAAAATCCAGCAGGTTTCCCTGCACCTCTATGCGCTGGGCCGTGTACAACTCGCCGAAGTAAAGCTCGGGATTGGTGGCCAATTTCAAAAGTGCGCCACGGTCGCGAATGAGAACCCACGCTACCGCATTCCCCCCATGATTCGAAATTCCATGCCCATTCCACAGCACAAGCTGCACGGGCGGATTGCCAATGGTGCGCAGTATTCTCGTCAACAGCAGCTTTTCCGTCGCAAATACCATGTTGCCAAGCGTTCCGCGCTGTTCTCTTGTCGGCACCGGGTAATTGATTCCGCCGCTTATCGACTTGCCGGATGGCTCAGTTTGCTCTTGTTTCATGCCTTTGCTCCTCGCAATCATGCCGTGATGCTACCACCGAATCTGCCTGCCATGACCCGCTAACATACTTGTTAAATCCGGCCCCTCTATGACGTTGCGCAGACTGGCGCCATAATCTCAGAGAGGAATTGTTTGTTGTTGCTGGCCTCCACCATGGGGCAAAAATGAAAAATATTCACCGGATGAATGTTCGTTGCCTTCAGCCCGGTTTCGTCCAGGAATCGGTCCAGCGAAAAATCGGGGCGAAAGCCAAGTTGCGCCGACAACGGGTTCCGGCTATGGAAGTGATTCACAAAAATAATCCGGCCATTCGGCTTGCACACCCTGCGCATCTCATCGACGAGTCGTTCCGGATCAGGCACGACAGATGCTACATACATGGCGACCACCTTGTCAAAGCTGCTGACTTCAAACTCCATATTTTCCGCATCCATGACTGATAACTGCATGATGATATCCAATTGCCGTGAAGCAACACGGAGCGCCATATCAAGCTTGCATTAATTGGCGTACCATAGATCAAAACCGGGTAGTGGTTCAATTGCGTGCACACTACCTTTGCGGATATGCTGTTGCTCGATCTGATCATGCCCGGCCGATGCGGGACGGAGTTAATCAGTAGAGTCAGGAGTTCCTATCCCGGTCTGCGTATTCTGGTGCTCAGCATGCATAATGAAACACGGGTGGTGTTGCGCGCCTTGAGAGCAGGCGCATCCGGTACATCTGCAAGGACTGCATGCCACAGACCCTGCTGGAAGCCATTCGTAAAGTCAGTACAACAGGCAAATACCTCAGCCCGGCAACGGTCGAGCAGATCGCGTTTTTACCCGGTCCAATAGAGCAAAACCCTATTGAACTTATCCTGTCCGACCGGGAAAGGCAGATATTTCACCTGGTCATGGATGGAAAAAACATCAAGGAAATTGCTAAAGAACTTGCTATCAGCGACAAAACGGTCAGCACACACAAAATAATCTGCTCAACAAGCTTGGTTTGAAAAGTGTTGCGGAACTGGTGCGATATACCATACAGGAAAAACTGTAATGAGGTGCTCATGACCAACAAGCCAGACGAACAGGACGTGCTGAAGGCAGAAGCCGAGGCGCAATTCGCCTGCACGCTACGGGCGGCGGCTGAGAGGAAACTGGCACAAATGCCGCCTGAAGATACCCCGACTCGTCCAGTCGAGGAAATCCTTCATGAACTTCAGGTACACCAAATCGAGCTTGAAATGCAGAACGATGAGTTGAGGCGCGCTCAGGTCAGCATAGAAGAATCCCGCGACCGTTACGTCGACTTCTATGACTTCGCGCCCGTCGGCTATATCATTCTTAGCCGCGAGGCCCTGATCGACGAAATCAATCTCGCCGGCGCTACTCTGTTGGGAGACGAGCGCGGCAAACTGCTGCGCCACCGCTTCGCCGCTTTCATCGCTCCGGAAGACCGCGATCACTGGTATCGATATTTCATGAGCGTGCTGCAGCGCGATGACAAACTGACTTGCGAACTGGTCATTTTGCGTGGTGATGGGTCGCGTCTACAAGTTCAGCTGGATAGCCTGCGCCTGCTGAGGGATGACAAATTACCCGTGGTGCGCATCGTGTTGTCTGACATCGCTGAGCGCAAGCGCGCCGAGCAGGCAGTGCGCGAGCAGGAAGAATTCTTTCGCATGATCGCCGAGAATATCGAGGATTTTATCGCGGTGCTTGATCTGGAAGGACGACGGCTCTACAACAGCCCGTCATACGCCCGGCTTTTTGGCGATCCTGAAGATATGAAGGGTACAGACTCCTTCGCCGAGATACATCCGGATGACCGGGAGCGTGTCAAACGTGTGTTCAAGGAAACCGTACAAACCGGCATCAGCCTCCGGACAGAATATCGCTTCGTGCTGGCTGATGGCAGTATCCGTCACATGGAATCCTGCGGTGAGCTGATCAGAAACAGTCGGGGCCAGGCATCGCGTGTAGTCGTCGTATCCCGTGACATCACCGAGCGCAAACAGGTCGAGGAGCAAATTCGAAATCTGGCTTTCTATGACACATTGACGCAGCTGCCCAATCGCCACATGTTAGATGACAGGCTGAACCAGGCTATGGCCGCCAGCAAACGCAGTGGCCGTTATGGCGCACTGATGTTCCTGGATATGGACAATTTCAAACCGCTTAATGATCATTATGGGCATAGTGCGGGCGACTCGCTATTGAGGGAAGTGGCACGCCGCATTAGCAGTTGCGTTCGTGAAATGGATACTGTCGCGCGTTTCGGTGGTGATGAGTTCGTGGTGATGCTCAGCGAACTGGATACCGATCAAAAATCTTCCATTGTTCAAACTGGTATCGTTGCTGAAAAAATTCGCGTCATTCTTGCCAAACCTTATGCGCTGGCACTTCAGCATAAAGGCGATACGGAAACTACCGTCGAATATCATTGCACGTCAAGCATTGGGGTGGTGATGTTCATCAATCACGAATACAGGCCGGCTGACCTTCTTGAACGGGCCGATATGGTGATGTATCAAGCTAAAGAAAGCGGCCGCAATCGAGTTCGTTTTTTCAATATGTGACATTCAGGTTGCCTGCCATGGTTGAACTGCGAAGCCGGATAGACACGTATTTTTGGTGGCCGGATGCCGCAGCGTTAATAAGAGCCCATTTCAATTTTATTTCTGTCCAGATCGCGCAGCATTTCCAGCTGCGCCTGTTTCCAGTCATTCTTACTCACATCGCTTGCCAAATAATGCTTGTAGAGATCAGTTCATCACCACTTCAACATTACTTTTCCCAGCCACAATCCAACGATGCAGAAAACTATCATGGGCAGGTAATGCCATTGGATGACATGCATGATCGAGTCGTTTATCTCATAGAGTCTTAGCCATATTGCGCCAATACTGAAGGCGAAAAGAAGAGCGCAGCAGCCCGCCAAATGATAATGCGTGCTGGCAAATTTCCGCATTACGTAGAATATCCAAGCTGCAGGTAACAGTGATAGCAAGGTAATGCCTATGGTGCATTGAAAGTTGTGAATGGGCAGTGGAGCGGGCGGATTGTCAGCCAGCCATGCAAGAAACATCACCAGCACAAATAGCGCAAACGTAATAACCGGCGCAAATGCAACCCGGCGCATCTGGTGCATATCGGGAAACGACAGCAATGCGGCGCTTAGGGATGTGGCGACGAAGATGCAGACAAGCATTGCGATTTCAGCAACAAACCATGGCTCATGAAGTTTCAACATCAAGTCCGGGCGCAAGCCAGAAAGCATCAGCGAAACGGCGAGATAGAACACGGCGACCGCCATCCATTCGAGGCTCAGCACAATAGGATGGTGGGCGGGCCTAACTGTTACCGCATCCTGTGCAAGCTTATCAATTAGTTCTTCGATGTTTCCCATTATCTTTCCAGTTTTTTTCTCAATATTTTGTAGGCGCGGTGTGCCGCGACTTTTACAGCGGACTCTTTCATGCCGATCTTCTCGGCGACCTCCTTGGCCGTGTATCCTTCCTGATGCAACAGTCGCAGGATGGTTGCCTGTTTCTCGGGAAGTTTGTGGACTTCCCCGCTGATAGATTCGTAGCTAATTGCGGATTCGGTTACAGGCTCATGCAAAAATTCTTCCATTTTGGACAAATCGTCGGCATGGTGCAACTGGTCTGAATAATGCGCACGCAAATAATCTTGCAGGCGAAATTTCGCAATGGCGTATACCCAAGGCTTGTAAGGACGGTTGCCGTCGTAGGTATGGCGGGCCTTATGGATGGAAAGCAGAATCTCCTGCAACAGGTCATCTACCTCATTGGTGAAGCTGAGGCGTTTCGCCAAAAATGGACGGAGGAGGCGCGAGGTTTCCTGCAGCAAAGCAGCGTAGGCACGCTGGTCTCCAGCCAGGGACTGCATCATCAACACTTCAAAATTGTCAGTTGTATCTGTCACCCGAGTTCCGTAAATTTTTTATGTAACCTTTTTTCGGGCACGCCCGAATATACCTGCGCAGATGTCTCGTGATGGCCGTTTTCACGATACCAAACCATTTGTGATGATGCCATTTATTTATTTACAATAGGAGATTCAAATGAACAAACTTTCTTCCGTATTACTCTCAGCCTGTCTGGCAGCCTCCGGTGGTCTCGCGTTTGCCCAAGATGTCATGTCTACGGATAAAGGCTCTATGAGCAAAGATGCCGTGAGCAAGGACACTATGGACAAGGATGCCATAAGTAAAGATGCGATGAGCAAAGACTCGATGGACAAAAAGAAATCCACGCATAAGAAGAAGTCCATGCACAAGGATTCTATGAATAAAGATTCTATGGACATGAAAGACACGATGGGTAAAGACAAGGGAATGTAACATCGCACTTGTAAGGACTCCATGAACTATATGCAGGAGGCAACATCATGCAACGCAGAAATTTCTTAATCGCTCTATCCGGCATCGCGGTGGCTTGCGCGACACGCTCTTATGCCAGTGCAGAATCTGGTAACAACAACGTGACCATCATGCAATTTTCCGATGATGGGAAACCGCTGGGGCGCGCCACGTTAACCAAGGTCAGCAAAGATGCAGAATGGAAACAGCGGCTATCGCCCCTGGCTTACCAAGTGACGCGCGAGCAGGGTACGGAGCGGGCGTTTTCACAGCCGGGCTACGACAGGCATGAGCCTGGGTTATATCGTTGCGTGTGTTGCGACAACGCATTGTTCGATGCCAAGACTAAATACGATTCAGGTACCGGTTGGCCGAGTTTCTGGCAGCCAATCGCGCCCGAGAATGTGCGCGAAATTTCCGATCACCTGTTCGGCATGACGCGCACCGAGGTGCAATGCACATTGTGCGATGCACACCTGGGCCATGTGTTCGACGATGGCCCGAAACCAACCGGTTTGCGCTATTGCATGAATACGGTGGCGCTGCGCTTTGTGCCGCTTCGTAGGTTGGGTTAGCGGCTTCATCGCGTAACCCAAACTACGAAACCAACAACTCGGAGTTCATCATGCTGATCTTTTTTCTGGCCTACCTCGGCGGTGTGTTGACTATCTTTAGTCCGTGCGTGTTGCCGGTATTGCCGTTCATTTTTGCCCGCTCGGATCAATCGTTTCGACGTTCCGGCTTGCCGATATTGCTCGGCATGGCGGCGACATTCACGCTGCTCGCCAGCCTCGCGGCAGTCGGTGGCGCCTGGCTGATCGCATTGAATCAATATGGCCGCTATGCGGCGATGTTGCTGTTATTGCTGATGGGATTGGCGCTGATTTTCCCGGCTTTGTCGGAACGCCTGATGCGCCCATTCGTTGCCTTCGGCGGGCGCTTGCAACAGCGCGCCGACCAGCAAACCAGCCTCAAAGGTTCGCTGTTGTTGGGTGTTGCGGTCGGTTTTTTATGGGCTCCCTGTGCCGGGCCGATCTTGGGCCTGGTGTTGGCAGGCGCGGCATTGAACGGCGCGAATCTATACAGCGCGCTGTTGCTGTTGGTGTTCGCTGCCGGCGCGGCGACTTCGCTCGCGGTAGCACTGCTGGCTGGAGGGCGTGTGTTCAGCCTGATGAAGCGCGGGCTGGGCGCGGAAGAATGGTTGCGGCGCGGCCTGGGGGTCGCCGTGCTGGGCGGCGTAGTAGTCATCGCACTGGGCTGGGATACGCGCTTCCTGTCGCAGTTCACTTTTTTGAGTACTGCGAATACCGAGCAACAACTGATTTCGCAATTGGCCAAGCCACCCGGCACGTCAAGTTCCGCCGATAGCCGTATGGCTCCGCCTTTGACCGGCGCGACGCAGTGGCTCAACTCGCCGCCGCTGACCGACGAGATGTTGCGCGGCAAAGTGGTGCTGGTGGATTTCTGGACATACTCGTGTATCAACTGTTTGCGCACCTTGCCTTATCTGAAAGCCTGGAATGAAAAATATCGCGACCAGGGTTTGATGATCATTGGCGTGCATGCGCCGGAGTTCGCTTTTGAAAAGGATGCTCACAATGTCGAACAGGCAATCCGCGATCTGGGCATCACTTACCCGGTGGCGATGGATAACCAATACACGATCTGGAATGCGTACAAAAACGAATATTGGCCGGCGCATTATTTGATCGACGCGCAAGGCAGGATTCGTCATCAACACTTCGGCGAAGGCGCGTATCAGGAAACCGAGCTTATGATACAAACCTTGCTCAAGGAAGCGCATCAGGGCCGGCTGGCGATGAACGATGGATTGGTGCAAGTGGCGGGGTCGGGTGCAACGGCTGCCGCTGCGGATATGGAACGCTCACCGGAAACCTATCTGGGTTATGCGCGCCAGCAGAATCTGGTTTCACCCGAGGCAATCAAGCAGGATGTTGCGGCGCAATACAGCGCACCGCGCGCGCTCAAACCGAACCAATGGGCGTTGAGCGGCAAGTGGCGGGTTTCCGCAGAATCTGCCGCCGTGCAAGCATCCGGCGGTGCGATTAGTTACCGCTTTCAGGGTCGCGATCTGCATTTGGTGCTGGGCTCGCGCAACGGCAAGCCGGTGCGTTTCAGGGTCACGCTGGATAGCGCCGCCCCCGGTGCGGATCACGGCGCGGATATTGATGTGCAGGGCAACGGCGTGATCCGCGAACAGCGGCTGTACCAGCTCATCCGGCAAAGCGGAAAAATTGCAGTTCACACCTTCCGCATTGAATTTTTGGATGCCGATGCAGAGGCGTTTGCCTTCACCTTCGGCTGATTTCAAGGAGTGTCATCATGCTAATTATCAAACTCATCCGTAGTTATTTATTCAGCGGCAGCTTGTACCTCATGCTCGGCCTGTACTCGCTATCCAACGCCACCGCAGCACCAGCCGAACAAACGGCGGTATTATCAGGTGGCTGCTTCTGGGGCGTGGATGCGGTGTTCAAGCACGTCAGGGGCGTGTCCGAGGTGGTATCCGGTTATGCCGGTGGCAGCGCGGCCACCGCGCATTACGAACAAGTCAGCGATGGCGATACCGGACATGCCGAATCGGTGCGCGTCCGTTTCAATCCGGCGCAGGTATCCTATCAACAACTGCTGCAAGTATTTTTCAGCGTAGCGCACGATCCGACCCAACTCAATCGCCAAGGCCCGGATGTCGGCAGCCAGTACCGCTCGGCGATTTTTTTCACCAACGCAGACCAGCAGAAAATTGCGCAAAGCTACATTCAGCGACTCACCGCCGCGCGCACTTTTTCTGCGCCCATCGTCACACAGATCGTTCAGCTTACGCAGTTCTATCCGGCCGAGGATTACCACCAGAACTTTCTGGCGCTGCACCCCTATAAACCTTATATCGTGATGTACGACCAACCCAAACTGACGCAATTGCGCAAGCAGTTTCCAGGTCTGTATCAATGAGGGTGTTGTTTCCTGACTTCGCGCTGAAGCGTGTGGCTGAGCACGGTCGTTATTAAGAATGTAAGCTAGCCGAGTTGTTGCCCATGCTCACGCGTGGCGTGGAACTGCACTTTCGGCCAACGCTCTTGAGCGAGGCGCAGGTTCACGCCGGTGTCGGCGAGGTAGGCGTAGTTGCCGTCCACATCGCGCGCCAAGCGGCTTTGGTTGGCTTTCACGAACTCATTCAGATGCGCGGCATCCGGGCAAGTCACCCACCGTGCGGTGTGTATGCCGGCGCGCTCGAATACGGCATCCACCCCGTATTCGGATTTCAACCTATGCTCGACCACTTCGAACTGCAACTGTCCCACCGCACCGATTAGCGGCGTGGTGTCCAGCAGAGGTTCGAACACTTGCACCGCGCCTTCTTCGCCCAGTTGGCGCAAGCCTTTTTGCAATTGCTTGGCTTTCATCGGGTCGCGCAGCCGTGCGCGGCTGAATAGTTCCGGTGCGAAGTAGGGGATGCCTTTGAAAGTGAGTGCCTCGCCTTCGGTGAGCACGTCTCCGATCTGCAACTGGCCGTGATTGTGCACGCCGATGATGTCGCCCGCGTAAGCCTCGTCCATGCGCGTGCGTTCGTTGGCCATAAAGGTCACCGCGTTGGCGAGCTTCATCTCCTTGCCGGTGCGGCGATGTTTGACCTTCATGCCCGAGGTGTAACGACCGGAACACACGCGCAGAAAGGCGATGCGGTCGCGGTGATTCGGGTCCATGTTGGCCTGGATCTTGAACACGAAGCCGGTGAAGGCAGGCTCGGTCGGTTGCACCATGCGCACCTCGGTGGCGCGCGGCAACGGTGAAGGCGCCCAATCCACCAGGGCGCGCAAGACTTCACGCACACCGAAGTTGTTGATACCGGAACCGAAGAACACCGGGGATTGTTGCCCGCTGAGAAACTCCTGCAAATCGAACGATGCGCCCGCGCCGCTGACCAATTCGGTCTCGTCGCGCATGGTCTTCATCTCGTTCGGGCACAGCTTGGCCAGTTGTTCGATTTGCTCGCCTTGCAATACTTCCACTACTTGCCCGGCCTTCGCTTCGCCCGGCAAAAAGCGCAGCACTTCGTCATTCAGCAAGTGGTATACGCCCTGGAAGCGTTTGCCCATGCCGATCGGCCAGGTCACAGGCGCGCATTTTATTTTCAGCACCGACTCGATCTCGTCCAGCACTTCCAGCGGATCACGCACTTCGCGGTCCATCTTGTTGATGAAGGTGATGATGGGCGTGTTACGCAAACGGCATACTTCGAGCAGCTTGATGGTCTGTTCTTCCACGCCCTTGGCCGCGTCCACCACCATCACCGCCGCATCCACCGCGGTCAGCACGCGATAGGTATCCTCGGAAAAATCCTGGTGACCGGGAGTGTCGAGCAGATTGATCACGCAATCGTCGTAGGTGAATTGCATCACCGAACTGGCCACCGAAATGCCGCGCTGCTTCTCGATCTCCAGCCAGTCGGAAGTGGCATGGCGACCGCTCTTGCGTGCCTTCACCGTGCCCGCCATCTGGATCGCGCCGCCGAACAGCAAAAGTTTTTCAGTGAGCGTGGTTTTGCCCGCATCCGGGTGGGAGATGATCGCAAAGGTGCGGCGGCGTTTGACTTCGCGCACGATACCCTCAGAACTGGCTGACGGGGTGCTTGTGCTTATCTCTTCTGCAAGGTTGATCATTGCTGCTTTCTTTGCACGTAGCGATGTACGTGGAAATGAAAAAGGTCTGCACGTTTTTCGTGTAGACCTTTTTAATCAACTCAAGAAAACCTTGAGCCGGTTTTGCGTGTTACCGCACGCGAAATCTATTAAATAAAACTGCCTAGTAAATTTTGCGTGCTATCGCATGCGAAATCTGGTGGCCCGGGGCGGAATCGAACCACCGACACAAGGATTTTCAATCCTCTGCTCTACCGACTGAGCTACCAGGCCATTGTTGCTGTACTTCTCCGTTAACCAAGTAAATCAGCCAACTTACGAAGCCGCGCATTATACCGATACAGCGCCAAATGACAAACCCCGCCGAAGCGGGGTTTGTAGAATCACTGCGAAACAAACGGCACAATTACATCATGCCATCCATGCCGCCCATTCCGCCGCCACCCATGCCGCCTGCAGCAGGCTTGTCTTCCGGCAGTTCAGCCACCATGCATGCAGTGGTCAGCATCAAACCGGCGATAGAGGCTGCATTTTGCAATGCGACGCGCGTCACCTTGGTCGGATCAACCACACCCATGGCCAGCATGTCGCCATACTCGCTGGTTGCTGCGTTGTAACCGAAGCTGCCCTTGCCTTCCATCACTTTGTTAACCACCACTGAAGGCTCGTCTCCTGCGTTGGCCACGATGGCGCGCAACGGGGACTCCATGGCACGCAACACGATGGTGATGCCCGCGTCCTGGTCGTGGTTGCCGCCCTTCAGCTTGGCTACCGCAGCCTTGGCGCGCAGCAACGCCACGCCGCCGCCGGGAACGATGCCTTCTTCAACGGCTGCGCGAGTCGCATGCAATGCATCTTCCACACGCGCTTTCTTTTCTTTCATTTCCACTTCAGTCGCCGCACCGACTTTGATCACCGCCACGCCGCCGGAAAGTTTGCCCGAGCGCTCTTTCAGTTTTTCCTTGTCGTAGTCGCTGGTGGATTCTTCGGCTTGCTTTTTGATCTGGCCAATGCGTGCCATGATCACATCATGCTTGCCTGCGCCGTCGATGATGATGGTGTTGTCCTTGCCCACTTCGATGCGCTTGGCTTGACCCATTTCGGCAAGGGTCGCTTTCTCCAGAGACAGCCCCACTTCTTCAGCGATCACGGTGCCGCCGGTCAAAATCGCAATGTCTTCCAGCATGGCTTTGCGACGGTCGCCAAAGCCGGGCGCCTTGACGGCAACAGTCTTCAGGATGCCGCGAATGTTGTTTACCACCAGTGTGGCCAGCGCTTCACCGTCCACGTCCTCGGCGATGATCAGCAACGGACGGCCGGCCTTGGCGACCTGTTCCAGTACCGGCAGCAGGTCGCGGATGTTGGAGACCTTCTTGTCGTGCAGCAGGATGTAGGGGTTTTCCATCAATGCCAGTTGGCGATCATGGTTGTTGATGAAGTAGGGTGACAGGTAGCCGCGATCAAATTGCATCCCTTCTACGATGTCCAGTTCATCTTCCAGGCCGGTGCCGTCTTCAATCGTGATCACGCCTTCTTTGCCGACCTTTTCCATCGCGGCAGCGATCTTCTCGCCGATCACAGTGTCGGAGTTGGCGGAAATGCTGCCCACTTGCGCGATTTCCTTGCTGGTGGTGCATGGCTTGGAAATTTTCTTCAGTTCCGCAACGGCTGCGATGACCGCTTGGTCGATGCCGCGTTTCAAGTCCATCGGGTTCATGCCGGCAGCGACGAACTTCATGCCTTCCTGCACGATGGATTGCGCCAGCACGGTGGCGGTGGTGGTGCCGTCACCCGCCACATCGGAGGTCTTGGAAGCGACTTCCTTCACCATTTGTGCGCCCATGTTTTCGAATTTGTCTTTCAGTTCGATTTCTTTAGCGACCGATACACCATCCTTGGTGATAGTTGGTGCGCCATAAGAGCGATCCAGCACGACGTTGCGACCCTTGGGGCCCAAGGTCACTTTGACTGCATCCGCCAGAATGTTCACGCCGATCACCATCTTGCTGCGTGCCACGTCGTGGAATTTTACGTCTTTAGCTGCCATTTTTTTCTCCTTAAATACTTTTTAATTTCCCAAATACTTTTTAATTTTCGGGGGTAGTTACTTACCTTCAACCACGCCGATGATGTCATCTTCGCGCATGGTCATATATTCCTGACCATCCATTTTGAAGGCTTGGCCGGCATATTTGCCGAACAGCACCCGGTCACCAACCTTGACACTCATGGCCTGCAATTTGCCGTCATCGCCAACCTTGCCTTTGCCCACGGCGATGATCTCACCCTGATCGGGTTTTTCGGTGGCGGCATCCGGAATCACAATTCCAGAGGCGGTTTTACGTTCTTCTTCCATGCGTTTAACGATCACGCGATCGTTCAAAGGACGAATTTTCATACTGAGGTCTCCTAAAACTAAGGGGTTAAAAAATGTGGAGGCGGAGTTTAGCACTCTCTGCCTGCGAGTGCCAATAATCGGGGCAACCCCGCCCGATTTCAAGGGCAGGGTGGAGGTTTATTTTTATTTCAAGAGTGAGGCGGGGGAAGGGCGATCTTGTTATCGGTGCTGAACTGATAGTCCTTGAAAATGTGTTCGGCGGTCAAAATCTGATAAGTGCCATCGGCATTGCGGTGCGAGGTGTCTTTGAGACGATAGGTGTACTGCCCGCAGGTCCAGCAATCATAGTTGCGCATATGGGTGCACAGACAAGTCTTGTCCATCACGGAAATTTTTTTGGCATCGGGATCCAACGCCACTTCGCGGTTGTATGCATCGATGTAAGCGCAATGGCCATGAGCGTCGAGGAGGTAGCCGTATGCTTCACAGTTGGGGCGTATGCCGGCGCCGATCGCCGGACTATTCTTCAACATGCGCATCGGGTAGCCGGTCGGTGAAATCATATTGACTTCGATGTCCTGCTCGCTGGCCTTGAAGTATTCCTGCTGGACTTTTTCCGGGATGCCGCATTCTTTGGCAACGGTAAAGCGCGTCGCCACTTGTACCGCAGCACAGCCTTTTTCCAGGAAGTCGACTGCATCGCTACCGGTAAAGACACCGCCCGCTGCGATTACCGGGATATCCAGTTGTTCGGCTTTTAAATGCGCAACGATTTCCGCCACGATGGTATGCAAATCATATTCCGCCCAATCCAATCCGAAGCCCAGATGTCCGCCCGCCAACGGGCCTTCCACCACGATGTAATCGGGCAGGCGATTGAGTCTGGCTGTCTTGCGCATGAACAATTGCAAGGCGCGCAACGAGGAGACGATGATGCCCAGCTTGGCGTCGCGGAAGCGCGGGTTATCTTCCATCAACGAGAATGATCCGAGGTGCAGCCCCGCGCTTAATGTTATGCCGTCAATCCCGGCATCCAGTGCGCCACAAAGCCGCACGCGCAAAGTCTCGCGCGGCGAATTCATGGTCAATTTTTCCATGCAGTTGACAAAAATCATGCCATCGCCGCGTTTGGCTTCCATCGTCTTGCCGACGTGCAAGTGGGTCGATTCAGTCACCTGCGCCAGATCGAATTGCACGATCGATTTGTCAGCTTTCAGAATGTTAAGTTTGTATTGTTTTTGTTTGTCGCTGACAAATTTTGTTTTGTAGTGGCGATCCGTAACGGTAGGCAACATCGCATCGGAAATATGCCCAATCCCACCCAGCCGCACGGCTTCCAGAGCCAATTCGCGACTGGAAATATCCACGCCCATTCCGCCAATTATAATCGGCACCAGCTCGCGCTTGCCAAAGCGCAGGCGGAAATCATCAACCCGTTTCATTACTGCCATCCTCCGACCGCCCCATAATATTTAACAAAAGGGACAGAAATAAACACTGTGCACATACATTAAGGTGCGAAGGATGACACAAATGGGGTGATACGGAAAGCAAGGTCAGTTTTATGGCATGGACATAAACTGCAAAAACTACTTGCCCAGCAAGTCGTGTAGCGCGTCCGCGAGATTTGTAAAGGCAAAGCGATAGCGTGCCGCCTCCATCTTCTTCGGCAACACTCTTTGTCCTTCCAGCAACAGGCAGGCGCGTTCACCCATGCCTAATTTCAACAACATTGCCGGCACAATGAATGGGGCGGGGCGATGCAGTACCACCGCCAGGGCCGCAGTGAATTCCGCATTAGTGACCGGTTGTGGAGCGGTCATATTGTATGGCCCGCTGGCCTGGGCATTGCGCAACAAGTTGAGCAACATCGACACATAGTCATCAATATGTACCCAGCTCATCCACTGCATTCCATTACCCAGACGCGTGCCCAAGCCCAGCTTGAACGGCAGCAGCATGCGTCCCAGCAGACCGCCGTCGTTGCTTAGTATCAAGCCGGTACGCAGCAGGCATACGCGCACCCCGACGCTTTCCGCAACCCGCGCCGCGTCTTCCCAAGCTTTGCATAACCGGGCGGCAAAATCATCACCCGCCGCAGCCGATTCATCCAGCCCGGTATCTCCGTGATTACCGTAGTAGCCTACCGCCGAGCCGCTCAACAATACGCCGGGTTTGTGCCGCGCGGCGGCGATGCGCCGCACCAAATTTTCTGTCAAAGATACCCGGCTATCCCATAGAACTTGCTTGCGCTGCGCTGTCCAGCGTGCATCGACTATCGGCTCACCGGCCAGATTGATGACCGCATCGAAAGTCTGGCCGGATTGCCACTCGTCAAGCCCAGCCATCGCATGCACACTTGCACCGCATTTTGCCGGAACAGAATCCGGGTTGCGGCTCAGTACCGTCAACTCATGCCCTTCCGCCAGCAGTACCTTGCAAAGTTGCCGGCCGATTAAGCCCGTGCCACCGGTGATGAGAATATGCACATTCCCTCCGCCTGAAATCAGGTTGGGTTGCAGACTATCCAAACTTTGCCATGCGCGCAAGCCGCAAAACCCGTTATGATTCTGCGCATGTCGAATCACCCGCAAAACAACACCAATCTCCTTGACCGCAGCCTCGCTGCCGTGTGGCATCCATGTTCGCAGATGAAACACTACGAGCATTTCCCGCTGCTGCCGGTTGGGCGCGGGTCAGGTGTGTGGCTGTATGACTTTGGGGGCAAGCGTTATCTGGACGCGGTCAGTTCCTGGTGGGTGAATTTGTTTGGCCATTGCAATCCACGCATCAATGCCGCATTGTGCGATCAACTGGAAACGCTGGAACATGTGATGTTGGCGGGCTTTACCCACGAGCCGGTGGTGCAGCTTTCGGAGCGATTGCGCGAACTGGCACCAGTTGGCCTTGGGCATTGCTTCTATGCTTCTGACGGGGCATCGGCCACGGAAATCGCACTCAAGATGAGCGCGCATTACTGGCGCAACAGCGGCAAGCCGGACAAGATGCAATTCATCAGTCTGGAAAACAGCTATCACGGCGAAACGCTGGGCGCGTTGTCGGTGACGGATGTCGCGCTGTTTCGCGCTGCTTACGGCGCGCTGGTTCGGCAACAGGCTACCGTGCCCAGCCCGGACTGGCGCAAAGCCGCCGCAGGGGAAAGTGCCGAGGCTTACGCGCTGCGCTGCGCGGATGTGCTGGAGCAACATTTGCAGCAACATCATGCGCAACTGGCCGCTTTCATCATCGAGCCGCTGGTGCAAGGCGCGGCGGGCATGGCGATGTATCACCCGATTTATTTGCAGCGCGCGCGGCAGCTTTGTGCTGAATATGAGGTGCATTTGATTGCGGATGAAATCGCCGTCGGCATGGGCCGAACCGGCACGATGTTCGCCTGCGAGCAAGCCCCAACCCTATCTCAACCGACCTCTTTTCAGGGGAGCAAGGGAATTACTCCGGACTTTTTATGTCTATCGAAAGGTATTACCGGAGGATATCTGCCGCTGTCAGTGGTGATGACGCGCGACGAAATTTATCAGGCATTTTATGGCGATAATATGACCAGCGGTTTTTTGCATTCACACTCCTATACCGGCAATCCGCTGGCCTGCCGGGCGGCGCTCGCCACACTGGATATTTTTGCGCAGGATAATGTGCTCGCCGCGAACCGTGGCAAGGCGGCATACCTGAATCAGGTCGCACTGCCGTTGCGCGAGCATCGCTCGGTTCGAAACTGGCGCAACACCGGCATGATTTGGGCTTTTGAAGTGGAAACGCCGCAGCGCAATTTTGCTCAGCAATGTTTCGCGCTCGCGCTGGAAAATGAATTATTGTTGCGCCCCATCGGCAACACGATATATTTCATGCCGCCGTATATAATCGGCGAAGCAGAAATGGATTTGCTGGTAAGTCGTACCTTGCGCATCGTCAGCCAACTGAGTTAAGTGTAATGCGAAATTTTTTCATCGAATTGTTTTTCTTCAGCCTGCTCTCCGGTCCCGTGTTTGCAACCACTTTGCCGGAGTCTGTCAGCGCGGCGCTCAGACACGCGCATATCCCGCTGTCCAGTGTTGCTGTCGTGGTGCAGGAGACGCACGAGTCTACGCCCATCATCAGCTTGAATGCCAAGCAGGCGATGAATCCGGCGTCTACCATGAAGTTGCTCACAACCTTTGCCGCACTGGAAACATTAGGCCCGGCGTATCGCTGGAAGACTGAGGCGTATCTCAACGGCAAGCTGGAAAACGGCGTGTTGCAGGGCGATCTGGTGTTCAAGGGGTATGGCGATCCGAAGCTTACCGTTGAGCAATTTTGGATGTGGCTGCGCGAGTTACGCCAGCGCGGGCTGCGCGAAATACGCGGTGACATCGTGCTGGATGACAGTTTTTTTGAGGCTGTCCGCAACGATCCGGCGGAGTTCGACCATGATCCGACTCGCGCTTACAACGTCGGCACCAGCGCATTGCTGATCAACTTTAATGCGCTGCATTTGCATCTGATTCCGGATGCCCATGCAACCATTGCGCTGCTGGAGCCCGATCTGGCCGGCTACACACTGCACAATCACATCACGACTTCGGCAAATTTGGATTGTAACGGTGAGGATGCCTACCAGGCGCGTTTGGACGGGCACAGCATCGTGCTGGAAGGCAGTATTCCAGCTGCTTGCGGCGAGGCGGATGATTATTTTTCGCTACTGCCGCAAGATGAATATTTCTTCGCGGTGTTCAGCGCGTTATGGCAAGAACTCGGCGGCACGCTGCAAGGCAAGCTGCGGGTAGGAACTGCGCCTGCCGATCAGGTTCCGTTTGCCAAGTATATCTCGCCGCCGTTGTCGGAAGTGATACGTGACATCAACAAATTCAGCAACAACATCATGGCACGGCAACTATTCTTGACAATGGGAGCGGCAGGAACTGCAAGAGATGCGGCACGTGCTTCTTGGAGTGCAGGAGGACTGTTGCCGACTGATAGCAAAGACAGCCGTGACGATTTTTCAAGAGCGCAAGCGCTTAGTGAAACATCCCTTCCTGCTCAGCATGAAGGCGGGGATACCGCGGATGCGGAATTATCAGTCCCATTGCCGGCACTTGTGGGTGCCCCGCTGCTTACCCCCGTAAAGGGGACGCCGCCAGACACTCACCCCTCGGGCGGTCTTGGCGCAGGCATCGACCCTCCCGCAGCACCCGCAGGGAGTACGCCGGTGGGTGCCCCGCTGCTTCGCATCGACCCTCCCGCAGCAAACATCGCGCACAGTACTGCGGCGATGCAAAAATGGTTAAAGACACAACAACTGCAATTTCCGGAATTGGTGCTGGAAAACGGCGCGGGCTTGTCACGCAAGGAGCGTATCAGCGCTCTGCATCTTGCCGAGATTTTGCAACGCGCTACGCACAGCCCGTTTTCCGCTGAGATGGAAGCATCATTGCCGATATTAGGCATGGACGGCACGGTGAAAAAACGTTTCAGGGATAGCGAGATCGCGGGATATGCGCACCTCAAAACCGGCTCGCTGGAAGGCGTGAAATCCATCGCCGGTTATGTGAAAGCGCACAGCGGCAAGCAGTGGATCGTGGTGTTCATCGTCAATCACCCTAATGCCTCTTTGGCACAGCCCGCGCAAGACGCGCTGATTGAATGGCTGCAAAAGGGATACTGACGGAACTACTCGCCATTCCATTGAAAAAACTACTAGCCATTCCACTAGGCTACCAAGAGAAGGTAACCAAGTGGCTGGTGATAAGCAATCAAAAGACGATTGCAAAGTGTCTGGTTATGATGTGGTTTTTTCACCACACTGACCAAAATACTCATTGATTCATCTTGTCCTGCCGGATAGGATGGGCTTAGCGGCTTGCTGCACGCGAGACGCATCACAATTAATCAAGGGAAATTTAAGTCATGAAAAAAATTGCTATTGCTGCGTTGTTGTCCGTTTTCGTTGCTGCGCCTGCTGTTGCTGCTGATGCGGGTGGGATATATGCCGGAGTAAAACTGGGTCCATCGGATGTCGCAGGCAGTACATTTGGATTTGGTGTGTATGGCGGCTACAACATTGACCCAAAGGTCACATCAAAAATCACATCGAACGGTTTTATGTCAAAGGTAAGTTTTGCGGGAGAAGCTGAATACACATATTTCGGAAGCAACACCAACAACAACTTTGGGGGAGCTACTTACAAAGCTTCTGCCATCGGTGTCGTCGTAGCTGCTACATACCCAATCAATCCGCAATTTTCTGGGATTGCCAAGGCAGGTCTGGCAAGTACCACTTATGATGTCACATGCTCAGGATGTGGGTTAAGCCATACTACTTTTGGTTTGCGCTTTGGCGCTGCCGGCCAATATAACCTGACCCAGCAAATTGGCCTTCGTGCGGGATTAGATTTCTATCCTGATGGCTACTCCATGTTGTCTGCTGGTGCCGTGATTAAGTTCTAAACCAACTTAACGCTAAAAAGCCGGACTTGCTCCGGCTTTTTATAGTTTGAAATGCTACAAACCTAACTCTTTCAAAATCTCATCCATTTGGTTAGGTGGATGTAACTTTACAGATGTGTGGTTTTTTTACCACATATCTGCAAATGCTCCTTGATTCGCCTTCTCGTACTCAATATTATGAATAAAGGGGCTTGTTGGTTTGCTGCACACAAGTCACTTTAGCAACTAAACATTTCAAGGAGTAAATTATGAAGAAAATCGCGATTGCTGCATTGTTGTCCGTTGTTGTTGTTGCGCCTGCTGTTGCTGCTGATGAGCCGCATATGTATGCAGGTGTTAGGGTGGGGCAGGCTAAAACCAGTATTGATAATCAAGTTTTGGACACAGCCAACCCTACCGCCTTTGGTGTGTTTCTCGGCCACACTTTCAGCCCTAACTTTGGCATTGAGGGTGAATATCTCGCCTTGGGCGAAATTAAAGGGGGGGGTGGTTCTGCGAAATCCACTGGCTTCAGTTTGAGTGGTGTAGGCTCTTACCCGATCAATGAACAATTCTCGTTGTTCGGTAAATTGGGTTATGCGATGATTACCAGCAAACCTGGTGGTAGCTTCACTGGCCCTGATGCAAAAAGTAAAGCCGTCACATATGGCTTGGGCGGTCAATACAACTTCAGCTCAGGGGTGGGTGTCCGTTTGGGCTGGGATAAATATAAGCTTGACGATTCCTCGCAAAGTTTTAATGGCCATGTCAGCCTGATTTCAGTGGGTGCTGTGTTCAAGTTCTAATCCAACTTACCACCCGGAAAGCCGGACTTGCTCCGGCTTTTTGTTGCCCGAAAAACTACAACCCCAGCTCACTCCACATCTCATCCACGCGCCGCTTAGCCGCTTCATCCATCACGATAGTCTTACCCCACTCACGTTGCGTCTCACCCGGCCATTTGTTGGTGGCATCCAGTCCCATCTTGCCGCCCAGTCCTGACACCGGGCTGGCGAAATCCAGATAATCGATCGGCGTGTTGTCCACCAGCAGCGTGTCGCGCACCGGGTCGACGCGCGTGGTGATCGCCCAGATCACTTCCTGCCAGTTGCGGATATCGATGTCGTCATCTACCACGATGATGAACTTGGTGTACATGAACTGGCGCAGGTAAGACCAGATGCCGAACATCACGCGCTTTGCGTGCCCCGCATATTGTTTCTTGATGCTCACCACCGCCATGCGATACGAGCAGCCTTCCGGCGGCAAATAAAAATCCATGATTTCTGGAAATTGCTTTTGCAGCAGCGGCACGAACACTTCGTTGAGCGCCACGCCCAGCATCGCCGGTTCGTCGGGCGGCTTGCCGGTGTAGGTGGAGTGGTAGATAGCATCACGGCGCATCGTGATGCGCTCGATGGTGAACACGGGAAAATTGTCCTGCTCGTTGTAATAGCCGGTATGGTCGCCGAACGGCCCTTCCAGCGCCAATTCATCGGGATGGATCACGCCTTCCAGCACGATCTCGGCACTGGCAGGTACCTGCAGATCGCTGCCCAAACACTTGACCAGCTCGGTCTTGCTGCCGCGCAACAATCCGGCGAATTGATATTCGGAAAGACTGTCCGGCACGGGTGTGACCGCGCCAAGTATTGTGGCCGGATCGGCTCCAATCACCACTGCGACCGGGAACGGCTTGCCGGGGTGTGCCTTGCGCCAGTCCTGAAAATCCAGCGCGCCGCCGCGATGCGCAAGCCAGCGCATGATGACCTTGTCGGGCGCGATCACCTGCTGGCGATAGATGCCGAGATTCTGGCGCGGTTTGAGCGGGCCGCGTGTGACCACCAAGCCCCAGGTAATCAGCGGCGCAACATCGCCGGGCCAGCAGGTCTGGATCGGCAGCTTGCTCAAGTCTACATCCTCACCTTCCCACACCACATCCTGACAGGGCGCGCTGGACAGGACTTTGGGCGACATGTTCAGCACCTGCTTCAACACCGGCCACTTTTCCCAGGCGTCCTTCAACCCTTTGGGCGGTTCGGGTTCCTTGAGATAGGCCAGCAGCTTGCCCACCTCGCGCAACGCCGCGGTGGATTCTTCGCCCATACCCAAGGCCACGCGGCGCGGCGTGCCGAACAGATTCGCCAACACCGGCATGTTGTGCCCGACCGGATTTTCGAACAGGATTGCCGGACCTTGCGCGCGTAACACACGGTCGCAGATTTCGGTCATTTCCAGATACGGCGAAACCGGTGCGGTGACGCGCTTGAGTTCGCCGAGTTTTTCCAGTTGTGCGATGAAGTCGCGCAGGTCGTGATATTTCATTAGGACACTCTCATAAATTTACTTGTCAGGGCGAATCGCAGTGTCGCGTGTTGGTTCTGGCCACTACTTCACAGCTTCACATCGGCTGCGCCGATATGAGCCTCCACCGCAACTTCGTTGTCACTCATTCCTCGCCTACCTTTCGCGGTATGTCTCGTTATTCGTTGTGCGGCTCCTTGCGCTTCATCCGTGAAAGATAAATTTCTGAGAGTGTCCGAGCCGCATATTATTCAATAAAACTTCGCTTCGCCATCGGGACGCGTCTTGAATCGTTTATGCAACCAGAAATACTGTTCCGGCATTTCACGCACGCGCTGTTCGATGAATTCGTTCATGCGGCGCGTATCCGCGATATCATCTCCGGTCGGATAATTCTCCCAGGCCGGATAAAAGGTCAACACATATCCTGCTGCGCCGGGCAGTAAACGCGTGATACAAGGCACGACTTTCGCGCCAGTTATCAGTGCAATACGCGGTACCGTGGTCATCGTCGCAGCCGGCACACCGAAGAAAGGGATGAACGCGCCGTCTTTGACACCCTGATCCTGATCCGGCAGATAGAAGAACGGCATGCCTGCACGCATGCATTTGAGGATGGCGCGCAGCCCTTGTTGGCGAGAGAATAGACGTTGTTTGCCGAAGCGAGTGCGCATCTTCAGCAGCAGTTCAGTCAGGTAGCGGTTCTTCTGGTTCGCATACATGCTTACCGAATCGGCCCGCTGTGCGATCCACTGGCCGCCGGCATCCATGCCGACGAAATGCGGCGTGAGCAGGATGGTTGCCTTGCCTCTCAGCGCCTCGAAGTGTTCCACACCCTCGACATGGATCAGGCTGGAAATGTATTCGGCGCTCGACCACCACAGGATGGAACGTTCGATCAGGCCACGACAGAACAATTTGAAGTGTTCGCGCAATAGCTTCTCGCTCGCCTCATCGCCCATGTCCGGGAAGCAAAGCTTCAGGTTGATGTTGCCCACTTTGCGACGTTCTGCAGCCAGCGGATAAAGTACCGTGCCGAGGCCGTTGCCGATGGCGACGATAATGCGAAACGGCAGGAAATGGATCAGCCACAAAATAAAAACACCGAAACGTACCAGCATCACGGTTCCTTGGCTGTGTCTGGCGGCATCACGCCGCGCGGAATTTTATAGCGGTTATAACTCCATAGATACTGGGCGGGAGAATTCGCGATCACGCGTTCCAGGGCCGCATTGATTTGCAGCGGCACGGATTTGGAAAAGTCTAATGACAGCGGCTCGAAACTCAGGTTGTATCCCGCTCCGTGCGGCAGCCGTTCGGCATAGGCCAGCAGTACTGTCGCACCGCTGGTCTGAGCCAGGCGCCCACTCAAAGTCATGGTGTAAGCGGGACGCGCAAAAAAATCCACCCACTCGCCTTCGCCCTGGCTGGGTACTTGATCGGGCAATAAACCAATCGCCTCGCCGCGCTTGAGCGCCTTGTAGAGTGTGCGCACACCACTTACATCGGCGGTTGCCAGGCGTACCAGTCCGCGTTCGCGACCGCTACGCATCACTTTTTCCAGCCAGCCCTGTTTGGATGAGCGATATAAACACGTCACCGGCAGATGTTGTCCTACATATAAGCTGGTTATTTCAAAACAACCCCAATGTGGCGTGAGAAAAACAATACCTTTGCCGCAGGCCTGGGCTGCTTCGATATGCTTCCAGCCCTCGCAGCTCTGCACTTTGGCGCAGACTTGTCCCAGCGGTCTGCCCCATATCCACGGCAACTCAACGATGCTTTTACCCGCCTCGGTGATGGTCTGGTTGAGAAGGGTGGCATAGTGGGTTTCATCCGCAGCCAGATGTGCCTGACGCAAGTTCTCTTGAGTGCGTGCGGCATATTGTTTGGACATGGCAAATGTGAGGTGGCCTAGCAGCGCGCCCAAGCCGTGCAGCCAGCTGAGTGGCAAACTCGCCAGAAGACGAAAGATTATTTTGAAGAAAAAAGAGGTCATCGGTGGTCGGGCGAACTATTTGATACAATGCCCGCCTTTAATTTTTTACTTGATTGAGCGGAGAACCATGAGCGATTTTTTATTTACGTCCGAATCAGTATCCGAAGGACATCCCGATAAAGTGGCGGATCAGATTTCTGATGCCATCCTGGACGCTATTCTAGCGCAAGACATCCATTCACGCGTCGCGGCAGAAACTTTGGTCAACACGGGCTTAGTGGTGCTTGCCGGCGAAATCACCACCAATGCCAATGTGGACTACATTCACGTGGCGCGCGACGCCATCAAGCGCATCGGCTACGACAACACCGAGTACGGCATCGACTACAAGGGCTGCGCCGTGCTGGTGGCTTATGACAAGCAAAGCCCGGATATTGCGCAAGGTGTGAACAAGGCCTATGACGACGACCTTGACCAGGGTGCCGGCGACCAGGGTCTGATGTTCGGCTACGCCTGCGATGAAACGCCGACGCTGATGCCGCTGGCGATTTATCTGGCACACCGCGTGGTGGAACGCCAGGCGCAATTGCGCCGCGATGGCCGCCTGAACTGGCTGCGTCCGGATGCAAAATCACAAGTGACGATACGCTATGTGGATGGCAAGCCACACTCAATTGATACCGTGGTGCTCTCCACCCAGCACGCGCCGGAAATGACGCTGGCCGCGATACGCGAAGCCGCGATTGAAGAGATCATCAAGCCGGTGTTGCCGAAAGAACTGATCAAAGGCGAGATCAAATATCTGGTCAACCCGACCGGACGTTTCGTCATCGGCGGCCCGCAAGGCGATTGCGGCCTGACCGGACGCAAGATCATCGTGGATACCTACGGCGGCTCTGCCCCGCACGGTGGCGGTGCCTTCTCCGGCAAAGATCCGTCCAAAGTGGATCGCTCAGCTGCGTATGCTGGCCGTTATGTCGCCAAGAACATCGTCGCTGCCGGCTTGGCAACCAAATGCCTGGTGCAAATTTCCTACGCGATCGGCGTGGCCAAGCCGACCAGCGTGATGGTGGACACCTATGGAACCGGAAAAATTTCCAATGAAAAAATGACCGAATTGGTGCAGCGCCATTTTGATCTGCGCCCCAAAGGCATTGTGCAAATGCTAGATCTGCTGCGTCCGATATATCAAAAGACTGCCGCATATGGTCACTTCGGCCGCGAAGAACCGGACTTTACCTGGGAAGCGACAGACAAGGCTGCGGCATTACGCGCAGATGCAGGACTGTAAATTTAATAGGTATGGCGGGTTACGCTAACCCGCCATACATGGTTTTACCCACCCTCCGAGGGGTGCTGCAGCGGGGCTGGACACAGTCCCCCGTCAGGCTCGGGGTCAGTGGTTCAACGTTTCAACTGCACCCATTCATTAACTTTATGAATGGAGCAACATATGAACGCTGTCACAAAACAATTCACCGATTACAAAGTCGCCGATATGTCCCTGGCTGCATGGGGACGCAAGGAACTCGCCATTGCCGAAATCGAAATGCCCGGCCTGATGGCAATCCGCAAGGAATTTACGGCTACTCAACCGCTGCGTGGCGCGCGCATCACCGGCTCGCTGCACATGACCATCCAGACCGGTGTGTTGATCGAGACACTAAAGGCGCTCGGTGCGGAAGTGCGCTGGGCATCCTGCAACATCTACTCGACCCAGGATCACGCTGCTGCTGCGATTGTTGCAACCGGCACGCCGGTGTTCGCTTACAAGGGCGAAACGCTGACTGAATACTGGGACTACACCCACCGCATTTTTGAATGGGCGGACGGCCCCCGAGGCGAAAAAAATCTGTCCAACATGATTCTGGACGACGGCGGCGATGCCACGCTGTTGCTGCATCTGGGCGCGCGTGCTGAAAAGGACGCTTCGCTGTTGAACCACCCAGGCTCCGAAGAAGAGACTTGTTTGTTCGCTTCGATCAAGGCCAAGCTGGCAGTAGATAAAAAATGGTATTCCACCCGTCTTGCCGCGATCAAGGGTGTCACCGAGGAAACCACCACCGGCGTGCATCGCCTGTATCAGATGCATGAGCGCGGTGAACTGAAATTCCCCGCTATCAATGTGAACGATTCCGTCACCAAATCCAAGTTCGATAATTTGTATGGCTGCCGCGAATCATTGGTGGATGCGATCAAGCGTGCCACCGACGTGATGGTGGCCGGCAAGATCGCCGTGGTCGCGGGTTATGGCGACGTGGGCAAAGGCTCCGCTCAGGCGTTGCGTGCGCTGTCCGCCCAAGTGTGGGTGACCGAGATCGACCCGATCTGCGCGCTGCAGGCCGCGATGGAAGGCTATCGCGTTGTGACCATGGATTACGCTTGTGAGCATGGCGACATTTTTGTCACCGCCACCGGCAACTTCCATGTCATCACCCACGAGCACATGAAGAAGATGAAGAACCAGGCCATCGTGTGCAACATCGGCCACTTCGACAACGAAATCGACGTTGCCTCGCTCAAGCAATACCAGTGGGAAAACATCAAGCCGCAAGTCGATCACGTGATTTTCCCTGCCGTGAACGGCAAGCCGGAAAAACGCATTCTGCTGTTGGCCGAGGGTCGCTTGGTGAATCTGGGTTGCGGTACCGGCCATCCGTCCTACGTGATGTCTTCTTCGTTCGCGAATCAGACCATCGCGCAGATTGAACTATTCACGCGCACCTCCGAAAAATTTTTGGACGGGCACCCGAAGGACTATCCTGTCGGTGTGTACACTTTGCCCAAGCATCTGGACGAGAAAGTTGCGCGTTTGCAACTGACCACACTGAATGCACAGCTGAGCACGCTGACCGACCAGCAGGCTGCGTACATCAGCGTGCCTAAGGAAGGTCCATACAAGGCCAACCACTACCGTTATTAATTGCACTGCACCGCCAACCTCTGCCTTGACACCCCCGCCGAGATGAAAAGCTTTTGTCCGGGCACCCGAATGGGCGAGTGGTGCCAACTGGCCTATGCCGTGGCGTTGCGTGCGCAAGTTGCTAAAGCGGGTAAATACAGCAAAGGGAAATGCAAATGAAAATGCAATTGGAGTTACTGTTAATCTGGATACTCAACGCACTCGCGTTGCTCGCGGTGGCTAACTTCGTGCCGGGTATTCATGTCGATGGATTTGGTTCTGCTTTGATCGCGGCGTTTTTCCTGGGGCTGGTCAATACTCTGATCCGTCCATTGCTGCTGCTGCTCACTCTGCCGGTCACGCTGGTGACATTGGGATTGTTCATCTTCGTCATCAACGGCACACTGTTCTGGCTGGTCGGCTCGGTGTTGCGCGGTTTTGTGGTGGACAGTTTCTGGCATGGCGTATTGGGCGCAGTGTTATACAGTATCTTCTCGTGGGCGCTGTCCGCAGCTGCCGCACAACTGATGAGGAAGCAATGAGGCTCCTATGACTGGGCAACTTTTCAGTTTCGAATTTTTTCCGCCGCAAACTCCGGAAGGCGTGGGAAAACTTACTGCCACGCGCAGGCAATTGGCGCTGCTCAAGCCGGAGTTTTTCTCCGTCACCTTCGGCGCGGGCGGCTCCACGCAAGACCGCACGCTGGAAACCATACGGCAGATCAAGGCCGAGGGTTACAACGCCGCGCCGCACCTGTCGTGCATCGGCTCCACGCGCGAGAACATCCGCACCATGCTGAACACATACAAGGATATGGGCATCAAGCGCATCGTGGCGCTGCGCGGCGACTTGCCCTCCGGCATGGGCAGCATCGGCGAGTTACAGTATGCCAACGAGCTGGTGTCGTTCATCCGCGCGCAAACCGGCGAGCACTTTCATATCGAAGTGGCGGCCTATCCGGAATTTCACCCGCAGGCCAAATCAGCGCGCGACGACATCCTCAACTTCAAGCGTAAAGTCGCTGCCGGGGCGGATTCCGCTATCACCCAATATTTCTACAACGCCGACAGCTATTTTTATTTCATTGATGATTGTCGCAAGCTCGGAATCACCATCCCTATCGTGCCGGGCATCATGCCCATTGTGAAATTCGCGCAACTAGCACGCTTCTCCGATGCCTGTGGCGCTGAAATCCCGCGCTGGATGCGCCGCAAGCTGGAGGGCTATGGCGACGACAACGCATCAATACAGGAATTTGGCCAGAATGTGGTCACCGCATTGTGCGAACGCTTGTTAAAGGGCGGCGCGCCGGGCCTGCATTTCTACACGTTGAACCAGGCCGCGCCGACTATGGCGATCTGGCAACGATTGGGATTATCTCGATGAACACATTACGCGCACCGGAACTGCTCTTGCCAGCCGGCACGCTGGACAAAATGCGCACCGCCTACGCCTTTGGTGCGGATGCGGTGTATGCCGGGCAGCCGCGCTATTCCCTGCGTGCGCGCAACAACGAATTTCAGTTGGAACAACTGGAAATCGGCATCAAGGAGGCGCATCAGCTCGGCAAGAAATTCTTTGTCGCGAGCAATTTGATGCCGCACAACGCCAAGGTCAAAACCTATCTGGCCGACATGCGTCCAGTCATCGCGATGAGGCCGGATGCTTTGATCATGGCCGACCCCGGCCTGATCATGATGGTGCGCGAGGAATTTCCGGACATGACTATCCATCTTTCGGTGCAAGCCAACACGGTAAATTTTGCCGGCGTGAAATTCTGGCAAAAGCTCGGCGTGTCGCGCATCATTTTGTCGCGTGAATTGTCGCTCGATGAAATAAAAGAGATACGCCAGGAGTGTCCGGACATCGAGCTGGAAGTGTTCGTGCACGGCGCGCTTTGTATCGCTTATTCGGGGCGCTGTTTGCTGTCGGGCTACTTCAATCACCGCGATCCGAACCAGGGCACCTGCACCAACTCCTGCCGCTGGGATTACAAAGTCAAAGATGCCGGAGAAGATGCCACCGGCGACCTGCAAAAAATCGATTTCAATTTCGATGCAGCGATGGGCGCATCCAATCTCTCCGCGTGCGGCTCGCAACCGCGCCACCCTGCGGCTGACAAGGTGTACCTCATCTCGCGTCAGGATCACCCGGATGAATTGATGCCGGTGATGGAAGACGAGCACGGCACCTACATCATGAACTCCAAAGACCTGCGCGCCGTCGAACACGTCGAGCGGCTGGCAAAGATCGGCATTGATTCGCTGAAAGTCGAGGGCCGTACCAAGTCGATTTATTACGTGGCACGCACCGCACAAGTGTATCGTCAGGCGATTGATGATGCGGTGGTTGGCAGGCCGTTCAACTATTCACTGCTAGGCGCGCTGGATGCTTTAGCGAACCGCGGCTACACCGACGGCTTCTACGAACGCCACCACACCCACGAACAACAGAACTACCTGCGCGGCCATTCCGAAAGCACCCGCCAGCAGTACGTCGGCGATATCGTGAATTGCGCGAATGGCATTGCCGTAATCGATGTGAAAAACAAATTCCAGGTCGGCGACAAACTCGAAATAATCCACCCCTCCGGCAACCACATCATCACGCTGAGCGAGATGCGCAGCCTTAAAGGCGAAACGCTCACCACCGCGCCCGGCAGCGGCCATCGTGTGCAGATACCGTTGCAGGGTGAGTTGGCAAAGGGCATGGTGGCGAGGTTCTTGTAAATGGCGAGTCGAACATGACTCAGCCAGCGTAGCCCGGATGGAGCTTGCGGAATCCGGGAATACCGGAAGCATAACTTCCCGCATTTCGCTACGCTTCATGCGGACTACCTCAGAAAATTACGACTATGATCCTCGACACTATCGCCAATATTGACCGCTACTCCGCTCTGCATCCGCTGTTTCCGCGCGCCTTTAAATTTTTACGCAACACCGGTCTGCGCGCGTTGGCGCCGGGGCACTATCCCATCGTCGGGGAGCAACTCTTCGCCATTGTGGAGCATGTTACCGGGCGCAGCCGCGAAGCGGCGCAGCTGGAATGCCATCGCAAGTATATCGACATCCAGTTGGTGCTGGAAGGCGTGGACGAGATGGGCTGGAAGCCGCTTTCTGATTGCCGCGAGCCGGTGGACGATTACAGCGCGGAGAGAGACATCCAGTTTTTTCGCGATGTCCCGGCAAGCTGGATTGCCACGCCGCCCGATGCGTTCTGCATCTTCTTCCCGGAGGATGCGCACGCGCCGCTGGTCAGCGCGGGCAGGATACACAAGGTGGTTATCAAGATCGCGCTGAAGACGGGTTGAGGAAACGATCACGGCTTTTCCGAGTGCCCCACAGAACGGGCGGCAGAAATAGGTGGCCGTTTCCCGCTTAGAACGAGATTCTTACACCCAAATTGAAACCTTCATCAAGTGTGGCGTCAGGCTGGTTCTTGAGGCCAAATCCAATTTTCCGGTAACCGAGATAGACAACCGCCTGTGGTATCACTTCGTACTCCATTCGAATCCCGGTTTCAACATAGCGGTTGGCATCGCCAAAGGTGACGATGTTCGGGGATAAATACACTTCTCCGACAAAGCCCAGGCGCTGGGTCGCAGGTGGGGAATAACGTGCCATTGCGCCCAATGCCATGGCCGAAGCGTTACTGGTCGTAGGATTGTTGCCTTTGACCTTGGCGACCACACCCTTTATCCCGACACCGACAGAAAACCCGGGGGCGTTGCTGCCCAGTTCGTCTTTCACCAAAAGACCAAAATCACCGAGCAGATTATTTTTATCAACATAAAGAACGCCGAGATGAAATTCGGTTTTCCCGAGGGCATCGCGACCCATTGAGGATTTGTACTGGAATTGGGCGCTGGTATCGCTCAGGTTGATATCGATGGTATCCGCCAGGGCCGTGGTGCTGACGGTTAATAGGGAAAGTGCAACAATACGGCGCAATAACATAACTTCACTCCTTATAATTTTCGGGTTAAACACGTGCAAGCATATCACAGACAATTCGTATCACGAACAGACCGGCGATCTGCGATTTGACTCGCTTTGCGCGGGTATACGGCAATGAGTGACCAGATTCCTTTCAACAGGTTCCCCTTGGCGCTTACAGACCGAGATCGAACGCGGTATCGCCTTCCGCTACTTTTTCACCTAGCTGAATATTCTTGAAATCAAACAGCTTGCCATCCAGCAGGTGTGAGGGCGCGGCGTTTTGCATCGCGGTAAAGATGGTCTGGCTGCGCCCCGGATACTCACGCTCCCATGCGGCGAGCATTTCCTTGATGTTCTGGCGTTGCAGATTTTCCTGCGCACCGCACAGGTTGCACGGGATGATCGGAAACTCCATGCCGCGCGCATAGCGGGCAATGTCTTTTTCAGAACAATAGGCCAGCGGACGGATCACGATATGGTCGCCTTTGTCGGTGACCAACTTGGGCGGCATGGCCTTGAGCTTGCCGCCAAAGAACATATTCAGGAACAGCGTTTCGATCATGTCGTCGCGGTGGTGACCAAGAGCAATCTTATTCGCGCCGAGCTCCTGTGCCACGCGGTAGATGATGCCGCGCCGCAGCCGCGAACACAGCGAACAGGTGGTTTTGCCCTCGGGAATTTTTTCCTTGACGATGGAATAAGTGTCCTGCGTTTCGATGTGGTATTCCACGCCGACCTGCTTCAGATAATTCGGCAACACCTCGGCGGGAAAGCCCGGCTGCTTCTGGTCGAGATTCATCGCGACGATGCGAAAGTCGATCGGCGCGCGCTTGCGCAAGGTGAGCAGAATATCCAGCAGAGTATACGAATCCTTGCCGCCGGACAGGCACACCATCACGCTGTCGCCTTCCTCGATCATGTTGAAATCGGCGATCGCCCTGCCGACATGGTGCTCCAACCGCCCTTTGAGGCGATTGAAGTTGGTGGAGTGGTGCTCGAAATGGATGGGTTGAGTGAGGTCGTTCATGGTTCAAAATCTTTCTGCTACGAATGGGCCTTACTGTTAAAGGTTGACGCTGCGCCCGCCATCCACCGCAATGATCTGCCCGGTAATGTAAGGCGCGTCCTGAATCAGAAAGGCGACCGTCCTGGCGATGTCGTCCGGTTCGCCTTCGCGTTTGAGCAGGGTATGCGCGACGATCCTGCGGCGTTGCTCCTCATCCATCAACGCCGCGCCTTCCGGCCACGCGATGACACCGGGGGCAATGACGTTGACGCGCACCTGCGGTGCCATTTCCTGCGCCAGTCCGCGGGTCAGCGCGACCAGCCCGGCCTTGGCGACGCTGTATAGCAGATAGCCATGCATCGGGCGTTCGGCGTGGATGTCCGCGATGTTCACGATACAACCATGACGACGGCGCAATTCGGTCGCTGCCGCTTGTGCCAGGAACAGCGGGGCTTTCAGGTTGGTGCCGAGCAAATCGTGCCATTGTTGTTCATCAATATCCGCCAAGGGAGTAGCGTAAAAACTTGAAGCATTATTGACCAGCGCGTCCATCTGCCCGAATTTTTTGATGACCTTGTGCGCCAGTTGCGGCAACGCATTCAAGTCGAGCAGATCAGCCTGAAATACGGCTGTGCTGTCCGGACGCAGCCCATTCAGCTCATCGCGCAAAGCCAGCGCCTCTTGTTCGGAGCTGCGGTAATGCACGGCGAGCTGTGCACCCGCCGCGTGCAGGCGGCGACAAATCGCCGCGCCGACGCGCTTCGCCCCTCCCGTCACCAGTACCACTTTGCCTTGCATCCCGCTCTCCATTAAACTCGCCAGCCTCCATTAAACTCGACCACTTTGTGAATTATACCTGACCATGCCTACACCTCTACCCACACCCAGCCCGGAAGCCGCGCAGCACAGCGCACGCCTGGTTGAATTCATCCGGCGCGACATCGCCGCACAAGGCGGCTGGATATCATTTGCGCGCTACATGGAGCTGGCACTGTACGCATCCGGGCTTGGCTATTACACGGCGGGCGCGCACAAGTTCGGCGCAGCGGGCGACTTTATCACCGCACCGGAACTCTCGCCGTTGTTCGGGCGTACCCTGGCGCGACAAGTGGCGGAGATCATGGCGCACAGTGTGCCGCACATTCTGGAACTGGGCGCGGGCAGCGGCAAACTGGCGGCAGATATGCTTGCTGAATTGGAGCAGCTCGGTAGCCTGCCGGACAGCTATGCCATCCTTGAAGTCAGTGCCGATTTACGCGCGCGCCAGCAAGCGCTGATGCGCGAACGTTTGCCGCATCTGATGGACCGCATGCACTGGCTGGACACGCTGCCGGAAAAATTCAGCGGCGCAATTATCACCAACGAGGTGCTCGACGCATTACCCGTGCATCTGGTGCATTGGCGCGACAGCGCGCTCACCGAGCGCGGCGTGGTTCTAAACGATAACAGTTTCATTTGGCAGGAACGCGCTATCATCGATGCGGCTTTGCTATATGCCGCGCAGCAAATTAAAGTGCCGGATGATTATGTCAGCGAAATCTGTCTCGCCGCGCGCGGCCTGATCAACAGCCTCGCGCAACGACTGGAGCAGGGCGCGATGCTGTTCATCGACTACGGCTTCGGCGCGCGCGAGTTCTATCATCCGCAGCGCCGCAACGGCACGCTGATGTGCCACTACCGCCACCATGCGCATGATGATCCGTTCTTTCTGCCCGGCTTGCAGGACATCACTGCGCATGTGAATTTTTCCGACATCGCCGAATGCGGCATCGATGCTGGATTGGAGCTGATGGGCTACACCTCGCAGGCGTTCTTCCTGATCAACTGCGGCATCACCGCATTGCTGCAAGACACCTCGCCGGAAAACCTGCGTGACTATTTGCCGCTTTCGGCTCAGTTGCAGAAACTCACCAGCCCGGCGGAAATGGGCGAGCTGTTCAAGGTGATTGCTTTGGGAAAAAGTATGTCGAATCCGTTGTGTGGATTCGCCAGTGGTGACTTGACGCGCTCACTGTGAATTAAGCTCTAACTGCGTATTTCCTTCTGCGTGACCACCATTTCTCCTTCAAATTGACCAAGTGTTCTCGCGCATTGACCACACATCAACAATTACCGCTTTCTGGTGATTCTAATTGTCCAATCACATATATTTTTCACTGCCGGCGGTCTCAACCGGTCGATGCAACACTTTATCTTAAAATATTTAAGAGGAGGTGTTGATAATGAAATACAGAACTCGGATCTATTACACTGAAGAACAAAAAGCGGTGATGTGGGAGCGGTGGCAAAAAGGAGATTCCTTACCTGCAATCGCCCGACTGTTTGACCGGGGCCACTCCTCTATTGCGGGCATTTTATCTGTGACTGGAGGAGTACGTCCTGCAAAGCGAACACGTTCAAGTATTGCGCTGTCACTTTCAGAACGAGAGGAGGTTTCCAGAGGGTTGCCAGTCATGAATCCTTACGCTCGATAGCGGCCCAACTGGGACGTTCGCCCTCGACTATCAGCCGTGAGATCAAACGCAATGGTGGCGATGGCAGATATAGAGCCGCACAAGCAGACAAAGCCGCATGGGAAAGAGCCTGCCGACCTAAAAGCTGTAAACTTGCCGGTAGTCCCTGGTTAAGACGTGCGGTGGAGATAAAGCTCAGGGTAAACTGGTCGCCGGAACAGATAGCCGGTTGGCTAAAGAGAACGCATCCGGGAGATGAGAGTAAGCACGTGTCACACGAGACGATCTATCGCAGTTTGTTCATACAAGCCCGTGGCGTATTGAAGAAGGAACTGCTGCAATACCTTCGGTCAGAACGCACGATGCGAAGATCCATCCATTCCGGCCAGATTGAAGATGGGCGAGGCAAGATACCTCATGCCATCTCCATCAGCGAGCGACCTGCTTCGGCTGAGGACAGGGCTATTCCAGGTCATTGGGAAGGTGATCTGATCGCCGGTTCAAACAACAGCTATATCGCAACACTGGTGGAGCGTCATACGCGTTACGTTACGCTGGTCAAAGTAGAAGACAAGCGAACCGAGAGCGTGGTGTCTGCACTCATCAAGCAGGCCAAGAAGTTACCCAGCGAGCTGTATAAATCATTGACCTGGGATCGGGGCACGGAGATGAAGGATCATCAGCGATTTACCATGGCGACCGATATCGATGTTTATTTCTGTGATCCAAGAAGTCCATGGCAACGCGGTTCTAATGAGAATACCAACCGCCTGCTACGTCAGTATTATCCGAAAGGGATGGATCTGTCGGTTTACTCACAGGGAGAATTAAATAAGGTAGCAAGGCAACTCAATGAGAGGCCACGAAAGACGTTAAACTTCGAAACACCGGCAGAACGATTTAACGCGTGTGTTGCATCGACCGGTTGAGCTGGCAGCCCATAACCTGCCATTCACCAAGTACCGTATATGGACTCCACCTCGTTTGCAAGTAACCCGGTTTTTGGCTGATAGGTTCGA
>OBLT010000257.1_pt1 | contig 38403 bp, 28 predicted proteins | sample 1518721 | NCBI WGS metagenome assembly OBLT01 (sample SAMEA3539307, study PRJEB22396) | soil metagenome | biome: tundra; feature: field; material: soil | place: USA | collected 2010-05 | depth 0.15 m | reverse complement strand
CGGCATGCACGAGTACTTTGAACGGACAGGGGTCAACCACCACGGGCCAGTGCCTTGCCGTGCTTGCGAACAAGGCTGCACCCCACAGTGCTTGCACCGCAAACCCACCGTGCGGTTTGGACGGTACCTGCGATGGAAATGGCGCGTGCCACTATCCGCCCGCTGCCACATCCTGCGGAACCCCCTCGTGCACGGGATCGACCTTGACGACCAGCGCCTGCGACAGCACGCATGCTTGCGCCCCCACGACGAAGGCTTGCGACAATTCACTCGTGTGTGCCTCTGCAAGTGCCTGCAAGACAGGCACTTGTTCGGCCGATACGGATTGCATTTCGGGCGACTACTGCGCGTCAGGTACCTGCACGGCCAAGAAGACGGGTGGCACGTGTACGAATGCGAGTGGGAATGAGTGCAGCACAGGATTCTGTGTGGACGGCTATTGTTGCGACGGTCAGTGCAATGGGCAGTGCCAATCGTGCAAGCAGACGCCTGGTACCTGTAAGGCAGTCACGACGCCCCGTACTTCCTGCGGCGGCTCGGGGACATGCGGCACCATGAAATGTAACGGGACAAGTCCCAGTTGTGTCTATCCAGGAACTGAGGTCTCTTGTCCGTCAACCTGCTCCTCCGACTCGACGTCCGTCATGTCATCGACCTGCAACGGCTCGGGAGCTTGCGGAACAGCGCAGCCGAGCTCTTGCGGCTCGTCAGCCTATTGCAGCGGTGGCCAGTGTACCTCTAAGCTTTCCAATGGCACGGGTGGATGCTCGAGTGGCGTAACATGCGCTAGTGGCAATTGTTCTACGTCCCTGACTGGCGGCACCATGTGTTGTGCGGCAAATTGGCAGAATTGCAGCCAGGGTTGTTACAATTTGACAAGCGATCCCAATCACTGTGGTAGCTGCTACGCGTGTGCTCCCAATCAGGTCTGCAGCGCGAGCAGTTGCAAGTGTGGCCAGGGAAGCTTCTACGGGTGTGGCAACAATGATTGCACCACATGGGGCTTCGAATCGAACACCGTTGAGGGTTGGGAGAATGCAAGCGGCGCGCTCACCAGCCTTGGACCAAGCACCCTCCACGCCCATACCGGAACCCATTCGTTGACGTTCCATGTTAACAGTACAGGCAATGGTAGCAATGGTTCGGTCGAAGTACCACTCTGCTGGCAGAGCTCCAGTTCCGCTTACACTCCTGGGACGAACGTCTCCGGCTTCAGTTTCTATATGATGGTGGTTGGCAACAACTTCCCCAGCATCGGCAATTACCAGGCCTGGATCTTCGACTGTAGCGGCAACGCGTTGGCCGCTGCCTCAATGAGCCCTTGGAATGAGGTCAATAGTTGGGGTTCAGAGGGCAATTCTTCCACGTCCTCCCTCGCCAACGCATGCTACCTTCAACTTAACTGGGGGTTTGGCGGCGCTTTTCAGGGTGATGTCTACATAGACGACGTAGGTTTCACGTCACCCTGACCTTCCGCTACATTCGTTGACCATGCATTACAGATAATTGCAATGTTCACGCAACTACTTCTCCTCTGTTCACCGTGATGTGCCTGGCGCCGCGGTACCGAAGGTTTCCGTCGGCCGTCGCAGAAATCATGGACCTTCCGCCTATCATTGTGCGTGTGCTGTTGGACTTGCCCGCGAAGAATTGATAGTTTCAGTGATCTTCCCAAGAATCTGCGCGATCATCTTTGTTTGCGCCTCGTCGCCCGCGGACCTTGCCAATGCTAGCGCATCCTGAAGAATCGGGGCCGCCTCGGTCAGTTGTCCCTTTTCAACAAGGGCAAAAGCAAGGTTCTTCAGGGCGCGAATTGCCTGCGGGTTTATCTCAACTGCCCTACGAAAATGGGAAATCGCATCATCTGTTCGCCCCATGCCAGCAAGCAGTATACCAAGGTTGTTGTGGGCGTCGAAATGAGTGGGGTTGAGTTCGAATGCCTTCTGGTAGTGAGCCATAGCCTCATCCGCTCGTCCCATCTTCGCAAGAAGGAAGCCAAGATTGTAGTGGGTTTCAGCTTGATTGGTACCAATCTCCAATGCCTTCTGGTAATGAGCAAAAGCCTCATCCGTTCGTCCCATGTCCTCAAACAGATTGCCAAGGTTGTAATGAACATCTCCAAAGTTGGGGTCTATTGCTGATGCCCTCAGATAGTGAGCCAAGGCTTCGTCAGGTCGCCCCATGCCCCTGAGCAATACGCCGAGGTTGTTGTGGCCTTTGGCATGATTCGGGTCGATCTCCAATGCCTTCTGATAATAGACCAAAGCCTCATTGGTTCGTCCCATACTCTCAAGCAGACTGCCGAGGTTGTAGTGGGCGTCGACACGATGGGGGTCAAGTTCCAATGCCTTTTGGTAATGAGCCAAAGCCTCATCCGATCGTCCCATGCCCCCAAGCAGAATACCGAGGTTGTTATGCGCCATCAAACAATCATCGTTTCTCGCGATGGTCGCACGGAACAGGGTCTCTGCATCGGTATATATACCGCTCTGTCTCTGGCTCAGCAAAAAGAGAACTGACAGCAGCACGCCGTAGAGCAGCGGCTGGACCAGCCCGCGAAGCCTTTCCTTCAACATGCCGGTTCCCTTTACGATGAGGGCCGCAGCCGCCGCTATGGGACCGATGCAGGCAAGATACTGAAAGTGGTCGGCGACAAAGGAGTAACGGGTGAAATAGATGTTGAAGAATCCGAGCGCAGGAAAGAGCATTCCGGAAAAATAGAGCAGTACCGCAAAGGGTGCCCGTGAGCGGTTGCGCAATTCCCAGAACAGCACGGACGCAAGCAGAAACGCGGCAGGAAGCAGGTACTGCCACACGGCCGTGGCATCAACGTGCCATCGTGGGTAGACGAAGATCAGGTTGGCAGGCCAGAGAAGCTTGTAGAGGTAGAACCAGACCGCCCTCCCCGCGACCAGGCATCGGTCGACAAAAGCTAGATTATAGTCAGTCCCCACGGCGCCCATGAACCTGCGTTCAACCCATGTTGTAAGCGCTCCCGAAGCTATGCCTATAACAAAGAACGGCAGCAAGGGCACCGCGTCGCGCTTCCATTCTATTCGTCCGCGCATCCACCAGAAGAGCACGAGGAGCGCCGCAGGTAGAGGGACTATCGCGCTCTTGGCGAGGAGCCCGAGAAGAAAGAGTACCAGTGCAATTGTGTAGTGTTTCTTGTCCCGTTTACAGTCGAACTTCAGATACGCCAGCCCAGCACATAGGAAGAAGACTCCGGACAAGGTATTCTTAAGCTCTGTTATCCACGCCACCGATTCAACCATCACGGGATGAAGTGCAAATATCCCTCCTGCAAGCCAGGCCCCAGGGATGCGCAGTCGTCGTAGCATCCTCACGAGAAGCAGTGCGCAGGACCCGTGGAGCAGAATATTGAGCAGATGGTAGCCGAGTGTCGATTGCCCCCAGAGCCGGTTTTCCATCCAGAGAACGCTGTGAACCAGTGGATAGTACTGTTTCGTGCTGCTTTGGTCTTTCCAGATCTGCCCCAGGCCACTTATCGAACGAAGCGCCGGGGGAGTCATATACACATCGTCATCCCAGAGCGGCTGGCCGCTCCATGCCGGCCGGTAGGCGAGGAACGTGGCGGCGAACAGCAGCCCTGCCCATAGCCAGTCACGGTTCCATGAGAAACGTGTTGCCGACTTCAGCATGCGTGGCTAGCCACAGGCCCGTAGCGATGCAGCCATCGCCTGGGCACAGGGTCGCGAGCGGATGCGTCGAAGCCCTGCGCCGAAAACACGGCCTGGGCGGTTGGCGGCAGGGGCCTCGACATCGGCAGCAATGTCGGGGTCGTGGCCGCCAGCTGATCAACCCGATGTCGGCCTATTTCCCGTACCCGGCGGCCTGGACGTTTTGCAAGACAAGCGCATCGGTCGCATCCGATGGCCGGCCGGCTGTAATGGCGCCTTCGAAGAAGGTTCCATACGAGTGATTGCTGTTGTCACCGCCGATGCCAAGAATGATGCCCGTCCCGTTGCCCCACTGCTTGGGAGAGTTGCCGTCGTATGCGGTCGTCACAGTGGTCGCGGACTGCGCGTCAGCGACCCTGATGGCATATTTCCCCGAACTGGTCTTGACTATGCCGAAGGCATAAGGAACGGCCAGGGACGGGTTACTGGTGTTCTTTACAGGGGACTGGCCCGAGACGGCGGGCGCGCCTGGAGTACCGTTTGACGTGCCTCCCGCCCACACGCCGGCCTCGAAGTCACCTTCAAACCACGGACCATTGCCGGCGCCTTGCCCCCAATAGCCGGTTCCGAAGAAGATGGTGTTCATGGTGGTGCCGTTGCAATTGTCCGTCCCCGCATTGCCGAAATCCCAACAGCACGCACCCCCAAAGTGCGTACCATCTGCCAGTTCATAAATACCCTGGTCCGTGTTGCCCTTTGGCACGCCCGAGGTGCTGTTGTTCCGATAGCCTTCATGGGCATTCGTATAGAGCGCGTAGACACTATGACCGCCGACCGTCACCTTCTTCTTCGTCGCGCTCGACTCGTAGTCAGGTGTGTTCGCAGAACCATCATTGTAGCAGCCTGCTGGCGCTACCTTGAGATCGTTCTTCTTCCCGGACTGGTCGTACAGGATTGAGACGGTGCATGTAGATCCGCTGCAGAACGTGTCCTGGGCGGCCGAGTCGGCGAAGCCATCCGCAAGCATCCCGATATCCTTGGTCGTGCCGCCCGTGCCGGTGTTCGAGGTCGAGCTCCCGCTCCTGACCTGGTAGAGGGGGCCGGTGTACGATTTCGAGAGAGCCCGAACCATGCTGTACGCCGCCGCACACGGCGTTGCGGGGCTGGCGGCCGCATAGATGTCGCAGGGGCCGTCGGTTCGCGTTCCCGTTCCTGTGCTGCCACCGGAGGCAGGGCCGGTGGCGCCACCTGCGCCGGTCACGCCACCCGAGCTTGTTGCACCACCTGCACCGCCGGCGCCGGTCTTGCCACCGGAGCCGGTCGCGCCGCCGCCGCCAGTCGAGCCGCCCGATCCGGCGCCTCCTTTCTGGAACACGATCGTGCCCGTCGTGGTCAGGCTGGTGCTCTGTGAAGACCAGGTCATCTTGCTTCCCGAGACGCAGTACGCGTATTTCGCTTCGTCGTCGAGCGCGACCACGTTGCTCGCGGTCGTGTAGGCGCCGCTCGTCGAGGCGTCCATGGTTACGAACGCCGGCCAGCCAGACTGTTGGACGGTGGCCGAGCAGGTGCATCCGCCACCCGCAGCGTTTGTGCAAGTGACCGAGCTGAAGCCCATGCCCTTCATGGGAGTACCTACCCCGGAGCACGTGGTAGTAGTTCCCGAAATCAGTAAGCACCCGGCCACCAGTTGAATCTGTACGGTGCCCGAAGTGGTCGTGCCATCCTTGTACGTCCCGTCGGAATTGGCGGTCCACGTTCCGCTCACACTAAGCGAGCCCGAGACTGTCATGCTTGTACAGCTGCGGGGATCGAGACCCGCGGCTCCAGGGTCCAGGTTCCCACTCACTGTCAGACACGACGACGTCACGTTCCAGGCTCCGACCACATCTCCACCGCACGGCGTGACGTTGGTCGCGCCGGAGCAGGATGCTCCCCCGCTGCCGCCCGTGCCAGTCGCTCCCCCGCTAGCGGAGCTTCCGCCTGTGCCCTTGTTTCCGCCGCTGCTAGAGCTTCCGCCTGTGCCCGCTCCGCCGCTGCCGACGACCCCGCCGCTGTCAGAAGACGACCCGCCGCTGCCGGAAGACGACCCACCGTTACCAGAAGATCCGCCGTTGCCAGAAGACCCGCCGGCCTTTGTGCTACCTCCGGAAGAAGTCGCCGGTCCCGGGCTGGAGCTGCAAGCACCTAGCATCGATACCAGTGCAACTCCCGTTGCAAGAAAAACGGATTGGAGTTTCATCACACGTCTCCTTAGCTTTGGTGGAACCAGAATCGCGGTGGGGGAAAATGCCGCCTGCATGGCAGCACTCATCTACTTGTCGTCAGTGTCCCTAAGTTGTCAGTATAGCTCATCCAATCGACAAACTCGACGCGTTAATAGGCTGGCCCTGTTAGCGGGTGGAGAATTGGTAGACGGTGGTCTGCTTGTAGGTTTGCCCTGGCCGGAGCACGGCGCTGGGAAACGTCGGGTGGTTGGGCGCATCCGGGAATAGCTGTGCTTCAAGACACAGCGCCGTGCGGTGCTGATACGCCACGCCGCCTTTGCCATGGATGGTCCCGTTGAGGAAGTTGCCTGAATAGAACTGGAGGCCAGGCTGATCCGTGAGGATCTGCATGACGATTCCACTGGTCGGGTCGAAAAGCTCGGCCACCTTGCGCGCCTTCTTGGCAGCGCCGCCGCGAAGAACCCAGTTGTGGTCGTAGCCCTTGCCCAGCTCGAGCTGCTCGTCCTTGGCGTCGACGCGGGCGCCAATCTTGGTGGCCTTGCGGAAATCCATGGGCGTACCGGCGACATCCGCCAGCTTTCCCGTCGGAATGAGCCCTGGACCGACCGGGGTCGTCTTGTCCGCATCGATCATCAGCTCCTCGTCCAGGATGGTTCGCTTCGGATCGCCGCTGAGGTTGAAGTACGAGTGGTGGGTCGGATTGAGGACGGTCGCCTTGTCGGTCGTTCCCTGGTAGTCGAGGCGCAGCCCGTTCTCGCGTGTCAGCGTGTAGGTCAGGGTCAGCGTGACCGTTCCGGGATATCCCTCCTCGCCGTCCTTGCTCACGTAGGTGAGCTTCACGCCGGGGCCGTCCTTGCCTTTGACCGGCTCGGCCTTCCACAGCTTCTTGTAGAAGCCGTGTGCGCCACCATGCAGGTGGTTCGGTCCGTTGTTCACATCCAATTGATAGCTCTTTCCATCGAGCGTGAATTTGCCGGCGGCGATGCGGTTTCCATAGCGGCCGACGGTGGAGCCGAAGAAGTCCTTGTCTTTCACGTACCCGGCGAGATCGTCGTAGCCGAGGACGACGTCGCGGAGCTTTCCCTGGCGATCCGGGACCTTCAGCGAAACGACGATGGCCCCGAAGTTGATGATCCTCGCCTCGGCGCCGGATGGGTTGGTGAGCGTGTAGAGGGTCACCTTCCCGCCGTCATCGAGGGTACCGAATGCAGTTTCGGCGACCGCTGACTCGGCTTTGGGCTCGGCCTTCTTGCTGGGCTCGGCCGACGCGGTCGCCGTCGCCGTCGCAAGTACAGGCAGCGTAAACGCTAGGGCAAGTGCGGACAGGGTAGATTTTGTAGCCATGGGTGCGGTCCTCCCCGCCACGTATACAAGGGAGCCGTCCGCTTCGTCAATTCCCCGCCGTGCCGCCGAAAGGCACGACGTGCCTTCAGGGTTGCGCGCCATACGCACAAGGGTTGCATGGATTTGCAATCTAATTGCAAATCCATGTATCTCGGGATACGTTGGCCGCATGGTCCCCCGCCGCTTGACCCGGCTGCTACGCGAACGGGCGCGGAAGTATCCCGTGCTAACTCTCACGGGACCGCGCCAATCGGGCAAGACCACCCTTTGCCGGGAACTATTCCCCCGCCTGCCGTACCGATCCCTCGAATCTGTGGATCATCGCCGCTTCGCCGTGGAGGATCCGCGTGGTTTTCTCGCCAGCATCCGAGACGGTGCCATTCTCGACGAGATCCAACGCGCGCCAGATCTCGTCTCCTATCTGCAAGAAGAGGTGGATCGCGATGCCCGTCCAGGGCGATTTGTCCTCACCGGAAGCCAGAATCTGGCCGTGCGGGAAGCGGTATCGCAGTCCCTCGCTGGGCGCACTGCGATGCTCACCCTGCTGCCTTTGAGCCTCGACGAGCGAGCGGCCTTTCCCAAGGCTCCCACAGGTTTGTGGGGTGGCCTTCTGGCGGGCGGGTACCCTCGGATTTTCGATCGCGGCCTGGATCCCGGAGTTTGGCTGGCCGACTACGCCGCCACCTACGTGGAACGGGACGTGCGCCAACTGTTGCGCGTCACCGACCTGCACACCTTCCAGGCATTTCTGACCCTGGTGGCGGGCCGGACAGGCCAGGAGGTAAACGCCTCCTCGCTCGCCGGTGATGCAGGCGTGTCCGTGAACACCATCCGGGCCTGGCTTTCGGTGCTGGAGGCCAGCTACTTGATCGTCCTGCTGCCGGCCTGGCACGCGAACACCCGCAAGCAAGTGGTGAAGGCGCCCAAGTTGCACATGCTCGATTCAGGCCTGGTCTGCCAACTGCTTGGCATCCGCACCGCCGAACAATTGGTTTCTCACCCACTGCGCGGTGCAATCTTCGAATCCTGGATTGTGTCCGAAGTGGCAAAAGCGCGGCTGCACGCTGGGCAACCCCTGCAGATGTTCCACTACCGGGAAGCCCGGGGCCCGGAAGTGGATTTGCTGGTGCAGAGCGAGCGAGGTTGGATCGCCGTCGAGGCCAAATCCGGCAGCACCGTAGACGCTTCCTTCTTCGCGGGCATGGCGAGCTTCGCCACGCGCATGCCCAAGTCGTCTTCCATCGTTCGCCGCCTGATATACGGCGGCAGCGATAGCCAGCAGCGACAAGGGGTCGACGTCATCCCCTGGGCGAAGATTCAGAGTGAGCGCTGGTAGAAGTGCCCTACAGGAACGATTCCAGGTCGTGCACCGTCACCCCAGCAAGGGACTGCTTCGACTTCTTGCGCACGAAGATCCGCCTGCCGATCGTGGCGTTGGCCGGGTTGGGAAAACGAGGCACTTTCGCCTCCAACTCCCGCGCGACAGCATCGATGGAGCGAACCGCCCCCCATTTGCACTCGCCGAGGTCGATGAAGCCGTCGTCCCGCATGCCCACCACGTCGATCTGGACGTTCTTGTCCCAGTACGAACCGGCGCGGTAGCCCGCGGCCACGCCTTCTCTCTCGTAGATCTTGCCAAGGCCCTCTCGGCACAGACGCTCGAAGCACTCGCCAAAGTACGCGGGCAAGAGCGGGCGCAAGTGCTCGCGCATGGCTTTCACCGGCCCCATCTGCTGGATCAGGCTCTGGTTGGGGAACACGAAGCGAAACCAGAATCGCAGGAGTGGATCGTCGAGAACGAAACGCACGTGCCGCGCCGCCGGCTCGTCGCCCGAGAGCGGATAGACGCGCGCCACGTAGCCGAGCTCGGCGAGCTGCTGCAGGTAGTAGTGCAGGTTCCTCTCGGGCAGACCCGTTTCCGCCGCCATGTCCTTGGCCACGCCCTTGCCGCCGGCGATAGCCCACAGCAACGCGAAGTACGAGTCGACCTCGCGCAGCTCCTCTCGCAGCAGGAAATCCGGTTCGCGCGCCATGGGGCCGTATTCGTCGAGGATCAGCTCCTCGACGTTGCTTTCGATCGAGCGCCGGGCGTCGAAGCAACGCAAGTACAGCGGCACGCCGCCGCAGATGAAGTAGGCCAGCGCCTTGTCGGTGATGGAATAGCCGCGATGGAATGCGGCTGCCTCCTCGAAACCGAAGGGCCGCAGCAGGACCTGCGCCGTGCGCCGGCCGAAGAGCGGGCTCTTCTTGCCCAGCACCTCGCGCTCCATGAACCCCACGTAGGAGCCGCACAGGATGACCATGACCTTGCCCGAGGCGCGCCACGAGCGATCCCACAGCTCTTGCAGAATCGACGGTAGCTCGGGACAGGCGCCCACCAACCACTGGAACTCGTCGAAAGCCAGCACCAGCTTTCCCTTGGCCTTGGCGACCACGGTTTCGAGCGCCGTTCGCCAGTCGTTCGTCGGCAGATGCGCCAGCAAGGGCTCGTCGAGCGTCCGGGCGGCATCGGCGAGAAACTCCCTGAGTTGCAGTCCACCCGGCGCCGTCTTGCCCACGTGGTAGAGAGCGCGCTTGCCCCGCAGGAAGTGCCGAATCAGCTCGCTCTTGCCCACCCGCCGCCGGCCGTATATGGGCACCAGGGCGCCCTCCGCGCTGGCGTACTGCTTGCCAAGGGCAGCCAACTCTGCCGTCCGTCCCACGAAATCATCCATGGCAAGACGATGTCCTCCGTGTGCACACTTGTCAAGTCATAACTTGTCAAGTTTCTACTTGTCAAGTAGCGACACCGGCGAGCCCGACCAGCGAGGCCTGCTGGCCAAGGTTTCACGGGATGCGGGCAACTTGCTGGCGAATCGCGGCGACGCCATACCTTGCATTCATGAATCCATGGTGCAAATATACAAGGTATGCGTTTCGTCGCGCGCGTACAGGCCGAGCGTCTCGCCACGCTGCTGCGCTCATTTCCGGCGGTGTTGCTGGTTGGCCCGCGGCAGTGTGGCAAGAGCACCCTCGCCCGGCAGGCGCTGCCGGGATGGACCCACCTCGACCTCGAGCGCGCCCTCGACTTCGATGCGCTGGCGGCCGACATGGAGGGCTTTCTTGCGGCCAACCCGCGCGCGCTGGCCATCGACGAGGCACAGCGCATGCCGGAGCTGTTCCAAGCGCTGAGGCACCACATCGATCGAGGGCGTGGCCGCGGGCGTTTCTTGCTCCTCGGATCCGCCAGTCCCACGCTCATGCGTAGGGTGTCGGAAACGCTCGCCGGGCGCGTGGCGACGATCGAGCTGACCCCGTTCCTGATGTGCGAGCTGGCACGCTCGCGCCGGAGCGACGACCGTTGGTTCTGGGGCGGATTCCCTCCGGTTCATGCGCTCGCGGATGCGCGTGCCCGGGCCGAGTGGCTGGGCGCGTACGTGTCCACGCTGCTGGAGCGCGATCTTCCTGCCCTCGGCGTCGGCTTGCCACCGCGCCGATTGCGCACCCTATGGACGATGCTGACCCACGTGCATGGGAACCTGCTGAACGTGTCGGATCTCGCGCGCTCGCTTGGCGTTTCCTCACACACCGTAGCCGCCGATCTGGATGTCCTTGAGGGTGCGTTCATGATCCGGCGCCTTCCGCCCTACTTCGCCAACGTGCAGAAGCGCCTGACCAAGAGCCCCAAGCTCTACGTGCGCGACACGGGCCTTTTGCACCATCTGGCCGGCCTGCGGAGGCCGCGCGACCTCGCCACATGGTCGCGGCGGGGGGCGTCCTTCGAGGGTCTGGTGATCGAGGAGCTGGCGGCCTTGGCCAGCAGTCGCTTGGTCCGTCCAGAAATCTTCTTTTGGCGCACGCAGGCCGGGGCCGAGGTCGACCTGCTCATCGTCGAAGGTCGAAAGATCTTGCCCATCGAGATCAAACTGGGAGCGTCCGTGGATCGGCATGGCTATGCGGGCCTGCGACAGTGCATGAAGGATCTCAATCTCCGGCGGGGATGGGTCATCACGACGAGCGAAGAGCCTCGTTCGCTTGTCCCCGGCATCGACCTCGTTCCCTGGAAGCAAATCGCCGCGGGCGACATCGATCTGTTCTGATTGCGGCATGCCGCTAAAAGGCACGACGTGCCTTCAGGGTTGCGCTATAAGTAGAGTCTTCGAGGGAGAAGACCATGCATTCAGCTCGCAAGCTTCGATCCGTTACCTTCGCCGACGAACCCAGGCTGGTGCAGGGGCGCTCCGTCGAGGGCGTGGTGATAGGCCTCGGTGCCGACGGCAAGGTGAAGTTCCGCGACGAGGATGGGCAAATCACCGAGCTGCGCGTTCCCCGCCACGTGGACAAGCGGTGGTTGGAAGCGGCCGTGGCGCTGGCGCCGGTCCCGGCCATGGCAGTCCATCCCGAGGGCGTTCGTGCGCCGCTGCTTTGGTGCGTGTTCTCCGCGAAGGAACACGCAGCGCTGGACGAGCATTTCCGCGTCGACGCCAAAACCGTCGAGCTTTCGGCCAGCGAATCGATCCACATTCGCACCGGCAAATCCATCGTCACGGTGACCGCTGCAGGCGAGGTCAGCGTGCGTGGCAAGAATGTCACCACGCGCGCGAGCAATCTGAACCGCATCCGTGGCGGCGCGGTGAAAATCAACTAGCGACACCGCCATGGGGAACGCCATCAATCTCACGCCCTACGCCGTGGGCGAACTGGCGGGCAAGGACGCCGAGGGCTTCCCCCTGTACGTCGCCGTCGTGAAGGCGACCTGGCAGTGGCAGCAGGACGGAAGCATCCGCCAGATCGCCGCCGTGCCCATTTGCGAGAGCGACGAGTTCGCGGGCGAGCCGGCCACGTCGGGGCTGTTGGCGGCGACCGACTTGGCGCCGCCCAAACCGCGCGTCGATGTCTTGTTCAAAGGGACGCTGACTTTCCCCGCGCCCATGACCGAGGTGGACGTGGCCGTGCGCATGGGCACGCGCATGCAAAAGGCCGCGCACGTGTTCGGCGCGCGCTATTGGTTGCCAGGGGTTGTGCACGACATGGCTCCCTCGAAGCCGTACCCGACCGACGCCCTGCCCTTCGCCTGGGAATTGTCGTTCGGCGGAATGGACGTGCAGGATTCTCGCGCCACCGAGCCACGCAACCCCGCGGGCACGGGGGTGACCAAGCGGCCGGCCGAGCTGCAAGGCAAGCAAGCGCCCAGCTTCGAGGATCCTGCGAGCCTCATCAAATCGTCGAACGACCGGCCAGCCCCGCGTGGCTTCGGCCCTGTGGCCGCGCACTGGCAGCCGCGCTGCAAGTTGGCGGGCACCTACGACGAGGCCTGGCAGGCGTCGCGCGCGCCGCTTCTGCCCAAGGATTTCGACCCGGCGTACTGGAACGTGGCGCCCGCGGACCAACAGCTCGACGACTATCAGCCCGGCGAGGCGGTGCGCCTGCACAACATGAGCAAGCGCGGCGTGGATTTCTTTTCGTTGCCAGAATTCGAGGTGCCGGTTCTGTTCAGCTCGCGCGAGAAGATGGCCGAGACCTTCGCGCAAGTGGACACCATCATCATCGAACCGGCCGAACAGCGCTTTTCCCTGGTGGCGCGCGCCGCGTTTTCACCGCGCCCGAATCACCTGGCCCTGGGGCAAGTCGTGGTGGGGAAGCCGACGAATGCCTGCCTGCGCGCGCTCGGCTCGGGCAAGGTTTATTGCGTGCCGCACAGATTCAGGAGCGCCGCATGATCGCGATCGCCGCCGCTGGCGCGCTGACGCCCGTGGGACTGGATCTGACCGACACCATGGCCGCGCTGTACACCCACGTGCAACTGGTCGAGGATCTGGACGTGCTCGACAGCGACGGCGAGCCGCTCTCGGGAATGAAGATTCGCTTCGCGCAGGACATCGCGGGACCCGCGCGCCTTGCGGCCATGGCCCACGCGGTGGTCGACGAGGCGAGCCTGTCCGTCGAGCCGGATGCAAGAGTGCCGATTGTTCTCTGCTGCCCCGAGGCTGCGGCTTTCGCGGAGGCTGGGCCGGAATGGCCGGCACGGCTGCTGGCCGAAGTGATCGCCGAAGCCGCGTTCACCGTCGACCGCGCCCGCAGCCGCGTGGTCGCGCACGGCCGCGCGGGCATGACCGAGGCGCTGGGGGCCGCGCTGGCCTTGCTGAAGGATTCGTCGATTCCGTATTGCTTGGTTGGCGGCGTGGATTGCTTCGTCGACACCGCGCGCGTGGTCGCCCTGGTCGACGACGAACGGCTGCTCACCCAAACCAACAAGGACGGCTTCAAGCCCGGCGAGGCCGGCGTCATGTTGCTGCTGACCAATCGACCCGATCCCGATGCCTTGGCAACCTGGCTGGGCGCGGCCACCGCGAATGAAGAAGCCTGCCGCGGCAGCGACCGCCCCGTCACTGGGGCGGGCCTGCAACAAGCCATCACCGGCGCACTGGCACAGGCGAGGCTGCCCTACGAATCGCTGGCCTGCGTGGCGCACGATTTTTCCGGCGAGCAGCGCTATTTCGAGGAGCTGCTGCTCGCCAGCTCGCGCCTGGCCAAGGGACCGGTGACGAGCGCCGTGGAGCTCCCGGCCTTTTCGGTCGGCGAGACCGGGGCCGCCGCGGGATTTCTGGCCATCGCTATGCTGGCCTTTCTGCACGCGAAGGGCGTACACAAGCGGCCGAGCCTGGCCGCGCTGACGAGCGACGGTCGCGAACGCGGCGCCGTCGTGCTGGGGCCAACTGCTGGCCAAGGAAGATCGTGAGGAATCATGGCTGACAACGTCTTCATCAACGGTCGCGCCGCCATCCATTCGGGTTCGGCTGGCAAATCCATCGCCTTCCCCGACGTCTGCCTGTGCCCGCCCCCGCCGCCATCGGGCCCCATCCCCACGCCGTTGCCCAACACCGCGCAAGCCATGGACTTACAGGGCGGCGCGGTGACCGTGACCATCGAAGGCAATCCCGTGGCCCACGCCAAGTCCTTCATCGCCAAGTCCACCGGCAACGAAGTCGCGACCAGCACCGGCGGCGGCGTCATCACCCACATGGTCCAAGGCATGGCCTACTTCCAGACCTTCTCGATGGACGTCTTCATCGAAAGCCAGCCCGCCGTCCGCCACATGGATCTCGTGACCCACAACCACATGGCCATGATGCCCGGCAACACCCCGCCCGCGCCGTGGATGTCCGCGATGATGGCGGGACCTGGACCGGCGCCGAAGGAGTCGGAGAAGAATGCGAACGAGGGCAAGGAGAAGATCACAATCCTCTTCGTGGACGAATCTGGCGCTCCCCTAGGTGAGATCGACTACGAGGTCACTACTCCCAAGGGCACCAAGGTGGCTGGTCGACCAGGGAGTGCGGGCATCTTGGTCCTTCCAGGCTTGGCGAAAGGAAAATGCCAGCTTTCGCTGCCGCGCCACGATTCGAAGTGTAAGAAGATCACGAGGGCCCTTCCCAAGAGCATGCCCGGTGCAGCGGTGCTCTACAAGCCCGGCCAGCCTCTCCAGCTCCAGACCGGCAAGCGACACGAAGTACTGGTGCCCTGGACAATCAACCTTGGGATCAATGTCTGCATTGGCGAACCTGGATCCGCCCAACCCAAGGACAAGTTCTTGCTCAAGAGTGCGGACGGCGGCTACACGCAGACTGTCGCCGTTCGAGAGAAACCCGGGCTCAACCGATGGCACATGCGCCTGGAATTCCGCGCTTTGATTCCGGGCACGAGTTACACCCTCGAATTCCTGCCCGCCGCGGGTGGCGATGGCCACAAGGTCTTCGTCGATCGTCCGCTGGACGAACTCATTTCACCGAAGAAGACTTCTGGTTCAAAGGAAGGCTGAGTCATGGCCGAGCAAGCTGCCTCCGATGAAACTGACAAGTCGAAGCACGAATATCGCCAGGAGATCAAGCCTAAGGCATATGCCAAATCCGGCAACAAGGGACGCGCCCGTCAGGGCGACCTTTGGATCGGTCCGGCCGAGCGCCGCCTGGACGAGGCCAAGCCCGACCCGCAGACCCCTTACCTCACAGGTCGCTACCAGAACGAGGCCGCCGTTCAAGACGCCTCAGGGCCACAGATGTTGCTCCACATCAACCAGGCTGGCCGGTGGGTCGCCTGCTTGCTCGTCATTCTTCCCAAGGGTGGCGGGAACATCCAATGCTTCCGTCTCGTCGGCTCCATGTTCGGCGGCAAGTTCGGCGTCCAGATCGATGACGTCAACGCACAAGACCTCGACGAAGCAGGTACCGGTACCCTGGAAGCTGCAGGCAAGGATGTCCTGCTGACCCTCAAAGACCTAGGCATCGAACAGGCGCGCTTCTTCCTGCACAACACTCGCGCCACATTCCTTGAAGACTCCCTTGAACCGCTGCTTGAAGCAGGGCTTGAGCTTGGCGGCTCAAAAACACAGGTCCAAGAGATTCAGAATCGAGAGATTGCGCCACTGACTGTCCGCCAAATCGAGCAAGTCGACGCTGGCTTCGCCGTCGAAAAGATCAAGCCCTACCTGGACGCCTACGATGCGAACGCTTCGCAAACCCAGTCGTCCGCTAAGGAATTCGCGGCGCAGGCAATCGATCAGGGCTATGGCATGTTCGGAAAGGCGGGCCTGGAAGTCCACGTTGGCAAAATCATCAATCCAAGCCGGTGGCCCAAGGAACAGCTTCCGCTGGCACGTGAGCGTGCGAGATGGGTCCTCGCCAGCTACAAACTGCAGCATTTGCGATCCCAGCGTACCGCACTCGAGCTGATTGAATCTGCGGCAGCGGAGGTCATCACGTCGAATCCGAGCCGGACCCTTCCCAATATTCGCGCGCTGCTTGGTTGGCCGGCTGAGGGAGCGGCTCCTCAATCGTTTCAGTACAAGGTAGATATCAAACTGAAATACAAGGAGAAGAGCGTCGCGGGCGGCAACGTTGGGCCAATGTCCGGAAGATTCAAGAAGCTACTGAAGGATTTCAGCGCTGGCGTGAGCATCGGCGCATATTACGGTGACATCGAGGTACAGTGCTTCTCAGAGCACGGTTCAAAGCTTGAATGGAAAAGGAAGCTCAAGATTGTCATGCTCGGGTCGAGCATAGTTCTCGGGAAAGGCTCCAGAAGTGGTCTTTCCGCCAAAGGTGAAGTCACCTCCGTAAGCAACTGGACGCCGAAGGAGCTGGAGGGGTGGGTAAAGGTTCTGGATTCCAACGCCTGGGCGGGCTTCAAGCTCCCCAAACAAAAGGATGTTATTGGCAAGGACGTCCGCGACGCCGTGCTTATCATCAACGGTGTCGAGAACCATCCGCGGCTCATGATCCCCTTGAAGTTCGACGCGGATCCAATCGAGGGTGTAGGCGTGCAGGGAAGTTTCATGTTTGGGTGGATCGTCAGTCCGGATGCTGATATCTCGGATGAATCGCGACAGCATCGAATGTTCCGCTATGAGGTTCACAGCGAGAAGAAGCAGGACTGCCATTTCAAGATTGGAAGCTCGATTGTTGAAGGGCGGATCGGGATCCGCCGATTCTGCGCACTCTGGCTACCCTGGCTCACGTCCCCCGATAGTCAATTGGAGATCATTGGGTATGCAGACGGCCTTGGGTACACCGATCGCCGCGACGAATCCAAGCGCAACCAGGAGCTGTCGGAGATGCGCGCCAAGAACATCCAGAGCGTTCTCAAAGATATCCTAGGTGATCATCTCGCAATCAAGAGCATTCAAACGAAGGGAATGGGTGATTCGTATGCATTGGAACAAGACAACCCGCGATACACCAGTCGCCTGGTGCGCCGGGCGAATCGGGAGCACCGCCGAGTTGACGTCTTGCTCGACGGCAAATGCGTATTTGTGGTGTGGGCAGCATGAGAAGGCATAGCACCTCCTTGCAGACGCTGTTTCTCTGCGCCGTGTTTGCCTTGGGTTGCAAACGCAGAGAATTCCCGGAAGGGTTCTCGAAGGCTTTCGTAGATGAGGCCATCAAGATGACAGAAGCCATCGTCCCTTACTGCGAGGACATGCTCGCCAAGCCTGGTTGCCCGTACCAGGATCCCGATGATGAGTCGATCGAATATCGATCGCCTTCTCCGGCCGGGTCGCTTCCCATCTTTGACCATCCCTTCGAGGACTCTGAATTGGTACTCCAGTATTCAGTAACTTGTGAGACACGTGAGGATCATCCTAGGTATCGTGATAGTTGCACGATACGCTGGCTGCAACGCGCGATAGGCAGGCCTCCGAACGAGTGTGAGCAGCTATCGGACATTCACGGATGGGACGGTCTTCGCAAGGGAACCTACGGCGAGGCGCTGGACGTCTCGAACAACCCACAGTGTCCCCTTCCCCAATATCGGCTAAACGTACTCAGGCCCACTCCCGGCAAGGGCGAGGCAAGGTTCTACGGCGTCTTCCTGAAGCAAGGAACCAAGCCTCCTTGGAAGAAGTGATGAGACGCCATGCCCTAACGATTTGCTGCAGCGGGTTTTCAACCATTGCCGCAATTCGCGCCTCTGGCGCATCGGCATCATGAATTCGACTACACGGGATCGGCCGCACTCGATGCCCTGGTCGGTCGGGGTCCTTGCATGCTTGCTTCTCTCCGGCATTGCCTGGTTCGTTTGGAACAAGCGCCCCTTTGTCAGCGATGCCGAGAAAGTCTGCCGGGTGGCGGAGCTTTCAGGATGCCCCGAGACGAGTGACTCCCTCGTCGTCGACCTCTGTCAGATCGCCTGGCTCGAACGAACGATGTGGAGTTTCGGCTCGCTGGTGCAAATGCCCAGACGGGGCAATCCAAATGGTGCGGCCTTCCTGCGTCGGTTTGCTCACGAGCGAGGTATCGATGTCTGTCCCGAAGCCGAAAAGATCGATCGAGAGGTCGTGCGCCAAACACATGCGATAGCGGAATCTGCCGCCCGGGAGAGCCCCGCTGAGCCGCCTTCTACGACACGCCCGCGAGGCAGGATTCTAAGCCGAGCACCGGCCGTCGATGGTGACATGGACCCCGCTGAGATTTCCAAGGCCGTACGGGCAAACATCTCCGCCTTCCAGGCCTGCTACGATGCCGCTCTAAAGAGGAACGCTACAGCTGGAGGGATGGTGGAGGTTCGCTGGACGATACGCCCAACGGGCAAGCCCACCGGTGTCGCAATCGATCAGGAGAACTTCGGTGATCCCAAGTTTGTCCGGTGCCTTCGGCAGGCGGTCGCGGAAATGCGGTTCTCGTCTGGAAACAGGGCCGACGTGGAGGTCGTCTATCCCCTCATCTTCCCGTCGTCGAAGGAGTCGTCGAAGCCATGATTCGCGATCTTCTGCAGTGGTTTGCGCCCGGCGGAGTCGTTATGTATTTGCTGCTCTTTGGTTTCCTACCGTTGGTGACAACCGCGGGCTTGCTTCACCTCATTCTCTCCATCCGCCGAACCTTTGTACAGCTCGCCGTTTGCCTAGTCCTGACTTTTGCAGCAGGAACACTCACCACATCGTGGCAGCGTTCGCGCGTGAGCTACGCAGTCATGACAACGGTTCCAGCGGAAAGACTCCACCTCGCCATCGTTGGCTACGACGAAGCTGGTCGTCCGGCCAAGCTCAGCTTTGCCATCGTTCTCTTCGGTCTGTTCCCGTGCACCATCGGCGAGCTCCGGCGCAGTCGTCGGAAGGCCAGCTAGTCGTGCCACACCCCGCATTCCCCGCCGAGATCTCACGTGAACTACGCCTGGATCTGGTCACGCGCCTGCTCGACGACGTGAACGTGCTCGGCGAGGCATTGGTAGCAGCGCTGAATGAGAAAGACGAAGCACGCATCGCCTCGACCCGCGCCTCGCTTGCTCGCTACGCGCTCGCCATGGGCTGGAGCCGCGACAAGTTTCTGCCCGCCATCGTCACCTACGCGAAAGATCGACCCGAATGCGACGACGATCTCTTCGCTCCCGCCTTCATCCTCAAGTCCATCGCACCCGACCATCCAGAAACTGCTGCCCTGCTAGCCAAGGTTTCGCAGGATGTAGGCAACTTGCTCACGCGTCTTTGACTACGCGGCTCGACCGCTCCGGGCTGATCCTCCTGCCCGCGCTTGTTTCGATTGCGTGCCGTGTGTTACCGTGGCGGCCCCTCTACCAAACCAACCTCTAGGAGTGCCTCCATGACACCAAACCCTATCGCGGTGGCGAACGCGGGCTCGGTCTTCAATAATCTGGACTGGGTCGTCATCGTCCTCTTCCTGATCGGCATGGTCACCGTCGTATGGGCGTCCATGCGCAAGAAGGCCCAGTCCGGGACCGACTACTTCTTGTCCGGTCGCGAGGCAGGATGGCTCCAAATCGGCACCTCGATCTATTCTTCCAACATCGGGTCCGAGCACCTCGTGGGCTTGGCGGGCTCGGGCTTCGCAACGGGCATGGCCATGGCCCACTGGGAAATGCAGGGCTGGATCATCTTGATCCTCGGCTGGGTTTTCGTGCCCATCTACGACCGAATCAAGGTCTTCACCATGCCGGAATACCTGGAGAGGCGCTTCTCTCCTGGTTCGCGCTCCATTCTGAGCTTCCTCACCATCGCAAGCTTGGTGCTCACCAAGATAGCCGCGACCCTGTACGCCGCCGACGTGGTCTTCAAGGTCCTGCTCGGCCGCGAAACCATCGAGATCTTGGGTCACAACGTGGACATGTTCTGGATCATCTCCTTGGGGCTTGCCATTGCCACGGGTATCTACACGGCGCTGGGCGGCCTGCGGGTGATCATGTACACGGCGGTTCTCCAGACGCCGGTGCTCCTCTTCGGATCCATCTGCATCCTTTATATCGGCCTTCACAAGCTGGGCGGCGGCAGTCTCGTCACCGGTTGGCACAACATGATCGACGCCGTGGGCAGCAACGTCCACCTCATCCGTCCCAACAGCGACAAGGCCTTTCCCTGGCTGGCCGTAATTCCGGGCTCCGCCATCATCGGCTTCTGGTACTGGTGCACCGACCAATACATCGTCCAGCGCGTCCTGGCCGGAAAGAACGAGAAGGAAAGTCGCCGCGGCAGCATCCTGGCGGGCTACCTCAAGCTCACTCCGGTCTTCATCTTCCTCGTACCGGGCATGATCGCCTATGCACTCACCAAGACCTCCGAGTTCCACACCAGCGGTGATGCGGCCTACACGAGCCTCGTGGCCAATATCCTCCCGCACGGCATTCGCGGCATCGTGGCCTGCGGAATGCTAACGGCCCTCATGGCTTCGCTGGCCTCCAAGTACAACGCCTCGGCCACCCTGGTCACCATGGACTTCTACCAGAAGTGGCGACCCGACTCGTCGGGCCAGACCCAGGTTCTGGTGGGACGCATCGCCACGGCGGTCATTGTTGTGGTCGGCATCCTCTGGGTGTTGGTCATGAAGAGCCTCGGCCGAAACCTTTACGAATACCTGCAGAGCGTTCAGGGCTACATGTCACCGGCCATCGCGGTGCTCTTCGTCCTGGGTATTTTCTGGAAGCGGGCCACCGCGACAGCCGCTTTCTGGGCCTTCTTGGTGGGCGCCTTCGGCGGTTTCTTCCGTCTCGCCCTTGACCTGCTCATCAGCCGCCCCGTCAACGACCTCGGTGCGCTCCTCAAGACCCATGCCATCACGGCCGCCGAGCACGCCGACAAGCTCGCCGCCATCCAAGAGAAGTGGGGAATCCTGTTCACGCTGCAGGACTTCCATTACCTCTACTTCGCGGAAGGGCTTTTGGTGCTCACCCTGCTCCTGGTCTTCGTCATCAGTGCCCTCACCAAGGCGCCTGCCCCCGAGACCGTGCGCTACACCTACTACGGCGCCACGGCACAAGAAAAGGCCGCAACCCGCGCGAGTTGGAACGGCTGGGACGTCTTCCACTCGGCCGTCATCGTCGTCATCGTCGTGGCCTTCTACATCGTCTTCTGGTAGGCCTCGGATATGGTGTTGGCTAATAAGGAGGCTCTCGTGAGCGGTAAAAAGAACCAGGACTACGTACTAGGAATCGATTTCGGGACGGACTCGGTGCGCGCCCTTGTCGTGGACGCGGCCGACGGGTCGAGCGCCGGGACCGCGGTGAGCGCCTACAAGCGCTGGGCCAAGGGCGAATTCTGCGACCCGAAGTCCAACCGCTTCCGCCAGCATCCCCTGGACTACGTCGAGGGCATCGAGGGCGCCACCAAGCGCGCCCTCGCCGAGGCGGGCCCGGCGGTCGCGGCCAAGGTGCGCGGCATCACGATTGACACGACGGGCTCCACGCCCTGCCTCGCCGACGAGGCGGGCGCTCCCCTCGCGCTCAAGGCCGCATTCGCCTCCGAGCCCGACGCCATGTTCGTGCTGTGGAAGGACCACACGGCGGTGGCCCAGGCCGAGCGCATCAACGCCCTGGCGCGGAGCTGGGGCGGCGAGGACTTCACCAAGTACGAGGGCGGCATCTACTCATCCGAGTGGTTCTGGGCCAAGGTGCTGAAGCTCGCCGAGAACAAGACCAAGGCCATCGCCGCCGCCCGCACGGTCGTCGAGCACTGCGATTGGATGCCCGCCCTTCTTACGGGCGCCAAGGATCTGAAGTCCTACAAGCGCAGCCGCTGCGCCGCCGGGCACAAGGCCATGTGGCACGCCTCCTGGGGCGGCTACCCGCCCGCCGCCTTCCTCGACAAGCTGAATCCCCGCCTGTCCGAGCTCGCCGCCTCCCTCGGCACCGAGACCTACACGGCCGAGACCGTATTCGGCAAGCTCTGCCCCGAGTGGGCGAAGAGGCTCGGGCTGTCCACCGACGTCGTCGTATCCGTGGGCGCCTTCGACGCCCACATCGGCGCCGTGGGCGGAGACGTGGCACCTGGCACCCTCCTCAAGATCATGGGCACCAGCACCTGCGACATCATGATCGGGCCGAAGCCCAGCGGAGCCGAAAAGCTCGTCGCTGGGATCTGCGGCCAGGTCGACGGCTCGGTGGTGAAGGACATGATCGGCTACGAGGCCGGCCAGTCGGCCTTCGGCGACGTCTTCGCCTGGTTCCGCAAGATCCTCGCCTGGCCGGCTCGCGCCCTCCCGGGCCTCGGCGACCCGCAGTCGATCGAGGACAAGCTCCTTCCCGCTCTCGAGGCCGAGGCCGCCAAGATCGACCCCAGCGAGTCGGGACTGGTGGCCCTCGACTGGCACAACGGCCGCCGAACCCCCGACGCCGACCAGGCCCTTACCGGGGCTCTCGCCGGCATCAGCCTCGGCACCGACGCGCCCGCGGTTTACCGCGCCCTCGTCGAATCGGCTGCCTTCGGCTCGCGCGCGATTGTAGAGCGCCTGCGCTCCGAGGGAGTGAAGGTCGAGCGGGTGGCCGCCATAGGCGGCGTCGCCCGCAAGAGCCCCCTGGTGATGCAGATCTGCTCCGACGTCCTCGGCATGGACATCTCGGTCTCGGCCAACGATCAGTCCGTCGCCTTGGGCGGCGCCATGTTCGCCGCCGCCGCCGCCGGCCTCTATCCCGACGCCCTGGCGGCCCAGGCCGCGATGCGCGCTCCCGTCGAGCACGTCTATAAACCCGATCCGGCGCGTCGCGCCGCCTATGACAAGATCTATGTAAAGTACAAGGCCCTCGGCGCCTTCGCCGAAAAGGAGATGCGAAAATGATCGACCTCAAGAAGTACGAGTTTTGGTTTGTAACCGGTAGCCAGGACCTCTATGGCGCCGAGACCCTCAAGAAAGTCGACGAGCACTCGAAGGCCATGGTGCAGGCCCTCGATCCCGCCATGCCCTGCCGCCTGGTTTGGAAGCCTGTGGTGAAAGGCCCCGACGCCATCCTCACCCTCGTCCGCGAGGCCAACGCCAACCCGAATTGCGCCGGCATCATCACCTGGATGCACACATTCAGCCCCTCGAAGATGTGGATCGCCGGACTCACCGAGCTCCATCGCCCCCTCTGCCACCTCCACACCCAGTTCAACCGCGACATTCCGTGGGACTCCATCGACATGGACTTCATGAATCTGAACCAGTCGGCCCACGGCGATAGGGAGCACGGCTTCATCGGCGCACGCCTGCGCCTGCCGCGCAAGATCGTGGTCGGCCACTGGGAGGAAGCCGCGGTCCGCGACAAGCTCGCCGGCTGGATGCGCACCGCCGCCGCCTTCGCCGACGGCCGCAGCCTCAAGGTCGCCCGCTTCGGCGACAACATGCGCGAGGTTGCCGTGACCGAAGGCGACAAGGTCGAGGCCCAAATCAAGCTCGGCTGGTCCATCAATGGCTACGGCGTGGGCGACCTCGTCAAGATCGTGAAGGAGGTCTCCGACGCCGAGATAGACAAGCTCGTCAAGGCCTACGCCGACGAGTACGAGATCGCCTCTGACGCCAAGTCCGGCGCGGGCCTCGAGAGAGTGAAGGTGCAGGCCCGCATCGAGCTCGGCCTCAAGTCCTTCCTCGAGGCCGGCAAGTTTGGCGCCTATACGGATACCTTCGAGGATCTGCACGGCCTGGCCCAGCTCCCGGGTCTCGCCTCGCAGCGTATGATGGCCGCGGGCTACGGCTTCGGCGCCGAGGGCGACTGGAAGACCTCCGCCCTCGTCCGCGCGATGAAGGTCATGGCCTCGGGCCTCGGCGGCGCCTCCTTCCTCGAGGACTACACCTACAATTTCGACCCGGCCTCACAGTCCGTGCTCGGCTCGCACATGCTCGAGATCTGCCCCTCTATAGCCAAGGGCAAGCCTAGGCTCGAGGTCCATCCCCTCGGCATCGGCGGCAAGGATGACCCCGCCCGCCTAGTTTTCGCCGGGGACGCGGGTCCCGCCCTCAACGCGACCCTCGTCGACATGGGCGGGCGCATGCGCATGATCGTCAACGAGGTCGACGCCATCGAGGCCAAGGCCATGCCCAAGCTCCCGGTAGCCCGCGTGCTGCTCAAGCCCAGGCCCGATCTCGCCCGCGCGGCCGAGTGCTGGATCATCGCTGGCGGCGCCCACCACACCGGCTACTCGCGCGTCGTCAAGACGGAGTGGATGCGCGACTGGGCCGAGATGGCCGGCATCGAGTTCCTCCTCATCGACGCCAAGACCGACCCCGAGCAACTCCGCAAGGAGATCCGCTGGAACGAGATCGGCTATCGACTGGGCATGTAATGGGCAAGTACGACGCTCTCCGCGAGGAGGCCTGCGCGGCTAACCTCGAGATTGCGAAGCTCCAGCTCGCAATACTCACCTGGGGTAACGCGTCGGCCTTCGACAAGGCGGCGGGCGTCTTCGCGATCAAGCCCTCGGGCCTCGACTACTCCGAGCTCTCCCCCGAGAGCATGGTGGTCGTGGATCTCGAGGGCAAGGTCGTAGAGGGGGGCTTGCGGCCTTCCTCGGACACCAAGACCCACCTCGTCCTCTACCGCTCCTTCGAGGGCATACGCGGCGTCTGCCACAGCCACTCGGCCCACGCGGTGGCCTGGGCTCAGGCGCGGCGGAGCATCCCCTGCCTCGGCACCACTCACGCCGACCAGACCGCTGGCGATATACCCTGCACCGCCATGATAAGCGCCGAGGCCCTCGCCAAGGACTACGAGCTGGGCACGGGCGAGCTCATCGTGGAGACCTTCAAGGGCAAGAAGCCCCTCGAAGTCCCTATGGTGATCGTGGCGGGCCACGGTCCCTTCACCTGGGGCAAGACAGCCATGGACGCCGTTCACTACGCGGCCGCCCTTGAGGAGGTGGCACGTATGGCCATCCTGACCTACCAGGTGACCCCGGCCGCCTCGCCGCTGCCCGAGCACGTCATGCGTAAGCACTACGAGCGCAAGCACGGGGCCTCGGCCTACTACGGCCAGCCAAAGTAGCGACACCTCCGTTTTCCCTTCCCGCGCCGCCTTTGTCTCCAGGCGGCGCCGTTCTTCTTCATGCTCGTAGATGCTGGCGAGGAGGACTCTTTTCGTGACAAATACGTCCGGCTTCGGACAAAATAGAACCTAGCCATCGACGTATTTGTACACTCCATGTGCCCCCGCGCCCCAAAGGAGATAGTCGCATGTCCACGAAGCATCCATGCCGCCGCGTGCTGACCCTGTTGCTCTTGGGCGGCATCTCGGCGCCACTGTCGGCGTCGGCCGCAAGCTCCGTCGAGAAGCTGCAGGAGTTCGGCCTGGACCAGGTCCAGATCACGGATACGTACCAGCAGAACCTGTTCACCCAGGACATCAACTACCTCATCAAGACGCTCGACTCCGATCGCCTCATGGCCGGCTTCAAGGCGGTGGGAGCGGGAACGAACCCGACGAACCTCTACGGCGGCTGGGAGAACTCGATGATCCGCGGACACTCGATGGGCCACTGGATGTCCGCGGTAGCACAAGCCTACCAGCAAGCCTTGGGCAGCGACGCAACCTTGGCTGGTCAGATCAAGACCAAGCTCGATGACGTGATTTCGAAGCTCAAATCCTATCAGCTATCCAGTGGATTTCTGTTCGCAACGCCCATGTCCCAATTCGACGACTTCGATAACGGGACCGGGAACACTTGGGTTCCCTACTATACGCTGCACAAGATCTTCGCCGGTTTGATCGACATCTACAAATACGAACAAAATGCCGACGCATTGGCGATCGCGAGCAAATTGGGAGATTGGCTCTACAGCCGAACCCAGGGCTGGAGCGCGAGCTCGAAGTCGAGAGTGCTCAGCCAGGAGTACGGTGGATTGAATGATTCTCTCTACGAGCTCTACAAATACACGAACAGCGCCAATCACTTGACAGTTGCGCATGTCTTCGATGACACCGGCCTATTCACGACCCTGGCCGCGGGCACCGACAGTTTGAACGGGTTGCACGCCAACATGACGATCCCGAAGTTCATCGGCGCCCTGAATCGCTATCGGACAGTCGGGGCGAGCGAGTCCTCCTACTTCAACGCGGCCGACGGGTTCTTGAGCGTCGTGCTGAAGGACCACACCTACGTGACAGGTGGACACGGCCAGGACGAGCACTTCCATGTGCCCGGAAAACTCGATGCGATCCGCGACAACCTCAACAACGAGTCGTGCAACGCCTACAACATGTCGAAGCTCGCGCGCGATCTGTTCAAGGTCAAGGGTGACGTCAAGTACATGGACTACTACGAGCGAGTCCACATCAATGAGGTCCTTTCCGCGATGAATCCTACTACGGGAATGACCACCTACTTCAAGCCGATGGGGACAGGGTATTTCAAGGCGTACGGCTCGACGGACTCCACCTTCTGGTGTTGCAACGGCACCGGCATGGAGAACTACACGAAGCTCGGCGACAGCGTGTATTTCCACGATGCGACCGACCTCTACGTGACTGGCTACGTGAGCTCGAAGTTGAGCTGGACTGACCGCGGTTTGTCGCTGACCCAGACGACGGATCTTCCTCTTACCAACAAGGTGACCTTCGCCATCAGCGCCGCCCCGACCGGTGCGGTCAATGTGAAGTTCAGAAAGCCTTACTGGCTAGCGTCTTGTCAGTCTGTGACGATTGCCGTCAACGGTCAGGCGGTAAGTCCAGTCGACGCGAGCGGCTTCCTCGGCGTGAGTCGGGTGTGGCAAGCCGGCGACACGGTGGAGCTCACGCTCCCGATGGAGGTGCAGGTGTCGAGACTGCCGGACAACCAGAACGCGGTCGCATTCACCTACGGGCCCATCGTCCTCTCCGCGGGTCTGGGAACTGCCCAAATGGTTACGGCGCCGCATTCGGCGGTGATCATGGCGACGACACCCGCTGGCGTGACAGTCCAGGACACCATCACGATCAACAGCGGCACCGGGATCGAAACCTGGCTCGCCAACATCAAGACGAACCTGGTGCAAACCGCGGGAAAGCTCGAGTTCACCCCCAAGGGCACGGATTCGGATAGCAAGTTGACCTTCATTCCCCACTACTCACGCTACCTAGACAGGTACGGCATCTACTTCAAACTGGCCGGCACTGCCGGCGGCAGCGTTCCCGATGCTGGCGTCTGCCCGGTCAGCGGAACGGGTGGCTCTAGCGGATCCGGCGGCGCGACTGGCGTCGGGGGTAGCACAGGTAACGGTGGCACGACCGGGGGAACCGGCAAAGGAGGAGCTGGCGGCGCAACCACGGGTGCCGGCGGTGTAACCGGGGGGGCCGGCGGAGCAACCTCGGGTGCCGGCGGTGCAACATCTGGCTCGGGTGGCAGCACCAACGGCGGCGGGGGTAGTGCTCAAGGCAGCGGCGGCACAACCACGGGCGGCGGGGCGGCTGCCGGGGGTACTCAAGCTTCCGGCGGCGCAACCGCGGGCTCGGGCGGCGGCGCAGGCCGCTCAGGCGGGAACGGCGGCCCGAGCGGCGGCAGTGCCACAGGCGGTACGGCCGGGGGGACCGGCGGGTCTGTTGGCCAGAAGAGCACGGGATGTTCGTGCAATCTCGGCAACACATCCTCGACGAAGCACGGAATGGTCGGCCTACTGCTCGGCCTGGGCCTACTCGCCCGGCGTCGAAGCAGGCGCCACTAGCAAGTACGGGCTTGACCATCGTGTCGGCGGTATCGAAGACCGACCGAGGTTGAGCTATTGGTAGATTCGCAAACTGCCCCGGATCCTGCGCCGTAGTCGTTTGTCCCAAATACGTCCGAAGTGCTCAACGCAATACCCAAAGCGTAGTTCTGCCCCGCTTCTGGTAGCCAATACTCATTGGTCGCATCAACCAATGTAGGGCAATAGATGACTTGTCGTCGCTAAACCATCGTTAAGGTGGATATGCAGCACAAGATTCCCCATTGCCGACTACATGGAGTGATGCTTGTTGTGGCATCATAGTGATACGCATTTCGAGCTTGCTCGGTTTGGGCAAGCCCATGGTTCTGTCGCAATTTAGGTCGATGATGCCAAATTCAAGTGCTCCAACTCGTAACGGCTGGATCAATCCAGCGCAGTCTCGTGGTGGCAGTGGAGCCGCTCGCCGCGTGTTGGTGTTGTTGGGGGGGCTCGCCCTAGGACTTGCGTGCATCGATCTCGCCCCACCGCCTGAAGTGGTAAATTACCGCAACGGCTTGGGTGGTACCGGCGGCGGTGTCGGTGCCAACGGCGGCACGAAAGCGGGCGGCAGTACGAATACGGGTGGCGGTCAAGGCAGCGGTGGCGCGACCGGCGCTGGTGGCGCAACCAGCGTCGGCGGCAACACGGGTGCGGGCGGCACCACCTCGCCCGCTGCCGGAAGCGGCGGCACGGCTGACTTGGGTAGCGGTGGGGCCGTCGGCACGGGCGGCAGAACTTCTGCAGGTGGCTCGGTCGGCACTGGAGGTGTCTCAACCGGTGGCGTGATTGGAGGCGCTCCTCTCGGCACAGGAGGCGTATCGGCCACCGGCGGCGTGGTGGCAACGGGTGGCAGGGGCGGAGCCACGGCCGCGACCGGTGGCGCTGCCGGCACGGGCGGCGCGACGGCATCCGGCGGTGTACCTGCCACCGGCGGCAAGATGGCGACTGGCGGTGCGACGGTGACGGGCGGCGCGACCGGCGCGGGTGGCACGACCGCGTACAGCTGCGCGAGCGCAATCGTGCCGACGAGTGGCGCGGTCACCGACTTCACCGATTGGAACGCCGCCACCGCGAGGTGGGGGACGGGCGCGCTGATCGGCAACATCTACCAGTATGCTAGCACCAGCGCGACAATGACCGCGACGGTGGAAGGCACGCCCAAGGGCCTGCATCTTGTCGGCACCGTGTCCTCGACCGGCTACGCTGGCGGGGGCCTCACGTTCTTGTCGTGCGTGAAAGTGTCATCCTTCACCAAGATCCAATTCCAGGTCTACGGCAGCGCTGCGAACTGCGCGGTCGAGCTGCAACTGCAAACCTTCGACCAGCGCCCCACCGACCAGACCCCGCCCGGCAGTTGCGTGAAGGCCGCCGATGGCTCGGGTTGCTTCACCTTCCCCGTGACGAAGGTGACGGCCCTGTCGAGCCCGGTCACGGCACCGGGAACGACGGTAACCGCCACGCTGGCCAGCTTCACCAACTGGTCGGCGGCTGCGGCCGGGCAGATGGTTGGGATGCAGTGGCAGTTCACCCGTAACGGCAGCAGCGACTGCGCGGTCAACGCCACCTTCACCAACATCAAGTTCGTACCGTAGGAGCCGAGCCAAAGGCTCGGCCGCAGGTGGGGCGAAGTCCGCGAATTCACTTCGCGGACGAGGGGAGGGCGGCGGCCCTCCCCTAAAAACCTTATGGCGCGCTACCTCCGCTTCCTCGCTTCATCGAGCGCGGTGCAGATCGCCTGGGCACCATCCAGAATGCGCGGCCCGGGGCGACTGACCAGATCTCCGGGCACAAGCCAAAGTTGACCGGTCTTCACCGCCTTCATGCGCGAAAACCGCGACCATATCTTGAGGCTAGGTTCGTCGGGCGAAGGCTGCGTGTCACCACTCGTCTGGCCGGCAACGCCCAAGCGGGCGGCCAGGATGGCATCTGGATTGGCGGCAACAACGCTCTCCGTCGACAGCTGGGGTACAAGCAGCGACTCCTTGCCAAAGACATTGCTTCCTCCGCACAGGCGGATCGCATCGGAAATGATCTGCTGGTCGTTGATGGTCAGCAGCGGGCTCATAGCAACCTGATAGAAAACGCGAACCGGAGTCCGGTCAGCATATCGCGCGTGCAGTGAGGCATACCGGGCCCGGAAGCGCTGAGCTGCGGCCTGCGAGGTATTGCGCGTGCCCATCAACTGGCCGATGCGCTCGAGAGCGGATGGAATATCCTGGATCCGGTGAGGCTCCAAATAGAACATGGGGATGCCCAGCGCCCCCAGCTGATCCACTTCCCGACTGGCATTGCCATGAGTCCAGACCAGGATCAGGTCAGGCTTGAGTCTTGCGATTCGCTCCACATCGAGCGCCTGATTGCTGCCGATGCGGGGAACCTTGCGCGCCTCGGGTGGGTAGTCGCTGTAGTCGACGGTACCAACCAGACGATCGCCCGCCCCTGCTTCGTAAAGCAACTCGGTCAAACTTGGAGCAAGCGAGATGACACGCTTGACTGGCCGTACGAGCATCAATGTGTGGTGAGCATCATCCGGCACTTGCACGGCGGTCTGTGCCTGTGCAACTCCACCGAAGAGAAGTGCTACCAACAGTAGTTTCCTCATTCGCTCTCCTCCAGATTCACTCGAAACCAGCGCGCCTCGCCGTCTTCGAGGAGACGCACGGGTAGACCATAGGCGGTACCGATTGCATCGGCCGTCAGCACCTGATCGCGTGGCCCACTAGTCGCCCCCCCCTTACCATCAAGTAAAAGCGCATGGGTCGCCAGTGCCCATGCAAGATTCAGATCGTGCACAGCCACGAGCGCAGTCCCGTTCTCCGCAGACCATCGCTTGAGCAGGTGCTGCAGCAGCCGTTGATGTGCCCAATCGAGATGCGACGCCGGCTCATCCAGCAAGAGAAGTGGCGCCCCCTGCGCGAAGGCGGTTGCTAGTGCCACCCGTTGGCGTTCGCCGCCCGAGAGCGTGCGCACGTCGTGCTCGGCAAGCTGTGCGGTATCGAAAGCCTGCAACCAGTGACGTGCAAGCTGCTCCACGGCCGGGGCGTCGCGATCCGGTTGGGTGGCAAGCACGGCGCAGGCCACGGTCTCCCACGCGCTGACCGGAAAGGGATCGAGCCAGAACTGCGGGCACCACGCGCGCGCGTGCGCGAGCACTTCGCTTCGCCAGTCGGCAATGGCCCGCTCGCCAAGCACGATGCGCCCCGCGTCCGGCGCGATCAATCCCGCGATGGCCATCAACAAGGTCGACTTGCCTGCGCCATTCGGCCCCAGCACGACCCAACGCTCGCCCGGTGCCGCGCACAAGGTTAGTTCGCTGAACAAGACACGACCAGCGCGAGTGCCACCCGCACGCAGGGCCAGGCGGTCCAAGCGCAGCGCCTGGGGCGGACGTCCGGCGTTCCCCATCATGCGTGCCTCCTGAGCAGCAGCATGAGGAATAGCGGAACACCGACTGCCGCAGAAATCACACCCACTGGTAATTGCGCGGGTGCCACCACCGTACGCGCGACGGTGTCCGCCAACACCAGGAACACGCCGCCGAACAAGGCCGAGAACGGCAACAATTGGCGGGCCGAGCGTAGCCCGGTCAGACGAACAATGTGCGGCGCAACCAAGCCGACGAATCCGATGCTGCCCGCCGTGGCCACTGCGGCGCCCGTTGCCAGGCAAGCCGCAAGAATTGCCACACGACGACGACGTGCCACCGACACGCCAAGCGTCCACGCCCAGGCATCACCACGCGCCAACCAGTCGAGCTCGCGTGCGCGCGGCCAGACCAGCACGAAGGCCAGCGTCACCGCGCCCCACACTGGCCACCACAGGGTGACCCCGTTGAGATCTCCCAGCAACCAGAACACGAGGTTGCGAAGTTTCGAGTCGTCCGCCACGGCCAAGATGAACGACTCGACCGCAACGCACGCAGCACCTACCATCACCCCCACCAGCAGCACGACCACGGTACCCGGCTGCGCACTCAGGGCGAGACCTCGCCCCATGCTTCGCCATGCCAGCGAAAAGACCAGCGTCATGGTCAGGGATGCGCCAAGCATGGCGCCGATCTCGGTACCGAAGCTCATGCCCGCCGGCAGGAGTAAAATCGCCAGCAGCGCACCGACCGAGGCGCCGCTGGTCACGCCCAGGACGTGCGGATCACCGAGTGGATTACGCGTCACCACTTGGATCAACGCCCCCGCCAGGGCGAGAGCCGCGCCGGTGCCAAAGGCCGCGAGGACGCGCGGCAGACGGATCAACCAAAAGATCTCATACGTGGGCCAGCCCCAACCCGAAGATCCTGAGAACAACCCCAGCGCGAACGCAAGCAGAACACCGCAGGCTGCAACCAGGGCGGCGAGTGCAAGGGGTGGTGGCTTGAGAGTCATGAGGACGTGCTGTGCTCCAGAATCCGGATGAGCTTGGTGGTGTCCAGATGTTGCGCGATGGTATCTGCGAGCCGCTCGATACTAGCCTCGCGCTGGGCTTGAATGTCGCGTGACTTTGCGGCAACAAGCCCAGCCCAGGCAAGCACGGCATCGCAAGCTGCGGCCACGTCGAAGATGCCGTGGAGATAGGTGCCGAACACCTGCTCGTCCTCGCTGATGGCGCCGTCTGGTCCGTGATCGAGCCGGAGCGCAGGACGTGAGAGCGCGGGGCCTTCGCTGATCCCGGCATGGATTTCGTACCCGCTCGCGCTCGCTTCAGACCACGCCAACCTTCCGGCAGCATTGCGCAGCTGTTTCTGCCGCGTCAGGGTCGTCCGCATGTCCAGCCAGCCCAGCCCAGGACTTGTGCCCGGCTCGCCCTCAATGCCGAGGGGATCCTGCACCTCGCGGCCAAGCATCTGAAAGCCACCACATATACCCACCAGTTTTCCGCCATAGCGTAGATGTTTGGCGATTGCCTTGTCCCAGCCCTGCGCGCGCAAGAAGGCGAGGTCGGCACGAACTGCCTTGGAACCGGGTAGAATGATGAGATCGGTAGCGGGGATCTCTTCGTCCGGCCCGATGAAGCGGAAATCGACCTGGCCGTGCATACGCAGAGGATCGAAATCCGTGTGGTTGCTGATGCGCGGAGTGACGGGCACGATCACGCGCAGACGTGGCCCTGCCTGTGCCGGTGCCACAACGTCGCGTGCGATGGCATCCTCGGCCTCCAGCTGCAAGCCATGAAGGTACGGCAGCACCCCGAGCACCGGCTTGCCCGTGCGCTCCTCCAGCCAGTCTAGCCCGTCCTGCAGCAGGGCGAGGTCACCGCGAAATCGGTTGATCACGAACCCCTTCACCCGCGCCTGCTCGCTCTCGCTTAACAGGGCGAGCGTCCCCACCAGATGGGCGAAAACGCCGCCCCGGTCGATGTCCGCAACGAGGATCACCGGGCAGTCCACGGCCTCGGCAAAGCCCATGTTGGCAATGTCGTTCGCGCGCAGATTGATCTCGGCGGGCGAGCCGGCCCCCTCGACGATGACCGTCTCGTACCGACTGCGCAGACGTGCAAAGGATTCCAGTACCGCGGCGCGGGCCGTTGCCTTGTAAGCGTGATAGTCGAGCGCATCCATGTTGCCGATGGCGTGCCCCTGGATGATCACCTGTGCCCCCACATCGGTATTCGGCTTGAGCAACACCGGATTCATGTCGGTATGGGGGGCGATACCACAGGCCATGGCCTGCGCAGCTTGGGCCCGGCCGATCTCGCCGCCGTCGGCCGTGACGGCAGAATTGAGCGCCATGTTCTGCGGCTTGAAGGGCGCAACGCGCACGCCCTTCCGCACGAGCCATCGGCACAGCGCCGCGACCAACGTGCTCTTGCCAGCGTCCGAGGTGCAGCCCTGCACCATGAGCATACGAGCCGTCACACGAGGATCACTATCATGCGTGCCGGGGCAGGAGGTACCAGCGATCGGTTTCAGTGTCGACTTCCTGGATGCCATCCAGGAATGCGGGCGACCCGCCCTTGAGGGTCGCGGTTCCATCTGCCGCGAAGTCGAGCTCGGGAAACTCCACGCGGCAGGGTGGATCGGTGTGGACCACCAGCAGAGGCAGGTCGGTCTCCGACCCGAGCAGCTTGTGCTTGATGCGATAGGCGCGGCGCTCGGGGTTGAGCTCGGAGCGGTGGACCACACAGTGGGAAGCCCCCCAGGCCAGGTGAACGGTGGGCAGGTGGTCCACGGGGCGATGGACCAGCACGTACACGTCGGCCTGGATACCCTTGGGGTAGCGCTTGACCGCCAGCGCACCCCACTGGGTGCTCTTTTTGTCGGTGCGGACGAGATTGTGCACGAGCACTCGACCGGCCTGCTTGGCCAAATCCACCATTCCGATCTGCTGGAAGCCGTAGCTCGACTCCAGGCCTTCGGCGCTCGCGGCTTCGACGGCGGCGTCGGTCACCCAGACCATGCCCGGCACCGTCGCCGGCTCCAGCCGCGAGCAGGTGACGATGGTCTTGCCGAACGCATCCGGGGCATCGTTGAAGGGGCTGCTCTCGATCAGCTCCACGTTGCCGTAGTGGACCGCGATGCGCGCCTGGAATGGCCACAGGCCGAACTGCCTCTGTCGCTCGCGGCCGGCGCGTGTGTTGAAATGGTCATGAATGCGCCAGGCGTGCTCGAGCGCCTTCCGGATGTCGCCCGGATAGACCAGAAGCACGCCGTCGCCCGCCGGCTTGACCACGTAGCGCCGGGCCACCTCCTCGCCCAGGCTGGCGCGCAGATCGTCGCGGATCCCCTGCCCCAACCTGCCCATCAAGTGGTCGAACTTCAGCAGGAACTCGTGCTGATCCACTAGCGAGGCGTATCGCTCGACATCAGCGCACACCACTGCGGCGGGCTGCAACCCAGACTCGATCTCTCCGCTCTCCTGGACCATGGTAGGCATTCCCGGCCGCATAGTACCGTCGAATCCCCGGACCGCAAGTCCTTCCCGCCCTCTTCTCGTCGAGAACTTCGACGGCTAGGATTCCTGGAACCGATCGCGTGGCGCAAACATCCTATGAACAAACCTTGTGTCATTGCATCGCGAACCGGAACAAAGCTTCGAAGAACACGTAGGCACGCGCTACCGGCTCTATGCGGGCCTCTTTCTCGGACTGCCCTACCATCTGCTGCAACGGGTGGGGAGGTTGCTGCCGGTCTTCACCGAGCACTGCCGAAAAGGCCTGCAGCAGAAGGAGTCGCCCAGCGCGATTGTGGAAAGGTTCTTCGCGGAGAATCCCTCGCTCACCGACGTCTCGCAAGACGACGCGATCTTTCTCTTCCTGCAACTCATCGAGCGCCAGGTCGTGCTCTTCGACGCCCTGGAGGACGCATCGTTCAGCCAAACCCACGACCTCGATGCGCCTGGAAGCGTTTCCAACATCGTCGAGGAGATCTTTCGCGACGATCGCCGCATGGATCTGGCAAGACTTCTGGAGCAGACCGCCACGCGAATCGTTCTAACCGCGCATCCCACGCAATTCTATCCCGACACGGTTCAGGAAATCATTCACGACCTCCGCTCGGCCTTGGGTCGTAACGCCCCGGCCGACGTGGAGAGGCTTCTCCTTCAGCTCGGCAAGACACGCTTTTCCAACCACGAACGTCCGACGCCCGTGGATGAGGCACGCAGTGTTCTACGCTCCCTCGAGGATGTGTTCTATCCGGTTCTTGCCAGCATCGCCGTGCGCATGCTGGTGGTGGCGCACGGTCGCGCCCGGCTGCCGGAACACCTACCGAAACGTCCCAACCTTCAGATTGGCTTTTGGCCAGGCGGCGATCGCGACGGCAATCCCTTCGTCACCGCCGAGGTCACCCTCGAAGTCGCGCGTCTACTCAAGGAGCGCGTGCTCGAACGACATCACGCGACCGCGATCGCGCTGGCTCGGCGACTGACGTTCGAAGGTGTCCACGGCAAGATCCAAGGAATCGTCGCGCGCCTGCGCTCGACGTGGCTTCACGCCGCCGACGTCGGCCGCGGCAGCATGGGTGGCGGTGGCGTGGCGGGCACCACGCCCTACCCGACCGTGAAGGAACTGCAGTCCGAGCTGCTGCAACTGCGCAGTCTCATCGTTCGCGATCACCAAAGTCTGTTCCTGGACGAGCTCGACGATCTCATCGTCAAGGTCCACCTGTTCGGATTTCACTTCGCTTCGCTCGATCTGCGCCAGAGCAGCGACGTCTTCTTTTCAAGTCTACGCGAGATCGCCGAGATCAGCGCGGAGACGAACCTTCTGTCCCCAGCCGATCGACTTGCCTTGACCAAGGCGGAGTCCGCCCAGCAGATCCCGTTCGACGTGCTGGAACGACTGCTGGGTCAGGCCGAGCCCTTGACCGCAGAAGCTATCGCCCGCCTCTCGCCACTGGCCAAAGACACGCTGGAGGTTCTCCGCCTGGTACCGAGCGTCCAGGAGAGCAACGGCGAGCTTGGCCTTCATCGCGTGATCATCAGTCATACCCGTGGCCCCGAGGATCCCATGGTGGTGCTCGTGCTGGCGCGGTTGGCGGGCCTTGCGCCGTCGGCGGGCCGCTTGGATATCGTGCCGCTGTTCGAGTCCATCGACGACCTGGAACACGCCGAGACAATCCTGGGGCGCCTTCTGCAATCTGCCGCCTACCGCGAGGTTCTGGATGCGCGCGAGCAGCGTCAGATCGTCATGATGGGATTCTCCGACGGCACCAAGGATGGTGGATACCTCACCGCCAATTGGAGCATTCGCAGGGCCAAACGGCGGTTGACGAAACTCGGCCGCGGCCAAGGCGTGCGCATGATCTTCTTCGACGGTCGCGGCGGACCACCGGCCCGCGGCGGCGGCAACACCCATCGTTTCTACCGCTCTCGCGACGCCCACATCGAGCAGTTGGAAACGCAACTGACCATCCAAGGCCAAACCATCAGCAGCAATTTCGGAAGTCCGGAAATGGCTTGCTACCACGTGGAGCAGCTTTTCACGGCGAACATCGAGAACCTTTTGTCTCCGACCCAAGGCGAGGATCCTGCGCCGGAATTCGTGCCCCTGATTGACGAGCTGTCGACGTTGTCTTTCGAGGCCTATCGCCAACTGCGCGACAACCCCGCGCTCATCACCTTCCTGAGCGAAAGCAGCCCGCTGCCACTGTTCGACTATCTGACCAACGCCAGCCGCCCGGTGAGCCGTCGAGTCTCGCAGACCCTCGATTTGGAAAGTCTGCGCGCCATTCCCCTTGTCGCCACTTGGAGTGTCCTGAAGATCCAGATTTCCGGTTTCTATGGACTTGGCTCGGCCCTGGAACAGGTCATCGATTCGGGTCGTGAGGAAGACCTGCGGTGCCTGTACCGTCACTCGCGCTTCTTTCGTGCCTTGGTCGACAACACCTCCATGAGCGTGATCAAGTCCCGCTTCGATATCACCGCGCATCTGGAGCGGGATGAACGCTTCCGAACGCTTTGGCGGCAAGTTCGCGACGAGGCCCTTCGTGTCGAGCGGAGCATCCTGCGCATCACTGGTCAGCCGTGGTTGCTGGCCAACGATCCTCTTGTTCGAGCGAGCATCCGCTACCGAGAAGAGATCATCCTGCCCTTGTTGGTCATCGTCCACGATGCGTTCGCCCGCTACAACGCCGACCTTCGCGAAGGCAAGGCGAGCTCTGAACGGGCGACGCAGGCACGACGAATGGCCCTGAAGGGGATCGCCGCGGTCATCAATGCCACCCGCAACGCCGCCTAGCTTCCCTCCTACGAAAGTGTTGAAGCTTTGTCGCTCTCCGGATTAGTCTGGCGCTGCGCAACGCGAAACCCCTGCGCAACCAGCAACCAGGAGAGGTGAAGAATGGTTTGTTCCAGCCGCTGCATCCCAGTTCTCGTAGGTATAGGCGCTTTGTTGTTCGCTGCCGGTTGTTCCCATTGTCCGGCACAAGCGCGGGTTAGCCCGCAACCCCCGTGCCCGTGCGCTGCTGCCGCACCCGCTCCGGCTCCCATGCCCGCGCCCGCGCCAGCACCGGTCGTGCCCCCGCCAGCCGTGGCCGCGCCCGCCTCGCCGTCGACCATCGTGATCAAAGACGCCGGATTGCAGACGCCCGAGTGCGCCGTGTGGGACGCCGATCAGGACGTCTACTTCGTCAGCAACATCAACGGCGATCCGACGGAGGCGGACAAGAACGGCTTCATCTCGAAGGTCGGGCCAGATGGCAAAATCATCGAGCTGAAGTTCATCGAGAGCGGCAAGAAGGGCGCTGAGTTGAACGCGCCCAAAGGCATGGCCATCGCGGGCAACGTCCTCTACGTCGCCGATCTGGATACGGTTCGCAAGTTCGACCGCAAGTCGGGCAAGCCCAAGGGCAAGATCGCAATCAAGGATGCGGTCTTCCTCAATGCGCTGACGGTCTCGCCCGATGGCAAGGTGCTGTACGTATCGGACAGCGCGGTCCAGATCAACGCGGGCGGCTTCTCGGGCACCGGCAGCGACGCTATCTACGAGATCGATCTAAGGAAGAAATCCGTACGACCGCTCGTCAAGGACAAGGCGCTACACTGGCCGAATGGATTGCTCGCCGACGATACCGGTATCTGGTCGGTTTCCCTGGGCGCAAACGAGCTCATTCACGTGAGCTACAAGGGCGAGCTCGGTGCGGTCACCAAGCTGCCCAAGGGCAGCCTCGACGGCATCGTGCGCCTCGCCGACAACTCGCTCTTGATTTCGAGCTGGGAAGGGTCCGTCGTCTACCGCGGCTTGCCGGGCGGGGAATTCAAGGAAGTCATTTCCGGTGTGACGTCGCCAGCCGCCATCGGTTTGGACAGCAAGCGGCGCGCGGTGCTTATTCCAATCTTCATGGCATCGGCTTTCGAGATTCACACCTTGCCCGTGCTG
>OBLT010000255.1_pt1 | contig 38609 bp, 27 predicted proteins | sample 1518721 | NCBI WGS metagenome assembly OBLT01 (sample SAMEA3539307, study PRJEB22396) | soil metagenome | biome: tundra; feature: field; material: soil | place: USA | collected 2010-05 | depth 0.15 m | reverse complement strand
ACTGCAAGAGGTGACTGTCGCGCGCGACGTGGTTGCAGAGGTAACGGTGGATGCAATCGAAGATGCGACTGTGCAACGGTACCTCGGGGGGAACGAACCGCCAAAAGCCCGGATCGCGCGAGAACAGCTCGAGAAACGATCGGCGGCACAAGGTCTCGACGACGAACCGCCACATCCGGGTATTCCAGCCCTCGATGAAGTGGCGTTGCTCGGCCACGTTTTCGAAGCTGAACAGCCGCTTGACCCAGAATGGCCGCACCACATGCGCAATCCGCGCGACGTGCACGAGAAAGTGCTCGAGGCTGCCCTGGAAGAGCACGCCTCGCTGCACGAGCTTCGGGTGCGTGTCGAAGTAGTCACGCGCGGCGCTCGACAGCGACGGGCGAATGCCTTGGTAGACCGCTAGGCGATCGCGGGTCTTGCGCACGCCAAGGAAGGCCAGATAGGGCTCGTAGGCGAGGGCGCGCATGGCCTCGATCTTGAGCTCGAGCAGGTGGTTTTGCGTCGGGTTCACGTCGACCGCCATGATCTCCCGCGGTCGGTCGTAAAGCAGGTTGAGCACGCGCCCGCCCCCGGCGGTCACGCAGAGGACGCGCTTGTCCGGGGCGAGGCGCAAGGCTTCGAGCTCGCTGTGCGAATCCTCGTTGCACGACGAGTAGTTGATGCGCCCGCTGTACCGTCGCCACGGAATCGCCGCCGGGTTCTGCACGGTTGGTGCAGGGCTTTGAGCCTGCCACGATACCGGTTCCGAAGTCTGGGCCGACGGGCTGGTGCTTTCATGCTCCATGAGGTTTTTCCTTGCGTGTTTCCTTGTCTAGCTGCGCTTGTTCGCGTCCTTTTCGGGCTCGGCCGTCAAGCCGAACTTGCGCATGCGGCGCAAGAGCTGAAAGCGACTGATGCCGAGCAGCCTGGCGGCCTGCGCACGCACGTTGCCGGTGCGGCCCATCGCCTGGCGGATCATTTGCGCTTCGACGTCCATCAACGAACCCATTCCCGGCGTGCCCGCGAGGTCGCTCGATGATGGCGCCACGTCGTCGTGCACCAAGGCGAGTAGCCGGGTCGGCAGGTGCTTCAGCTCGACATGGGGCGTCTCAGCCAAGATCACGGCCCGCTCGATGATGTTCCTGAGCTCGCGCACGTTGCCGGGATAGGCATACGCGCGCAAGGCTCGGCACACCTCGACCGCCAGTGGCTCGGTGGTTTTCTGCAGACGCGTGCTGAACAGGACGCGAAAATGCTCGGCCAGCAGCAGAATGTCGTCCCCGCGTTCCCGCAGCGGCGGGATATGGATGGGGAAGATGGCGAGCCGCTGGAAGAGATCCTGCCGGAACCGACCGTCCTTTATCAGGCTCGGCAAGTCTTGGTTGGTGGCCGCAACCACCCGGGCGCGCAAGGGCAGCTCCCGGGTCGAGCCCAGGCGGCGGAACGTGCGGCTTTCGAGCACTCGCAAGAGCTTGCCCTGGCCATGCTCCATGTCGCCGATTTCGTCGAGGAAGACCGTGCCGTCGCGGGCCTCTTCGAAGGCTCCAGCTCGCAACTCGTGTGCGCCCGTGAACGCACCACGCTCGTGCCCGAACAGCAAGCTCTCGGCCAGGTGCTCGGGCAAGGCGAGGCAGTCGACCACCACGAAGGGCGAGCCCGCCGGGCGGGACAGCGCATGGACGTAGCGAGTTGCCACTTCCTTGCCCACGCCGGTCTCGCCGGTCAGCAGCAAGGTCGTGTCGGGGGCCACCGCAATCTTCTTGAGCTGTTCGATCACCATCCTCATGGCGCCCGAATCCCCGAGGAGCCCACAGGCCTTCGCATCGGCCGGGCACTGGGTTCCCTCGCGCAACCGAGCGCGCCGCTGCAACTCGAGCACCCGCTCGAGGATGGGGGCGACGCTCGCCTCCTTGACGATGTAGTCCTCGGCACCGTGTCGGATCGCCTGCACCGCATTGGGGACGGTCTGGTAGGCGGTCATCATCACGACGGCGGCGCCGGGTTGCTTGACCAGCAGCTGCGGGATGATGCGAATGCCATCGTCATCGGGCAGACGATGATCGAGCAGGATCACGTCGTACTGGTGCTTGGCGACGAGCTGGAGCGCTTCGCGACAGGTGTACGCCACGTCGCAATTGATCCCTTGCCGCCCGATCTCGCGTGCAATCGTCTGGGCGTAAAGGGCCTCGTCATCGACGACCAATGCTCGAAACGTATCGGTCATGGTGCACCCTCCAAAACGCCGTGCCTCGCGGGGAGCACGATCGTGGCTTGGCACCCGCCGCCGTCGCGATTGCGCAGGTCGAGAAAACCTCCGTGGGCATGCGCGATCTTCTGGCACACCGCCAATCCCAAACCCGTCCCGTTCTTCTTGGTAGTGAAGAACGGACGCCGGCAATCGGCCGGGCTGGCCGGCAAGCCCGGCCCCCGGTCCTCGACCGTGATGGCGACCTGGTGGCCATTGCGAGCGGCGCCGCAGACGACCTCGCCCTCGTCCGGCGTGGCTTCGAGAGCATTGAGCAGGAGATTGAACACCACCTGCTTCATGCCTTCGTAGTCGGCGTCGATGGTTAGCTCGGGTTCCAGGCGGCAGCGGATCCTCTTGCCGGTCGGTCGGTGCGCCCCCTCGAGCAGTCGGCGGACCTCGTCGACCAGCTCCCCCACGCGCACGCGGGTGACGACCAGGTCGCGACGGGCCGCCAGGTAGTCCTTGAGGGTCATGTCCATACGCAGGATCTCTTTGACCAGCGCCGCCAGGATCGGGTGCTGGCTGTTCGGGGTCTCCGGATCCGACCGCAGGCTCTCGAGGGTTGCCCCGATCGCGACCAGCGGATTGCGAATCTCGTGGGCCAGATGCGCCGCCATCTCGCTCATGGTGGCGAGACGTTCCTGCTGCTCGAGATGATCGCCGTCGCGTTTCACCGCGCCTCGGAGCACGAGCAGGAAACCGACCAACTGGTGAGAATCGTCGGCCAGCAGGAGCGCTTCGACGCGGACCGGGACCAGCGATCCGTCGCGGTGGCGGACGATGGTCGCCCGCTCGGAATAGGCGCGCCGGGGATCGACGACCTGATGGCTGAGGATGTTCATGACCTCGTCGGGGGCCGAGAACAGCACGCCGATCGGCTGGCCGGCCAGGTCGGCCGAGTCGGCGCCCACCAGCTGGGCCGTGGCCGGGTTGCACGAGGTGATGCGGAAGTTGGGGTCGACGAAGAGCGCGGGGGCCGGGTCACCCAGCGTCAACCGCACCAGCTGATTCTCGAGCGAGGCCGCGCTCTGCTGAGGATAGGCCAGCAAGCACAGTACGCCGTGCCGGCCGTCGAGATCGAGCCGCGACAGCGTGCCGCGGAGCTGTCCGTCGAGCTCACAGCTACGCTCGCGTTCGCCAGTGTTGGCGGCGAGAAAGGCCCGGGCGTGGGCTGCGATGGTCTGCAGGAGGTCGGGCGAGCGCAGGACTCGCTCGAGGGCCGCGCCGCCCCGCGGTCCATGGCCCCGCAGCTCGCCCCGGTCGTCCAGCCACAGACTGTCCTGCCGGTCGCTCGGCAGGTGGTCGAAGAGCGACTGGCCCTGGCCCATGAGGTCGTTCTCGAGAATCTCGCCGATGCGCCGGGCATAGCGGATCAGCACCTCACGCTGCTGGCGATTGAAGGCGTCCGCGCCGTCCTTCTCGAACAGGAGGACACCGTAATTGCGCGTGCTGCTCAACGCCGGCACACAGGCGAAGCGCCTCTCGCCGATGAGTTGCTCGACCGCGGCCAAGACCAGGGGAGGCAGGGCCGCGCCCACCAGCTCCTTGAGGGAGTTGGTTTCGCATAGCACGGCCTCGCGCCAACAACGGTCGGCGAGGCTCCCCCGCGCGCTCTCCATCGGCCAGGAACAATCGTCGAACTGTGCTCCCAGCAGCCGCTCGATAGTCGAGATGAGCGGCACAGCGTCGGCCATGATGCCCAGGTAGACACGGACCCGCTGGGACTTCTCGTTGAAGAGGACGAGATGGGTGGAACTGCAGCCAACGATTTTCGCGGCCCCGCGCAGGACAGCCTGGAGCAACTGCGCAAGGTTCGCCGACTCGACCTTCGTCATGAAGGCGAGAATGATACAGAGAAGGATGTGCGACGCCCAGCTTCAATCGCGTCGGCTGCCACCGTGCGATTTCGCACGCCGCCCCCCGCTGCATGGTAAACAACGCAAATTGACACGCGCCGGTTGGGGCACGTGCCGACGACTTCTGAGCTGCACGCCGGGCCAATCGCGTGGCGAGCCGGCCGGTTTAGCCGGACGCGAGCCATCGCGGGAAGGTATGGAAACCCTCCCAGGGTTTTCATGTCAATGTGGTTCAGACCTTGCAAGCGCCGCGCGTCGATGAAGCTCTCCGTCGCATGCAACTTTGACGACGCCCTCTTGCAGGGGCTCGCCGGCTATCCGGTGTACGAGGTCTACGGCAAGCTTACCACCGACTACTTCGGCGGTGGACGTCCCGCCTTTTACCTGCCCGAGGTCAATCGTCATCGGCTCGCGCGCACAGTAAAGACGGCGCACGCCAGCGGCATCCAGTTCAACTACCTGCTCAACGCATCGGCGATGGGCAACACCGAGTACACGCGGACCGGGCAGCGCAAGATGGACGAGATGCTGGATTGGGTGGACGGCATCGGGGTGGACTCAATCACCGTGGCCAACGTCTACTTCCTCCGTCTCATCCGGCGACGCCACCCGCGACTCAAGGTGCGGGTCAGCTCGCACCGCTTCACCGACAACCCACGCAAGGTACGCTTCTGGGTCGATCAGGGCGCAGACGTAATCGTGGTTTCCGAGGTCGGCGTGCACCGCGAATTCGAGACGCTCGCCGCGATGAAAGAGGCCGCGCAAGGCGTGGCGCTGCAGCTCATCGTCAATAACTGGTGTCGCCAGGATTGCGCCATCGCCGGCAACCATGCCGTCGCCCTGTCGGCAGCGTCGCAGGCGAAGAACAAGGGCTTCCCACTCGATTACTGTTCCATCCTGTGCAACCAGATCCGGCTGCGCGACCCGGTCAACTACGTGCGCGCCAACTGGATCCGGCCCGAGGACCTGCACTACTACGAGAAGCTCGGCTACGACACCTTCAAGATCGTCGAGCGCAACACGCCCACGCAAATTCTGCTCGAACGGGTCAAGGCGTACTCCGAGCGACGCTACGACGGCAATCTCCTCGACCTCGTGCAGAACTACGCCTACCCGAAGGACAAGCTCGGCACCGTCGGAAAAGACGCCAGCTCACTTCGCCGCATGATCAAATACTTCGTCAAACCGTTCACCGTGAACCTGTTCCACTTCCGCAAGCTGGTCGATTTCGGGCGAGCCGCCAGCATGCTCTACCCGCGCGAGGGCGAAAACCCGGTGGTCGTCGACAACCGCGCGCTCGACGGATTTCTGGCGCGTTTTGCCGACCGGGGCTGCCAGTCGACCGATTGCGAGAGCTGTCGTTACTGCCACGAGTGGGCGGCCCGTGCTGTGAAGATCGATTCGAGCTACAGGACCAAGCTAGAGCCTCTGTACGACGATCTTCTGGGCGATATCGACGCGGGCGCTTTCTGGGAGCCCTACACGCGCACCGCCGCGCAGGCGTTGCGACGACGGAAGCAGAATCCGGAATGAGCCGACCGCGCGAGGGCGGCGACGAGCCGAGTATGACCTGGAGCATTGATGGGCCTCAATGATTCGCGAAGCGCCGAACGCGTGAGCGCCCTCTCCCCTCGGCAGAGGGCTTGGGGTGAGGGTGACAATTCTCTCACCCGTTCCCCTGAGGAATTCCCACGAATCATGATTGCAAGAAAAGGCAGTCCGTCGTCGCCCCTCTCCCTTCGGGAGAGGGGCTTGGAGGTGAGGGCGAAGATCTCTGAAGCCGGACACCGCGTTCTTAGAGGAAGCCGCGTTCGTAGCTCTGTTCGACCAACCATGCAGTACCCTCACCCTGCCCTCTCCCGAAGGGAGAGGGTGGTCTACACAAGTGATCGATCTTTCACGGCTTCTTGTAGGATTCGTCAGCCCGTTCCCTCTCCCAGAGAGAGAGGGCGGTCTAGATGAATTCTTCGGATCCGCGGGATAGCGCCCGATCCGGGATCACAAACGGTGACTTGGGACTGTGCGAGCGCGCGATCGCGAGCGCGCTGGATTTTCTGGCCTCGCAACAGCAGCCCGACGGAGCGTGGCGCGGCGACTATGGCGGCCCCATGTTTCTCCTGCCTATGTACCTGGCTGCGCATCACATCGGCGGTCGGCCGGTCGAGCCACTCCGCCGCGAGAGCATGATCGCGTACCTCACCACGACCCAGCACGCCGACGGCAGCTTCGGCCTGCACGTCGAAAGCTCCGGCTGCCTCTTCACCACGGTGCTGTCGTACGTGGCCTTTCGCCTGCTCGGCCTGCCGGCCGACGACGAGCGCGTGGCGCGCGCGCGCGCCTTCATCCACGGGCACGGCACCGCGCTGGCCTGCGCGAGCTGGGGCAAGTTCGTTCTCGCGCTCCTCAATCTCTACGACTACGACGGCCTGACGCCGGTCCTGCCCGAGCTCTGGCTCCTGCCCGCCCGCTTCCCCTTGCATCCCAGCCGCTTCTGGTGCCACACGCGACAGGTGTACTTGCCCATGGCGCACCTCTACGGAACAAAGGCACAGATGCCCGCCGACGAGCTGACTCATGCGCTTCGCCGCGAGCTCTACGATCGTCCCTACGACAGCATCCGTTTCGCCGACCACCGCACTACCATCGCCGCCGGCGACGTCTACACAGAGGCCTCGTGGCCGCTCAAGCTGGTCAACCGCGTCCTCGGCCTTTACGAACGGGTGCACCTGACCGGGTTGCGCAAGCGTGCGCTCGAGCGCCTAGCCGAGCACATCGAATTCGAAGACCGCGCTACGCATTTCATCCGCATCGGCCCCGTCAACGCCGTCCTCAACACCCTGGTCCATTGCTTCCGTTCCCCGCACAGCGAGGCCACCCTGCGTAGCTTTGCCATGCTCGAAGGCTACCTGTGCGACGGGCACGACGGCACCAAGATGAACGGCTACAATTCCACCGCGCTGTGGGACACCGCCTTTGCCACCCAGGCGATCCTGGCGACCGCGGAAGCCGGCGCCCAGCACACCACGCTGAGGGGCGCGCACATGTTCATCGTTGCCAACCAAGTGATCGAGGACCTGCCCGGCTACCGCCGCTATCATCGCCACCCGAGCCGCGGGGGCTGGCCGTTCTCGGATCGCGAGCACGGCTGGCCCATCACCGACTGCACCGCCGAGGGGCTGAGCGCCGCCTTGCTGCTCGAAACGGCGGACCTGCCGGTCCTCCCCGAAAAACGCATCAGAGCCGCGGTCGAGCTGATTCTATCCTGGCAGAATCGCGACGGCGGCTGGGCCACGTACGAACGTCAGCGGGGCGGCCGCTGGCTCGAGCTCTTTAATCCCGCGAACGTCTTCGCCGACATCATGGTCGATCACTCCTATCCCGAGTGCACGTCGGCGTGTCTCGCCAGTCTGGCCTTGTGGCGTCGGCGATTCGCCGCCGCAAAAGACGACCTCCTCGCCCGCAGGGTGGCCGTGGCCATGCGCGGGGGAGACCGCTTCCTGCGCCGCTCCCAACGCGACGACGGTAGCTGGGAAGGTTCGTGGGGAGTCTGCTTCACCTACGGCACATGGTTCGGCGTGCGCGGCCTATGCGCCGTCGGCGCTGCCATCGACGATACCGCGCTCACGCGTGCCTGCGCCTTTCTCTACTCCCACCAAAATAGCGACGGCGGTTGGGGCGAAAGCGGCACGAGCTGCACCGAGCGACGCTACGTGGGCGCTGCCAGCAACGCGGTCAACACCGCCTGGGCGCTGCTGGCGCTGACCGGCGCTGGCCAGGCCCACGATCCGCGCTGTGCCCGGGCGGCGCGCTTCCTCGTTACAAGTCAACTCGACGACGGCGACTGGCCACGCCAGACCCTTTCGGGCGTGTTCAACAAGACCACGCTCATCAACTACGAAAACTACCGCCGCTACTTCCCGCTCTGGGCGCTGGCTGGTTATTGTGATGGAAACCCTGGGAGGGTTTCCAAACCCTCGGCACCGCCAGCCCACCCACCAGCCCCCTCGCTGCGCGAGGCCTCGCACGCTCCGGCGGAGGCAGGCACAGCCCGCCTCCGCAAACGCGGTAGCTGACTAGGCTCAAACCGTCTCAGCCTCCGCCGCCCGGACAATCACGGGTCGGAATTTGTAGCCGTAGACGATGGTGCCCTTGTCGCCGTCGTCGCACAACTTACGGGTGACCATCTCGACCGGCATCCCGATCTCGATGTTCTCCCCCTCCACGTCGGTGAGCTGTGCTGCGACCAGCGGCCCCTCGACCAGGCGGACCAAGGCGACCACGTACGGCGCGAAACGCTCGAAACCCTCCGGCGGATGGTGGACGGTCGAGTAGGAGTAGACTTCACCCTTGCCACTGAAGACGAAAGGAGTCTTGGCGGGGGCGTTGCACTGGGGGCACACGTCGCGCGCGGGAAAAATCTTGTCGCCGCAGTTCGTGCACACTTCGCCGATAAGCGCGTAGCGGTGTCGCTGCAATCGCCAATGCCTAGCAATCTCCATGGCGGTTTTCTTCTCTCATTGGTTTTAGGGTGTCAACATCGAGATCGTCAACCGGCGGCCTCGAGAATCGTGGTGACGACGGTGGCGCCGCTGCCGCCGATGTTCTGCGCCATGCCGAGGCGGGCCTCCGGTACCTGGTTGGCGCCCGCCTGCCCGCGCAGCTGCAACGCCACCTCGATCACCTGGTAGATGCCGGTGGCGCCCACGGGATGCCCGCGCGCCTTGAGCCCGCCCATGGTCGTGATCGGGATCTGCCCACCGATGGCGATGTCGCCGTCGCTGGCCAGGCGCACGCCCCGCCCCCGCTCGGCGAAGCCACACGCCTCGAGCGACAGCACCGACATGATGGTGAACGCGTCGTGCAGCTCGAACAGATCGATATCCGCGGGTGTGAGCTTGGCTTGGCGGTACGCCTTGGCCGAGCTCAAGGAGGCGGCTTCGAGCCCGAGCAGGTCGCGTCGGTCGTGCAATGCGATGGTGTCGGTGGCCGACGACGACGCCAGGATTCGCACCGGCCGGGCCGTAAACGAGCGCGCGATCTCCGTGGGGCACAGCACGACGGCGGCGGCGCCGTCGCAGACGGGCGAGCTGTCGAGCAGGTTCACTGGATCCGCGATCATCCTGGCCGAGCAGAAATCCTCGGTCGTTACCGCGTGCGGGAAGATGGCCTTCGGGTTGGCCACGGCGTTCTTGTGCGCGTTGATGGTGAAGGGCGCGAAGTCCCGGTGCTGCACGCCGTATTCGTGCATGTACCGCCGCATGAGCAGCGCATTGAGTGCCACGAACGACAGGCCGTTCTGCGCTTCGAAGTCCCCGTCCGAGGCCATGGCCAGCGCGGCGGTTACCTGCGGGCCCGGGCGATCCGTCATCTTCTCCACACCGGCGACGACGACGAAGTCGGCCAGCTCACCCGCGACGGCGATGTAGCCCAGCCTCAGCGCGGCCGCGCCCGAGCCGCAGGCGGCTTCTACCTTGACGGCCTCGACCCCTCGCAGCCCGACCCAATCGCCCACCAGCGCGCCGAGGTGCTCCTGGCCGCTCAGCACGCCGGACAGCATGTTGCCGACGTAGAGCGCGTCGACGCGGTCCACGTGGGCATCTTCGATCGCGGCCTGGACGGCTTGTCCGGCGAGATCCTTGAGCGATTTGTCCCAATGCTCGCCGACCGGGGTCTGGCCTATTCCGATGATCGATACGTCTCGCATGTCGGTTCCGTGACTTCCTTGTTGGGCGTGGGCCGTTCTACTCCATCCGGATCTTGTCACGATGGCGCGCGTAGCTCGCGTAGTCGAGCTCGTGGCGGCGGACGATGTAGTCGCGCGTGGCGAGGGCGCGGCCGCGCCGTAGGGTGATGGCATCGGTGACGAGCAGGTCGAAGCCGTCGCTGCCGGCGCCGCTGCCGAAGGAGACCATCAGCACGCGATCCCCCGGGCGCGCGACGTCGAGCACGCTGGTGAGCCCGAGCATGGCAGCGCCGGCGTAGGTGTTGCCGATGTCATTGACCAGCAGCCCCGCCTCGAGGTGCTCGCGGGTGAACCCCAGCTCGCGGCCGGCCTTGAGCGGGAACTTGAGGTTGGGCTGGTGAAACACCACGTGCCGGTAGTCGGAGGGGCTGCGGCCGAGCGCCTCCATGACCTCCGTCGCCGCGGCCAGCACGTGGCGAAAGTAGCCGGGCTCGCCGGTAAACCGCCCCGCGTGGGAAGGATAGTGCTCGTGTTGCCGGCGCCAGAAATCCGGCGTGTCGGTCACGTAGGAGGTCGAGCCCTCGACGACGGCCAGCGACTGCTCGGCCGGGCCGACCAGAAACGCGGCCCCGCCGGCGCCCGCCGTGTACTCGAGGGCGTCGCGCGGACGCCCCTGCGCGGTGTCCGTGCCGAGTGCGAGCGCGTAGTCGGCCATCTCGGATCCGACGAAGCCGAGCGCCGCCTGCAGGGCCTCGGTGCCCGCTTTGCAGGCGAACTGCCAGTCCGCGGCCAAGGTATGCGGCACCGAACCCAGCGCTTCCGCAACGATCGTGCTGGTCGGTTTGACGGCGTAGGGGTGGCTCTCGCTGCCGACCCACACGGCGCGGATCAACGATGGCTCGATCGCGGCCCGCTTGAGCGCGTTGCGCGCCGCCTCGATGGACATGGTCGCCACGTCTTCGTCGAGACCGGGAACGGCCTTTTCTTTCACCGGCGGGTTGGACGTCTCCTGCGCCTCCCACATGCGGCTGATCTGGGTTCCCGGCAGACGATAGCGCGGCACGTAGGCACCGTAGCCGACGATGCCGACCTTGCGACGTGACTTCATGACTTTCATGGATGGGCCCAGACCGGAGCGAAGTAGAGCCGCTGCAGAGCGGCCGACTTGAGCGAAGAACGGCCATCCCAATCCCGCCTCTCGTCGCCCAGCTTGGGGCCAAGGTCCCGGTCGGCGCTGTTGGAATCGTCGTTCACAGGGCGGGCGACCAGCAAGAAGTGAGCCGCCGAGGCGTGCCCGGGGCTCTTCGTGCCGCAACCTCGATCCACGAGGTATGACGGTGCGGCCGGCTGGGAAAGTGGCGGGCATGCGACGCTTCAGTGTGGGCGACGTCGCACGGGCGTGCAAAATCGCACGGGTGCAGAGACGTGGCTCAGTCCAACGCGAGTTATCGCATGCGCATCCGGATCTGGTCGTTCGCAAACTTGTAGGACGCCGGCGCCTGGAGATCTCGGCTGCTAGACTCTCGGACATAGTGTTCCCCCTCTGCCCGAGCCCGCCTCGCTGCGACCGCCACCTCTTTCCATCGCACCTAGGACGCCCGAACACTCACCGATCCGTGGGCTGCCTCGGAGGTGCACGTTGAGCGTCGCACTCCGCGACATCGTGATCGTCGGTGGCGGTCTCACCGGTGCTTCGCTTGCCTGCGCGCTGGCAGACGGGACGCGACGAATTCTCGTGCTCGAAGCGCGCGAGGGCCGCGGTCCTCGCTTTGCCGGCGAGCTGATCCACCCGACCGGCGTCGACGTGCTCGACCAAATCGGCGTGCTCCCCGCCCTAAAGCGGGCCGGTGGCGTCGAACTGGCCGGCTTCGCCATCGGCATCGCCGGACGTGCGACCACGCACCTGCCTTACGCCGAGATTTGCAACGGCCGCCCGCACGGCTTCGCGATCGAGCACCACGACATGGTGGCTGTCCTGCGGCGGGAAGCAGCGGCGCGAAACGGCGTCGAGATCCGCTACGGCAGGAGGGTGCTGGAGCTCGTGCGCCAGGGCGATCGCGTGACCGGCGTGCGCAGCGACGATGGCGAATGGATCCGCGCCGACCTCACCCTGGTCGCCGAGGGGCGCCACTCGCTCCTGCGGAAGCAGCTCCGCACCGGCGAGTCGTCCCGGCTGCTCGCCTACAACGCCGCATTGCTGGTCGACGATGCCGTGCTCCCCGAGGGCCGCTATGGCCACATCGTCCTGGGCGCGCCCGGCCCCATCTTGGCCTATCCCATTGGGTTGGCCGGAGGCGAGCGCCACCGCGTGCGTATGTGCTTCGACTTCCCGGCGCTGCCCGAAGCAGGGCGTGGCCTCGCCCTCATCGGCGCAGCGATTCGCGAGCGCTACCTGCCCTTGGTTCCCGAGCCGCTGCGCACCGCCGCGGGACGAGCCCTCGACGACCACAAGCCAGAGGTTGCCGCGTGCCACGCCATCTCCACCCGTCGCTGCGTCGAGCCCGGTGTCGCCCTGGTCGGCGAGGCCGGCGGCTGCTCGCACCCGATCACCGCCGCCGGGATGACCGTCTGCCTCACCGACGTACGCATCCTGGCCGAGGAGCTGGGCGCCCAGGGTGCTGATGTCGGGCTCGACGGCGCGCTTGCCCGCTACCAGGCCCGCCGCTACCGTTTCGCGCGCGCACGTGAGGTGCTCGCCGACGCACTCTACGAGACGTTCCTCGCCGGCACCGACGGCACGCGCGCGATCCGCGAGGGCATCTTCAGCTACTGGGAGGGTAATAGCCGCGCGCGCGCCGCCTCGCTCGCGCTCCTGTCCGGCGCCGACAGCCGCCTCGGAAGCTTCCTCGCCGAGTACTGGCGGGTCGCCGGTCACGGCATCGGACGATCGCTGCGCGGTGCCGTTCCGGGCAGTGACGGCCGCCCGCTCGGGCGCTGGAGGGGCGTGCGTGGGCTCGTCGGAATGTCGCTCGACAAGCTCGGTCGCGTCGTTTTTTGATGGAAACCCTGGGAGGGTTTCCAAACCCTCGGCACCGCCAGCCCACCCACCAGCCCCCTCGCTGCGCGAGGCCTCGCGCGCTCTGGCTCCAGGCCAGCAGGCCGTGGGCAAAGCCCGCCTCCGCCTACGCGATCGATTTTGATTTGGCTCCAGCGCTTCGCGCGTGGGCAAAGCCAGCCTCCTAGCGCTGTGCGCGCGCCGACGGGGCGAAAGCCTCGTCCTCCCTGCAGCGACCGAGCAGCGCCGCGAGGGCGCGGTTCGAGGCGGCAGCCCCCGCCGCTTCGGCGAGGATGCGGGCGACGGTGGTGCGGCTCACCTTTGGCTCGGTCCCGGCCCGCAGGGTGCCGTCTCCCTGCTCGACCGTCCGCAGCGTCGTCAGCGCCAGCGCGAGCGGCACCATGCAGAACAAGCGCACCGAGCGCCCGGCCTGTTCGCAAGGGCCCGATGTGGGCCACAACGCGACGTACTCCTCGGCGCGCCGAAGATGTTCGCGCGCACGTGCGCACACGGCGCGAACCACGGCGACGCCTGCGTCCCGCATCGCCGGATCCAAGAGCCGCTCGACCTCGAGTCCGTGCTCGCGAGCCAGGTCGAGCGGCAAGAAGCAAACGCCTCGCTCGCCGAAATCCGCGGCTACATCTTTGACGACGTTGACCATTTGGAGGCCGATCCCGAAGCTGACCGCCCGTTTTCGCAGATCACTGCTCAGTTCTTCGGATAGGCCCTCGACCGTCTGCTCGAACAGCGCCGTGAGCAATTTCCCGACGGTGCCCGCGACGAAGTAACAGTAGCGCTCGAGATCTGCCAGATCCGCCAGGCGCGGGGCGACACCGCGCGCGCAGTAAGAGCGCATGCCGCCGGACATTTCCAGAACGTGTGGGCGAATCGCGTTGCGCTGCGACGGCGGCAGCGCGCGGAACGCACGAAACACCGCCCCTGCTCCCCGACACAGCTCTCCATCCGCACCCGTTCCTCCGACCGAAGCGCGTGAACACGCGAGCTCGAGCTCAGCCGCATCCGTCCCATCGTCGAGCAGGCGATCGAAGATATCGAACAGCTCGTTCCGCTGCGCGCCTCCCAACGTCGGCTCGTCTTCGATCGAGTCGACCATGCGGCAGAGCAAATAGGCGCTGCGCACCGCCGCGCGCAGGGAGTCCGGCAGTGCCTCGATGGAAAGGGCAAACGTGCGCGATACGCGCGGCAGGATTGTACTGCAGAACGCCGTGTCCAGTGCGGCCGCTCCCGTCGCAGACGACGTGCGGCCATGCTTCTCCCCATGCTCTCCCGTGTCCCCACCGTCTCGAAGCGCAGTGGCAGTCTTCATCATGCTCCTTCTCTTTTCCTCGATCCGCTGGGCAAGCCTGCAAGGGAGGTGCCTCGCGGCCCAGCTCGCGACATCGCTGCGCCACGGACGTTGCTACCCGAAGGCGGTTTCGCAGGCCGTGCGAAACCGCACGCGACGTGCGATTACGACCATTAGCGGCGGACGGGGAGCGGGATCGACCTGGAACCATCTGCGCCCGACGAGCTTTGGGCAGAGAGCGACCTCCACCTCCAGCATCGGGACGAAGGACGCCAGGCGGCGCGGCGCTCGTACCAGGCTGCCGACCTCGGGCAGCTTCGGGTGGGAATCGCGGATTTTCCGCTACGCCAGGCCGGCTGCGCGGGAGAGGATCTGCTCGTCGAAGTCGGCGGAGATGCTGCCCGAAGCCTTGAGCGGCCGGATGCCTGGAAGTCTTGCGGCTCCGTTCGTGGGGGCTAGCTCGCGCAGGAAGGAGGCAAGTTGCCGGTCGGCGTTGCGCACGTGGTACTCGACCCAGTCTTCCAGCATGAAGTAGATGGCGGATCTGGTCTCCTTGGCGGTTTCCTTGCGCGCCACGTTCGCGGCGATGGTCCTGGCTTCGCGTCGCACATGATCGTGGAAGGCGGTGTGGAAGCGGCGGCTTTCATAGCCTTGTTCGAGCATGGCGAGCTCTTCCGCGGCGAAGTGGTACTCGAGATAGGAAACCAGAAAGGTCACCGCTCGACGGAACTGTTCTGGGCTTCGTGCAAGCTCGTCCGAATACAGAACCTCGTTGGTCATGGTGAACAACGTGCGAAGTTGGCCATCGATATCCGTGTTTCCTGTCTCCAGTTCCGGCGTAGTCTCGAATCGGTGCATGGAATCCTCCGACAACAAAACAGCCAGGAATCGCGGAAGGCGGCGGACGCATGATTCCAAGCCTGCCCTCCCTTTCGGTAGATAGATGACATGGCTTAAGCGTTTGGGCGCAAAATTTTCGAAGAGAATTGTATTGCGCGGCCGGTCTCAAGGTGTCGCGCAATGCCAATCGATGGACGCATGAAGACGGCCAGTGCTTTTCCTTCTCGACTGCGGCCTTTGTCGCATTTCATGCTAGTTTGGCCCCCTCGGTTTCGCTGGAGGGTGGGCTAGCACCGCTGGTTCCCAGCAACGCGGTTCACCTTGCCATTGACGAGAGCGCCCAAAACAACTACGAAAGGCGCTGCATCTCCCACTGAGGAACCTGCCCTGATTGAAACGTGAGGAAGGGCGTATGCCATGAAGACCATTACCGAATTTTCCGGAATCCTGCTGCAGCGGGCGGCAGAGGCCCAACGGGCTTACCGGGCGGAGCACCCGCAGCTTGCCGCTCCTGAGGCCGAGGTTGCCCCACCGGCGCCCGCCGCCGCAGAAGGCACGGGCACGGACGAAGGGGCGCCTCAGGCTGCCGCCGCCGAGAGCGAGGCCGTTGTTTCCGAGTCGGCTTCGGACGGTGCTGCGGCGAGCTTGGAAGCCGCATCGAGCGACGGTGGCGAGAGTGAAGCGGTTTCCGACGCGCAGCCAAAGCCGGCCGCCGCGCCCGATTTGGGCAGCGGTCCCGAGGCGGAAGCCGTCGGCGCCGCGCTCCAGGTTCAGGGCGACAGGCTCAGCCGCTTGATGGAGGCGCTCGATGTCGTGGGCAGGCGCGTGGCCCAGGTTCGCCTGGTGCGCGTGATCCAAGGCGAGACCGCACCGGCGGGCGCGCAGAAGCGCGGCGAGTTCTTCTACCTTGTCGACCTGACGCCGCGGCCGCAGAGCATGCAGCGCGATTCGTTCGATTCGCGCGATGGCGATCGTCGTCGCGGTCCAGGCGGACGTGACCGTGGCGGTCCCGGCGGCGGTCGAGGATCTGGCGGTCCACGTGGCGGTGGCGGGCCGGGGGGCCCCGGCGGATCCCGCGGCGCAGGCGGACCTGGTGGACCAGGATCGCGAGGCAAGTTCAGCAACGATCGTCCGGGGCGCGACGGCGACAGCCGCGAAGCTCGCGGGGAAACGCCACGCGCCGGTGCCGGCTGGATGCTTTCTCGCCCGTCGGACAATGGCCGCGTCTATGCCGAAGATGCCAACGCGGCCCGCAGCGATCGTCGCCCGCCGGGTGATCGTCGCCCACCTGGAGATCGCCGCCCACCTGGAGATCGTCGCCCACCGCGGGATCCACGCTTCGACAACCGTGGTCCACGCCCACCCATGGGCGCGGCAGGAGAGCGTCCGCCGCATGGCCCGCGCCCGCAAAATGCGGAGGGCGGTTCGGGGGCGCCGCGAGGCGAGGGCAGGGGAGACAGGCCGTCTTTCGGACCGCGTCCGGCAGATGGCGGTGCGAGGCCAGGGCCGCGCAATCCTGGCAACGGCGGACGCGGGTTCGCTCCACGGCGGCCCGACGGCGGCAACGGTCGCCCCGATGGCGATGCTGGTCGAGGGCGTGATGATCGCAATTGGTCCGGACGTCGGCGTGGCGGCTGGGATGAGCCAACCGTGCCTGAAGTCGCGGACGTCTCGGCTACCTCCGCTGCGAACGTCGCTCCGGCGGTACCATCGGTGATCGATACACCCCCGGCGCCTGCGCCCGAGCCCGTGGAAAGCACGCGGGTCGAGGGCAGCACCGAATCGTCGTCGAACAGCGAATCCTAGCGAGTCTAGCGCGCGTGCTCGCGAGCGCGAGATCGATGGCTTACGGGGCGCTTGGCGTCTTGGAATGGCACTGCGCCGATGGGTGGCAGCAAGGTGGGCTCGCACGTGTAGAGCAGAACTTGCCGCCCACCACCTGCGGTCAGGTTGAGCACGGACACCAAGTCCACGGGAGCAGCGTTGCCGGTGGCGTGATCCGTCCCTGCAGCAGAGCCAACCGCAGGGCGATGATCTGAAACTGGAGCTTCCATATCTCTGGTGCGAAGCGCGACAAGACGAGGATCGGCCTGCGTCTGTGCGACCGCGCTTCGACCGAAGTAGATGAGCGCCAGGGCCGTCTTGTCGTCGGTGTGCGGTTTGCGAATCTCGGCGCCGCGTCCGTTCGGGTGCATGATGGCGGCTGGGTTGTCGCTGTGGCCAAGCCCGAGCACGTGGCCGAGCTCGTGGGTCATGACCGCTTGCAAGTCGTAGCGGCCGGCGGCGCCTGCATCGGGCGCGGTGAAATCATGGTCGCACTCGTTCAGCTCGACCGTCGCCGCGGTGACCACGCCGTCGCGCAGGCTGGCCGTGAATTCCGACTTGCCGAGGTCGATGGTGTCGCCTTGCCACCTGTCGCTACAGAACTTGATGGTGACATCGGCGCTCGGGCCCAAGGCCATGCTCAGCCGCGGCTGCCCCGCGTGAACCGCGTTCCAGGTTTCCATCGCCCGTTGCACGGCCCGCGCGACGCCTTCCGGCGCGATGGTCTTGCTGGTGGCGGCAGGCGCAAGACCGACGGAGATCTCCGCTTCCGTCCAGTGCACCAGCGAGCCCGATCGAGTCTTGAGTAACTCGGTTTTCGCCGCAGCGGCGCTGGCCCATAGGAGCACCCCAGACAGACAGATACAGCCCAACGCTCGACGCATGCCTACTGCATTCCATCGGCAGATTTCCCTGCCATCTGAAGAGCTTGTCCGGCCCATGCGAATACTACGAGACTTTCTTGCACAGGCGATCTACGAAAGAGCCGTGATGAAGCCAACGAGTAGGTGGAAAACATCCCGGGCCATGGCGGCGGGCGCGCTTTGCTACGCGATGGGGATCGCCTGGACGGCGCACGCTCAGGCCAAGGCGAAGTCCGGCGACGAGCAGCGGGTCGCGCAGGCCGTCGAGAACGCCTTGCAGAAACACGGCGTGGACGTGCACCGTTGCTTCGAAAAGGTGCTGGCTGACCGCCTGGATGCGGCTGGCATGGTCGAGGTCACGGTGGATGTGGGCAAGGCCGGAAAAGTCACCTCCGCCAAGGTGAAGAAGATCGACAAGGGTGCCGGCCCAGCGCTCGCGACTTGCGTCGAGAAGGCCGCCTTGGGCTGGTCGCTCGACGGAATCGAGGCCGGCGCCAGTGTGGTGCTGCCGTTTTCCTTCAAGGCGCAAAGCAACCAGTTCGTGGTCAACGCCGCAGACGTCCCCGAACGCGCGCTCGGCGCTCCGACGACCAGCAAAGCCAAGGTCGGACCTAGGCGAGACGTTCCCTTCACGGTGAAGGTTCTGGCCGACGAGACCAACGTGAAGGCGGAAGGCATTTCCGTGACCCTGCTCAACGTGGGGCCGGCCAGCCGCGTGGCCATGCACCGCCATCCCCACAGCGCAAAGATTCTTTACCTCGTGAAGGGCCACGCCCGTCTGCTGGGCCCGGAGGGTGCCACGCCGGTCAAGCTCGACGAGGGCGCGGCGGTGTTCATTCCCGCCGGGTATCCACACGTGATCGAAAACATGGGTCGGCAGTCGACGGCCGTGTTCCTGCAGGCCTTCTCGCCGCCCGGGCCTGAGCGCGTGTATCGCGAACCGACCGATCCGCGCGGCCGCGCCGAGTTCGAAGTGATCCGCGACCCGGCCTCGGCCAAGGCGCCGTCCGCGCAAGCGGGCAAGGTGGTGGTGGCGCTCGCCGCCGAGGCCAAGTCGGTTGCGCTGCCACGTGGAATGGGCAGCACCAAGAATCTCATCGAACCCGCCAGCGGCCAGACCATGTCGCTGGCCCAGCTCGATCTCGTCGACGGCGCCGAGCTGGAGAGCAAGGGCGATGCCTCCGCCACCCAGGTGCTGTACTTGGTCTCCGGCACGGGCAGCCTCAAAGTGGCGGGCGAGACACTGCCGCTGGCCGCCGAATCGCTGGTCTATTTGCCTCACGGAACCCCCTACGAGATCAAGGTCGCCCTCGCCGAAAAAACGGACAAGATCATGGCGGTGCAGTTCAAGGTGACCCATTCGACAAAGGCTCGCGGCAACCCAAGCGGAAGCGAACGATGAATTTCGAGCTGAGCCAGGAACAGAAGATCCTTCAAAAAACCGTGCGGGACTTCTGCGCCCGGGAGATTCTTCCAAAGGCGGCGGCGTGGAGTGAAGCCGGCCGATTCCCTCACGAGATCGTCGCCCCGCTCGCGGGCTTGGGCGTGCTGGGTATTCAGATTCCCGAACGCTACGGTGGCACGGGTATGGGCATGCTCGACCTTTCGGTGGCCGTCGAGGAGATCGCACGTGCCGACGCATCCGTTGGTCTGACCGTGGCTTCGCACAACCTCCTGTGCATGGACCACATCTACTTGGCCGGCAGCGAAGAGCAGCGGTACAAGTACCTGCCTCGCCTGTCGAATGGCAAGTCGCTGGGGGCGTGGTGCCTGACCGAGCCCGATTCGGGATCGGATGCGGGCGCGGCGCGCACGCGCGCCATCCGGCGCGAAGGCCCAAGCGGCGCCGAGTGGGTCTTGAACGGCGGCAAGAGCTTCATCACCCAGGGCTCGGTGGCCGAGATCTACGTCGTGCTCGCCTCAACCACCCCGGCGCGTAAACAGAAGGGCTTGACCGCGTTCATCCTGGAAAAGGGGATGCCCGGTTTGCGCCCTGGCAGGCTGGTCCAGAAGATGGGCCTTTGGGCCTCGGACACCGCCGACGTCGTGATCGAAGAAGTGGTCGTGCCCGATGCCCAGCGTTTGGGTCAGGTCGACAGCGGCTTCTTCGACACGGGAAAGGTGCTCGACCGTGGCCGCATTGGCATCGGTGCCTGGGCCGTGGGCATCGGCCGCGCCGCTTTCGAGGCCGCACGCACCTATGCCATGCAGCGGATCCAATTCGGCAAGCCCATCGCGGAATTCCAGGCCATCCGAACCATGCTGGCCGACATGGCGACCGAGCTGGACGCGGCACGGCTCCTGGTCTGGCGCGCGGCCATCATGCAGGACAACGGCCAGCGCACCCCCCGCGAATCGTCGGTGGCGAAGTACTACGCCTCGCAGGCTGCGGTGCGGGCCTGCGACTCGGCCGTGCAGATCCACGGCGGCTATGGCTACCTGCGCGAGTTTCCCGTCGAGCGCTACCTTCGCGACGTGAAGCTGGCCGAGATCGGCGAGGGTACGACCGAGATCCAGAAACTGGTGATCGCTCGCGAAGTGCTGAAGGCCGCGGGGGCGTAGTCGGAACCGGATCCGGAACCGAAACCGACCACGGCTTGGGCACGGCCCCGGTTCGGGGCTCTTCTAGCGAAGCCGCGGATCGGGTGCATAATGGATTCAATGGGCGCCCGTCGGCGAGACGGCCGAGGACAAAATCGATCCGGGCTGATTGCAGGCCGTTTTCGGCTGCAAGATGTCGTTGCGTCCGGGGGCATGGGCGAGGTCTATCGCGCGCGCGACGTGGTTTCGCATCTGCAAGTCTGCGTAAAGCTTCTGCGCACCGACGAAGATCGCGAAGGTGAACGCTTCGCCCAGGAGGCGACGATCCTGTCCGCGCTTCAGCACCCTTCCATCGTGCGCTATCTGGCCCACGGCACGGTGGGTGGGGATCGCTACCTGGTCATGGAGTGGCTGGAGGGCGAGGATCTGGCCCGCCGCCTGGAGCGCGAGCCACCGAATCTCGTCGACACCGTGATCCTGCTCAAACAAGCAGCCGAGGCCCTCGCCTACGCCCACGCCCACGAGGTCATCCATCGTGACATCAAGCCGCACAACCTGTTTCTACTTGAACGCAAGATCTCCCAGCTCAAGGTGCTCGACTTCGGCATCGCCCGGCTTGCCAACGCCGGACGGCGGCTCACGCGCACGGGAAATCTGGTGGGAACGCCCGGCTACCTGGCGCCGGAAACCATCGACGGTGCGGGAACGGTGGATGGGCGCGCCGACATCTTCTCACTCGGCTGCGTGGCGCATGAATGCTTGACCGGCAAGCCCACCTTCCGCGGTCACGAGCCGGGCGTGCTACTGGCCAAGCTCATGCTCGAAGATCCGCCCCACCTTTCCGAGGTGGTTCCGGACGTGCCGCGGGTGGTGGGCGATCTCGTCGCGCGCATGCTGGCCAAGAACCCCGAGCGTCGGCCCACCGCCGCGCAGGTTCTGCGGACGTTGGCCGCCCTGGGCGATCTCTCCGATGGCGCGGTCTCTAGTCAGCTGCGCCTGCACGAGACCCAGCTCACCGTGGTCGAGCAACGGGTGAGCTGTATCGTGATGGCGACCGCGGGGCCTACCCATTCCGGCGAGGCGCCGTCGCCGGGCGCTGACCGGACCACGCCCGTCCTGTCTTCACCCTCACAACCACCGACCCTGGCCGAGCTGGAGGCCCGGCTCGCCTTGCGTTTCACGGCCAAGACCTACCTTCTGCCCGGTGGAAAAATGGTCGTGACCCTGCCCGAGGGCACCGTGGCCTCGGATCAAGCCGTGCTTGCCGCTCGCTGCGCGCTCCTCGTGCACCAACATATGCCCGACGCCGCGGTCGTGGTGGCGCTGGGCATCGCTCGTCTGTCGCACCGATCCGCCGTCGGCAGCGTGATCGAAGAAGCCGCGGAGCTTCTGCGCACCACCTCAGCGGGTCGCGTTCGCGTCGAGGAAGGCGTCACGCCGCTTTTGGGCGCGCGCTTCGAGCTGGCCCACGACGACACCGGCGTGTACTTGCTTGCCCTGCGCGAGACCTTGGAAGTCAAGCGCAGCTTGCTCGGCCGTCCGGCGACCTTCCTTGGCCGCGGGCAGGAACTGTCGTTTCTGGCCGGTCTGCTCACCGACTCGGCGCTCGAACGTCAAGCCAAGGCCGTACTGGTTTCCGGGCCGGCTGGAATTGGCAAGTCGCGCTTGCTGCAGGAATTCATGGCCTGGCTTCGGGCCCGATCGGAGTCGGCGTTGGTCTTGTTCGGCGCTGGAGACTCTCTGGCCGCGGGCTCGCCTTACGCTTTGCTGGGTCGGGCGGTGCGCGGCCTGGCCGGCATCGCCGAGAACGACAGTGCCGACGAACGCCGGCGAAAACTTGCGGAGTGCGTGGGCAAGCACTTGCCCACGGGAACTGGCGCCGGCGTAACCGCGTTCATCGGCGAAGTCGCGGGCGTCAGCTTTCCGGAGACCGATCACGAATCCCTGCGTGGCGCGCGCCAGAACCCGGTGCTCATGGCCGACGCCACTCGGCGTGCGTTCGAAGACTGGATGCGCGCCGAGTGCGAAGTCAATCCCGTGCTGGTCGTGCTCGAGGACATGCAGTGGGGCGACGCGGGAACGGTAGGAGTGCTCGACGGCGCGATCCGAAGTCTGCGCGATCAACCGTTCATGGTGCTGGCGCTGGCGCGGCCGGATTTGCAAACCGTGTTTCCCAACCTGTGGGCCGAGCGGCAGGTTCACGTCATTCAATTGCCGCCCCTGTCCCGGCGAGCGAGCGAGCGCCTGGTGCGCGAAGCCCTGGGCGCGCCGGCCAGCGAAGAGGTGGTGGCGCAGATCGTCCGCCGCGGCGACGGCAATCCATTCTTTCTCGAGGAATTGATTCGCGCCGCGCACGCCGGACGCTCGGGCGAGATCCCCGAACCGATCCTCGGCATCGTGCAAGCGCGACTGGAAGCCGAGGGACCGGAAGGCAGGCGCGTGCTGCGCGCGGCCTCGGTGTTCGGCGAGACCTTCTCACGCGACGGCGTGGCAGCGTTACTTGGCGGCGAGCGCCCGGGCGTGGGGGAGGCCCTCGAGCGGCTGAGTGATCGCGAGCTTGTGAATCTGGCGGCATCCTCCATCGCTTCGGACGGCAGCCCGGCCTTCACCTTCGCCCACGCCCTGATTCGCGAGGCGGCCTACGCCATGCTCACCGATGAAGATCGTTCGCTTGGGCATCGCCTGGCGGCCAAGTGGTTGCTCGAACACAGCGGCCCCGAGCCCATCGTGCTGGCCGAACATTTTCGCCGCGGCGGGGATTCGCGCAGCGCTGCCTTCTGGTACCGGCGCGCGGCCGAGCAGGCGTTCAAGGCCAACGACCTCGACGGCGCCATCTCGCGCGCTGGGCTGGGCCTGGTAGCGCTGGGCGCGGAGGGGCAAGTCGCGCAAGGTGCACAAGGTGCAAACGACGCCCAGGCAGGCGAAATCCGCGGCGCGCTCTCGCTGGTCCAGGCCGAGGCCTTGCGCTGGCGTGGCGAGCTTTCGCGGGCCGAATCGGCCGGCGCGGCCGCGCTGGCGCTGCTGGTGCCTGGCTCGCCCATGTGGTTCCGCGCTGCCGGCCAGACCATCGTGGCCCTGGGCAGCCAAGGCAAGGTGAAGGAGCTCGGCGCGCTCATCGCCAACGTGCGGGCCGTGGAGCCACAGTTGGAGGCGCGCGACGCCTTCCTGGTTTGCCTCAGCGAGGGCGCCACCCACCTCATCACCGCAGGATACCTGGCCGCCGCTGACGCCTTGTTAGACGAAGCCGATCGTTTGGCCGGGTACTTTTCGGACATCGAGCCGCAAGCTTGGGGCTTGGTGCACAAGGCGCGCGCCTCCCGCGTGGCCGCCCGGGGCGAGACCACGCTTTGCCTGGAAGAACTGGAAATCGCGTGGTCCTTGTTCGAGCAGGCAGGCGACCAGCGCAACGCCTGCGCCGTTCGTTCCGGCATCGCCTCGGTCTATGCGGATCTCGGCGACACCGGGCGCGCCGTCGAGCTTCTGCGCGAGGTCGTTGCCCATGCCGATCGCCTGGGCTTGCCCGAGATCGCCGCCATCGGGCGGCGGGATCTTTCGCGCGTGCTGGGCTGGCGGCACGAGAGCGCGGAGGCCGAACGACTGGCCCGCCAGGCGGTTGCCGCCTTGGGCGCGCGCGGGGAATCGCGCGAGCAGGGGTTGGCTACATGCTACCTGGCCGAGATCATGCTGTCCGTGGGCCGCTTCGAGGAGGCTGCCACGCACGCCGAGCGGGCCGCGGCCGGTCTTTCGACGGCACCGGCCGAGCGGGGCTTGGCGCTCGCCATGCTGGCGCGTGCGCGACTTGGGCGGGGCAAGGTTCACGAGGCCAGGGTGGCCGTGCACGAGGCCTACTACGGCGCGCTGGAGTCGCTCGGTACAATGGGCGAGTGCGAGACCGTGGTGCGCCTGGCCTACGCCGAGTGCCTGCTTGCCGCGGGCGACATGGAGGCCGCGCGCACGGTGCTCTTGCGCGCGCGCGAGCGCCTGCACCTGCGCGCCGCGGGCCTGGGACCGCGCTGCGACCGCAATGCTTTCTCGGCCAATGTGCCCTACAACTGCGAAACCCTGCGCCTGGCCGAAACCAACCTCGGGCCTGTGCACGGCGCCGATAGCGAGGGACAGAGCCGCGCGAAATAGCGAAAGGCCCACTTCCCGAAGGAGGTGGGCCTTTGCCAGGACTTCTATGGCTGCGCGGGGGTGTCTAGCAGCCCGATAGTGGTTTGCCGGTCTGGTCAACGAAGTCGGTGCAGGTGCGGCACTGCATGTCGACCTTGGTGCCAGCGGGGAGCTGCACGCCATTATTTTTTATGTCATCTGCGCTTCGGGCAATCAGCACTAATTGACCGTTGGCAGGGCACTTCGTCGTGTCTTGGGCCAGATACCAGCAGTTCGCCGAGACGTTTGTTGTCTGCCCCGCGGCACACTCGGGCATTCCGTTTGGGTCTTCAACATTGGCGGGGTTCTTGGGATCGGTCGAAGGCCTACTGTAGGCCACTCGGCAGTCATGCATTCCGGTATTGGGATCTGTCCACAGCTTGTAGTTGACACACAGGTTCTGCAGGTGCTTGGAGATGGCGGTTCCGATGCTGTTCATGGCGGCCTGGAAGTCAGGCTGGCAGATGCTGTACTTGAGACCATTGTCGCCGAACTCGTCGATGAACGCGGACATGCGCAGCCCTGGCGTGGCACCCCAGCCAGCCGCGACCGGATCGAATCCCGTCGTCGCGTCCGTGGTCGCAGCCGCTGGCTTGTGGTTCGGATCGTAGCAAACCGGCCAGGTATCCCATATCGTGGGATGGGCCGCCTTATCGCCAGGGTTCGGGTTGGGGGTCTGGTCGACCTTGTACGTGGCCTTTGACGTATCCCCGTCGAGTGGCCAACCAAAGATACCTGCCACGAGTAACTGATTGTCGGGGTCGCTCTTGAGGCTCTTGATTTGGCCGGCCATGCCCTTGTAGTCCGTGAGTGGATTGCATTGGGGGGTTGGCTGCGAGACGTCCACTCCGCTGCAGGTGTCGCCCACGCGCGCCGAACAATTGTTCATAGCGGTTGAGAAGGCGGCGCTGGTCGGATAGCCAGGTGGTGCATTGGCGGTGTCGTTTCCGTTGCACGTGTACGCCCGCGTGTAGCAGCGGAGGCTGGCGGATTCATGGGTGAGATCGGAGCCGGTCTGATTAAACATCTGATCGTTTCCCACGGCCGAGCAGTCGTCTTCGTCGCTCAGGAAGACCAAGCCGAGGTAGGCCTTGGCACGCAAGAAGTTGGTGCGCTGAGCGACGGAGCTGGCAATGTTCGAGACGAGAAACGCGAACTCGAAGGCTTGCAGCTGGTGTTCTTCGCCGCAGCCCACGGTGCCGAGGTTGCCGGCCAGACAGGCGAAGACGGTATTAATGTCGCCGTTGAAATTGATGCCCGTGTTGCCCTGGGTCTCGATAAACGTGGCATCGGGGCTGGTCACGCCACAGGCCGTGGCGCCTATCATCTGGAACTGGCCCATATCGCCGTAGCTGGACTGGGTTCCGTCTGGCAAAGTCTTGGGGCCGCAAGAGCCGGACTGATACGCGCCAGCGGTGCCGAGATCGCTGTCGATGATGGCGACGCGCAAGTCAGGCAGGGTGTTGGTTTGGGGATCATTGAGCGCCGCGAGCAGATTTTTGAACTGCGCCTGCAGTTTGTCCTGCTTGGGCGCCATGGACGGCGAGTTGTCGACCATGAACACCAGGTCGAGCAAACGCACGGGCGACACCGAAATGTAGATGTCGGTCTCCTGCACGGGAGCGGGCGTTGGCTGCGCAAGCGGATGCGAGGTGCATGCCCACCAGACAAGCGGCAGAGTAGGAAGTGCGATCGCCCAGCGGAGGGTTCGCCAGCTTACAAGGCGAATGCTGCGCTTTGAATTACCAATCATGAGAAGTCCTCCTCGTAGAGCAGCTAAGGTGCTGTTTTGTCTCAGGGCTACCTTACAGCAAGATACAGGCCGAAGGAAACACTAGAAAAGATTTGGCATCTTCTGGGGTTGGTGGCGCCTATGGCCAATCGGGTTGGCGCCATCGGCAACTAAGTTGTCAGTCTCTCTTGGCGTGAAGCTTTGCTCACTCACTGTACGCCCGGCGTGTATTCTGGCCGCCATGAGGCGAGATCGCCAGCGCAAAGGCGAATCCAGACAGCGCGCACAAGCCGCCGAGGCGGCCGAGGCGGCAGCGAAGACCAACTCAAGGAGGTGGGATCGCCACGCCGTGATGGCCATCGTCGTCGCCGTGCTCGTGGCCTATTTTCCGGCCCTGGGCGCGGGGTTCACCAACTGGGACGACGACCGCTTCATCGTGGACAATCCCCTGTTTCACGGTCCCGTCTCGGGCTACGTGGTGGCGGCGCTGACGCGCGTGCAGTTCCAGGCCTATCATCCCCTGCACCTGCTTTCGTATTTGCCCGACCGGCTGCTCTGGCCCGGCAGCGCGGCCGGGTTTCATGCCCTGAATCTGGGCCTGTTCGGGTTGGCCTTGGCGCTTGGCTACTTCCTCTTGCGCCGGATCGCGGGCGTGTTGCCGGCGCTGATGGCGATACTGTTCGTGGGGCTGCATCCGCTGGCCGTGGAATCCGTTGCCTGGATCGTGGGGCGCAAGGATGTGCTCGCTCTCTTGCTAGTGTTCGCGACCTTGCTGGTTGCCGATCGAGAGGAGCAAACGACACGTTCGAAGGTCGTTGCCTGCGTCCTGGCCACGCTTGCGTGCTTGGCCAAGACCTCGGCGGTGGTGCTGCCGATTGTCCTTTTCGCGTGGCTGCGCTTCGCACGCGACATCCCGCTGCGCCTGGCGCTGCGCCGCTGCCTGCCCTTCGCGGTCATCGCGTTCTTGTTTGCCGTGCCCGTGCCTTTCATCTGGAAGCACAACCAGATGATTCCGTCGAGCCGGCCACTGCCCTTCGTGCTGGACGTACTGGGTACGCTTGGCGTCTACGTTGGGCGCGTGATCGCGCCGGTCGATTTGTCGCCGGTGTATCCGGCCGTGATTCAGGGCCAGGTGTTCGCCGGGCTTGCCATGGCGGCGGCGCTGCTTGCCCTGATAGGATCGTGGCGCCGCCTGCCCGCCGGCGCAAAATTCGCGGTGGTCGGCTTCATTGGCTGCCTCTTGCCGGTGGCCAACATCACGCCGCTCTATTATCGCTTTGCCGACCGCTATGCGCTGCTTGCTCTGGGCGCACTGGCCTGGCCCGTTGCCGAGCTGCTGGCCTGGCAGCGCGCGTGCAAGATCGTCGCGGTTTGCGTGACGCTGGTGATCGGTTTCGAGCTGGCGGCCACCATGCAGCTCGTGCCGTCCTGGCACGATTCGCTCTCGCTGTGGCAGCACGCGACCGCGGCGCAACCGCGGGCCATCTACGCGCACCTCAAGCTCGGCGAGACCTATCGCGCGCAGAAGCGTTTTCACGAGGCGGCGTCGAGCTACGTGCGCGCGGGCGACGTCGATCCCCGCAGCATCAAGGGCCCCGCCGGGCTTTTGCGCACCGTGGGCGAACGGGAAGAGGCGGCGGGGCGGATCCCGGCCGGCACCAGCGATACGTGGGAAGCGGTCATCGCCAAGCCCGGGTTCAATGCCGAAAAGATGCAGGCGCTCATCGCGGTGCTCGACAAGTCGGAGTGTCGCTCGTGCACGGAGGCCATGCTGTGGCTAGCCCTGCGCATGTTCCCGCAGCCCGACGCCAGCCTGGTGAATTTCGCGCGCAAGGAAATCGACCGCGGCCGCGCCGATCTCGCGATGGTGTACTTGAGCGAAGTGCATGACCCCAACACCCCAGGGCTGGACGAAGTAGCGAAGCGAGTGCGCGAGCCCAGCGGGACTCAGTAATCAAATCCCGTTGCCGTCGCGCAGGCCACCGTCGGGGGGTGGTGGCCCGAGGATGGTTTCGGGGGACGGTGGACCTTGCGGTGCGGTCGGCGGGCCGTGCTTGGGCTTGTGGGTGACGATCCAGTCCGCCACGCGCGCCACGTCGCCGAAGCGGGTAAGGTCGCCCTCGGTGCCCAGGAATGCCATGCCGTAGTTGTGGCCGTCGATCTTGGCGGCGATGACCAGGCAGTAGCGCGCGCTATCGTTGTAGCCGGTCTTGCCGCCCAGCACTTGCAGGTTGCCGCGCGCTGCCGGCTTGTGCGTGCTGTTGTAGTGGATGGGCGGTTTGGAAACCGGGTGCGCGTCGTACTCGGGCCGCCGCACGACCGGACCAATCACGGGGTGGGCCATGGCGGCCTTGAGCAACTCGATGACTTCACGCGGGGTGGATTGATTGTCGGCGGAGAGTCCCGTGGGCTCGCGGAAGCGGGTGAAACGCAGGCCCAGGGAAGCCACCTTGTGGTTCATGGCCGTGGTGAATTGCGCAGTGCCGAGGCCCACGGCGCGGCCAAGGGCAGACACCGCGCGGTTGTCCGAGCCGAGCAGGGCCGCGTGCAAAAGATCGCGATTCGACAGGGTCATGCCTTCGAGCAAGCGCGATTTAGCCCCGCCGCGGGCCACGTCCACGTCGAGCTTCTTGATGGTCGTCAGCCCGTCGAGGTCGAGGTTGTGATCCATCACGGTTAAGGTGGCGGCGAGCTTCGAGATCGAGGCGATGGGGCGCGGGTTGTCGGGCCGGCGCGCGAACAGCTCGTGGCCGGTGTCGAGATCGATGACCAGGGCACCGAGCGACTGGACGTTGGGCTGGTTGCCCTTCATTGCAGCCACGTGCTGTTCCGAGTGGTGGTGCCTGGGTGGGCTCGACTTGGCGGTCTTTTTTCCGTTCTTGCCGTTCTTCTTGTTGTCTTTCTTGCCGTTTGCCTTGGCAGATTTGGCCGCACTCTTCGCCTGGGGCGTGGCCGCGCTGGTGGTCCTTGCGGGCGCAAGGGCGAGCATGGCCGCAACGGCGGCGACGGGGACTACGAAGAAGTGCGGGCTCCTGCGTCGGATGGCGGGGGAAGACTGCGTCATCAAATGCATCGACTGAAATTGCGAAATTGCGTGGCGGGTGAACAGCTTTCGTATCACGCCAGGCGCGTCGAACGAAAGCGTGCGCGCAACCAATCGACAATCGGCCGGCCGTAGCGCGTCTTGGCCAGCGAGAGGCCCAGCATGGCCAAAATAAGAAAGACGACGAGACCTGCGGCGCTGGGAATACCGAACCGGCCACGCAGGGTGTAGACCAGACTGCCGTAGCAGAGCTCGATGTGCACCCAGTAAATCAACAGCGAGGTGCGGCCAAGCTGGCGCATGAGAGAGAATCGCCCGCGCAGAAACTGGCACCACACGAAACCGGCCCCGGCGAGAAGGCCGATGAGCCCCAGTCGGTGGAAGAAGATGCCGGGCCCCATCTGCATGATGAGCTCGGAGGGGTAGCGAAGGATGGTCGGATCGATGGCGCGGATGACGACGACCGCGGCGGTCGACGCGGCACCGGCCACGAAGGTCAGGGTGAAGGCGCGTTTTTCCAGGCGAGGGTCGCGGCTTGCGATAAACCACAGGTGCCCTACGGCGACGCCGACCAACGCCCAGGCGCCCCAGGGGAAAAGGGGAAACCAGGCCATGGGCCGTTGTCCGCCGATGTACGAGGTGAGCGGGCGGGGCAGCCAAGCGGGAAAGTGGGCTGGCCCGACGAGGGTGCCGAAGCCGAGGAAGATTCCGGCCAACACCAGCGACGGCAGGATCTCCCGACGGCCATTGCGCGGAGTCGCGACTAGCGCCACCACCACCATCGACACGCCGATGGCATTCAGGATGTCGATGCGAACCAGCGCTTCCCAGCCGCCGTAGCGGTGCGAGAGCAGCCATTCCTGCAAGCGAAAGAGGTAGGCCAGGGCGAGCACTTGCAATCCGCGCTGGGCCAGCCGGCCGCGCATGGCGCCGGTCGGCAGCCCCTTGGCCAGGCCGGACTCGAATTGAATCGCCGCCGACACACCGACGAGAAACAGAAACAGCCGGGCGGGAATGCCGCTGCCCACCTTGATGACCGCATAGATCGCTCCGGTCTTCACCGCCGGCAGAAGCCACGCGTCCATCCCGTGCGCCATGATCATCAGCACCACCGCCACCCCGCGCAGCCAGTCGACCACCTCGATTCTACTGTGATGGGAACCCTGGGAGGGTTCCCAAACCCTCGGCCCCTCCTCGCCACCCACCCCCCCGCTCGCTTCGCTCGGCCTCGCGCGATGGTGCGCCACGCGCAAGCGTGGGCTCCCCACGCGATCCTGGGGCTTGTTTGTCGGAGGGAGCGCTGAAACCATGGCCTCCGCACACTACCAGCCACGCGGCGGAAAAAGGTAGAGTGGCCCCGTGGAAATTTCGCTGGCCTACTCGGTCGACGCTGACGATGCGTTCATGTTTCATGCCCTGGCCACAGGCGCAGTCGACGCGCGGGGCTTGACGTTTTCCCATCGTCGCGGGGACACGGCGTGGCTGAACGGTTTGGCCGAGGCTGGCTCGACCGACGTGGTCGCCATTTCGGCGGGCGCCTATGCGCGGGTCGCCGACAAGTACCTGCTCTTGCCCCATGGCGCATCGGTGGGGCGAGGGTTCGGCCCGGTGGTGGTAGCGAAGCGACCGATGACACTGGCCGAGCTGGCGGGCTTGCGCGTGGCCATCCCAGGGCTGTCCACGACGGCATTTCTGGTGCTGCGTCTGATGCAGCCGGCGGTGTTGCCCGTGGTGGTGCCCATCGCGCCCTTCTCGCGGGTGTTCGAAGCTCTGGATTGCGGCGAGGTGGATGCGGCTTTGCTGATTCACGAAGGGCGCTTGCTTTTCGAAAGTCGCGGATGCGTGGCCGTGGCCGAGCTGGGCGAATGGTGGCTGCGCGAAACCGGGCTGCCGTTGCCTCTCGGGGTGAACGTCATCCGGCGCGCTCTCGGCGCGCAGACCATCGCCCTGGTCTCGGACGTGCTGCGCGCAGCCATCAGCTACGCGCTCGACCATCGCGATGAAGTGATCCGAGCCATCGCCAGCGAGAAACGCGGCGATGCGGCCCTGTCCGAAAGCGGGCTTCTCGACCGCTACCTCGGCATGTACGCCAACGACGATACGCGTACCATGGCCCCCGACGTCCGTCAGGCTATCGACGTACTGTTCGACCGCGCGGCGACGGCCGGGTTACTCCCCGCGGGCTGCAAAGTCGCGTGGGCACCGTAGCCGGAAATTGAAACACAGAGGACACAGAGAAAAGGGAAGAAGCTCGGATCTAGGATCCGGAACCTTTCTTCATCCGGCCTCTGTGTTCTCTGTGGTAAGAAACTCTTCCAGCGTTGCGAGCACGGCCTGACAGGCGCTTTGTGCCGCGCTCTTCGCGTGCCTCTCCCATTCGCGGTGCCCGCTCGGTCCGACGTGGTTCGCGATGCCGAGGATCGCTGCAAAGGGAAGCTTGGCCAGCGCGGCGGCGCGGGCCACGGCGAAGGCCTCCAGGTTTTCCAGGGCGCAGCCAGATAGCTTGGCCGCCGATGACGCCGCCGCGGCCGTGGCGGTGATGCCGAACGGACACGCGACGTCGGCGGTGGGCAGCTCCGCGGCCTTGCGCAGGGCGCGCACGAGGGCAGGGGTGGACCTCGCCTCGGTCGGGACGACGGCGGGAAGATAGGCGTGCTTGCCGGGAAGGATCTGCGGCAGCAGGCGAATTCGTCCGGCGATAGCGGCAATGTCGAGCTCCAGCTCGGCTGGCTGTCGAGGGTAGACGCCCGCGGTACCGACCAGCAGCACGGCGCTGGGTTGGTGTTTGTCGATGAGCCGCGCGGTCGCGATGCCGGCTTCGACCAGGCCCACGCCGACACAGGCCAGAGTCACCCGTTGTTGCACACGCTCGGGCAGATCGGGCAGGCTGGCGCGAAGGTGCGCCAGCTCCGGCGGCCACGCCGCGAGGACAATCCAGCCACCAAGGTTCGTCGCGGCCGTGTGAGTCGTTGCTTTGCTCATGATGGCCCCCAGACTCGCGGCGGCTGGAGGCAACCAAGGTCGGCCACGGCCACGGCTACGGCCACGGTCACCGTGACTGCCACCGTAACGGCCACGGCCACGGCTACGGCCACGGCCACGGTCACGGTCACTGTGACTGCCACCGTAACGGCCACGGCCACCGTCACCGCCACGGCCACCGTCACTGCCGCGAAGGCCCGCAAGTATTGCGTTTCATGTGGTGCTGGTATATTGCCCATTTCCTGGTCGAGCGCGTCCATGTCCAAACGGATCATCGTCATACCCGCTTACAACGAAGAACGCACGATAGCCGATGTCGTGCGCGAGGCGGTGAAGTTCGCCGCGCAGGTGGTGGTGGTGGACGACGGCTCGCGCGACCGTTCGGGCGAGCTGGCCAAGGAAGCCGGTGCCTTGGTGGTTCGGCACGCGGTCAACCGCGGCGTGGGCGCGGCGCTAGGCACGGGCATCGAGGCGGCCATTCGCCTCGGCGCCGACGCGGTCGTCACCATGGATGCCGACGGCCAGCACCTGGCCGTCGACGCCGGCAAGGTCTTTGATCGACTCGCCCAGGGCGACGTCGATTTCGTCATCGGCTCGCGCATGAAGAAGAGCGACGATTCCGGCCATATGCCGGCCCACCGCGTTCTCTTCAACACCATCGGCAACATCCTGACCTACTTCCTTTTCGGGGTGTGGGTGACCGACAGCCAGAGCGGCTTGCGCGGACTTTCATACAAGGCCGCGCGTACTATCGAGCTGCGCACGAGCGGCATGGAGTCATTGTCCGAGTTCCTCAAGGAGATGAAGGACAAGCACTGGCGCATGGCGGAGGTTCCCATCAAGGCCATCTACACCGATTATTCCATGTCCAAGGGACAGAATTTCTTCGTCGGTGTGAAGGTGGCACTCAAGCTCATCTTCAGGCGCTTCATCGGGTAGTCATGCACGCCATCCAGATCGTCCTCATTTGTTTTGCCGTCTTCGCCGTGTCGCGCGTGATGATCCGCTATCGCCGCGGCAACATGCGCACGGTGGATCTCGGGTTGTGGCTGGTGTTTTGGGTGGCGGTCATCGTGGTGGCTTGGCTCCCCGACACAACCAATCTCCTCGCCCGATGGCTGGGCGTCGGCCGCGGTGTCGACACCGCCATGTATCTGTCGCTGCTGGTGATCTTCTATTTGCTCTTCCGCTCGTTCGCGAAGATCGAGGATTTGGATCGCCAGATCACGCGCATCGTGCGCGCCAACGCGCTTCGCGAGATGGAAGAGGATCTGCGCCTCTCCGCGGTCGAGCACTCCAAGGACGCTGACAAAACGCGTGCGTAGCCTGTCGGCTATGCCGGCAGCGAAGCATCGCGGGGCCGCCGCCGGCCCGAAAGCCCGGATCCTTCAGGGCATGAAACGTAGCAGCCCCTCACCCGCCTCGCTGCGCTCGGCGACCTCTCCCCTGCGCGGGGCGAGGTGTTTTCAGGCAATCGGGCTAGCGCAACAGCGCTTGCCCGTCGGCAAGCAGGGTATCCGCCGCGAGCTTGAACCAGCCCAAGGTGCGCTCGCTGCGTGCGAACAGCGGAGGCTTCGCGCCTTCGGCGGCGCTGGCCACGCTCTCGGCCTTGCCGATCTCGATGAATCCCAGACGGCGACTGCGCAGGCTGTACTCGACGCGCAGCTCGACTTGCGGCGAGCCTTCGGCGGGTACTTCGTCCTTGCCCAGGACCTCGACGGGCCAGGTGGCGAAAACGCGATCGTGCCAGATCTTGAATGAAGAATCGGGCTTGTCGGGCGCGCCGGCCGGGGCGATGCGCACGCCTTCTTCGCCGCGCGAGATCAGGAACTCGCGCCGAGTGGAGCCGAGTGTTACCGCGAGGCGGTCCGCCTCCTCGAGTCGGAAGGCGTGGACGTGGCGTTCGACCAAGAGCGAGGCTGCGGTCTGGAAATCGGACAAGAACGAACGTGCTACCAGAAAGACCTGCCCGCTCCGTTCGTCGCGCAAGTAGGGTTCACTGCCGCCAGCGGGCGCGGAAACGATGGCAAAACTGCGCTGACCGTTGCGCAGCACGAGGGTGATGCGTTTCTTGGCGTTGTCGAGGCCCAGCTCCTTCAGTTTCTCGGCGCTCAGGATCCCCAGGCCGCGGCTGGCCCGCAGGGGTGCGAAGTTGGCGAAAAGCTTCTCGGCTGCGTCGCCGCCACGCACCAGTCGCTCGGGCGTCTTCTTGGTCTCCGCCTTGGCACCCGGCCCAGGTGGCTTGGATGGTGGCTTGGGCGCCACGGGTTGATCTTGCGGTCCCAGGCGTACCGAGACGAACGACCCGGATGCATCGGAGGATCGGCCGAGCTCGACCCAAGTGGACTTTTCCTGGTCGTCGAAGCGGGCGCTGACCACATCGTTCTTGCCCACGTCGAGCACGAACACCTCGTCGGTCGCCAACTCGGGGCCGCGCTGCCAGGTGAAATAGGCCAGGACCAACGCGCCCAGCGCCAGTCCGCCTTGCACCGCGACTGGACGGAGATTCATCGCTTCACCTCCCGCCTGCGCCGCTTCCGGGTCGCGATCCAGCCCGCGCAGAGGACCAGGGCCGGCGCGAGGAACACCGACGAGTAGAACCAGAAGACGTCCTGCTTGCGTGTGTGGCGCACGGGAACGTCCTCTTCATTGCTGACCGGTCCCGCGGCCTCGGGCTCACCGAGCAACCAACGAACGGCGTCGAAGGCCAACAAGGCGTTGGCGCGATTTCTGATGAGCAGATCCGAGAAGACATCGGAATCGCCAACCACGAAGGCCCGGCCGTCTTGCGTGGCTTCCGTCGAACCGGCGGCCTTGCGCAAGCTGACCGCGGCGGCTACCGGGTAGCTCTTGCGCTCTTCGCTTGCGCTGTCGAATTCGAGATTCTTGTTCTTGTCTTCCCAGGTGCTGGGTTCGGTGCGAATGATGAAGTCGACGGCGGGGGCCGGATCGGGCGCGACCGTGCTCTTGCCGAGGGCGCCCGCCCCAAGCAGCACGACGGGCATCTGCGTGCCGTAGGGGGCTTGCGAGGCGAGGGCGGCATGGCTGGAATAGTTGGTGGGAACGATGCCGACACGGTCGGCTTTCTGGTGGGTGCGAGCCCAGAAGATGCGATCGTTGGCTAGGGTGGCATTCGAGATTTGCAGGGAAAGCGCAGCCAAGATGGGTGAGGCGGCGGGTGCATTTTCCGGATCCACGGTCACGAGTAGCCGCCCGCCACGACGGAAGTAGCGCGCGAGCGCCGCTGATTCCTCGCCCAGCATGGCCCGCTGGGGCCCCACCAACATGACCATCGCCGCGTCCGCTGGAACCTCGTTGCCGAGACCCTGCGCCAGACCAAGCTCGCGCACGTCGAGGTTCTGACTCTGCAAAAACTCGCGCAGCAAGCTGAGCATGCCGGTAGGCTCGTCGTCGTGAGGCGCGCCAAAGGATCGTTCCTCGTGCCCTTGCACGAGGTAGGCCGTGCGCTTGCCGCGGGCCATGCTCAGGATGCGCTTGTGGACGTCTTGATCGAGGACGCGCAGCTTGGAACGCGCGCCTTCCAGTTTGACCGGGATCTGGAGCTGCTCGTGTTGGGCGCCGCGCGCGAACGCCACGGCGCCGTTGCCGGTGACCCCAAGTGCCTTGGCCTTGGCCGGATCCACGGCCTGATCGGCGCGCACCACGGTCAACTTGCTCGATGCCCGGACGAGATCCGCGAAATACCCGGCCAGTTCCTCGGCCACCTCGTTGCCCGGCGGATAGAACAGGGTGACCTCGATGGGTTGGTCGAGCGCGGCCACGAGTTGTTTGGTGACGGCGCTGGCGCGCGCGGTGCGGAAGAAGGAAAGGTCGGCCTTGATGTTTCGTTCCGCAGCGACGTAGGCCACGGCAAAGCAGAAGACGAGCGCGAAGGCGATGCCAAGTCCGGACAACATGGCGGCGCGCACGCGTTTGCCGTCGACGAGTGGCGAGCGGGCCATGCCCGCCAGCGCGAATTCCGCCAGCAGCACGGGCAGGGTGCCGACGAGCAGGATGGCTGGCCACAGCACGGCGAGGGCGCCGTCGAGCTTGGGCATGCTCACGTCGAGGGCGCGGCGACCGAGCAGGGCGGGCAGGTCGCCACGCGAAAAGTGCAAGACGAGTGCGATGAGGCCAAGCCCATACAGAGCCGGCAACACGCGTCCGGCCGGTCGTCCGTTGCCCCGGCGAAGGCCCAGAATCATTGCCGTCACGACGGCCGCTAGACCGAGCAGCATGGCCACGGTGCTGGGGCGGCCCGGTCCGAGCACGCGCTCGCCGAGATACACCGACGCCAATCCGACCGCGTAGACGACGGAAGCTGTCTTTTTGTGTGCTAGCGCCATCGTCGGGCCTCCAGCACGCGAACGGAGACGAACAGGGCGAAGTAGGTGACCGCCAAGTAGTAGACGACGTCGCGCAGGTTGATGATGCCGGCCTGGAAGGGGGGGAAGTGCTTGTGCCAAATGCCAAGGCCGAAAAGGACATCGCTTAGTGGTCGCTCGGTCAAACTGCCCAGCGGATAAAGGAGGATCATGCCCACCACCATGCCGCCCGAAATCATGGCGGCCACCAGCTGCGAACGGGCGAGGGTCGAACCGAGCGTTCCCAGGGCCAGCGACGCGCTGCCGAGCAGGAACAGACCGAGGTAGCCGGCGGCCACATGGCCGACGGACAGCTTGCCGTTCACCAGGATGAGCATGGGCATGAACACGCCCGCCAGGGTCATGAGGGCCAGGAAGAGAAGCGCCGAAAGGAATTTTCCCAGCACGATGTCGCGCTCGTGCACCGGCGAAGAGGCGAGCAGGACCATGGTTCCCATCTGCCTTTCCTCCGCCAGCAAACGCATGGAAAGGAAGACGGAGGCGGTCATGATGGTGCCGCTGCACAGATAGAAGAACTGACTGAGCACCTCGGTCGAAAGGCGGCTGTGCTCGGCGCCGAGGGCGAAGGCGTTGAAGAGGATGCCGTTCACGAACAAGACTGCCGCCGCGATGACGTACCCGCCCATGGTGCGCAGGTAGGCGGCCAGCTCTCGCCGTGCGATGAGCAAGGTCGCGGTCATTGCAGAGCTCCAGTTGGGCCTTGGGTGAGATTCATGAAGATGGATTCCAGTCGGGATTCGCTGCGTTCCAGGCGCAAAAGGTCGCAGCCGGCGCCCACCAGCAAGCGCGCCACCTCGGCGCGCACGTCGGCGCTGGCCACGATCTCGAAGACGGTGGTGTCGTCGGTGGTGGAACGCGCCTTGGCCTTGCCGACAGCGGGAATTTTCGCCAGCCGCTCGGCCAGGCCCGCTGGCTTTCCTCGGACCTCGACCTCGATGGCGCTACCGCCCTGGCCCATGGCGGAGGCCAACTCACCCTCGCTGCCTTGCCCCACCAACTGGCCATTGTGAATGACGAGCAAGCGGTCGCAGGTCTGGCTGATCTCGGTAAGGAAGTGGCTGGAAATGAGCACGGTGTGCTCGCCACGCAGGCCGCGCAGGAGGCTGCGCATCTCCACGATCTGCGCCGGATCCAGGCCGGCCGACGGCTCGTCGAGAATAAGCAAGGCGGGCTTGTGCACGATGGCCTGGGCAAGGCCCACGCGCTGGCGATAGCCGTGCGACAGCTCGCCGATGACCTCGCCGTGCATGTCGCGCAACGCGGTTTTGTCCTCGGCCTCGGCCACCCGCGCTGCGGTTTCGCGGGCGGGCACCTGGCGTAGCCGTGCGGCAAAGGCCAGGTAAGCCCCCACCGTCATCTCGGGATAGAGCGGTGGAACATCGGGCAGAAAGCCGATTCGGCCCCGGATTTCGTAGGGGTTCTGGGTTACCTCTAGACCATCCACGCGCACGGTTCCGGAGGTTGGCAGTAGCAGACAGCCTAGAATCCGCAGGGTCGTGGTCTTTCCGGCCCCGTTGAGCCCGAGAAAGCCCACGACTTCGCCCTTCGCGATGGAGAAGGCGAGATCGCGGATGGCTGCCCGCTCGCCGAAATACTTGGAGAGCTTGTCCACTTCGATCATGACAGGGGAGTAGAAGTACACAGCTTCGGGCCGGCAAGCAAGGGGCGGAAATGCGGGCGAAAACCCGGTACACTCCCTAGGTGGCGCGCGATATGCGATGGACGCTCGTGGCTTTCCTGATGGCAGGTGGTGGTGCGTGCGCCGGTGTAGACGATTTGGTCGGCGCGCCCCCCGTCGCGGATGCCGCCGTGGCCCCCGTCGATAGCGATCCGGCCAGTGCGTTCCAATGTATCGCGAAGGGGACGGACCCGCCGACGTTTCAGCCGGCGGACGTGCTGATCCTGCTCGATCGCTCGGGCTCCATGGGCATGGCCTATGGGGCTGGTACGCGCTACCAGGCGGTGGCAACGGCGTTGTCCGATGTGGTGGCCGCCTATTCGTCACACGTGCGTTTGGGCTTCCAGGAGATGCCTGGCCGGCAGGGCTGCGGCGATGTGCTTTCTGGGGCCTGCTGTGCCTCGCCGCCGCTCGTGGACATCGCGGACGGCAACCCGCAGGCGATGACGGCGGCGATTGCATCGGCCCTGCCCATGGACGGCAGCACGCCAACCGCCGC